>FRDC01004992.1_pt2 | contig 111104 bp, 108 predicted proteins | sample 1106171 | NCBI WGS metagenome assembly FRDC01 (sample SAMEA3930566, study PRJEB13176) | freshwater metagenome | biome: Drinking water system; feature: drinking water; material: water | place: Singapore | collected 2014-12-20 | reverse complement strand
AAAATAATTTCCCCGCTCCTCAAAGTTATCGAATAAATCGTAACTGGGGCATCCGGGCGAAAGTAATATGGTGTCCCCGATTCGAGACTTCTGATAGGCGATTAATATAGCCTCTTCGAAAGTGCCAATTAAAAAAGTCTCTGTGAAGTCTCCAATATCTCGGTTGATTCTCTCTTTGGCTTCACCCACCAAAATCAGCGACTTCACCCGCCGACGTACCGAATCTCCGATGTGCGAAAACGCGACCCCAATGTCCTTTCCGCCCATTATCAAAATGACGTTTTCCTCAAACGCCTCCAGAGCTTTAGAGACCGCATGCACATTGGTGGCTTTCGAATCGTTGTAGAACATCACGCCACCGGCTTTGCGAACATACTCCAGCCTGTGAGGAAGGCCCGGAAAGCTGTCGATGACCCTTTGTATCGCATCAGGCTTGGCGCCATGTTCTCGTGTTGCACAAATCGCAGCCATCACGTTTTCCACACCATGGCGCCCCTTCATCTTCATCCCTTTGGCAGAGTAGTACTCAATCTCGGGTCCAACCCGTACTCGAATTTCGTCACGGATTGTAACGGCACCACCGATGTTCATGATTTGCGGCTCAAGGGAGGGCTTTCGTGAGAAGTAAAAAATTCTCCCGCGTTGAACCATTGGATCGCGCGCAATGTCGATGACCGAATTGTCGTCAGCATTCAGCACACTGGTGGTATTGGGATTCGTGTTCAAAAAGATTCGCTTTTTCGCTCGAATATAACCATCCATCGACTTGTAGCGATCCAAGTGATGCTCCGAGACGTTCATTAAAATGATCGTCTGAGCTGACAGGGTCTCTGCTAACTCCAACTGAAAGCTTGAGGCCTCGCAGATAACCACTTTTGCTTTTTTGCCCGAGCGCACATAATCAATCAGCGGTTCGCCAAAATTCCCGCCAATCCAACAGTCAACGCCGGACTCTTTCAAAAAAAGCTCGCAGAGCTTGGCGGTTGTGCTCTTTCCGTTCGTACCGGTGATCGCAATCATAGGTTCTTTGACAAACTGGGAGGCAAACTCAAGCTCGCCGGTGACCTTGACTCCATTTTGGCGGACATAGTCAAAAATTTTGAGTTCAGGACTTACTCCAGGACTCAAGATAATCAGCTCCTGAGCTAACATGGCCTTGGGCGTGTGTCCCCCCAAATCAAATTGCACCTTAAGCCCATCAATTTGCTCAAGTGAGGCCGAAAGCTCGGCCGGACTTTTGTGATCGCTTACGGTGACCTGAGCCCCATGCTCAACTAAAAATCGAGTGAGCGACACACCGGTCTTTGAAAACCCCACCACCATGATTCTTTTATCTTTGAGTTCGCTTGGGTCTTTGAAATGCATTTGATCACCTCAGTTTTAATGTACTTAAACTCAAAACAGCCAACAGTAGAGACACAATCCAAAACCTCACGATCACTTTGGGCTCATCCACTCCCGAAAGTTCGAAGTGATGATGGAGCGGAGCCATTCGAAAAATGCGTTTGCCCGTTAACTTGAACGAGGCCACCTGAGCAATCACCGAAAGCGCCTCAACGACAAAAACTCCACCGACGAGAGCCAACAAAATTTCGTTTTTCGTCAATACGGCAATCGTTCCCAAAAAGCCACCGATACTGAGGCTTCCTACATCTCCCATAAAAACCTGAGCAGGGTAAGAGTTGTACCAAAGAAAACCCAAACCGGCCGCCACCATGGCACCCGCCAAAGGCGTGAGTTCTCCGGCTCCGACCACGTAGGGGATTTGCAAGTACTCTGCGATCTTCGCGTTACCGGCCACGTAGGAGAAAAGTCCAAAAGTCGCGACTGCAACAATCATCGGTCCAATGGCCAAACCATCAAGCCCATCCGTTAAGTTGACCGCGTTAGCGCACCCGACCACGACAAACATCGCAAAAGGTAAATAGAACCAACCCAAGTCAAACCCTACCGACTTCAAAAAAGGCACCGGAAGCACCGTGGAAAGGTGACCCGTCATGATCAAATACCCCAACACAGCTCCAGCTATACCAAACTCGGCAAGCAATCGAACTCGTCCCGGAACCCCTTTGCTATTTTTTTTTCTGACCTTAAACCAATCGTCCAAGTAACCGATGGTCCCGTAAGTGAGAGTTACAATCAGCACGGCCCACACTAAAGGGTTACCGAGGTCGACCCACAGCAATGTCGCAATGACGAGACTTAAGAGAATCAGTCCACCGCCCATCGTGGGCGTGCCTTGCTTTTTTTTATGAGTCTGCGGGCCATCATCACGAACTTGCTGCCCCAATTGGCGGCGCACCAACTCGCGGATAAACTGAGGGCCCCAAACCCACGCCACCGCAAACGCCGTTATGAAAGCAGCAAAAGTACGAAAGGTGATGTACCGAAAGACATTCAACGCAGAAAAGCTCTCGGCAAACGAGTACAAAAATTTATAGAGCATGAGTTTGCAGGATGTAGCATGGCGCTCAGTCGCATGTCCAGAAAAAGTTTATAACACTCTGAAAGGACTTAGGTTTTTACCATCCACTCCCGAGCAACTTCGCGATCGTCAAAGTGATGTCTTTGATCGCCAATGATTTGATAGGTTTCATGTCCCTTGCCCGCAATCACGATGACGTCTCCTGCGCGACTGATATCAAGCGCACGGTAAATCGCTTGGCGCCGATCCGTCCATCGCTCAAAAGACTTGCGGTTCTTAATCCCCAGCTCGATTTGATCCAAAATTTCCTCGGGATCCTCTGAGCGTGGATTATCCGAGGTCAAAATCACCAAGTCCGAATACGACGCTGCAACCGCGCCCATCTTGGGCCTTTTCGTGGCATCGCGGTCGCCCCCACACCCCATCACGCAAATCAAACGGCCATCCCCCTTACTCGACCGAACAACACCTAAAGTATTTTCAAGGGCGTCCTCGGTATGAGCGTAGTCGACAAAGACCTTTCGATCTGGAATATCAAACAATCGCTGTAGTCGTCCCGGCACACCCGGAAACTTGGAGAGGAGACTCGCCATTCTCTCAATTTCAAACCCGGCCGCAAACCCTACCGCCAGAGCAGCGCAAGCGTTGGCCGCATTGAAGTGACCCAACAGCGGCAAAATGACCTCGATCTTTTGGGTTAACCCCTCAAACGCACACGTGAGCTTGAATCGCATTCCATCGAGGTTTTGTTGGAGAACCTCGTAGCTTAAGTCTTGAGATTTTAAGTCTTGTGATTGCAAAACGGAGTCGTTCCTTCCATAGGACATAACCGACGGCACACCGGCCTGATGGAGTCGCTGCAAGAGTGTCTTGCCCCAAGGGTCGTCTCGGTAAATTACGTTGGTCGTGTGACTTAGTTTGTGATTTACAAAACTTTTAGTAAACAACCGTGCTTTGGCCTCAAAGTAATTTTGCATGTCCTTGTGATAATCCAAATGATCCTGACTCAAGTTTGTAAATACTCGGGCTGCAAAACTCACATGATCCGCGCGCCTCTGATCAAGGGCGTGGCTGGATACCTCCATGGCGATGCCCTTCGCACCTAAACTTTGCATCTCAGCCAGTCTCCGGTGGAGCGTGATCGCATCAGGTGTTGTCAGGGCCGTGGGCCAAACCCGATCTTTAAGGTGATGATCGATGGTGCCTAAAACGCCCGTTGGCCAACCTAAGGAGGTAAATACATGCTCGATCAAATGAGTTGTCGTCGTTTTACCATTAGTTCCCGTCACACCGACTACAAACATTTTTTGAGAAGGCTCACCGGAAAATAAATTCGCCAATTTTGAAGCTTCAAATCGAGCGTCAGAAACAACCAAAGCCCGATCTTGAAATTCACGGGGCACGCGGCCCCCGTCTTGAACAATAAGCAAAATGGCACCTGCCTGAATCGCAGCCGAGACGTGTTCATGGCCATTACCACTATTTCCTGGAATCGCGATGAAGATGAAGCCCGGCCTCACAAGCCGAGAGTCGATGGCAATCCCAGTAACCTCGGAATCGCCATCAACACTCTTTGGTAAATCCGAAAATAAAAGTTCTCGTACGCGCATGACGGGGACACCTTCAAACTCAAAGCTCACGGGGACGAGATGGATTCTCGTGGGCCAAAATGTATGCGAACTCTCCCCCCCTCGGCAACTGGAGTTCCAGAGGGCGGTTCGGTTTTGATTGCGACGCCTTTTCCGAAATAACTCGCTTCAAGACGACGAGCTTGCACTGCCTCCATCACTTCACTGAGCGTAAGCCCCTTTAGGTCCGGCATCGAAAGCTGACCTCGTTCGAGCTCCATCCAAGGCCCAGAAATTTTCTTTTCAATTGTTTTGGATGCTGCCGCATTCCTTCGTGGAGCTGGCGCCGCCACCTGAAAAACTCCTTTTTTGACATCGCTTTCAGCAAGTAAGTTGGGAACCAGGTCCAGTCGTTCCACGGCAAAACGCGCCACTCGAGAAAAGACCGGAGCTGCGACATCGGCTCCGTAGTAACCTCGTTTCGGGTTGTCGATGACGACGTAGATCACCAGGCGTGGATCGTGCGCCGGTAAAAAACCCGCGAAGCTCGAGATATAGGAGTTGGGTTCGTATCCTTTTCCATCTCTCGAAACTCGCTGGCTGGTGCCAGTTTTTCCGGCTACTTGAAAACCAGGAACACGCGCCTTGATCCCAGTTCCCTCAAAGCCTGTTGCGCCCAACAGCATGTACGTCATCTGGGCCGCGACGGATTCCGACATCACTCGCGCCTCCCGAAATGCAAATGCCCCCTCCCGCGATTCTGTTGGCGGCGTCACCAGGTGCGGAGTCCTCCAGACGCCTCCACTTGCAATGGCCGCGTAGGCGGAGGCCACCTGAAGTGTGGTCGCCGCAATCCCGTGGCCAAACGAAATATTAGCTAACAAGTGGTCGTTCCAAGGTAATCCCGGTAAAATTCCTCGCGACTCGCCCGGAAGGGCAATGCCCGTTTTTTGTCCAAATCCAAATTCAAATAGTTTATCTCGAAGCTTCTTCGAGGTGATATTAAATGCAAGTTTTGTTGAGCCAACATTGGAGGAGTGTTGTAGAATTTCGTTAACTGTCAGCCACTTGTACCGATGGCGTTCATCGGCCTCTCGAATGGTGCGCTTCCCCACCTTGAGAACTCCGCCACCGCAGTCCACCAACGAATTGGGCGTGAACAGCCCAAGCTCTAAGCCCGCTGCGATGGTAAAGGTTTTCATCGTGCTGCCCGGTTCAAAAGGATCTGTGATGGCACGATTGCGTCGGTGATCCGGCTCGCTGCGACCCGGAAAATTGGGGTTAAAATTCGGGACACTCGCAAGACCCAAAACCTCACCTGTTTTGGGATCCAACACAACGCCTTGCGCGCTATCGGCTTGGTGTTCAAGAGAGGCTTGCATGAGCTCGTGCTCAAGCTTGTACTGAATCTCGCGGTCAATTGTCAGCCGCAGCGTTTCACCCTCTGGGGGCTCCGAAAATATTTGACCATCCACAACCAGAGGTCGTCCTCGGGCGTCCCTTTGCATCGAGATTTTCTTCTGATCTCCCCTGAGGACGGACTCAAACTTGCCCTCAAGACCCGCCAGCCCCTGGCCATCCAACCCGACATGTCCAAGCACAGCTGAAAGAATTTGATCGTTTGGATAAACCCGCCTTGGCTCTTCCACAGCACCAACGCCACGCAATTTTCGCCTGGCCACCTGATCTCGCAACTCACGAGAAACTCTTCTGTCGATCCAGACGAATTTTTTTTCTCGCAGTTTTAACTTTCTAAGGACTTCGTCGTAACGTAGCCCTAAAATTCGAGCGAGGGCTTTGGCGGTAGCCACGGGCCTCTTCACCAACGATGGATCCACAAAAATCGAAAATGCCGTGACCGAAGTGGCTAACTCATTTCCATGGCGATCAAGAATGTCGCCTCTTCGCGGTGTCAGTGTCACCACACGTTCGAACTGCCGCTGACGGAACGCCTCGAGTCGGGGCTGAGGAAGCAAAAGCAAATAACTCGCACGCAACCACAAGAACAATCCCGCAAGGCAAAACAAGAACGCGATGGTTCTGATGCGTACATTCATCGCTTGAACACAACCCTCTGGTGCCCCATGTGAATCACTTGGCCCTGCGTCGCTCGAGCCAACTCCAGCTCGACTGAGGCCATTTTCTCCACACGATCGGGCCGAAGCAATCTCGTAAACGAAAGAGTCCTGGTTTTAAGTTCGTCCCGCAGCAGTCGTTTGTCTTTTGCCAACTTGACGACTTCGTACCCCATGTGTCGGACATGCATTTTGCTCATGGCCACCACAAATAGGGTTATCGAGAGCAAAGCCACGCTCAAGAGCGGGGCACTGGTGACCCACTTTGAGCTTGCATCACTGGACGAAGGTTGAGCTTTGGGGGTGAAGTTGAGGCGCATTATGATTTCTCCTGATTTAAGTTTTTCTGAGGATACTTGTTTCGTTTGGTTCGAGGACCGAATTCGCTGCCCCTTTGAAAGATCCGAAGCTTTGCACTTCGTGCCCGAGGATTGAGTGCGACTTCCTGGGGTTGAGCCACGACCACTCGGGAGGATATGGGCCTCCCCAGTCGAGAATCTCGAAACGCGTTTTTGACAAGCCGATCTTCTAGAGAGTGAAAGCTGATGATCGCAAGACGACCCGTCGGGGACAGTTGTTCCAACATTTGAGGAAGAGCCAGACTTAATTCGTCGAGTTCGTGGTTCACTTCCATTCGTAGAGCCATAAAGTATTGTGTTGCAGGATGATTGCCCTTTCGCTTCCATCCCTCTACTCGCTCGATGAGGCCCGCGAGCTCGAGAGTTTTCGAAAACGGTTTTGTGACTCGGTCCCTTTCGATGGCTTTGACCACCCGCTCAGGTTTTGCAATTTCGCCAAGCTCCCGAAAAATACGAATAAGTTCTTCATCTGACCACGTGTTGACGATCACCGCGGCGCTTAAAACCTCTTGGGGATTCATTCTCATGTCCAAGGGCCCGTCACTTCGAAAGCTAAACCCCCGCGCACTGTCGTCAAATTGGGGTGAGCTCACGCCGAGGTCAGCCAAGATCAGATCGAACTTTAAATCCAAGTCCTTCGCTGCGAGATAGTCCGAGAACTTGGTATGGAGCAACTTCAAGCGACCCGACTTAATTTCTGTAGAAAAGTTCTTTTGGCCGTAGTGTATCGCCTCGGGATCGCGGTCCAGCGCAATTAAGTTCAGTTGCGGACACGCCTTCAGGAGTGCGGCTGAGTGCCCTCCCCTTCCAAAGGTACAATCCAAACCTAAATGCGGCGCAAAACTCTGTGTGAGCCCTTGCACCACCTCATCAACAAGAACTGGCCTGTGAAGAGGTACCGCGTCAGTCATCAGATTTGCCCTCAAGCTTCGCCACGTTCGCGAGCACATCTTCAAACTGCTCGCTGAGCTCTTTGGATATTTCGTTCCAGGCCTTTAGGTCCCATAATTCGAGTTTACTACCCATTCCGACAGCCACAATGTCCTCGGCAAATCGAGCATGAGCTCGGTGAGCGGGCGGAATGAGAATTCGGCCTTGGCCATCGAGTTCGACTTGCATGCCGGCCGCCAAATAAAAACGTTGAAACGCTTGTACGTTTCGATCAAGTGGAGGCAGTCGCATGATGCGTTTTTCAAGCGAGCCCCAGGCTGGTTTTGTATAAACATCCAGGCAGGCCCTTCCGTTGACAAGCCCATTGGTGACGACAAGTGAAGTGCCTTCGCGTTTCGAGCGAGCTCCGCCTTCATTTCGGGTGATCAATTCTCTTAATGAGGAAGGAACCGTCAATCGGCCCTTGGTGTCGATTTTGAGGTCGTATCGGCCTCGAAACGTCAGGTCCATCCTGGATCCTCATGCTCGGAAAAGAGTCCTTCCCTGGACTCAAAAAATAGGGGCCAGTGACGTTCGGTGTGTTGCGGAACTAGATGTTAATCCCACTTCCCGCCACTTTCCCCCACCTTGTTACACTTTGCCGTTGTTCTCCAATCACGTCAAGAGGCCTCGCCTTACTTTGGTCGGGGACCGCTTGAAGTGAGGGGCCCGTTTCGGGGCACAATGAAACTTGGGGGATTGATTCTGCAGTGTCCAAGATGCGACTTCGAACAACCTGACGATCGGTATTGTGCCCGCTGCGGCATTGACATGATTTTGTTCGAAAAACCAGGCCTCACGCCCTGGTCTTGGATTGGCTCTTGGTGGATGAAGTCAGGATTTTTTCTTTTTCTCGCCTTCACGTTGGTCGGAGCCACTTCGATTTTTTTGCTGAGAAGCTACCAAGATTATCGCCAAAAAAGAGTCCAAGTCTCATCCACTCTTGGAGAAATTTTCAAGTTGGTCGACTCACTCGCTCCTTCACCTGCTCCCCATCAGGTTTCGCCAATGTCGGTCACGGAAACCAGCGCGCCTGACGAACCCCCTGAACCTTCTGCAGGAGCAGCTGTAGCTCTGTCCGCATCTACCGTTTCGACTTCAACGACTTTGGCCAGCGCGTCTGTTGGAGGCGTGGCGACGGAACAAAAGTTTTCCCTAAGTGTGATCGAAATGCCCACGGCAATTCTAGATCAAGAGTTGGGCGACCTGCGATCTGAGCAAGGCGGCTGGCTGCCTTCCAATCGCGTAAGGGACGTCAAGGTTCGTTGGACCGAAATTCAAGCTGAGGTTAAAGATCTCATCCTCAAGGTTGAAAGCCTTTCCATATCGAGCGCGGGTGGTAACACGGAGTGGATTCTTGGCGATCCCGCAAACCCCTCAAATGGTCTTGTCAAAATACGTCTCGAGTTGTCTGTGGGAGCTGAGGGGAAAAGGCTTAAACTCGCCTCCTTGGTAAATGAGCCGATGACGAGTGATGGCGGTGGCCCAACCGAACGGGTGCTGGCCAATTCTAGGCTCGCCGACAAAGTGTTCCTTTATCGTGGAATTCTTCGCCGACTCAGATTGCCCCCCGCAACCACACCCGCCGGAGCGCCTGCCCCAGGAGCATGGGCCAATGATCCCGTCCTTCGCTTTTGGAGCAGCAGCGACGCAGATCAAACCGAGCTTTGCCTAATCGTTGAACCTCTCTAGCCGCTATGGCATGCTCCTACAATGCAAAATCTAAAAGTCGACCCCATGATCACCGAGTCTCAAATCAAAAAACGCGTTGAAGAGATGGGTAAAGCGATTTCCGATCGCTTTCGTGACCAGGACCTTACGGCGATTTGTATTCTGAAGGGTTCGTTCATGTTTTATTCCGACTTGGTTCGCTCGATGAGCACGGATATTCGCTGCGATTTTTTGGGTGTTTCGAGCTACTCCGGAATGTCTTCCTCGGGGGAAGTGAAGCTCACGCTCGATCTCTCGGGCCCGGTTGAGAACACCAACGTCCTCCTTGTGGAGGACATCGTGGACACGGGATTGACTATGGATTTTCTGATCCAAACACTGCGTATGAGAAAACCTCGTTCCATTACGACCGCTTCACTTTTGCTAAAGCCCGATGCATTAAAGTCTAAAGTTAAAATGGACTACGTGGGCTTTGAGATCCCGAACGACTTTGTTGTTGGTTATGGATTGGATTATGAAGGGCATTACCGAAACCTTCCCTACATCGGCCGCGTAACTAATTTCAATTAAAGTTCCATTTGCAATCTTGGCCCGCTTCGCCCTAGCCTTGAGCTGAGATTCGCTAAGTTGTGAGACTCATTCAAAACTGGAGGAACCATGGATTCGGTTCGTTCTGCCCCCCGATCGTTTTACTCAACCATTTTGATTTGCTTTTTGCTCCTTAACTTCACGCTCCTTCATCGAGCGTTTGCCGATCGCACGTCTGCCGAGACGCAAACTGACCCCGTATATTGGGTTCGCCTCTCTGCAAAAGATAAATACGAGCGAACGTCCATCGAAGACTTAGGCCTTCACATTGAGGGATTTGGAGATAATTACGTAACGGTCTACGCCCCCCAAAGACAGCTCGAGCAGCTCAATGCTCTTGGACTGACCGACCTGAGCTTTGAGGTCCTCCCGTCGCCTAAAAGTTTTCCTCCGCGCGACTCTCAATTTCACGACTACAACGAAACGGTTCAAGCCCTGCAGACCTTGCAATCTCAAAATCCGGATCTCATGACACTTGAGGACATCGGCAGGTCTCACGAGGGGAGGATCATTTGGAATGTCAAGTTGTCAGCTCAACCGACAACTTCGGGGATTCGGCCGGCCATCGTCTTCATGGGAGCTCACCACGCTCGCGAGCACCTGTCCTCCGAAATTCCCCTTCGGTTGGTGCAATATCTCGTAAGCCAGTATCGTCAGGGCGACGTTCGCATCAAAACGCTCCTTGAAGGAAGAGAGATCCACATCATTCCCATCGTAAATCCCGACGGTAAGGAGTGGGATATCGCCTCGTCAAACTACCGAATGTGGCGTAAAAATCGCAGACCTGTGGCTGGCGCCATTGGAGTCGACCTGAACCGAAACTATGGATACGGATGGGGCGGCGCCGGCGCGAGCACCTCGCCCCAAGACGAAACTTACCGTGGCCCCGCGGCCTTCTCGGAACCGGAAACTCAGGCTATTAAAAATTTTATCGACCAAAGGCAAAACATTTCGATTTTGCTCTCTTACCACACATTTTCGGAATTGATTCTCTATCCATGGGGCGATCGATTTGATCCCATTCCCGCAGATCGAGACCGTCGTGTCCACGAGGTCATGGCCCAAAAGATGGCCACGTGGACAGGCTATCGTGCCATGCAGTCGTCCGATCTGTACCGAGCCGCAGGCGATACCTGCGATTGGGCCTACGGCGAACATCGCATTTTTTCGTTTACCTTCGAGCTTGATCCTCGCTCTGTCTGGGATGGAGGTTTTTACCCTGGGCAGAGTGTAATTGATGGCGTTTTCCGAAAGAATATTGAACCGGCACTCTATTTGATTGAACACAGCGACAATCCCTACCGGGTACTGGACGCTTCCATCTGAGTGGCCCCTCGAGAAATCGAATGCGCTTCATCAATTTCGCACGCTCTAGTCTCGAGCTAGAGCGGTTGCAAGACTGTCAAAAAGACGCCAAAGCCGATCGACATCTAGGCCCTTTGAGTCATTAAAGATAAACACAAAGGGTAAAATTTCTCCGTCAGCTCGACCCGCGTAGCCCGCAAGCGAACTCACTCCACCAATCTTCATCAAACCGGTCTTGGCTCGCACCATCCCTCGGTCGGTCGTGCCTCGAAATCGACTTTTAAGAGTTCCGTCAACCCCCGCGATAGGGAAACTGGCTAAAAACTCCGGAAAGACTGAAAACTTGCCCTGCGCCGCGAGCATGAAGCGAGCTAAGTCCATCGGTGTGATTCGATTTTCCATCGTGAGTCCCGAGGCGTTTAAAATTCGAAATTCCGGCGATTTGACCCCGTTGAATTTTGCAAATTCGCGGACGACTTCAAGACCGGCCTTCATGGTTGCAGGCTTAATTCCCTTCGCTGCGGCTATATTTTTTGTCAACATCTCCGCGACATAATTATTTGAAAACTTCATCATGTCCAAAACGATCTCGGAAATGGGAACGCTGGGTGCCTTGGCTAAAATTTGCGCAGACCCAGGAGTGGAACCTGCGCGCACGGTGCCTCCTACTTTGATTCCCCTCTGCTTTAGAAACTCAACCGCATTCCAGCCGCTCCACAAATCCGGTGACGTGATGGACTTGTAAACAACGATCTCAGGTGAACGAAGTCCAATGTGCCCTGCCACTTCAATTAAATCCTTTTTGTTTTTAGAGACGCGCGTAACTTGGATGTCGCCCTTTCCTCCTGTGGCGGCGGTCGTAGCCCGGCTTTTGAGCTCAAGGTACGGGCTCTCGGGATCAACCTTAACCACTGCGGGAGCTCCAACCTTTGAACCAGGCCTAATGAAGACATTTACCGAATTCCAATTAAAGGACATGGCGCCCACCGGGGCGTCATAGGCCCGATCGACACGGTTAGGATCCCGGTCATCATCAACTCGGACCGAGTCAAATAGCGTGTCGTCAACGACCAGGTCACCGGTGATGGTGCTAATGTCATTTCGAGTGAACTCGTTAATTAGGAACCACAACTTTTCGGAAACAAATGACGGGTCGCCGCCGCCCTTCAGGTACAGGTGCCCCTGCAAAGTACCCTTTGCAACTGGAGCGTCCGAAAGCAATTGCGTGTCAAATTGAAATCCAGGGGGAAAATACTCAAGTGCTGCTGCTGCAGTCAGAATTTTGGTGATCGAGGCCGGAACGAATGGCTTTGTGGAATTGAGGCCAAAGACCTCCTGACCCTCTTGGGAGGTGGAGCTGAGGACCGTGAGCCCCAATTTCTCTTCAGCCAACCCGCTCTTTTTTACGATTTCCTTGAGACGACTTTCAAGTCGCGCGTGCGTCGTCGGCGGACGATCAGCTTCGCCCCGAACTTGATGGCTTTGAACTATCAAAAGGCCCACCGCAATCTTCCGGGCCAAGGTCGTGTACTTCTGTTTCATGTTTCTATCATTCATTTGGTCGAGTTTGTGCGCAACCGATTTGATTTCAAAGCAAGTGCCCTTTATCCGATAAGGGTTTTGATCTCGTATTGAGGGAGCTACGACGTGACCAAGCGCCATTGGATTTTGGCAGTCATTTTTCCTCTCGCTTTGGCCTGGGGAATAGACCGCATCGTCAAGATCTGGGCTTCAGAGCTCATGGGCTTTCACTTTCTTGGGCCAATCGGCTGGACTCAGCATCACAACCACGGCGCCCTTTTAGGTCTCTTTTCTGATCTCCCCGCACTTTTACGAATTGTGTCCCTCTCAACCGGGGGCGCCTTCCTGCTCTTTACATTTTTTATTCTGCAATATCTCTTGCCCACCCGATCACTTCGCCTGCGCTCGGGAATGTCGTTGTTGATGGGTGGCATTATCGGAAACGTCACTGATCGCATTCTTCACGGCTATGTGATCGATTATATCTTTTTTAGGTGGGGCACTTGGACCTCGCCTGTGTTTAACTTTGCCGATGCCATTCAATGGGTGGGTTACGGACTAATCGTAATGGCTCTTGTGCAAGAGGGTCGTCAACTTTGGCCCGACGTTGAGCTCCGGAAATCCTATTGGATCAACGTTCGATATCAACTTCGATACTGCTTTTTGCTCGTGTCCTTTGGCCTCAGTTTTTTTGTCATCGCGGGCACGTTCTCTTACAGTTATTTCAAGACCACCATCATCGAGTTGGTTGGTCCTAACACTTTGATCATCGAGCGATTCCTATGGCCGTTTTTAATTACCATGGGCGCAGTAACTCTCGGATTTTTAGCAGTTCTCTTTTTAGTCGGCCTGATATTATCACACCGAGCTGCCGGGCCAATTTACGCTTTTGAAAGGTTCTTGGAAGATCTCTTCGCAGGACACCGCAGAAACCTGAGACTCCGAGCCGGAGATGAATTCCGCCACCTCGAGGAGCTTGCCGATCGCCTCTCCTCAAACGCAAGATTTCTAGAAGTGGTCAAAGAGTCGACGCCTTCAGAAGAACCATTTAATCCGCCTAAGATCCATGCCCGCGCACAAGAGTGACCGCTCCATTTGTTTGCTCACCTGCCGCGACTTGGCCGGATTTGTCGTAGATGATAGTTTACTCATAGACGAGCTGAAATCCCGCGGATGGAATGTGACCTCACTACCATGGGACACCGACACCGCTTGGCATCTTTACGACGTCGTGGTGGTGCGCACCACGTGGGACTACACACATCGACTGGACGAGTTTCTCAAAACCATTGGGCATATTGCGAGCCAGACCCAACTCTTCAACTCTCCCGGTTTGATAAAGTGGAATTCTCATAAATCTTATCTTCAAGATCTCAACGCTAAGGGTGTGCAGGTTGTGCCCTCGGTGATGCTCCAAGATACAATTTCACTAAGCGATGTGCGGACGCAGTTGCAACAGTGGGGCGTCAGTCATGGGATAATCAAACCCCTGGTCAGCGCCAACGCCGACAACACATTTTTACTGGATTCGAACTCCCCAGCGATTTGGCCGATCCTTCAGATCAATCAAGTTCTGAAAGCGCGCGAGATGATGCTTCAGCCCTTTTTGGAAAGTGTGCAGGATCCCGGCGAGTATTCTCTGCACTACTTTGGCTGCAAGTACAGCCACGCGGTACTCAAGACACCCAAACATGGAGACTTTCGTGTTCAAGAGGAACATGGTGGCCACATCCAACCAACAAACCCTCCACCGGAGCTTTTGACACTCGCCTCGAAAGTCCTCAGTTGTCTTCCCGAAGCGCCTCTCTATGCGAGACTTGACTTTGTAGCGGAACGATCTAGTGGCTGGTGTCTTATGGAAGCTGAACTGATCGAACCGTCCTGTTACTTTCGTATGGACGCTCGGAGCCCAAGTCGTTTTGTTGATGCACTTGAACACCTGGACCACAGTCGAGTTGAGTGATGGTGGCCAGCTAGCCGATAAGTTCCATGGGAGAAAGCACCTATGGGCATAGTCGGAATGTTGGTGGTCATCGGGATGGTGTTGGGTGGATACGTTCTTCACCATGGCCCGTTGCATGTCTTGTTTCAACCTACGGAGGTCATGATCATCGGTGGAGCTGCTCTGGGAGCCGCCATCATACAAGCTCCCATGTCGACCCTCACACTTGCTTTCAAACAGTCCATGCGAGCCTGGCTTGGCGGTGTCCCCAGCAAAAAAGACTATCTCGAACTTCTTCAAATGCTTTTTCGACTTTTTCAGATTTTCAGAAAGGATGGCCCCCAGGCCGTTGAAAAACACATTGAAGACCCCAAGAACAGCGACATCTTTAAGGCCTATCCCAGTTTCATGAAAAACCACCATGCCGTGGACTTCTTATGCGATACGATGAAGATCACGCTCTCTGCGGACCTCTCCCAATACGATGTGGATGACCTCCTAGATGCCGACATCAAAGTCATCCATGAAGAAGAACACGATGCTCAGCACCTGGTCGCAAATACAGGTGACGCGATGCCCGGACTGGGAATCGTTGCCGCGGTTTTGGGTGTCGTGATCACGATGGGAAAACTGGATCAAGGTACTCAGGCGATTGGTAACTCCGTTGCGGCAGCCTTGATCGGAACATTTTTGGGAATTTTGTTTTCCTACGGATTCATCGGACCAACCGCATCTAAAATTGGGCGCGACTGCGAAGCGGACGGCCGTTACCTGATTGTCATCAAAGCAGCGCTTGTGGCACTTCAGCGTGGAGCACCTCCACTGGTTTGCGTGGAGTATGCGCGAAGATCGATTCACCCCCACCATCGCCCATCTTTTGAAGAGATGGACAAGGCAAGTAAAGAGAAGAAGGCGGCATAAAAATGGCGGCAAAGGGCGGCGCTCCCATCGTTATCAAAAAGATCACGGTTGTCGCCGGCGGTGGCCACGGAGGAGCGTGGAAAGTTGCCTTTGCCGACTTTATGACGGCGATGATGTGTTTCTTTTTGGTGATGTGGCTTCTCAACACATCAGAAGAGGTCAAAAAGCAGGTAGCAAATTACTTCTCTGGCCCTAGCATTATCCAGCAGGAATTAACAAGCTACGGAGCCGAGCTCACGCTTGAAAAACTTTTCCTGGATCTCATGAACGAGCCCCTTAAGGCGCTCCAGACCTTCATGCAACCCGCAGATTTCACTCCTAACCTCATGGCGATGGGATCAAAAAAGATCGTCTTGCATCATATTGCAGAGGAGTTGGGTGCGGTTGCAAAAGATGTTCGAGTTGAATCGAACAGTGTGACCTTTGAGGTCCCCGATCATGTGCTCTTTAAGCCCGGCACCGCCGAGCCTTCAGCCAAGTTTGTTGAGACCATGGAAAAAATTAAAGCTTTAACCACAGGCCTCGAGGACTCCAACATTGTGATCGAATCTAAAATCGTTCAAGACTCAGTGCCTTCCAACAGTCGTTCCGAAGCACTTCAAGTGGGAGAGAGCAGGCTCGATCTACTGAAAGCTCGAGTTAAAGGTTCACTTGAACACAGCTCCGTTGACGTGATGGGTTCAGTGAAAATTCTTTCGGCTCCACCTTCGATTGGTGATTCGAAGGCCTCCGGAAGCGTACGGGTCACGATCGAACAAAAAGAAGTGCTCTCTGACGGGCGAACTCCAAGGCCACTGGAGGATGTGTTCGGAGGCGGCCGATCAGACATGTCTGTCTATGAAAATTTTGTTGATCGCATGGGTGACGAACGGCCTGCTAAGCCTCGCGACACAGGTCGCCGTCGCGTGCGCAGCAACGATCCTAATTGATAGACTGTTCCAATGTGCCCATCTCACTCCAACCACGAGTTTTACGAACTCCCGTGGTCCGAAATCCCCTTTGTCATTTTAGACACCGAAACGACCGGCGCCTATCCCATCGAATCCGAAATTTGTGAGATTGCCCTCATCAAAGTTAAGGGGCGCCAAATTTTAGAGACGTATTCTACGCTCATCTGTCCCAACCAAATCATGGGCGAAAAGGTAATTGGCATCCACGGTATCACCAACGAGATGGTGGCGACGGCTCCAAAACTTGAAGCCGTCATCGATCAAGTTGCAAGTCTATTGCACGATTCGGTGTTGGTTGCTCATCACGCACCTTTTGACATGGGTTTTGTCGCCCGCGCTCTTGAAATTTGTAAAAAACCTCTGCCACAGTTTCCCGCCGTTTGTTCTTCACTATTAGCTCGTGCTCTGATTACGGACAGTCCGAATCACAAGCTTCAAACTCTTATTCCTCACCTTGGGCTTCCCTTGGGCCAAGCGCACCGTGCGCTGGATGACGCTCAAGCCTGTTGGGGAGTGGCCGAGTTTTGCTTTCAAAAGTTAGGGCCCCAAGCGACCCTTGCAGAGATTCAAGCCTGTCAGCAGAAAGATCTCCGATGGCCACTTTACTCCATTCAAGCGCTAAAGGAGCGTGACTCGCTGAGCCCGCTCATCGAAGCCACTGAGGCCTCCGCTGCGGTGGAAATTGTTTACCAGGGTGGTTCGCACGCAGGCCAACCTCGCACCATTTACCCTGTGGGAATTGTTCGAAATCCCGATGGGGATTACGTCGTGGCCCGCGGACCCGGCGATTCGCAACTCAAGCGATTTTATTTGGAAAAAATCAAAGAGTCCCGCCGATTGCTGGTTTGAAAAAACGGCCTTACTGACGTTCGCTGCTCTTACGACGATCTCCAAGACGATCTTCGAACCCCGCAAAAACCTTTTCGGCCTGCTTACGGGTGATCTCCTTATACTCGCCCCTCTCGAGGCTCCCCATCGTCAGAGCTCCAATGGCCACTCGTTGAAGCTTCAACACATCGTAACCAATCTTTTCAAACATGCGGTGAATCTGGCGATTTTTCCCTTCGGTGATGACCACCTTGAGCCAATCGTATTGGTCCGAGCCTCTCTCCACGACACTGACTTCGAGCGCTCGAACGTGACCGCCTACAATCGAAATACCCTTTTTGAGCCGCGCGAGCTCGGACTCGCGAGGTTGACCTTTGATTTTTGCCAAGTAAGTTTTCGTCACCTCAAACTTGGGGTGAAGCACTTCATTGGAAAAATCCCCGTCGTTCGTCATCAGCAAAAGACCTTCGCTATCCCAATCCAGGCGCCCTACCGGAAAAAGTCGCGCGGGATAATCCGCAAAGTAATCCCCCACGCAAGCCCGCTCTTCTGGATCCTTCATGCTCGTGATCACGTTTCGGGGTTTGTTGAATACCACATAGATAAGCTCTTCAACCAGCTGCAGGGGCTTTCCATCCAACGTGATCACATCGACAGTCGGGTCCACCTGTACACCAAACTCAAACACTTTGATTCCGTTTAACTTAACACGCCCCTCTTCAATAAGCCGGTCGGCCTTGCGTCGACTGGTGACTCCACACATCGAAATAAATCGATTGAGTCGAAGAGACTGAGGAGACTTCTTAGCGCTAGACTTCATGAGGAAACTCCAACCGGTGAGGACGATGCCCAGCTCGAGACGTATTCCCGATTGCAGCCAATTCCCGGTCGAGTTCCCTTAGCAGGAGAAAAATAAGCCTGTCATCGACGAAGATGTGCTTCAATGCATGTTCCCCCTGTAGCTTTGCTCTCTCACCAATTTCAGTCGCTCGGGGATCGCCATCTTGCAAAAGCTTCACGGCTTCCTCTAAAAGATCGGCAATATTCTGGTAGACGGGATCAGTCTCCCGCGCCACGAAAAACCGCTCAACACTCTTTAAGGCGCAAAAGACTGTGGGCAGTGCCTGAAGTTCATGCACCGAAAAGGTATCCCCACGTAAAAGAGTGTACCCCCTGATCTGGTGACCAACATACATGCGATCTTGCCGCTGAAAACGAACCACCGTATGCGGATTGAGCTCGAGGCACTGTTGAACTTCGTCTTCCAGTTCAAGTTGAGCGTCATAAACAAGACGGCGCGAGCAATTGAGCGGCTCCACATTGCCGCTTCGAATACAGGCCCAATTGTCGAAACAAGCCACCTCCAGCCCTCCATTGGATCTCGTCTGTACGCTCACGAACTCCGGTCCAAATCGAGAGGCTGCGTTTCGAAGAACTCGGGAAGATTGACCGGCTGTAAGCCGTTCGTTGAGAAATCGATCCAGCACGTCCGCCATATCTCGATCCGAGATCACTTGAAAAACGCTCAATTCGGTCGGCTTCATCCAATCACGAATGTCGAACTCAAGGCCGCCCTCATTCCAATAGGCTTCAACTTCCTTCACAATCCCTCGGGTCAATTCCTCTCGGTTTTCTCGCCAATGGGAAAAACGAAGGGCTACTTCGCTGAACTCTGACAATTGCGAAGCTCGTATCCCTGTGCCTTCGCCGACAAAATTCTTAAAGTAGTGGTAAAGAGAAAGACGCGGAGCGCTATCCTGAGGTCGACGTCTCAATAAGAATTGAAGGAAGTCCATACACTCCATTTCATATGAAGGCCGAGGCACAAGTCCAGAACCTCCTGAGTTTGTCTCAAATTTTTGTTTGGTGCGGTGTCGAGCTGTGATGGACTAAGGGGGTAGAGTGAGGTGGTTATGCAAAAAGAAATCAATCCAAAGCTTTTCGCTGCCAAGGATTTGGAGTTTCGTGAATCGCGAGCGGAGAGCCGAGTGGACCGCATCGTCGAGCGGGGCGAAAGCATCAAGGTCGAGTCCCGCCTCCAGCAGGTTCAGGATCAGGTGACTGAGCTCTCAAAAACCACGACCCTCAAAGTCGAGCGCCTTTCTCAGCGGGTGTCCCAACTCGAATCTCGAATGGACCAGGTTTTTCAGGAGCTACGGGCGAAGTACGCCACAATTTCGGGTCGCCTGACCGAGCGGAGTCTCAACGAGGCCGAGATCGAGGCCCTTATGGAGAGACACAATCAAATCATCCGGACTTTCGAAAATCGCATGTCGCAGCTTCAAAAGTTTTGCGAGTCGCAGCAGATGCAGCTGATGAGCGCGCAGGCGTCCCTCGAAGAGGCGCGCCGCGATTTGGCGCGACTGAAAAAGCTATAGTTTTTTCTCTCTCACCATTTGCTCTTGCGAAGTAAAATGCATAACATTCTTGTTTTTAAAGGGGAGTACCATGCCAGAGCATCGCAGCCGCGCGAAGTCGCACGCAAATTTCACAGCGAATTCCATTAAATCCACTCGTAAAGCAGCTCTAGCTCTAGGTTTCTGCGTTTTAGGTGGGCTCACTGTTTTTTTTCACTCCGAGATAACCAGAGCCATCGCCACGCTGATGAACGAGGCGTTGCCAAAAAATCCGCCGACTCCCAAGGACAACGCCACCACTCCCGCTAAAGTCAAACTGGGAGCTCAACTTTACTTTGATCCTCGTCTCTCAAAAGACGGGACCGTCTCCTGCAACAGCTGCCACAACGTGATGTCCAATGGCACGGACGGTCTTCGCACTTCTGCTGGGGTGGGCGCAAAACGAGGGGGTCGAAACTCCCCTACCGTATGGAATGCGGCGTTCATGTCCGTGCAGTTTTGGGACGGTCGAGCGGCCTCGCTGGAAGAACAAGCGAAAGGCCCTCTCGTCAATCCTATCGAGATGGCCATGGCGGATCACAAGGCCGTTGTTAAACGAATCGAAGAAATACCGGGCTACCGGGACTCGTTTAAACAAGTTTTCGACGGCTCCGACCCGATCACGATCGACAATGTCGCAAAAGCAATCGCAGCTTTTGAGCGCACCTTGGCTACGCCCAATAGCGCCTTCGATCGGTACCGAAAGGGCGATAAAAAAGCTCTTTCGACCCAACAGATTCGCGGCTACGAAGTCGCCCAAACGGTGGGCTGCTTCAGCTGTCATTCAGGACCAAACTTCGCTGGTCCGGTTCTCCCGGAGGGCACTGGGTTTTTCCAGCAGTTTCCTAAATTTGAAAACAATGAGTACGTTAAAAAGTACGACTTCAAAAAAGATACGGGTCGCTACGAAGTCACAAAAAAGTCCGAGGACAAACATTTTTGGCGAGTTCCCACCTGGAGAAACATAGCCGTAACTGCCCCCTACTTTCACAATGGCTCGGTGGAAACACTGGAGGAGGCGGTTCGTGTGATGTCGCGCACTCAGCTTGATAAGGAGCTTTCCACCCGCGAGGTCGAAGACATCGTGGCGTTTATGCAGTCTCTCACAGGCGAATTCCCGCGAATCGAAATGCCGAGATTGCCCGATACCAGCGGCTTTTCGCTTGTGATATCAAGCGTTAAGTAGTCGTGTTGCGGAGCGTCTATTTTAGGTTTTGGTTTTCGCCGGTAGAGCGCTCGAATCTCGCTAGGAAACCTTTAGGACTCGTCCTATAACCCCCCAAGCTTTTTGCTGGGGGGCATTCATGAAGGCTGTTTCAAGTATTGTTTTTCTTTTACTCTTGGTTGATTTTCAAACCGCAAGCGCCAAACAAATTTCATCTGGTGTTTCGCCATCGGGTACGAGCGCACCCGTTGAAGGTGAATCCAAAACTGTCGTGGAAACGGCACCGGCCAAAAAACTCTCCGACTATTTTGGGATGAGCTACGCGATTTTTTTCAGTGGGCCTGGCCTTGCCGGTGATCCCTCGATTAGTCCTAACCACATCGGTCGGCCAGCCGACGACGGACTTTTCACCAACAACACGATTTCCTTTCGGTTTAAAGTTTCAAAAAAATTCGCGCTCGATCTTCAAACACGGTCGCGCTTTGTCTTTAATGACGAGCGGCCAGCCAACCGACGAGCTCGAGAAAATTTTGACAACTTTCGATGGGAGAGCCCCAGCATCGGGATCAGTGGAGATCTGGCAAAGGGCGACGATTGGACTCTCCGAGGAGCCGTGAACACCGACTTTCCCTATATGTTCCCGGATCCCATGACGGGTTTCACCTCGAGAGGCCGCACGACGCTTGCGACTCCCGGAATGTTCGCACAGTTCCGCTGGAATCCTAAACAAAGTAGGTGGAGCGTATTCAGCATTGTCGGGCCAAGGCTATTTATCTACGAAGATCGAAATGCCGTGGAAGGCCCCTTTGTCCGCGCAGGTCGGATTCCCGGGAACAAGCGAGAGTTTGATCTTTGGATTCGACCGGCCATCAACTATCTGATCACCGAAAAAGTCGACGTGTCGCTCGGAACTTCGATTTCGTATAACAAGCAAGTCATCTCGGACTGGAATCCATTTAACGCCTCTCTTGTCCAAAACGGTGATGGCCCAGAATGGCGTTTAGATCCCATGCCTCTTCAACTCGGAAGCACCATCAATGTGTCTAAAGAACTTCGCCTTTTCACTTACGTTCAGGGGTTTCCGATCGATCGACAGAGATTCAACGCCATCACCCAGCAACAAATTTCTTTTTCAGACACCTTGTCTCTAGGCCTTGATATTACGGGTAACCTATTCTAGCTTCCTCCTCCTAAAAGTTAACTTGCAGATGAGACGCGCAGGCTCAAGATTTCTTGAGCCTTTCCGTTTTGTTTGAGACAGGAGGATCTTTTGTCGTCGCAATTTCGCGAAAAACAGCTTCGTGTAAAGTACTTTCGGCGGATCAGCTCGCTTTGGGTATCTGTGATGGCCGCGGCCGTCATAGGACTGGGAGGAGCAAAGGCTCAGGCCGATCTTATACCGAACTTTAAGAACGAGTCCGAGTTAGGGATGGTGAACGTCCAAGGTAACGCCAGGACTCAAACCCTCAACGTTCGGCAAGACAACACTTACACGTTTGCAGAATTGCATAACTTTAAGCTCAATGGTCGGTACCTGCAGGGCAGTGCTAACGACGTGGAGACCGCACGAAACTGGGGAATAGCTTTACGTTATGAGTATGCGTTTTCCGAATGGGTTTCAACGTACGCGCAGCAAGCTCAAGAATCCGATGTGTTCGCAGGGTACAATCTTCGATATCATTCGGACCTGGGCCTTAAAGTCTTTTTAACCAAAACCTCGACGACCACCTGGTTTTCAGAGGCTGGTTATCGATACACCTCAGAGTTTCGGACACGAAATCCCTCGGATGTGCGCCTTCACTTTGCGCGCGTTTACTCCGAGGCGACCCACGCCTTTAACACCGGGACCAGCGGTAAGGTCTGGGTCGAATACCTCCCGAATTTTACTACCCCTGACGACTACATGATCAATGGCGAAGCCTCGGTGAGTTCTCTTCTTTCGGACATCTTTTCGATTAAGACCGGCTATCTCGCCCGATACCGAAACACGCTGGTGGGAGCCGCCACAACTCGCTTGGATTCAACCTTTACAACTGCTCTTGTGGCAAAGTTCTAGATTTTAAAAGCTTAAACAAGGTGCACACTTAAAAAGGAGATTTGCTGTGATAAGAGAGTTTTTAGACTTTTTGAAGGCCTACGGTGTAATTGGGCTCGCGATCGCGGTTATCATCGGCGGCAAGCTCAACGAATTTGTCAGTGTGATGGTCAACGACCTCATCACGCCGGTTGTTTTGCAGCCGGCGCTCCAAGCAGCTCAAGTTGACGACATCCGCAAACTCAGCATCGGAGGCATACTTTACGGCAAAGTTCTTGGCAGTGCGATTGACTTTATGGTCGTTGCACTTTTGGTGTTTTTGTTCGCCAAGTTTGTTCTTAAAGAGGACAAAGTCACTAAAAAGTAATGGTCGTGAAAAATTGGAAGCGCTAGGTGCCCCCCGCACACTAGCGCCGTCCAAAAGGGTCTATCTAACGAGGATAATTCCGAAGAATCAGCGGACCGAAAGTATTGGAACTTTCATTGAACGAAAACACTCTCACCGTACAACTGCTGCGATCGTAAGGTAGGCTGTACGCCACGTTGATCTGTTGGCGAGAGTAGTAGTCAACTCGCGAGTTGACGGTCCATCCATTACATCGAACTTCGCTTTGGTAATTCGTCGACCAGCCACCTTGAGGAAACTCTCCGTAGAGCTCAATAAAGTGACTACCGTTGAGATATCCCCGGTCGTTCACACCCCGTATAAAGGCTCGACCGCCAAAACCAGATCCTGGATTGGGCCCGGGGTTAGGCTCGGGGTAAGGTCCTGGGTAAGGGCCAGGACCAGGTTGATAGTCGCCAGCGCATCTGACGTTTTCACGACACTCATTATTGCTGGTTCTGGGATGAGCCATACACTCGTCCACCACCATCCGCTCCGCATACCAAGGGTCCCGACTCTCAAAGGTGAGACCACGACTGTAGGTGCGACAGACCGTCTGCGCGTTCGCAATCGCGTTTGCGCCCAAGACACCCAGAACTAAAAATGCGAGCCAAAAAATCCTTCCGTTTTCCCTCATTACGCCCTCCCTTTTTTGATCCCCTCAAAACAATCGCTCATTGAGCTGTCATGGATTCGACTTTTGGATGTCCAACAAACAGGCTCAGCCTGAAAGCTTTGCAATCGAAGGACCATGCCTTTCGGTGTCAGTTTGCCACTCTCCTGCCGGCGCTGTAGGATCGTTGAGATTTCGGAAGTCCGGCGACGTGAGGAGGTTCAGTTGTTTAGTCCTCGATATCAGATCAAAGCCCGTTTTGAACCCCAAAATCTGTGGAAGGCCCTGTTGGTATTGATTTTTGGAGTTAACCTTTTCCTTGAAAATGCGCAGGGGGACGCAAAACCCACTTTTCGCGTTGGCTTAGGTGCGTACATTTGGACTGGGCAACTCAATGGGACTCAACGCCTGGCCCGTAGTTCAAACCATGTCCTGAAGTCGGGGCTTCGTTCAGCCCGTATTTTGGTGTCACCCCGCACCGCTCAAACCTACGGGTGGGCCGCAGATCCTTGCATTAATCAAGACGCCAATTACCTGAGTTGTCTTGTTCAGAAACCCGAAGTAGCCGCCGTACTCGCCCACCCCGACTTGAAAAGTCTGGGACTGACGGTCTACGACTCTAAAAGTGCGGGAGATACGGGCTATGCCACGGAGTTCCTCAATCAAGAGTTTCAAACTCAAAACGCGAGCAGAATTCAAAGGGAGTACGAGCGTCTTGCGATCACTCTGCTTGAGAGGTACGGCACCAGGCCCTTGACCATTTGGATTTCCAGCTGGGAGGGTGACAACCAGGTTTACTGCGAAAAATCCTACGCCTATGCTACTGACCTACAGGAGAGGCTCGCCTGCCAAGAGCAATACCGGCTAGGACAAATTAACCCCCAAGTTAAAACCGTCGAGGCGTCCCTTAAGGGGCTCGCCGAATGGCATCGCAATCGCATGCTCGGCATCGCCAATGGTCGAAAAAAATTTACGGACCGAAAGGGATCTGCCACTCAACTCCAGCTGCTTGTGGCGCCTGAAATCAATTCGACTCGATTTTTGAGGGTCAACGGACACCGAGATCTGCTGACCGAGTTGATTGCCCAGAAAGTGCCTTTTCACGCTCTCTCTTACAGCGCGTACGAAGCGACAAACTTAGAATTTCAGCAACCTGGTTCTATCGCATCGCACATCCATGAAATTTCGGTACGGCTCCTTAAAGGATTTGGTGAAGGTACTCCTCGAGGAGTGATCGTGGGCGAGTACGGTTTTTCGCAAAGTCAGTACGAAAACGCCCCGCAACGGCTCGCGCGGTCGACCGTCGCGCTCAAACAACTCTACGAAAACCAGCAAATTCTGGGCGCGATACTCTGGCAAGCATTTGACGACGAAGCCTTGCCCACCTTTGGGCTGTTTGCCCGGGACGGAACCAAAACTAAACTGGGTCAGGCGATTTTTCCCCACACCTGGAGCTACTAATCGCCGACTCCAGAAGTGGAGAGAGTCTTGGCACCCGATTTGGGAATCTGTTCAAACTCCTTGAGCTCGTCTGCGACGGAGGACTTATTGTTTTTGGGGACCTTTGTTTCAACAGCGGGTGGTGTCGAACGCTGCTGAGCCGCTTCGCGTTTTGCGCGTTGGATTTCGTCAAACCGTTTGGCGTAGTTTCGGTAGTGATGATCGAAATCAGACTGATGCGACCTCACGTAGTCCTCAAAGTCTCGCCGCTTTTCGCGCACATCCCGTTCAAAGTCATCACGCTTTTCTCGCTCTTGGTTGCGAAAGTCCTGGCGGGCGACTTCTTGCTCTTGAAAAAACTGCCTCCGCTCTTCTGGCGAGGGCTTTTTGGATGAGAACTGATCTCGAGCTTCACGTTGCGACTTATGAAATGCCTCGCGTTCGCGTTTTTCGACACGGTTAAACTCGTCGCGGATCCGCGTGAGCCTTCGGTTGACATGAGTCCTTCGTTTTTCAATGGCTCTTTGCCACTTTTCTCGGACTCGGTACGGTGGTTCGCGGTCCTCCTGAAAGAGAGTCAAAACACCCGCAAGCTCGTCGTTTTCTTCTTTTGTGACCAGAGGAACTTCTTTTCTGAGATCATCGAGCTTGGAGCGATCGGACTTGAGGCTGTACTCATCTCGATCCAGAGGTGCAACTCCCTCAGGTCTTGAGCCCAGAGCCTGTGATCTAGAGCCCGAACGAGGTGTTGTCGAACAGGCCACAAGGCCAAGCTGAAACCCGATAAGCGCGCAAATGGCTGCGTATCTCCAACACCTTGCTGCGAGCCACTTACCTACCTTGGTATTGCCCATTTCTCCTCCAGCTTGAAGGCTTTGACTCCAATTACGCTATCGCCGCCCGGGCATCTGAGTCATCAAAAAATCAGACGGAAGTCCCGGCGAGAATTTCCGTCTGACAAAGGGTGGGAGTTTTTGCTCGTCAAGGCTCCTGGCTGGCTCGGGCTCCAAGAGATTTGTAAACTAAATTCAAGATGGTGATCTCCAAGCGCCCACCCCGAACGACGTCGTCAACCGTTCCCAGACGGCGAGGATCGGTTACACAATCGGTATTTCAGTGGCGATACACGGGCTATCTCGTTGCGGCCGTCCTTTCCGCCACGGGATTTGCCGGCGGCCTGACCTACTATTTATTGAACGAGAACTATTCCACATTTATCAAGCTCGCCACGGTTCAAGCGCCAGAACTACTCGAGAGCCTGGAGCGAGAGCGGATTTGGATCAACGGATTTTTGTTTTCGGTTTTGGTTGGAACGTTAACCTTCTTCTTTTATCTCGGATTCCGAATGACCGCGCGATTGATTGGTCCAATTGTGGTGTTACAGACCCACATGAGGGGGCTTATCCGAGGAAATCTCTCGCAAGAGCAGCTCCGAATCCGCGAACACGACGAGTATCACCCGCTGATCGAAACCTATAATTATTTTTACAGCAGTCTTCAGACTCAAACGTCACAGGATCTGGAACGATTGCGCCGCTTAAATGTCGACGCCAAAAATCAAGAGGCCTACCTGATCTGGGAAGAAATGATTCGCGAAAAAGAACAACAAATCACCGGTTCTGACGCTTGGACTGCCGAAGAGATCGCTCCACGTCGCGTTTCTTGATCGTCTCTCTCTTGTCGATATTCTTTTTGCCTTTTGCGACTGCGATCTCGGCCTTTATGCGACCTTTGCTGAGGTAGAGTCGTAAAGGGATCAGCGTCACACCCTTTTCGCGGACAAGACCAAATAAACGATCGATCTCCACACGACCCATCAGGATCTTTCGTCGCCGATCCGGTTCGTGATTAAAATGAGCACCTCCAGCTTTGTAAGCAGGAATGTGGAAATTCACCAAAAACATTTCACCGTTATGAAAGTCGACATAGGAATCTCGGATTTGAGCCGATCCCTCACGCAAAGACTTCACTTCACTTCCGGTTAAAACCAAGCCCGCTTCATAGGTGTCCAAGATTGTATAGTCGTGGCGAGCTTTTCGATTTTCACAGAGGTTTCGGGATTGGTCAGACATTTTATAGGTCCACCGACAGCGTGAAGCCGTAGTTCCACACCCATCCCGCGACAGTCATCGGAGGCCCGCCGGGCACGGCTGGAGCACCCACCGAACTTGAATTCCTTTTGTTTACCTGTCGCGGGTTCAAATAGTGAACCTGCAAGTGCCAATCCAATCGCAGATCTTGGCCGCCGATGGACCAAGGGGTTTTCCAGGTATGGCCTGCTCCCAAAATGTGTCGATCAGTATCCAAAAAATTAGTTTCGCCGGAGAGATCCGGAACAGGAGAAGGTCGATAAGCGTATCCGGTTCTGGCAGCATGTCGCGGGGCGATTCTCCATTGGAGCCCCAATCGTGGCACCAGGATATCTCGGTAGCGAGTATCCGGCCGATCTTGTGCGAATAAATTTCCAAGTGTATCGAATCCCACTTGCACAACCTGCCCATCAAAGTGGGACCATCGCTCATACTCGATTGCGGTGTGAATATCAAACCGACCGACTTCAAGGCAGTACGCCGCAGTCCAAACTTCAGGGTCGTAAAACAAACTTTGGCTTCCACGAAAATTAAATGGAGCCGAACCATTGATCAGGTAGATGCTATTTCGTGACTCAAAATCAACTCGATAATCACGCTCCATGATCCAGTGTAGCGAAAGTCTGTGGTGGAGGGCTGGTCGAAAAACCACACCGACTTGCGGTGCAAAAGCGGGTTGAACTTCAGTGGCTTGATTAATTCGCGAAGTCGCAGGCCTCTGTGGAAACCGTGTATTCACAGTCGTACCCATCGTTGTAAAAAGCTGGCCACCAAAACCAACTGAAATCAAATCGTGTGGCTTAAAGGAAAATCCAAGGCCTAAGACCAATCTCTGCGAGTCCGCATTGTACAGAGCATATTGGGGTGTGTAGTAGTCCTGAGACGCAGGGGCTGCAAGCTTTGTAACCGGCGTGACCAGGGAGAGTCCGAGCCGATATTGATTTTCACTCTTTCCAATCGGGAGAACCGCTCCAAGTGCGAGCAAATACACATCTGGCACATCGGTGGGAACGGTACCTGTTTCACGAGTGGCGGCGCCCAAATTCGTGTTGTTCACGACGATATTGGGAGTCGATTCAAACTGATCAAATACGCCCATAAAACCCAGCGTGAGTTTTCCGTCGAGCTGCTCGCTCATGAGCGCGGGATTATTGAGTACTGTTAAACCATCGTAAGCTTTTGCGCGATCGCTCCCAGTAAGGGCTGCACTCGCAGACCCCACTCCAAACTGCGAACGGAGCTCGGCCCGAAGCTCAGATGTAATTTGTAGCAGCATCAAGAGGGAAAGGAATAAGCTCACGCTTAGTGAAACGTGCTAAAGCTTCACCGCACTGTCAACGAGCGTTTTGCTGGGCATCCACCAGGTTCGCAAGCAACATCCATTTATCACTGGAAAGCTCCTCTGCACGGCAATCCACCGAGAGCAAGTTCTGTGGCAACCAATCGAGCATGATGGGTTTCGGGACCATCGATTCTAAATTCGAAATCAATTTTTTTCTGCGCTGTGAAAATCCCAGTTTCACAAGTTTAAGCAGCAGCCGACGATCTGCGGGCACATGGGCTTTGCGAACAAAAGCCAACACACGACTCCCCACCTGGGGGGGAGGGAAAAAATCCTTTGGACCTGCTTCCACGACGGGCTCAACGGACCAACAGGCCTGAGCCATCACACTCAAAAGCCCGTAGTCGGCGCTCGCTGGCTTTGCGAGGATTCGCTGAGCGACTTCCTTTTGGAACATGAGCACCATCGTGGAGAGTTCGTCAGGCCCAAGCGACATCTCCACCACGAGCGAGGAAGAAATCTGGTAGGGTAAATTGCTCACTAAGAGCGTTCGGGCTTTACCGACGAGGTGGCTCCAATTGACATTGAGTGCGTCCTCCTCAAGTACCTCACACCCCTGTTCACGCCAGTAATGGGCGAAGTGACGATCGAGCTCGATCAACTTGAGCGCTTTGACTTGAGAACGTAGCCTCTCCGTCAAAGCTCCCAGCCCCGGGCCAATCTCAACTGCAAGTTCAAATGGATCACGCACCGCTCGCTCGACGATACGGCCACTGATCTTTTCGTTGACAAGAAAATTTTGCCCAAGAGATTTTTTGGGAGAGACTCCAAGGCTCTTGAGCTTGGCTTGCACCTCACGAGAGTTCATTTTTTACACGACGAGTGAGTTCGAGATGACTCACGGGAGAAGGCGCAAGGTCCATGGAAGAGCGCTCACCTCGAGCTAGACGCTTTGATCCTACAAAGCCAATCATTGCAGCATTGTCGGTACAATACCTTAACGGCGGAAGCATCAGCTTCACACCCAAACTTTCGCACAATTCCGCAACTCGACGACGCAGCTCTGAGTTAGCGGAAACTCCTCCTGTGACAACACAACACTTTAGCTGAGTGTGGATTAAAGCCGACTCCAGCTTTGCAAGGAGAACATCGACGACCGCCGTTTGGTAGGAGGCACAGAGATCTGCTCGCGACCTTTGTAGTTCGTCATCCGATAAGGACCTGATGAGCCGGGCCGCCGAACTCTTGAGACCTGAAAAAGAAAAGTTAAAAGATTTTTCATGCTCGCGTCCTCGGGGAAACTGAAACTTCGAGGGATCTCCCCGGCTTGCGCGAGAGTCGACCTGCGCCCCTCCGGGAAAACCAAAACCCAACAGCTTTGCAAATTTGTCGAGTGCCTCGCCCGCGGCATCGTCGGAGGTGGCACCCAGCAAAATGTATTCACCCAGGCCATGGACCTGAACCAAACTTGTATGTCCTCCGCTTACCGCAAGAGCTAAAAACGCAGGACCAAAATCAGCAGGAGGCTCGTAGGAAGAGTCTCGAACAAAACCCGCAAACAAATGACCTTCAATGTGATTGACCCCGATCAACGGAAGATTTTTACAAAGAGCCAAGGACTTGGCAGTCACCACACCGACAAGAAGAGAGCCAATAAGTCCAGGTTCGCAGGTTACGGCGATACCGTGGATGGCGTTCCAACCCACTCCGCTCCCCACAACGACATTATCAATTTGTGTGAGGAGATTCTCAGCATGGGCCCGTCCTGCGATCTCAGGAACAATACCGCCAAACGGAGCATGACGCGCATCTTGATTTTGAGCGATCATCGAAACCACAAAACCATCGTCGCGCAGGATGGCAACTGAGGTGTCATCACAACTGGTCTCAATTGCTAACGTGTGACGCAAACCTTGCTGCTCCTTTTAGGCCTCACGACCGACGCGCCTCGCTACCGCTTCAGTTGCGATAAACGAAACGAAGCTTTTTTCGCAACGGGATCTCTCGGGTGTTTTTCCACCACTTCCCCAAAAAACGCTTTAGCTTCAGTCGGCATTCCCAACTCTTGAAAGCAAATACCAATGCGGTACGTGGCCTCAGCTAGCTTTTTACCCTTTGGGTATTTATCACGGTAACGCTGCAGGGCTGTAGCAGCACGGCGGTAATCTTTTTTCGTAAACAGGCCGTCGGCCTCGTCCCAACTCGACTTTTCAGACTCAGACCCCGGTCCGGCTGCGGCGCTTAAGTTTGGAGTTGCCGCCGCTGCGCTTGCGGCCTGGGCCTTGGCGAGTCCATCTTTAAGGCTTGCGATCTCTTCTTCGAGATGTCGACTTTGAGAAATCCACTCCTCCTGCCGTGTTTTTGCGACATTTTGGACTTGGGCGAGCTCTTCCTGAGACTTCTGCAGTCTTGCCTCCAGAGCTTCGACTCGTCCATTGGTGACTCGAAGGTTTTCGCTCAACTCGTCAATGGTTGCTTGCTGGTCAGCCTTCACTTTTTGCAAAGTCGAAACCTGACTCATGACTTGCTGCTTTTCTTCCTGTTCGCTCGTCTCACTCCGGGTTTGAAGGCAACTCGTTAAGCTGCCAACAGCTAACGCCAAAACTACCCAACGCCCTCCTAAAAAAGATCTCATACTACTCCCAATGTTCGAGTTTTGTTGCAACCTCAAGGTACATCCGAACCTGATTTGTCCCTCTGAAGTTTCGCCGAATTCTCAGCACGCTCGGCAAATCTTCTGCTCTTTTCAAAATAGGCACTCGCTACAGAAAAGTCCTCTTTTCGAAAGCTCTCCTCACCTCGCCTAAAAGCCTCATCCGCTTCGTGCCAAAGGGAGGGAGCATACCGGGGAGCTTCGGCTTCCTGAGCGGACTCGCGAGCGGTACGGGCCAAAGTGTACTCCACGGCAGGCGGCGAAGTTACGCAGCCCACCGCAATCGCCAACACACCCAAATTCTGAAGCAATAAAACCGTCAGACTCTTGGGATGTGAAATCGACTTCATTTAGGCAGCGGTAAAAAATTGGCCCGGCGATTCCTGGCTAAAGCCGCCTCGGAATCTCCTCGGTCTAGGGGTTTTTCTTTGCCGTAGCTAATAACGCTGAGCCGCTTGGCCTCAATTCCGAGCGAAACCAAATAGGCTTTTGCTGCCTTTGCGCGCCGCTCTCCCAGAGCCAGGTTGTACTCCACTGATCCTCGCTCGTCACAATGCCCTTCAATCTGAACCTGAACTCCGGCCTGCGACTTGATCCACTTCGCGTTGTCCGAGAGCTTCTTTTTGGTTTCAGCGCTCAAAGTGGCTTGGTCGTAGTCAAAGTTAATTGTGAACAAGCCATTGATGGAACCAGAATCGCTGCCTTGAACATCAAAAGACATCTCTTTATTCACAATGTTCGTATCGGTAGCCGAATTGACCTCGGTACCCTCGCCAGCGTCCTTCTTTTTAGTTGAGGAACAACCAGCCAATACCAAAATTGCAACAGAGAAAATTACAAACCTGCTCTTTAACAGTTTGGACATGATAAAATCCTTTCGATACCAAAAGAGACCACATTCTAAAGTTCTAAAACTTGAAGTCAAACTTTTCCCATTGAGCCCGGCCCGGCCCAGTGCTGCAATGGTGGGGATGTGTTATTTTTGGAAGCTCCTTGTTGCGTGTTTTTTTCTGATGGCTCCTTTAAGAGAGCGCGCCGAGGCACAAGTCGACCCGAGCATTAACTGGAATATTCTTCGCGCTCCCCATTTCGACGTCATCTATCCTGCCACACACGAGGGCCTTGCGCGTGAGTACGCTTTTCAAGCCGAACAAGCTCATAAAACCCTGGTCCCATTGTTTGGCGAAGCCCCAGACAAGACACTTTTGATCATCGACGACTCCACGGATTTAGCCAATGGACTGGCCACAGGGGTCCCGCAGGATACGATTGTGGTCAACCCTTCGCTTCCCTTTGCGGGTGAACCACTTGCTCACTACGGCAACTGGGCTGAAGGACTTGTACTTCACGAATACACGCACATTCTCAACATTCACCCGACCCGCGGCTTTATGACACCCTTGCGTTGGATCTTTGGCACAATTGTAAGGCCTAATGCACTGCTACCTCGCTGGTATTTGGAGGGGCTCGCAGTGGAAGTGGAAAGCCGCTACACCTCATTCGGGCGTTTGAGATCCACTTATTTTGAAGGTTTAGTGCGCGCTCTGTCGCTATCGGGCGATTGGGGTCAAGAGGACATAGCTCAGATCAATGAAACCCGAACGCCCGAAATCCCCCTGGGCTCGAGACCCTACTTTTTTGGAGCCTGGATTTGGAACTATCTCTACAGCCACCAGGGTCAAGAAATTGTCAGGCAGTTTAATGAGGATTTTGCAGGCCGTATCCCATTTTTTCTCAACGAGCCCGCGGAGGAGCGCGTAAGAAAACCCTGGTCCGGGATTCTCAAGAGCATGTACGCAGATGTGGGAGCACGAGCCCTTTCGCAAATCGACATCTTGAACTCTGTCGGAACTTCGAAAAAAGAAGCTCCTCCTCCAAGGTTTCTGTTGAAGGACGTCGAGTCCCGGGACCCGCTTTCCGAAGAGGCTCCCGCGATGAGCCCGGATGGTCTATCACTCCTCTATGTGGAGAGTTCTCGCGATGACGACACTCGGATCGTACTTGTCAAGAGAAACACGCGTCACGAACCATGGAACGAAGACTCGCGTGATGTTTTGGTCACCAAAAGAGGGATCCGGAGAGCGACCTGGAGTGCCAGTGGGTCCGAGGTCGCCTTTGAAGCCCTGGATATACATAAACGATTTAGCCTTCTTTACGATCTCTATTCCGTAAAATTGAGTAATAAACAAGTTTTGAGATGGACCCGCGGTGCCCGATGCTTTGAACCTACTTTCGGAAGAACGGAATCCGAAATGCTCGCGATTTGCAACCGGCGAACCCATCATCAACTCGTCCGGGTCACGCGACCGGCTTCAGCACAAGACGAAGCGCAGATTGAGGTCCTCTACACGGCACCTCTCCAACACCGCTTGACCACGCCTCTTTTTTACAAGGACGTGGTTTGGTTCACGGAGCGCAACTTGGAGGGAAAAGAAATTCTCTCAAAGTGGAGCCCGCAAGGCCAGGTGCAACGAGTTCAGACGAGCCAGACTCTTGCTCGGGCTGTGGCGGTCTCAGATCGTAGCCTCACTTTGATATCTGAATCTAATGGTGTGAGTAACGTTTGGTCGCTGGACCTCAACACCCAAGTGGCTCGCCCGATGACCAATACCCAAACTCATATCGCCGACGGCATTGCCGACGGAGACCGGTGGATCATAAGCGAGCTCACAAGCCGCGGCTATCGCTTGACCAGTTTGGTTGCAACAGAGCAAAAGCAAATCCCGATTGTCCCGCCCCTCACTCAAACCAGTTATGCCAAAATCGATACGGCAGGGTCACCCTCACCCCAGGGCACAAATTCTTCGATTACTCGTTCTGAATTTCCTAAGGAAGAGTATTCCGCATTGGGATTTTTGACACCCAAGTACTGGATTCCGTTCTTTAGCTTTATCCCGGAAGGGTATTTTGTGCAGGGGACCGTGCGCGGCGAAGATCCGCTGAAAAAACACACTTATGGATTAGACTTGGGATTTGACAATCTCACAAGAAGAGTCAGCAGCAGCCTCGTCTACACCAACCAGACGACCTCGATCCCCATCACGCTGCTCGCGTCGGACATCGCGACTTATCTGTACGCAAACGGCGAAACTGTCAGGAACTCTCAACTGGGGATCATTTCCAGCTTCTTTTTGCCTTTTCTCAGCAACAACTGGCAGGGAACTTTAGGCTGGAACTATATCTATACACAAAATCCATTGATAACAAGCGGAGGGTTGAGACAGGGACCTTCGATTGGATTTTCCTACACCAATCTGCTCATGCGCGGTCAGCAGATCACACCGGAAAACCAAGGACAGGTCAGGCTGATTCATACTCAGTTTTTGCCGGATATTGGTCAGGTCGCCTTTGCTCAAACCAACTTGGACGCCACCTTCTATTGGGCTCCTCAAATATGGAAGCACCACACACTGATGATTCGAAGCAACAGCTCGTGGTCCCCGAGTAATCGAAGCTTGTTGTTGGGGACCGTGGCGGCAGGCGGCGAGTTCTCGGCTTCTCTCATTCAAACTCGGTATATCACTCGAGGCTATCCACCCGGAGAGTTCTTGGGTTGGAGTCTTGCGACTGCGAACATCGAATACGCGATACCTCTCAATCGGGTGTTTGAAGGCTCTGATGTTAAGCCACTTTTCACTCGATTTTGGTCGGCAGCTTTGGTTTTTGATGCCCTGACCCTCGATGGAGGATATTTTGATAGGAACACGAGACGCCTCCAGCGAACTCTATTGGGTGGCTTCTTTTACGGTGCTGGCGCAGAACTGCGTGTCGACACCACAATTTTTTATCATCTTCCCGCAACGTTCAGACTTGGACTATACAACGGCTTTAATGCCGACGCCTACGGAGGCTTGTATCCGTTCTTCGGTATGAACATCGCCGGACTTTGATTTCAGAGATGTATTTTCGCCACTCAAATCTTGCACCTCGAATCTCAAAACAGGAGGTGTTGATGTATTCAGGACTTAATCGAGTCATTCTCTATGGACGCTTGGGAGGTGATCCCGAAGCCAGCCGTACCGAGTCAGGAAAATTTGCTGTCAGATTGCGATTGGCGACCCGCCGAAGTTGGCCCAATGAGGGCGGCGGTTGGGAAGAGCGCACCGACTGGCATCGAGTGACCGTTTGGGGCGAAAGGGCCGAGAGACTGCAACGAACCGTGAAAAAGGGCGATGCGGTATTAATCGAAGGGCATCTTTCTTACTTTGATTTGGAAGATGGTGAAACGGTGAGGCCTCGTCAGGTGGCCATCAATGCGGACAAAATCGAATTCCTCGGGAAACGCAAGTTTGAGCAAGTGGAGGAACCTTCAGCAGCGGAGATTATTGCCAAATCCAGCGTAGAACCAATGGAGTAAGTTGACTCCCCCCTCACCGGCGCCTCTATACTTGAAGACGAAGCTCATGACGCAGAGTTTAGGGGCGCTGGTGTTTAAGTGGGTTTGAGAGAACCCAAGATAAACCAAGAGGGGGCGGAATGAACGAATTAGAGTGGGTCAAAGAACTCGTTCGAGCCGAACAAAAAATGGAAGAATCGGGTTTGATTGAAGTCGGGGCAGGCTTTGACCCGGATCGCGAACTTCAGGCCTCTTCCGTTGCTTACCTTGTCAGTCTAAAGGAAAAATTTGTCGATGCGGCTAATGCTTTCAACTCACTCCGTGGCCTTGCCATCGGCGGCGTTAAAATTTACGGGATTGCACAGACCGAGAGCGACTTTATGCTCTTTCGGCACGGCTTTAAGCTTATTTTTGCTCTCAAGCGGCCTGGTCTGATCAGTGTTCGATTTCAGATGCAGGGAACTGGGTTCGTTGCGGGCGCTGCCGCATCGCCCCAAAACATCGAGGAAACCCCATCAAATGAGGATTTGCTTGAGGCCAAATGGGGAGCTTTTGGAGAAATCTTGTGGACTTACAAGAGGTTACCAATTAGCGATGCCCAACTGGTACGTTACTATCTGAGCCGATTCATCAAGGAAAGCGCCAAGTAGTTACTTTCGTTTAGCCGCACTTTTTTCGAGACTGCCCTAAAGTCGAGTTGCGCCAAGTCCGATTGCCTCACTGCAGGGTGAGGATGAACTCGCCCAACGGCGAGGTGGGAATTGACGCATCCCGTGCGAAAACTGAGACGGGCGGTTTTTCAGAGCACGGCCGTCGTTGTTTTCGTCCTGGGGTTTATGGTCGTCATGGGACTCTCGGACCAAGAAATCGCATTCACTGAATCGCTGGGACGAAAGCCTGCGTCCATCGAACCTTCTGCCTCTGCGTCTGCCCGTTCCGCCGAAGTCGCGGTGGTGAGTGTCGATTGTGCTCGACAAGACTACGAGGTTCCCGCTGTGAATCATGTCCAACTTCAGTTCAAAATTTGCCCTCGACATCTCTCGGGTCAGCTTCAAGAGACTCATGTTCAGAACCAATCCAATCTCTCAACGGCCACGCTGTTTCGGCTCTCATCGGACACATGGACAACGGACTATTTGCCGGTCACGCCAGGATTCAACCAGGTTTCCATCCGCCACTACTTGAACACAGGCGAGCGCTTTGAGCGAATCGTTCAAATTCACACTCCTAACTTCAACCGAAATCCAGCATCTGAAGAATAGCCAACGGTTGCTCCGAAACTTATCAAAATGAGACTTGACTGAAATACATACCCCGTCTGGGATGAATTTCTGAATGTTAAGTACACGTAGAGAATTGCACTTGGCCCGCCGGGTTTACCACATTTTGGGCATGGCCATCATCATCACTCTCTACTCAGTTTTAGATCGGGCTATAGCACTCGGAATGATCAGCGGCGCGATTCTGGTAACGCTGACATTTGATGGAATCAGACAGCGTAGTCGGCTCTTGCAACGGCGCTCGCTCAGTTGGTTTCGAAAGGTCATACGTGACGAAGAGCTCAAAGGCCTTTCGGGTATGAGTTACCTCCTTTTGGGAGTGGGTATCGTAATTTATTTGTTCCCTAAGGACGTTGGACTGTTGTCACTTTCAATGTTGGGGTTAGGAGATCCCGCTGCCAGCATTATTGGCGTGAAGTATGGTCGCGATCCCATTTTGGGCAGTAAAACACTGCAGGGAGCTCTCGCAAGTTTTGCAGTTTGCGCTGTTTTGACCGCAATTTTTGTGAGACTAAATGGCCTGTTTCTCGATCGATGGGTCCTTGTCAGCTGGGTTGGCGGTTTGATAGGGATGCTCTCGGAACTGATTCCGATCGGCTCGCTTGATGACAACCTCACCTTTCCGGTGATGGCGGCAAGCCAGTTGTGGGTTCTGTTCTACGTATTTGGCTCTCTTGGTTAGGAGCACCATGCCTCTTCTCGAACGACGACGTCTGCGATTTCGACGCCTACCCCGTGGGCGCGTTCAACTTCGCGAACGGTTGGGTGTTCACATCTATGTCCTTCCGAACTTACTTACCACTTGTAACATGTTCTGCGGTTTTTTTGCGGTCATCTACTCCATTAAGGGCGACTTCGTTATCGCGTCGTACGCGATCGTCGCGGCGGCCGTTTTTGATCTCCTCGATGGTAGAGTCGCTCGACTCACTCACTCCACAAGCCAGTTCGGGATGGAATACGATTCCCTCTCGGATGTGATCAGCTTTGGAGTCGCTCCGGGTGTGTTGATTTTCCTTTGGGCGTTACAGCCTTTTGGTCGAGTGGGTTGGCTTGCGGCCTTTTTGTACGTGGCCTGCGGAGCTCTTCGTCTTGCGCGATTTAACGTTCAAGCCAAAATGGTTGAGAAAAAAGACTTCACAGGTCTTCCAATCCCCATGGCGGCAGGTATCGTTTCAAGCTCAGTCCTGGCTTTTCAGGAGCTTGAGCTTGAAGGTGCGCGCAATTGGGGGTTGTTGGCCATGACGTTTTTGCTAGCTTTTGTCATGGTATCAAACTTCAGGTACCGGAGCTTTAAGGACATCGATTTTCGAGAGCGGGTCCCCTTTAGGTACCTGGTTGTTGGCGTATTGTTGTTGGTCTTGATTGCCTCGCGTCCTGAAGTGATGCTGTTCGCTCTGTTTTTAACTTACGCCACTTTAGGGGCCATCTTTGGCATCTGGAACGTGGGGACCAAGCGTCGAATTGCAAAGCTCGATCTCTCGACACAACAAAACGCGATGTCTCGATTGGATTCGCGCTACGCAACAACAAAGCCCCCGGGAACAGATGAACCACCCGCCACAGAACAGGAGAATGGAATATGAGCCCTACCCCACTTTTGAGCATTGGAGTCGTCGGAGCAACGGGAATTGTAGGTCAGGAGTTCATTAAGCTTTTGATTGAGAGGCGATTTCCCGTCGAAAATTTACGGCTTTTTGCCAGCGAACAGTCCGTGGGTTCGGAAGTGAAGTTCCGTGAGGAATTAATTCCTGTTCAGGCACTGACGCCTAAATGCTTCGAAGGCTTGGACCTTGTGTTCTTCTCCTCGGGTGATGAGATTTCAAAGGAATGGGTGCCGGTGGCCGTTCGATCGGGGGCGTTTGCCGTCGACAACTCGGCAGCCTTTCGGATGAACCCCGAGGTGGCCCTGGTCGTACCCGAGGTTAATGAGCATCGATTGCCAAAGGCCATGCAACCCGTCCCCATTGCAAACCCCAATTGTTCAACGATTCAATTGGTCGTGGCCCTGAACCCCCTCAAAAAAGCCTACGGCCTGGAAGCGGTCAGGGTGGCGAGTTATCAGTCTGTAAGTGGCGCTGGCAAGGCTGGCATCGACGAACTCCAAAAGCAGTCATTGGCCTTACTAAATCAAAAACCCCTACCCGCGCCTTCGACCTTTCCCCACACGATCGCTTTTGCAAATCTGCCTCACATTGGTAGTTTTGACGATTCGGGCTTTTGTTCTGAGGAGCTCAAAATCATGGCGGAGAGCAAGCGCATACTTGAGCTACCAAAGCTGAAAATTTCGGCCTTCACGGTGAGGACACCGACGCTCAACGCTCATTCCGAAGCTGTTTGGGTCACTTTGAACCACGAAGTCACCCGACAGGACCTTGTGACCACGCTCAGGCGAGCGCCCGGGCTTATCGTTGAGGATGATCCCATTGGAGCCAAATACCCCTTGAACACGATGGCCTCTGGTACTGATGGAGTTTATGTGGGACGCATTCACCGGGACCAGGACGATCCTAAAACCTGGCTGATGTGGATCGTTTCAGACAATCTCCGCAAGGGCGCGGCGCTCAACGGCATTCAAATCGCGGAGCAAATTTTTGACATTCAGAAAGTCCGGTGATGCAATTCTAGAATGAATGCGATAGTCGCCAGAGGATTAGGGGTCTTGCTAGTTTTGGCCTCGACCCGTGCTCACGCGACCATCACTGCCGTGGACTTTAGGGGCGCCTCGCGAGTGGTTGCCGTTTTTGGCGGTGCGCAGACCGGCGCGACGCCAACCCCAGGCGCCCCGACGGTCAACACTTTACAAACTTTGGATGTTTATGCAGGCCTTGCGGGAACTTGCTCGGCAAGTGGTGACGGCGCAACCTGTAACTCGTGCACGGCAACAGGAACCACAGCCGCCGTCTGCAATCCGAACAATATTGATTTACTTCGAAGGCCCGTCTTTAACTTCACGAGCTCGACCCCCGGTTGTCATTACATCGGGTATGTGAATAGCGGCACGGTGACCGTCTTAGGTCAGTCTTCAGCTGTTGGGGCCAATGTGATCATGACCGACACCTGGAGTACCTTCTGCAGTAGAACCGATCTAGGCAACGCGTCTGCGGGTACAGGATGCACCGACTACGCCGTTTATAAATTGCAGATGATCATCAATCCTCCGACGGGTGGAGGGTGCCCGACTACGGCCGCGGTTACCGGAACCGGAGTCGAAGCCAAAGAATTTACTCTACACGTAATCCCCCGTGTTTGTCCGGTCGCTGCAAAGGATTCAGGGGGAGTGGCCGAGGCCGGCTCTTGCGTGTCATCTGATCCCGCCACGGATGGAATTCAATCTTGGAAAGTCTTGGCCGGCGATTCCAAGGTTTACATGACCAACATTTCAACTCTCGGCGGCCGCCTTTTAACCAATCGAGGTCGATTTCAGGGAGTGCGGCTTTATTTTCAGGAGGTGCCAAGTTCCAGCTGCGCAACTCTGGCGGCCTGTAAGACCGCAATTCTGACCCAGGGCCAAAGCATCGCGAACTCTTCCCAAAATTTTTTTGAAGCGCCCCTGAATAACTCCGGAAGTGACACCGCGGAACTTGGCAGTAACAGTTTTCAAGGTAAGCTCCAAAACGATCGTATCTACGTGTTTCGTCTTGCGATGGTGGATGAGGCGGGCAATATCAGTCACTGGACTCCCAAGGAATATGTGAACCCTACCGAAACCGAGAACACCAGTAGCAATGGTGTGGCGGGCGGAATCTCGGTTGGAAAGGGCGTTCATGCGTCCTCCCCGGGCCAAGTGTTAGGGCTCTTGGGGCAAAATCAATGCTTTGTTGCAACTGCAGCATTTGGTTCATCGCTTGATCCTCGCGTGGGTGAGCTTCGCCAATGGAGAGATCGTTATTTGTTGTCCAATGGTTGGGGAAAAGCGTTTGTTCGCTTTTATTACAAGCATGGTCCGATCGCTGCAAAGTGGATTTCTGATAAGCCTGCTCCACTCCTCCTCGTACGATGGCTACTTTATCCGGTAGTGGGTTTGGCCTTCCTTATGAACAGACTCGGTTTACCCATTAGCTTTGTATTAATTTTGGGCATGGTGTTTTTGTCTGCGGCGGTAGGTCCATCGGTGAAGTTCCGCTTGAAGTCGTTCATCGCGAGATTGCGTCTTTCGAACAGGAGGCACTGAGATGCTTTGGCTTGCAGTGCTTTTGCTCCAGACGCTTGATTTTCAGTTCAATGCTCATGCAGCGAAAGTCACATCTCCGCAATCACGCACCCGTATCCAATTGCCTGACGACGAAAGCCCACCAGCACCCGAGCCCCCTCAACCCCTCAACCCGGCTGATCTCAGTGACGTCACCTCTTACACCGACACGTTGGACGGCGCTACTGAGGAGGCCGAAGATCTTGTTCCTAGTGCTGAGGTGGATGATGAGTTCAATGCAAGCATGGAAAATGATCTTGATTCCGTGTCTTCGTCCACTCGTCCTAAGTTGCGACCAAAACCCCAAGCTGCAAAGGAAAAGAAATCCACAAACGTTCGTCCGGTGCGCATCACAAAAAAGGGCGATTATTTGTACAATGTACCCAGAAGTCCTCAGAACAGCGCCTTTAGCTTACGTGTTGGGAATTTCAATCCCTCCCGTCTGAGAAATCCGAGCACGGGGAGAACTTTTTCAGACGTCTATTCTACCGCAGCAAGTGTGATCGTCGTCCTGGAATACGAATGGCAATTCCTGCAGGACTTTGGAAAACTCGGTGTCAAGGGCGGCACGGGGTTTCATATGACCACGGGCCAGGGCTTTTTTCAGAATACCGGAAGTTCGGTCAATCAAGCGTTTAGACCCACTCGAGCTCAAGAGACCTACACGCTCTTCACACTTCCCAACTCCCTCAGTGCAATTTATCGAGCCCAATATTGGCGGGACCAAATATTGGTTCCCTACGTTGATGCAGGCTTGAACTACTACACACTGATTGAAACCCGCGATGACAGCTCTCCCCCCAAATTTCAGGGCGCGCTGGCAGGCTTTGCCTCCCTAGGCCTTGCCGTTCAACTCAATCGACTCAATCAGGCTTCGATGTATCAACTCGATCAAGATTACGGCATAAATAACATCTACTTAGTTGCCGAGTACCGGATGATCTCAGGCTTTAACGCCGATTTTGACTTTACAGACAACATGTTCTCCGGTGGCCTTACCTTTGAATTTTAGTGTGTAGGGCAGAATTCGCCGGGTTAATCTTATAAACAAATAGGAATTTTTTACCTCGTGCTGAGCTAAAGCAGAGATTCAGGGGAATTTGAACTACAATGCCTGCGCGGAGGTGTCTTGTGGACAAATGGGCGTGCGGCTTTCGACTCGGGTTTGTTTTGGTTGTGCTGGCAACATCGGGCGTGTCCCGAGCTCAAGACCAAAGGGAAACACTCATTCCAGGCCCAGGCTACACAGCCGAGTACACGGGAGAACTCGTATCGGCGAAATCGAATGCGTCAGGCAAGGGCTCTACGGAGGGCGATAACTCGGAAACGGAAAAGCCCGTGCCTGTTCGATTTAAGACCACCATCATTGGCGCCGGAGAATATCTCGTACGACTTGAAGGCGATGAGCCTGCTTTAGTAAGCGGATACAAAGTGGAGGATAAATGGGTCATCGGAGATAGGACTCACTCTACCGTGGCGCTTCTTCCCTTTGGAACCTTTCCAAACAAAGAGGAAGCACTCAAAGAAATTCAAAACTGCGACAAAGTGTCCCGAGACGATGGGACGCCAATTGCAGCTCGGTTTCCTCAACAAGTTATGGTGAATGATCAGGGCTTCGACGCTTGCCTGATGGAGGAGAAGGGGGCCGACGGCTCTTCGTTTACCCGCGTCGTTGGAGCCGTTCCCTTTCAGACGCTGAGCCTTGTCGGGAAACTGCCTGGTGAAAAAATGGCCGGACGAATCCTTCGTCTGAGACTTGTCAAATTCGAATGGGGCAACAAAATCTCGATTCCTGTAAACCTGCTTAAAAGCGCCCCACCCAGTTCGAGGTACTCGAGCGACGTGCGTCTCACCGACTGATCAAGGCATGCACCGCATCCGCATCGAGGTAAGTTACGACGGCACCGATTTTTTTGGTTGGCAGCGTTTAGGTGACCAAGAGCCGACGATCCAAGGCGCACTTGAGGAGTCTGTTTTTGGCCTCACAGGTGAACGAGTAGCCGTCATAGGCTCTGGACGCACCGATTCTGGCGTGCACGCCATCGCTCAAACGGCGCACTTCAACCTTAAACGGTTGGGCAAGTGGAAGGATCTGGTCTACGCCCTCAATAGCCGGCTCCCCCACTCGATAAGGGTCCAAAAAGCCTGGATTGCCCCTCAGGACTTTCATGCTCAAAGGAGTGCGATCTGGAAGACCTACCGATACCGAATTCTCAACCGGCCTCGCCCCTCCGCCCTCAACCATCGCTACTCTTGGTGGGTCAGGCTCCCTTTGGATTTGGATTTTCTTAATCAAACCGCGGGTCTATTGGTGGGTAGCCACGACTTTGCGAGTTTTCAGTCGGCCGGTGGATCTGTGCAAAGCACCCATCGAACCCTCTTTGAGGCCCAATGGGAGCACCCCAAGCGGGACCTATTCACCTTCACCGTGACCGGCAGCGGCTTCTTAAAGCAGATGGTGAGGAACCTCGTGGGGACTCAGTTACAGCTTTGGAAATACCGACGCCCAGCCCATGAAATCGAGAGTATTTTGACAGCCCAGGACCGCAAAAAGGCGGGCCTTACGGCTCCTCCCCAGGGGCTGTTTTTAGTTCGAGTCGCCTACCCCGAGGACCTTGACAACAGGTGTTGTCCTCTCTAGAACCTGGGTTCGCTTTTTGACAGGTGTTTTCAAGCACTTCTGTGCCGTTCACGGGCGAAGCATTTGAGGAGAGAAAAATGAAAACTTGGACAGGAAACGGGCCCGGCGACGAAGAAGTCCCGAGGAATTGGTGGATCGTCGACGCATCCGGAAAATCAGTCGGGCGGATTGCAACCGAAGTTGCCAAGGTCATTCGAGGCAAACACAAGCCTCAGTTTTCTCTGAATCAAGATCATGGCGACTTTGTTATTGTGGTGAACTCCGAAAAGGCAACACTCTCTGGAAATAAGTGGCAAACTAAAAAGTTTTATCGTCACTCGCGTTTCTTTGGTGGCCTTCGAGAGCTGACTGCCGAGCAAGTGAAAGAGAAAACGCCTGAGTTTATCATTGAGGAGGCCGTTCGCGGCATGCTGCCTCGCGGGCCCCTCGGGTATAACTTGATCACCAAGTTAAAGGCCTACGCCGGCCCCAACCATCCGCACCAGTCACAAAAACCCATGGCTCTTGAGATCAAAGGTTAACTAAGGAGTTTGCACGATGTCCGCAGCTGAAAAAGTTTACTACGCAACTGGCCGCCGCAAGACGAGTGCCGCTCGCATTTTTCTCAAGCCCGGCTCTGGGAAGGTCATGATCAATGGCTCGGAACTCGAGACCTATGTCCGCAGAGCTGATAATCGGATGATCGTAGTTCAACCCCTCGAGCTCACGTCTACTAGGAAAAAAGTCGATCTCGCCATTACGGTCAGTGGTGGGGGCGAAGCGGGTCAGGCCGGTGCCATTCGCCACGGGATTGCTCGCGCCTTAACTGCCTTTGAACCTTCGTTACAGCCCGCCCTTCGAAAAGCTGGAATGCTGACTCGCGACGACCGCATGGTCGAGCGTAAAAAGTACGGCCTAGCAGGCGCCCGCAAACGCTACCAATACTCAAAACGATAATCTGCCTGAGTTTGTTTACCACCTGGCGGTACCGCCTGGTACACGCGCGTTGGTTACCGATGCGCCGGCTCAATCTCCAGTTTCACGCTGGAATTTGCCGCTAGTGTTTCCTTTGGCAAAATACCTTGGTTGTCGCGGAAACCGAGGCACCAGTGAAGCCTTGGAATCCAACTAATTGGTGAGAGCGCTTAGGTTTGTCCTCGTCTGACAAGTTAGCGCAATTGCAAACATCAATTGCGACTTGATGGGTAGTGTCACTCGATCAGTGGAAGAGTCGTGCAAACTTTATCCGAACAGTTCAAAGATGGTCGTTGTTCGAAGTTGGGAGAGGCAGCACATTCCACTGAGGGACAAGCTTCTTCCTCATGTTTCTCAATATCTGATTTGAAGCGGCGATTCGCTGTAACCCATCCGCAACAGCCTTTGGCCAGTACACATTCGTTGGTAGTTTTACACTCACGCCATTCCTCTTTGTAAGGCATCAAGGCGTTCGCTTCGAAACAAAAAATTACCAGCCAAATGAGGACGAGAAAAAAGTTAGATCCTTGATCTAAGCAATTCGATTTATCCATTGTCGCATCTTAAAATAAAGTGTCAATAAATGGAATATTTTTAAAAGGATCCGAGCCCCAGAGACTTCTGGTTTCGTGGTCGAAACCGTGCAACTCCGCGCTTACGCCACGAATTTGCTGACAGGCTTTGTTCACGCACGAGGAAGCTACATAAACTTAAACGATTTATTTAATCGCAGCTAACTACGTGTTTTTTGCTTGACACGAACGCTTTGCATTTTTTCGTCGCGCGACTCCAATCCTGAGAATCATCATAAAAAGCCCGCTGAAGGCCGCTAATGCCCTTGGAGCGAGATGAGCCAATCGCGTGGACCCCGGACCGATCCATTCTTCGCAGTTTCCCTATTGGCCCGTATACGAGGCGAAAACTCGGCGGGGAAAGCCATGTTATTACATTCGGCTAGGACTTGTGTTGAACCAAATAAAAAGCAAGGGGGGACTCCTATGAACCTAAAATCACTTTCTGACTCTCAACTGCTTGAATCCACCAAAACCCTGGTAGCGCGTGAGCGGGAAGATATAACTTCAATTCTCTGGCACCTGGAGGAGATCGAGCGTCGAAGGCTTTTTTCGGACTTGGGCTGTAGCTCACTTTATACTTATGCAGTTGAAGTGCTGGGTTACAGTGAGGACCAGGCCTACCGTAGAATTTCAGCCATGAGGCTCCTTCGCACCATGCCCGAGCTTGAGGACAAAATACAATCGGGTCGGTTGTCGGTGTCCAACCTAAGCCTCGCTCAAACTGTGATGAGGCGTGAGTCTAAAGTCGCGCCGCTCACTCCACAGAAAAAGCAGGAGCTGGTTGCAAGACTTGAGAACAAGACTTCAAGACAAGCGCAAGTGATTGCGCTTGAATACAGTTTGACCCCAACTACGCTCACGCCTGAAAGGGAAAGGCCAATATCTGAAGAACTCGTGGAGCTCAAGTTCACCATTTCCAAAGGTACTCTTGAAAAGATCCATCGCATCAAAGGGCTCAGAGCTCATCGCGTGCCTGACCTTTCAACATCCGAATTGTTAGATCAACTTTGCGACTTGGCCCTCAAGCACTGGGACCCCGGCGCGCGTGGAGCTGGGGTCGGAGATGTCACACCATTGGGAGTTGAAACTAAGGACGCTACAACAGTAGATGTTGACACTGCACGAGGCGAAATCGGGGGAATTAGACCCTCGCAAGCAGCTGAAGCAACGGTTGAAAGAAGTAAAATTCCGAAAACGAATAGAGTCACCAAATCAACTCGAAAACTCAAACCAACCACAAGACTATTTTCCAGAGCCATTCCTGCAAAAACTGCTCTGCAAATTTGGAGGCGAGACTGAAGCAAGTGCAAAATCTGCGGCTCACGATTTGCTCTCGAGGTCGATCACGTGCAACCGTGGGCCTGGGGCGGCAGCAACGACAAGAGCAACCTTCGATTGTTGTGCCGCGCCTGCAATCAGCGCCAGGCAATAAAAAAACTAGGGATTGAAAAAATGGCCCGGTATCTTGAATGTGGGGTGGCGGCTTCCGCAGAAAGCAAGTCGGCGTCGCCTAAACAAGCGGCTCGCCTAAACCAGCGGCGTCACCTAAACAAATGCGTTGCCTACCGCGCTGCGTCCCGCGATGTTCCAGGTGAATACCTACGCGATGAGTGCGTAGCGGGTGCGCGATGAGTGCGCAATGATCGTGCGTATGTGGTAGACTGATGAACTTCAGCAGCCCGAATGGTAATTCAATTCACGCTTCTCAAAAATATCAAAAAACCAAAATAAAAAAAATTGCCCGAGGTTCTAGCGTAAATTTCTCAGCTCCCTCCGTGGTGCCCTCTCCAAGATGCATCTTCGCGGCCTTAAGGTCGACCTCGAGGTCTTTGGCATATTTCGCTACGCCCTCTCATTCGACTTTAAAATACTGACCCCGACCCGCGAGCGCCTGAACGGCAGAACTTATCCCACTCAGAAATATTAAAAAGTTTTTCAAAGCGTAAACCTCCAGTCCTAAAATCAAGGTCCTTGTTACTCAACCTGCGCGAAGTCGCGACAGCTGAGTCGCCTCGGATAAAATCTAAACCAGAGTGGGACCTAACCGAACCTTTTCGGCGACAACCAAGGTGGGATGGGTCAAGGGCGCAAAAGCTCTGCTCACTTAAGGTTATGAATCCGACCTCTCGCCCCAAAATCAATCAGTTAATGCAACTCGCGATCACCATGGCGCGGTCGTGTGATAGTACCTCACCGTTTTTTCCGGTTGAGGTCAAGCATTCGGGAGAAACGAGGACGGGTTTTGGCCGGTGTGCTTGCGGAAGGTTGCGATGAATTGGGAGACGGAGCTATACCCGACTTCGAACGCCGTGTCCGTCACGGTCAGCTTGCCCGCCTTTAACAATTCTTTTGCTTGGTGCATGCGAAAAGACGTTATGACTTGTTTAGGGCTTAAACCTAAATCTTTTAAAAAAAGCCGATTGAGGTTACGGACACTCAGTCCCGCCTTTTTTGCAATTTCCTCAGCTGACAATTTTGAAACGTATCCGTCAGCAATACACTCCAGACTCCTCTTGACTCGTTCATCTTCCGTTTTTCCCGCAAGCTGAGAAATATTTGCCACTTGATTTTGTTTTCCAAGTTCTAACATTTCAGAAAGAGTTTGCACGAGCGTTTGAACCAAGGCTCGTGCGGCCTTGGTCTCTGGAGAAACCAAAAACTGAAAGATAATCTCCTTACAGAGACGACTCGCCGTAGTGGAGCCAGCGGGGAATGCACCTCCTCCATTTTTTCTCCATGTTTTGTTGTCAAAAATTAAGATCGCACGCTCGCCCTGAGATAAGGAATCTGCCTTGAATGAATGCGCTTGGTTTGGAGGTAAATAAACAAGTTTCCCTGCGCCGGCTTTTAAGAGTTTGCCCCGAACGGTTACATGTATTTCGCCTTGTAACGGGAAAATGAACTCGTGGCCCTCGTGGGCGTGATCGCCGACTTCATTCCCACGGACTTTTTGGTGGATCACCACCAAGCCCTTGACGTTGATGAGTGTATCTTGATCTTGTCCCATCGTGTCCCAACTCTGTAATATTTACGCCATGTTAGAGGGCAGTCTAGCACGCCCCGGGAATTCTAACAACGCAGGCCATTTTCCTATAATCAGATTTTCAGAGTGGCCGATTTTGGCATGATCGTAGGCCAATTTCAGGTAGCGGAATTTTCAAAACGCGCCTAGATTCCGCGTCAACAATGTGAACCAAAACCAACGAATGTGAACTAAAACCAATGGAGGATCACCATGAACTCAAAAGGCTACTTTATGGCGCTGGCCCTTTTACCCGCAATTCTCTCAACGGGTTGCAGTGCCGCTCAGATAAATCGAGAGAGAAGTCTGACTTCGGCCAGAACCGAACCTCAGATGTATGTTTTTGAATCGGACAGCAGCGGCTTTAACACCAAGAACTTCTTTTACGACAATGGAGAAGAAGTCGTCGCATTTGATACGCAGTTCACAGCCGATATCGCCAAGAAATCGATCGACTTCTTGAGAACCAAAACCCAGAACCCGATCACTTATGTGGTCGTGACTCACCCTAATCCCGACAAATTTAATGGTATGAACGTATTTCAGTCCGAAGGGGCGAAGGTCGTAGCTTCGCGAACCACCGCTGAGAGTATGCAAGGCGTGCACGATTATAAGAAGTATTACTTCGTCAATATTGCCAAAATGTTTACGGAAGACACCTATCCTCAGCTTGCACGAGCGGACATCTTATTCGACAGAAACTACGAGATCAGACTTCAAAATGGAGAGGTGATTGAACTCTCGGAACTTACAGCTCCGGGAGTAAGCTCCAATCAAACGGTTGCGTATATTGCTTCTCAAAACGCGTTGTTGGTGGGCGACCTTGTTCACCACAAGGCACATGCATGGCTTGAGGGAGGGATTGTGGATGGTAAACCGACACCAAGCTTACGCACTTGGATCACGGGCTTGAATGAAATCTCGGCACGATTTGCTTCAAAGAACCCCGTCGTATACGGCGGCCGCGGTGAAGCCGTCCGTTTAGATGCGGCGGTTCCAGCCCAGATCAGCTACCTGAAAAGGGCAGATTCGATGGTCAACGCCTATGTGAAATCGCTGGGAGGTCGCAAAATAGAACTTCAAAGCGATAAGGCAGGTCAGCACTACGCGACACTTCAACGAAAGTTCGAAGAGGCGTTCCCTGAGTACACTTTAAGCTATATGATTCAGTATGGCGTTTACGGCCTGGTCAACTCATTTTCCAACCGTGAAGAGAACCGCGGATAAACCCGCAAGCGCGAGGGCGGCCCATCGCATAGCAGAGAGTCTGACTCCATCGACCAAAATATCCCACAGCGCACTCGTGGCAAGTTGTGAAAGGATGAAGAGTATCGATGTGGCGACAGCACCAATTCGACTTATCGCAAAGGGAAAACCCACTACAATTGCGAATCCGAAAAGACCCGAAACGATCACCAAGTAGGGGAATCCGCCTGAGACCCAAAGCTTTTCCTTTAGAACCGAGTTGAGGGTCAGCGCATAGACAAGAACCATAACCGAGTTCCAAACCACCACGGTTGAGAGGGAAGAGCTTGCAGCCAAGCTTCGGTTAATGGTGGCCTGCAGGACTGCACTCATACCTAGCAACACCGGAATACCCCAGTCCAACATCCCCGACCTCCGAAGTGGTTAGCTCTCCCATTCTCTTTCGATAGAGATTCGTGCTATGGGTTTAGCTCAAATGAACCTAGATTCATTGTTTTTTTGGAGGAACTTCAGTTGTTGAAACAAGTACACAGGCATCACCGATTTATGTGGGAATACTTTAAAAGGTTTGCGGCCGGCATGTGGCAAAGGCCAGCCTTTATATTTCTGACGTTCCTCTCTTGGACCCTCATTGCCGCATATGGCGCCGCATTTTATTGGCTTGAACACGATACCAATCCGACCCTGAAGGAACCCCTTGATGCTCTTTACTTCGCCGTGACAACAGTAACCACTGTGGGGTTTGGCGACGTCACGCCCGCAACGACTTCGGGCAAATTACTCGCGATGCTCATGATGTTTACAGGAACAATGATTTTTGTTTCGTTTACCGCACTTGTCTCGTCCGCAATAGTCGAAGCGGAGCTTGAGTTTAGATCCGAGGAGATCGGAACGAATCCCCGAGTGAGGGAGAACTCGACCGATATCTAGAGCGGGCTCTTAGACTCAAGGCTATAGGCTCTTGCTTGAGATAGAAGGAGATTTTGACATGAGAGTGGTGGCGCAATTGGCAGATCCCCGATTTTTGATCTCGATTTTTGCTTGGAATCAGAAATTCATCGTTAAGTGCGAGCTTGGAGGTTTGGAACAGTCGTTTAAGGTGAGCATGTCGGAGGTCCCTGACGTGGCGACACTGCAAGCCCGTTTAACGGAAGAATGGCGTGTGCAGGTCCATTCGCGATTCGAATCCATGGAAAAACTCCGAGAACATCTCGAGCGATAGAATTTACTCGGTGAGGATGTAGTTCATAGGATCGACAGGAACATCGTTAAGCCTCACTTCGTAGTGCAGGTGAGGTCCAGTCGAGCGCCCGGTATTACCCACTTGCGCAATCACCTCTCCACGCTTTACACGTTGGCCTTGGTTTACAAAAATTTGAGAGTTGTGCCCGTAACGAGTCACAATTCCATAGCCGTGATCGATCGAAACCATTTTGCCATACCCCGAATCGTAGTCGACAAAGCTCACGACACCATCGGCGGGCGCGTGGATTGGTGTACCCGGAGCCGCCGCAATGTCGAGACCTTGATGGAAAAGGGGTTCGCCCGACATGGGCGAGGTACGATAGCCAAATGCCGAAGTGATCCAGCCTCTCGCAGGCAATATCGAGGGTGTAGCTTTCAACAAACTTTGTCGATCAGAAAGCAGCTCCAAGAGCTCAAGGACACCCTGCTCACGCAGGCTGGACTCTTTAATTGTTCGTTCAATTCGAATCGAGAGCGTTGCATACTCCGGCATTTTGTTGATTGCGAGCTCTCCTGATTTTGCTTCCAATGGAGGTCTGGACAAAAACAAACTGTCATCTCGTGCCAAGGTTCCCGCGGGGCCCCGCTCTTCCATGGGCTCGCCATACTCAGTATTGAGATCTTGAGGCTTTCCATCGGGGCCAACAGCTAACTTGAGCCCTCGATCATCGTCACCCACATCCGTAATTAATTTTAATTTAGTTGTAAAAGTACGAATGCGCTCAAGGCCCGCTTCAAGCGAATCGAGCTTGTTCTCAACGGTTCGAAACTGGTTTCGCAATTGAGCATTTTCAGCTTTGAGCCTTTTGTTTTCGATAGCCTGAAAAAGTAATCCCGCGTAGTCCAACAAGATTGCGGCTAGCAGGACGACCAAAACCACACCAATTGCAATAGCGGCCTTGATCCACACGACGGACAGGACCCAGCGACGAGCAACACCCTTTCGATCGCTCATCAAGAGCAGCGTGACGGCCTGGCGCTTTTCGTTAGTTTTGAAAATCCCCTCTGCCACTGGACTCCCCAAAAAATCTAGAGCCCAGCCTTAGGACTCTTCTGCCGCGAGCACCACCACGGTGATGTTGTCATCACCACCCCGAAGCTTCGCCTCGGCAACAAGTGCGGAGGCTGACTCTTCGACCTTAGTCGAGTCGAGCAGCTCTGCAATTCGCTGATCCGAAACCAGCGAGCTTAACCCGTCAGAACAGAGGACATAGCGCTCCCCGGATTCGACGCGCCTTTCCACGATATCACAGACGACCTCTGACTCAAATCCTACGCTTCGCGTAATTATATTTTTGGACAAGAAGCCAGGAACTTCCTCTTCCCGTATAAGCCCCGCCCGGAGATGTTCGTAGACAAGCGAGTGATCCTCGCTGACCTGCCAGAACCCATGGGGAGATTTAAGGTAAACTCGAGAATCGCCCACGTTAGCAAAATGAACACGACCATCCCGGAAGAGAGCACAGACCATCGTCGTGCCCATGCCGTGAAGATCAGGCTTGAGTGTCGCAACCTGATGAATACGCTGGCTCGCCGCCCGATAAGCTCGCGAAAGTAAATCGCGGACATTGGCCCCGGGTTCAGATTCATGACTTTCCGCCACGACATTGCGGACAGCTTCCACTGCTAAGGCCGATGCAACTTCGCCGCCCTTGTGTCCACCCATCCCATCCGCGACAACATAAAGGCCCAACTCTGGCGCGACCAAAAAGCTATCTTGATTGTTAGCTCTCTTGAGACCGACATCTGTTTGGCCCCAAACCCGAATTTTCATCTCTCCATTTTTTCATCGCTGGCATGAGAGAGGAAAATAAATCGACGCAGGCACGACCTCGACCATGGCCCGTACTTCCGTCGTGGTCCAAGTGCAAATGGCACCGACCATGTTCTCGGACCCCTTGTGAGACAATCTCCTCAGGCACGGAGTCAAGGCTCCAGAGGTGGATTCCGATTAATGGGTGTGGCAAAAAAACCATATGTAAAAGAGTACCTCACGTATTCATTGGCCTTTTCGTTGGCCTTACATCTCTCTCTTGCAGCCATTACATTTTTAAAACGGGCCCTCAGCCCTAGTCAGGAGTTGGTTGAAGTCACCTTTGTCGAACCACTTTCCCCATCCGCGCAATCTGAGAAGCAAAAAAATGAAACTCGACAAGTTCAGTTGAACGACAGAACTAAACAAATCATTGAACAAGAAAACTCAGTCAACGATGAAAAACCAGTTAAGGACGCCTATCTGAGCCAGTTCAATCAACGAGTCGAAAGAGAAACTCGCGCTCGAGAACATGGCAGGTACAATAACAAACCCGAGGTTTCAAAACGGGGCGACCCCAACGCCAACAACCAACAACAAAAAACCAATAAACCAATTGCAAAACGAATGGATAAATCTTCCATGGGAGATTTACCTCTGGATTCACTAAAACCCCAATTTAATTGGGACCACATCAACGGCCCTAAAGGGAAGCTCAGGGCCGACGGCCGCGATTTGGCATCAGCTCAAACCGATGACTACATCAAGGACTCGGAATTGGGGATGCAGACCTTACTCAATACTCGAGAGTTCAAATACTACTCTTACTACAATCGAATCAAAAGACAGCTTTCCAATTACTGGGAGCCTAAGATTAAAGAAAAAGTTGAAGGCATGTTCCGTCGAGGTCGCAAAATCGCAAGCCAAGAGGACCGCATCACCCGACTGTTAATTGAACTCAACGCCGAAGGGGTCCTGGTGGGAGTAAAGCTTGTTGGCGAATCTGGCGTCTCAGACTTGGATGACGCTGCGATCGAAGCCTTTCGGGAGGCTGCTCCGTTCCCCAATCCCCCAGCTGGAATCATTGATCCCGATGGAAAAGTACGGATCCGGTGGGACTTTGTCCTTGAAGCCTAGCGCCTAGTTTTTGCATAGAATCCCGCCATGGCACGGTTTATCAATTTTGTTTGGATTTGGATACTGGTCTCCCTGATAAATTATCCCTACACCCAGGCACAAGTTACAGACCCGTCGGAAAATTTGAAAAAAAGTTTGGTCGATAGCGAGTTTCAGAACTTATCGGAGCTAAAAGAAATTTTTTACCATCTTGCGTCTCTGTACGAACGGGATGAACTGGGCCTGGCAGACGTTCGAGTCCCCAGCTTTTCTCCCAATCAGGCGGGAGAAGATGGCGGCTATGGTGTTCATGTGGTCAAACGCGTCAACCGCGTTTCCGTAAATGAACATTGGCCCTTGGTGCAAGGTCAGGTGAGGTTACCCGACGAGATTCGAGTGAGAATCGATCGCGGCAGTGCAAATCAACTTCCGCTCTATGCGCGTTTTCGTATCCTTTGGAAACCAATTCGTTCTTATTTAGATGGTTCGCCTCATCCCAAAACAAGACCCGGTGGGGTGAGTGAACCCTTTGTTTTTTTGGAACCACAATCGTCGGGAGGTCGGCCATGGGAGAGGCGCGTGCCGATTTCAAGAACAGCCTGTACAGCCTGTCATCCGGGAGGGGCCCTAAGGACCAACTCGTCGAATGGGGGCTATTGGGGTCTGAGCAAATGGCTTTCTGAAAATCACGCGCGCCTCCATCTCAATCAGTCTCGACCCGGTTGGAAAGAGCTCCTCGAGCAAGAGCTTCTTTTACAGCCGAATAAAAGTTTAAGACTGCCGAACATGAAACAAGTTTTTACGGAACTATCGCAAAAATTCGATCTCACCCATGACGAGCCTTGGATTGCAGAGCCCGCACGTTTGCGAGTCCTTCCACAAGATATTCCTAATGGTGAGGTGTGTTTTGAATCAAAAGGTGCAGCACAGAATTTCCAACTTCCGGATTGGACTCATCCCTCGGTTTACTTGGCGAGGGAGGTCGTCCATGATTCTGATCGCAAAAACCAAAAGTGGTGCAGGAGGCGAATGTTAGACGCTCTCCAGTTTATCGAACAGAATTGGAGGCTTCAGGAGCCCGCATATCACTGGTGGTCTGATGTCGTAGGAGAGTTTTAGGTTCGACCGCTTCCAAAATCTCGCCAATCCACGGCCTTTACAGCTTTCGCAGGCGAGTCCTGAGGTAAGCTGCGATCCGCCGCTTCGGGAAGTGGATCCCGTGGGCCTACAAGGTTTCGCCGGAAGTTTTCTCCCAGGGCCCGAAGGGCTTCGCTGGGCGCAGGAGCTGGTTGATAAGCTTTGCCCACATCAATCCAAGCGGGTAGCTGACTGGAATCAAACATCAGTTGTTTTCTATTAAGTTTTGCAATGAGCTCAATTTCACCACGATCAAGATCCACGACGCTGGCGATCTCTTCGACTGTCTTTCCTTCATGGGCAAGTTTGGCCGCCTGAACATGCTTAATGGTGTTTTGACGTTCGATGATTTCTTCATGAGGAATTTTATCTTGAAAAATCTGGGCCACCTCGAGGCTCTTTTGAGTGGCCTGGTCAATTTTCTGAAGTGACTGCTCAGCCCGCTCGATCTGCTCATGAACTTGCTTTACCTTTTGATCGATAAGAGCTGACAAGTGCCTCACCTGGGTTTCCGCGCGATCAGATAAATCCTCCAACACGGTGATTTTCCCTTGAAGAAGCTGAAGGCCTCGACTGAGCCTACCGTCATCTGCACTCTTTCGAGATAAGCGGACCCACAAAAAAAGTGCACTTAATGCCAAAACCACATTTATCAGAGTCTGAACCAAGACCAGCATCAAGCCCCCATTCGTCCTCGCCCTTCCATTGTAATGCAGCGATTCCGAAAACGACGAAGACAATGCCCCGACGCTGCCTGCAACTCACCCTTGGTCTAGAAAAAATCTAAAATTTCTGTTCTTTAAGAAGTGCCAAGAAACTGCGGATTCGTTTGGCGTTGGCTCCGAGATCACTTTTTCCCATCCGCGAACGCGATCGCATGTGAATTTCCCAAAAACCAGAGGTCGAGGACCGCAGCTCAATGACGACGTCGTCCTTAAACCTGAGCCACCGGGTGGTCACTTCTGCTTCTAGATGTAACGTTTGACTATCAACAGAAACAATTTCCCAACCCGATTGAGCTCGGGCGAGAGTCTCAACCTTTTTTAATAATCGCTCCCCGGGTTCAAACACCGAAACAGACGTGAGATAGGGGCGCAAGTCGGCGTAGGACTTTTTATTTGCCGCAATGGTCTCATCCGAGATCTCGTTGGTTTTTCGGCTACTTCGCTCCAAAAGCACTACAAATTTAGGTGGATTTTCAAGTGTCGTCGTGACTTCGTTGATCACGGGTACTCCCAGCAGAGGCAAAACAATTCGCGACCCAACAATCAATAAAATAAGTCCTAAGATCGTGAACAGAATCGGTTTCACAAAATTACTATTTCTTCACTACGGCTTTCGGTCAAGCGAATCAGCGAAGGCTTGAATTCGGTCAAATGCTCGAGTCATAGACGGACGGTCTAGAGCAAAACTCAAACGGATATACCCCTCTGTACCAAATTCAACTCCAGGAACAACAGCCACTCCCACTTCTTCGAGTAGAGCCGCGGAAATGTCTGCGCTGCCTGCCAAATGTCGGCCTCGGAAGCTTGATCCAATCCAACTTTGAATACTGGGCCAAGCATAAAAAGCACCGCCTGGTACGGCCACTTCAATTCCCTTGATTATTCTCAATCGTTCAATGGCGTAATCGCGTCGACTTATCAGCTCACTCACGGCTCTTCGAAGTTCTGGTTCTCCTTTAAGGACCGCCGCGCAAGCTGCCTTTTGGGTAAAGCTTGCAGCACAACCCAAGGCCTGACTTTGGTAGTTGGTCATGGCCTTAATCACGAGATCGGGGCCTAGAGCCCAGCCAATCCGCCAGCCCGTCATCGAATAACTTTTTGATCCTCCATTGACCAATACGGTTCGATTGACCAAGTCGGGCGCCACATGAAGCAGATGAGGCGCAAGCCCGGACCCGTCGAACACCAACCGGTTGTAGATGTCGTCGCTCAATACCACAATTCGCGGATGCTTTCGAAGCACTCGAGCCAGCGCTTCCAACTCGTCCCTTGAATACAATTCGCCCGTTGGGTTACTTGGAGAATTCAACATTAAAATTTTAGTTCGAGATGTGATCGCGGACTCAAGTTCCGTTGGTGATAAACAAAATCGATTATTTACTTGAGTTTCCACAACAACAGGCTTGCCACCAGACAGCTCGACCATTGTGGGATAGCTGACCCAAAACGGTGAGGGAATGATCACCTCGTCGTCTAGGTCCAAAAGTGATTGCAGCGCAGAAAAAATAGTGAACTTTGCGCCACTGGTAACGGTCACCTGGTTAGCCGAGTATTTGAGTCCTAAGTCCCCACTCACCTGCTCGGCCACCGCCTGCCGCAATTCCACAAGACCATTTGCGGGAGTGTATTTTGTGAAGCCACTGCGAATCGCATTAATCCCGGCTTCCGTCACAACGTCAAAAGTGGCCCAGTCAGGTTCGCCAACCGACAGAGATACGATATCACGGCCCTGCGATTGGAGCTCCTTGGCTCGGGCCGCCAAAGCCAAAGTGGGGGACGCCTTTAGGTTCAATGTCCGCTGCGATATCATTTTTTCCCCTTTACAAAACTCATTATAGCGCGATCGACGTGAGGCGAAACCATACCCGAAATATTTCCACCGTGGAGTGCGACCTCCTTGATCATTCGCGAAGAAAGATGTTGGTACGCTGGGCGAGCAAGAACAATGACTGTTTCCAACTCCGACCAGAGCTCTCGATTGATATTGGACATCGCCCATTCGCTCTCAAAATCCGACACAGCCCGCAACCCTCGAATCAAAAGCTTGGCCCCCACCCGCTGAGCGAAATCAGCCACCAGTCCACTATGTGCCACGACTTCCACATTGCCGAGCTTCCTAAAACTTTCCTGCGCAAGCTGAACTCGAGCTTGTGAGGAGAACCAGTACTGCTTGGACGAAGAGTCCGCAACGACCACAACGAGTCTCTCGAGATGGGCGGCCACCCTCTCGACAATGTCTTCGTGCCCTTTCGTAATGGGATCAAAACTTCCAGCGTAAATGGCGACGGACTTGGTCACTTTTGCGCCTCCTGTGAGGCCGAGCAGTTGAAAAACGCTGCCAGCTTATCACCGAAGTTTCGGGTGTCAATGCGTCGAAGGCGACCATAAACCTCGTCGAGCCTCTCCTTTTTTGCGACTTCAATGACAATAATGGTCTCGGGACCGTAAACCTCGCTCTGAGAAAGCGCCTGCATAACCTCATGCCCCATCTTTTCTGTGAAGGGAGGGTCTGCCAAAACAATCTCAAAAGGCTCACCATGGTAACCCAAAAGAAATTTGACAACCTCGGACCTGACTATTTTTTCGCGCCCCCCAGTCTCAAATAGCTGAAGATTTTTTTTTAAAATTGCGAGCGAGCGATCATGTCTTTCGACAAACACGACCTCTCGCGCACCGCGGGACAACGCTTCGAGCCCTAAACTTCCCGTTCCAGAAAATAAATCCAAAACTTGAGCACCATCCCAACTCGACTGGAGCACATTGAAAATTGTTTCTTTCACTCGGTCAGTTGTCGGACGTATATGTTTCTCATCAAAACTAACCAGCTTGCGACCCTTCCATTCTCCCGAGATTATTCGCACGCTAAACTCCGGCCTTAAACTTTGGAAGTTTTCCAAGACGCTCAATGGAATCCGCGAGTTCAAAAATATCAGCAAACGGTTTCGGAATAAACATATCAACGGAAAATCGGTTCATCAAATTTTGGTTTTCATCTCCTGAATAAGCCGTCATCAAAACAACCTTTGCTCCTCGACGCTGGTCAAGTGCCTCAAGAACTTGTACTCCCGTCATCTCCGGCATTAGGACATCCAGCAGGACCACATCGGGATCGACCTCTTTCCAAGTGGCAAGCCCCTGACGTCCGTTTTCAGCAGTCCAAACCTGGTGACCTCGGCTGGAAAAAACTCGCTCAAGACTTCGTCGAAGTATCGCTTCGTCGTCGACAATTAAGACCTTCATGACTTCTCACTCACGGTGGGCAAAACCAAACGAAACTCCGCGCCGCCTTCTGGGTGATTGCTGACGGTGAGCCGTCCCCCCATGTTTTCGACTATCGTTCGACTCATGCTTAAACCTAATCCCGTTCCTTCCCCCTCAGGCTTGGTCGTAAAAAAAGGTTCAAATATTTTGTCTGCAATTTCAGTTGCAATGCCCGGTCCTGAGTCCCGAACTTTGATTTCCGCAAAATCTGCATCGGCTGCAAGAGAAACCGAAATCGTACCCGGCTGCTTCATGGCTTGGCAGGCATTATTAACCAAGTTAAAAATCACCTGTTGCAGGAGCTGCGGATCCCCCCTCACCCAAATTGGATTTTCTCCAAGCTCCAATTCTCGGTTGTGATCCCTCATCGCGGTCTTAAGTAAACCCATTGAGCGTTCGACGGCCTGGCGGAGATCAAACTTGGTTGAGACCTCCTTCTCAGGTTTAGTGAAGGCGAGTAAGTTTGAGATAATCGCCTGGCAACGAGCCGCCGCAAGCTCAACCTCCGCCAGATCCTGTTGAACTCTTGAAGATTGTTGGAGACTTTGAACTCGTTCGTCCCGTGCGAGGAGCTGGCTCATCGCTCGAATACCAGTAAGTGGATTGTTAAGTTCATGAGCGATGTTGCCCGCCAAAAGTCCCATCGCGGCCATCTTTTCACTTTGGATCATTTGTCCGTAAAGTTCCCTGTGCTCTGTGACATCGACATAGTGATTCACAAAGGTTGAATAAGACAAACCCGACACCAGATCTATCGGGTACGAATAAACATCAAAAAACTTAGCGCCCACACGAATGGAACCGGGGCGCCCTAACTCCCGACTTCGATTGTCTGAAACGGGGCAACCAAGGCAGCTGTGAGAAGTGCCAGCAAAAGTTTCATAGCAGGTCTTTTTTGAAATAAATCTCTTGAATGCCCCATTACTTCTCAACACTTTGAGGCTTGAGTCGACTATGGCGATGGGATCCTGAATTCCGTCAAAAGTTCTTTCCCATTCGACTGCAGCATCCCTCAACTTTTGTCTGAGCCAAATTCGCTCCAGGGCGACTTCAATGGTGGGCCATCGGCCGGCAATGATTTTTTGAAGACGGCCTGCGTTCGCTTCGGGATGATGGTGTTCCACCAGCAACATCAATCCAACTTGCGATTTCGTACTCGTCACTGCATGGCGACCCGTGAAGGACACCGAATGTGAAGATAACTTTCCGATCGGACGGGCGACAAGATCCGCAAGAATATGGCGACATTCCATTTCGTTCTGGTCATGAAATGGCCTGAGATCTGACTTTTTAATCAGTGCAACCTGGGGTTCCTGTGCGTTCAAAAATAAAAGTTGTGTATCACCCGACGTTTGCTCGCAGACTAAAAAAATATCACAAGGCCCGTAAAGACTCCGAAGATCTCGGCGTACAGCCGCTAAAAGCTCATGAAAATTATCGAGGCGGCCAAGCTCCTCAATAAATTTTACCAGTCCCCGAAGACGTTTCTGCTGGAGCTCAATTTCGTTCTTAGACTCAAAAATTTTTCGTGTTCTCTCGGATACAAGAGTTTCTAATCCAAATCTTAGCCCCTCGAGAGTTTGATTTTTTTGGCTGATCTCTCGAACTAAGTCTTGCTGCCGGACAAGTTCTCTCTTTCGTTCAATTGCAGCGCGAACATCGATTTCAAGCTCGCCCGAATCCCAAGGTTTTAAGACGAACCTAAAGACCCCTGCTCGGTTGATTGCAGCCCTCGCGAGGTCCGTATCGGCCTCTCCTGTTACTAGAATTCTGGTCGTTCTGGGAACGAGGTCTCGAGCCATTTCCAAAACTTCAAGACCGTTGCGTATTCCCATCTGGTGATCCGCAGCGACAACGTCGAAACTGTCCGTTCGCAAATATTCGAGCGCCTGATCGACCGTGGTTGCCGTCACGATCTCACGACGAGAGGACCTTAGAGTTCGTTTGATGCTTTCGAGAATGTGCGGATCGTCGTCAACCCAGAGGAGGCGTTCGGTTGATTGCGGGTTCGGACGAGCGCTCATGAACCCCATCCCGTGATTTGAGATTTGACATCATTTGCGCCCACTTGTCTAAAATTCCACACAGCTCATATTCCATCACATCGGCAACGGATATGTAATCTCGCCGCTGAAAGGCCCGGAACAACTCACGCGATGTGTCAAGTAAGGCGCTCTCGTTTGGAACCCATTCGGAAGTGAAAATTTGCGCACCCGAGATTCGTTCTTCTGCGCAACCCCAAAGAAAGTAAGCCTGCCTTAAGCTTGCGGCCGAGTCTGCGATTTCGCCAATTCGCGAAGTGATTTGAAAGAACAACTCGAGAGCTGGCCCCATGTCGCCCATCCGAAAGTGCTCAGAACACTTCATTGAGTTTGCGGAAACCGACCGAGCTAGATCTGCAATGCTGATCGCCGCATCGTTCATTAAAGTCCTCGGAAAGGCCGACATCACCACGATCTGAGATATTTGGCCTACGGGCACATTTCCGATTCGGTTCAACTCCGACTCGTCGAGCTTGAGTCCATCGAAACTCACTTCGCAAAGAACTTCCCCCTTTTGAGCAAAGAGGTCTTCGATTGCGGCATAGGCCGCTTGAACCGTGGGGCTTCCAGAACAAATATTTTTTATTTCATCAGGTGATAGATGCGTTGTTCTCATTGAGAGGCTCCCCGAGTGATTGAGATAAAAATTGATCATCCACATAAACTGAAAGAATACGATCAAACTGTAAGTGTACATCCTCCGTAGACTTTAAAACGACTGCGATATCTCCGGGTTGAATTCGGACTTTTTCCGTTTGGTACCAATTGACCAACGGTCGAAGTTCAGGAACCAAACGAGCGACAGACTCCACCACCTCTTCCAGCCTCTGCAAGATGGCCGTGTCGACCGGCAGCTTCTGCTTTAGCAGGAAATCAATTCTTCGAATCTGCTCAAGGGCTACACGATTGGCTTGTCTGAGACTCAATAGGCCTTCGGCAACCAACGACGATTCAACAAGAGGGAATTCCTCTCCCAGGTATAAACTTTGGATCCATGGCCAATCGCCATGGGCCGGACTATTGGAAACATCCCGAAGGCCAAGCAACGGGCCGTCACAAATCGCCACGGCGCGCGCTGAGGGACTCCCGTTGATGAGGCCTAAACACTCGGCTGCAATTTCCTCAGCGATGAAGGTCGAAGGATCTTCGGCTCGAAGCACTCGGCTTCCAGTTGCAAGAGGCCCCGTCTCCCAGTAGCTGACACGACCACAACTGAGGTTCAGGGTGGGGGTTTGAGTGAGCGATGCGATATGAATGACCGAGCTGTCGGGACCAATGAGCATTTGAGCCCGAGACAAAAGTTCATGCAGCTCATGCAGCTCAGTAGAACCGACGAGGTTGATTACGGTCTTGTCAAAGCCCTCCGCAATGAGGTTGGCTTCGGTGCGTTCGCTCTCGCCACCGACAAGAACCATAAACAATGCTTTTTGCTGGGAGAGCCCTTTGATAATCCCGCGCCATTTATCAAGGGGTATTTTTTTATGAGCCGCGCTGGCGCCGATGTGTAGGACGATGGGACCGACCCGACTTGAGTCGTTCCCAAGTGAACCGCCAAAATCTTGCGCTCCAGTAAAGTCGTGCTCCGAAAGCTCAACTCCCGCAACCTGAGCAAAGAGGTGGGTGAGATGAATTCGAGAATGACGATCGGTTCCCACTTGAGCGTAAAAAAATGCAGCTGCGTCTCCGCAGATCCTCAACGTGCCATCGGCGTTTCGAGAATATCCTAAGACGACATTGCTTGGCTTTTGTAAATGCTCCGAAATGTAGGCCGAAACTGGAGAAAATGTCAGGTTGATGATGCGATCAAAATTTTCTGACTCTAGATCTTTCAGAAAGTGGGAAAGCCGGGACTGCGAGGCTCGCACCATCTCGACATGACCTTCGCCAACTATAACGGGCTCCAGTATCGACGCCGTATCGAGCTCCACAACGCGATCCACGCAATTCAGCCCGATGGTGGCCGACCTAAATTTCTTTCTTACCAAAAGCTGAACCTCCGCCTCGGGAAAGGTCCGCTTGAGCGCGGCCACTGTGGGCCACGACTGGTAAATGTCACCGAGTCGGGCGAGCTGAATGACCAGAATTTTCACTTTCCACCTGCTCTTTAAGGAGTTCTTGAAGCATTTGTACTTCCCGAACCTCCTGATTTCGTATTCCGCTTCTTTGCACCTGCTGTAGATGTCGTTCCACGCTCTCGAGAGCCTTCAGTAGAGCGATTTCGCTTTTAACCGTGACTGCTTTATCGTTGGGCTTCATATGATCTCCATCATCTGTTGCTTAACCGTACGTATGAGCTTGAGTTGAATTCGGGACCTTCTCTGCATTCCGCCAAGAGTTTCTCTCACCCGCTTGGCGTACAAAAATGACCGCGAGTCTCGAGGTTCAAGAATTCCCTTGAGAGCAACTGAGTAGCTTTCTCCCACTGGGGATTGTGCAAGAAGAGATAGCTGAGACGACAACTTGGTGTAAAAATCTGGTAGTGCGTGGGGATCTCCCACTTGTTTCAGCTCACGCTTTAACCCGTCGAATATTGCGGTAACGCTTTGCTCGAGGTGTTCAACTTGCTTCTCGATTTGACCAAGGTTTTGAGTCCAACTTCTCGACAACTCGTCTGGAAACTCGATCATCAAAAGAGTTTTTAACTCCAAAGCCTCGCTCCCGAGTGCGGGAATTTTTTGCAAATCACTTCCGTTCAGAAATAGCTTCCATGCTGAGCGATCTAGCCAAGGCAAAACGAAACGCTGCTCGAATGACCGACTTAAGGGAATTGCGCTCCAATCGCCCGAGGAGTTTGTGGTTGTCCAGAGCACATCTGCCTCTTCAATATACTCGGAAGCAATCATCCGTAACTGATCAATTCGACCATGTAGTAAATGAAATGCGGTCAATGCGACCAAGTCCTCGGACATACGAGCAGCACAGGGGTGGATCGGATAGGGGCAGACAGTCCGATGTCCACAAGGAGCGCATGGCTCTCGCGACTGTAAAATGACGGATCCCGCAGCGTACACACCCGTCTTGGCGTAGGCGCTGCTTCCAAGACTAAGTTCTAACACACGCTCACAGACGGCTGCAGCAAAGTGCTTGGTCGCCGTGTCTCCCGTAATCGTAAGCTGTGCTCTAGAGAGTACTCCCACCAAACCCGGAACCGAACAAACTGCCATGCGGCAGGGAACACCCTTATCTTTCAGAGTCCCCACCAGGCTTTGTATCTCCAAGCGCTCCGAAGGTGAACCCACGATCACCATCGTAAGGTCATGATCGAGCTTTGAGAGAAGCCTACACGTTTCAATAAAACGATCAGTACCCCAATTTTTTTTGATGTCGCTCGTGAGTGGTTGAACTGCGACGAATCGACCCACTCCATCGAGGATTTGTGCGGCCTCCTTCTGTCCTTCGGGAGTCGATTGCACACTTATTCTTCGACTGAGATCGTTCAATCCCAACGCATAGGCAAAAACATCGATAAAATGAAAGATGTCGGTCCTGGAACTTGTTAAATAGTCATTGAGGTATCGAAACCAGGGTGAACCAAAAGCGACCACTCCATTGGGTCGAATTTCAATTCCGAGCTTTTCTTTACAATCGATCGCGGCCATGATCCAAGCACTCAACTTGTTGTGGGTGAGGTTGACCACAAGATCGTAATTTTCATCCTTGATGGAATCTAAAAGGCGATTCAATCTCTCGAGCGGTTCAAAAACATTTCGTGATGCGGAAGCAAGTCCTAGCTGTAGTAAACTACGATCGAAGACATGGAACTTATTTACGCCTGCAACTACCGGGACAATGTGTTGAACTTCATCATTGATCAAAAAGTCGATCTGGCACCCTTTGTACTTTTCCTTCAGACCTGGAATAACAGAGGTTGCCATCACCGTGTCGCCTAGCCGCAATAAGCTCACGACAAGTATTTTCATTTTACCAGTTCCCTAAGGGCCAGCCAGGCCAAGTGATCTCTTTGTTCGAGTTGTTTCTGCCCCTGAATGGCTTCAACAATTGAAAAAACACTGAGTTCTCGCGCTAGAGCCAATCGCGAAACGAATTCTGCGATATCAGGTCTTGCGTGGAAAAAATCTTCGCAAGCGGATCTTTCGCCTCGACAAGTGAGGGCACTTTCAAACCTCTCATAATAAGATTTATTAAGACGAAAGCTCGCGGGGTGACGGAGAACAGAAAATGAGATCTCTTTCCCTATATTGAGCAAGGGAAGGTTCAGTATCTCGCCGGCGTTTGCAGGTGAGTGAATCTGAACTCGATCTTGCGATATCAAGTGTTTGAGGACTCCGGAACTCACTCTTTTTACAATCTCGGTATGTCTTTCAACTGCAATAATTGAAACTTGTTTAAACTTTTCAGCCAGGCGTTTGACGTGCAATCCAGCCCCTAGTCCCATCACCACCGCGACCCTTGCACCCTTGAGGTCTTTGGAAACACTCTCAACCCACTTCTGAGCCTCAGACTCAGGAGCGACTCGAGAACAAATCAGGCTTCCCTGCTGTCTCGGAATTGGAAGTCCGGTATCGGACTCGATCCAATCGATCATGTCCATCAGGCCTCCTGAAAGAATTTTTCTAGCTTTGCAACGTCTGGATGTTCAGGAGCGCTATATCGAAGTCGATCGAGCTCGAGCTGAGCTTGATTTTTCCGTCCCAGCGACAAGAGTGCCAGGATGAGCGTTGGTACCACATCAAATTCATTTGGCTTGAGGGTCAGGAACTTTTCACATCTTTCGACCGCTTCTTGAGGACGCCCAAGTTCGATCGCCCATTCCGCAAACAATCGAATGCCCTGTAAGTTCCCGGGATCAATGTCCATCGCGCGTTTTACATCGGCAAACGCGATCTCGATGTCACCCAATGCACGATAGGTAACGGCTAAACCAATCCAGGCCCTTTCGCAATTTGGATTAATGCGGAGGGCATCCTTGAATCTCGATCTCGCACTTTCCCAGCGCTCTCTCTGAACTTCAAGTGTACCGTAGTTCACCAGCAGTATGTCTGAATCCGAGTTGATCGCAAATGCGCGGTTGTAGAAATCCTCCGCTGCATCGTAGTCGCCTTTTCGGACCGAAATATTCCCCATTTTTTTAAAGATTTCGAAGAGTGTGCCTTCCTCATCATTCATCAGTTCAAGCGATTGCGCATAGGCTTCAAAAGCCTCTTCCCATAGACTCGAGTCGTAGTAGGCTTCCGCCAGGCAAAAATAACTCTCCGACTTATTTTCAACTCGAACTAAACTCTGAAAGCATCGAATCGCAGAATTGAGATCCCCTTCCTGCTTTAGGCAGTTCCCCATAACTCTGATTGCAGTTTCGTCGTACGGGCGTTTTCGAAGGGTTTCAGCGGCCAGATTTTTAGCCAGTTGATATTGACCGTTTTCAAACAACAGTCGTGCGTTACGCGAGAGTAGATTGATGTATCCTTCAGGTTGAACTGTCGAAACGTCGAGTTCGGTCATCCGTGACCTCCACACTTTCTGATCAGCAATCAGAGTGCCATCCGATTTCGCACGTCAGCCCTTACAATTTTTAGGTCGCGTCGGATTTGGCGATGGATCAATGTCGGACTTTTGACTGAGTCGTCAAACGCCGTCAAATAGCCAACACCAAAAACAGCTGATTCCGCGGCCTTCAACTTCCTCAGGCTTCTTCGTCTAATATCTGCCGAGGGGTGCCGCTGTGGTAGGCGGAGGCAAGCCGACGGCTTCGGCGAAGACTTGCCAGTTCGTCGATGATCTCAGATTTTGCTCGCTCGATCAGCGATATGATTTCGAGATCTTGCTCTAGAATTTCGGTCACAATTTCGTTCTTATGCTTGAGAAGTTTGGTCACGAGTTGTTTTTCCTCAAAGGTGGGGCGGTAGGTAGCAGTCGAGAACCCGACTTGCTCCTGGAGAGAATTTTCAACTCTTTGAACCATTTCAAGTATTGTCTCTCGGCCACGATAAAATTGGTCCAGCCCGTCAAAATCTCCGGAACCTAAACGGTGGAGTTCGGCATTGTTGAGCGACATATACTTTTCCAGCAGTTGATTTCTCTGAATGATTAAACCAATGACCTTGTCCACTTAGCCCCCTAAACTTTTGTTGCTTTTCGGTCGGTTGTAGTCTGATTCTGCTTTAGCTTTTCAACTGCCCCCACCCACCCTTCGTTTAGGGTTTCGAGAAGCTTGAGAACATTCTTAAGGTGTTCGGGATCACCTTTTACGTTTGCCTGCGTCAACTGTTCCGTCATGAAGTTGTAGAGTTGTTCGAGGTTCTTCGCAATGTCCCCCCCAACTTTGTGATCAAGCGTATTATTGAGCTCCATGATGATATCGTAGGCGCGCCCAATGTAAGTGCCCCGATCTGCAATGTTGTTTTGTTCGCACGCAAGTAGAGCTCTTTTTGTAAACTTAATCGCGCCTTCATACATGAGAAGCAAAAGCTTCTCGCGACTTGCGCTCTCAATCGCCGTCTTCTTGTATTGCTGATACGCCTTGGCACTCATGCGCTACCGAACCTCCACTTAGCCACCCGTTTGTCCCCCAAGGTTAAAGTCGCCGATTGAAGCTCCCCCGAGCCTCGACTGCAATACGGCTCCCTGTTGCTTGATCCTTGACATCTTGTCTTCAAGGTTTGCAAATTGCTGACGGAGTGTCTTCTCTCGAGCCTGCACTCGCACTTCCATAGACTCTAAGCGTTTGTCCATTTGTTCTATTTGTTTACGTAAACCATTTTTCTTATTCCCAATGGCTCCAGTATTAAAGTCCGTGAGGTTCTGAACGATACGGCGTGTTTGCGGAATGAGTCCGATTGCAAAGCCGTCACCCACAAAATAACGACGTACCCCATCCGGGCTCGACCGAATTGCCTGATTGAATTTATCTTGATCCAAACTCAGAGTCCCGTTGCGTTGGAACTGAATGCCGAGCTGACCGAGTCGAGTGTATTGAGATCCCACTCCAATCATAGGGTTTTGCAGCAGTCTTCGGAACTGCTGCTCCACGTTTCTCAGAAGAGAGTCGCCCCCTAGCGTCTGAGTCGTGTCTGACTTTTCGTTGAGTGCGTTTTGATTTTGGATAAAGCTCAACACCGCATTGGCCGCGTCAACGAACGTTTTCACCTTTCCAACAACAACTTCTTGATTTTCCTTAACACTCACATTCACGATTCGGCCGGGACTCGCCTGTTTAATATCAAGCACAACTCCGGGAATAATGTCCTTGATCTCGTTATCCGGAATTTCCATCTCGATTCCGTCAATTTTGATAAGCCCATTTTGAGCGGGTCTTTTTTCGTCAAAGTAAAAATCCTGATCGCCATCTAAAAAATAAAGTGTAGGGTAAGAGACCTGGTTGTCGCCACCCATTGTCGAACCCGAGACGACCAATCGAAAAGGCGCATCGGGGTCTCGGCGATCATTAATCACCGCCGCTTGTACGCCCAGCTTGGCATCGTTGATTGCTTTCGCGGCTCCCTCGAGTGTGTTCGCTTCGCCATTTAGATAAACTTCTTTTGTGCCCTCTGGTGTCTCGAACTTAAAATACCCGACGCCAATTTCAGTTTGATCTTTATCCGGAAATCCATTGGATACGGCGGCGGCCTTACTTGATAACCTGAGGACTTCGACGTTCCAGCTTCCCGTGACTGCACCGCCCGGATCAACACTACCCTGAATCACATTGGGATCGCCGCTCTGAAGCTTCATGTCGCTAAAGCCTCGAGTCGTGGCAAGTTCCTTTAAACTATCGGCCACAGCTCGAACTTTGGTGTCGAGCTCATCCACCAACTTGAGTTTTTTATCGACCTTTGCTTTTTTGTTTTCGATATTGCGCATCGGAACGCGTTCGGCTTCAACCAACTGGTCGACAATGTTTGGCGGTAGCCCGGTGTTGATGCCCCCAAACGCGATAGCCAAAATCTCTCCCCCGACGAGTTCGTTCGTCTTGGAACAGTTTCTCAGAGTTCTACTTGGGATTGGGCGTCAATTCGTTGGCTTGGACTTCCATCAAGTGGGCTATAGCGATCGATTCAGAATCGTTCCTTTGACATCCTGTTGACCTGCTCCCAGCAAGGAAATGTCTGATTCTGGAATTCGCCGAACCACACGGCCTGAGAAGTCCTCAATCAGGATGACCGGTGCAACGCCAGACGTATCTAGACGAACGTTGAGATTGTTTGATTTCACACCAGGATTTTCCATCAAGAGGCGTACAGCATCCTCTAACTCTTGAGCCGTAAGATTTCTACGTTTTTTAGACTGCTCGTCCCGAGTCTCACCCTGAGCATCGCGATCTTTGTCGGTCTGCCCGGTCACCTTCTCTTTTAGCTTATAGACGGCCGGGGTAAAAATTCCGGTAATGCTTCGAATATTCATCCGGCCTCCTTATCCCGTGCTCGAAACATGGGATCGGCTGCCGGTCCTAGATCTCAAGTCCAGAAAAACCCCCAGAACTGTTCATTCTGGGGTGGGTCTTGCTCACCTCGAGAGAGGAGTCCTCGGAGGAGCAAATACACTCAAACTCAATAAACCAAACTGAACATCAACCGATCAACTTTAAGGCTGCAGCTGGCTGCTGATTGGCTTGCTGGAGCACTGTCGTGGAGGCATTCAACAGAATGTTATTCTTCGTTAGTTCTGCCGTAGCCTCTGCAATATCAGTGTCTCGGATTCGACTATTTGCAGTCGACAAGTTTTCAATCACTTGACCATGATTATCGCCAGCCGAAATGAGGCGATTCTGTAGTGCCCCAAGCGTCGCGCGATGCTGACCAATGGTGCGCTGTGCATCTTCGATGACCATTAAAAAGTCCCGAGCACTGTCCTTTTGGCTAAAATCAAGTCCGTCGATACCCAGCGACGAAGTCGTCGCATTGATTTCGCCTGCGTCGTAAGTAATACGGTCTTGAAAGTCATTATTGTAAATACCGACTTGAAATCCAAACATCCCGCCGGTGCCATCCAAAAGCTGCGTGTTGCCATATCTTGAGGACTCCGCGATTCGTTGAACCTCAGCCGTCAATTGTAATACTTCTTTGTTTATAAACTCTCGTTCCGTATCTCCAATGGAGTCCGAAGCTGCTTGTACGCCTAATTCTCTTAGTCGTACCAGGATATTGCTCACTTCGCTCAGACCGCCTTCAGCCACCTGAACCATGGAGACGGCGTCATTGGCGTTACGCTGCGCTTGACGAAAACCACGAATCTGAGATCGCAAGTTTTCACTCAGAGACAAACCGGCCGCGTCGTCCGACGCTTTGGTGATTCTGCTGCCCGTGGCAAGCTGAGAAAATGACCTCTCAATCGTTCGCTGACTTGTAGTCAAGCTACGTTGAGCATTTAATGAAGCGACGTTGGTACCTACTCTCAAACCCATAAATCCTCCTCTAGGGGTGTGAGCAAAAGTCCATCTTTGCCAGGGTCTCTGTACCCACCAGAGAACCCGTGGCCGCGCGGTCCGTGCGCTGGGTTGAACAAGTTGGAGTCAGACAGTCTGAACGCTTCTAAAGACACTTAAGACTCGACCTTGGTCAGGAGTCTCGCGCTTCCGGTGCAGTCACTCACCTTTTGCGCACTTTGTGTCTTCAGGCCTTTCGTACCACCTGATTCACATCCCAACATTCGGCGAGGTCTGGGTGGTCTTGAGTCGGGTCCAGTCGAACTAGACCTTCGTCTCAACAAAACTAGACGTTCGTCTTACTTGTGTAAGACCATGGTCGAGTGACAGCCATGCACTTTGAAGTTGTAAGCGCAATGGAAGCGTTACCGCTTGCTCTCGAGGTTCGAAGGCCCGACCTTCCACGAGTCGCGCGACCTCGGTCCGATCGAGCTCGCCCAACACCCAGTAGGTGCCGGACCCGTCAACCTCGATTCTTCATTTTGGGATCAAAGGCGTCACGAAGGCCATCGCCGAAAAGATTGAAAGCCAACATCGTCACAAAGATCACGATGCCAGGAAACAAAATCACATGGGGATAGCTCGTTAAAGACCGCCAGCCATCGTTAGCCAGAACTCCCCAACTACTAAAAGGAGGCTGAAGGCCCAGGCCAATAAAGCTCAAAAAACTCTCAAATAAGACATTGGCCGGGATCTGAAATGTCAAAGTTACAATGACGGGCCCCATGATGTTGGGCACGATGTGTTTGAAAATAATCTGACCCCCGCTGGCTCCTAGAGCTCGGGCGGCCTCAACAAAAAGCATCTCGCGCACTTGAAGAATTTGCCCTCGAACCAAACGAGCTACGCCAGCCCAACTGACCAGACTCAATGCCAAAAAGATTCCAATAAGAGCCTTGGACTCTGGATCATCAAAAACATCCAGCTGTTGAAAAATAACGGAAACGAGGATGAGCAAAACCAATTCCGGAATCGTGTAAAGAATATCAATGAGACGCATTAAAAATGAGTCAACCCGTCCCCCAAACCAACCTGCGACCGCCCCATACAGCGTCCCCACGCACAGAGAGATAAATGCCGTAAAGACTCCTACCGACATCGAAACCCTGGCACCGTAGATGATTCTTGAGAGCATGTCCCGCCCAAGACTGTCGGTACCCAACCAATGTAAAGAGTTTGGGGATTGAAACATTCGATCGACGTTTTGCTCGTCAAAGGAGTACGGCGCAATTTGCTTTGCAAAGATGGCAATAAAACAAACAAACAAAATGTAGTAACCCGAAAACACAGCGGCTTTATTTTTCTTAAGCCGCTTCCAGCCATCCGACCACAGGCTCGTGGAACGCGGTTCACTTATTTGCTCAGGTATGCTGGGTACGCTCGCGACACTCATGACAATCGAATCCTGGGGTCAACAACTGCGTACAAAATGTCCACCAGGAGGTTTGCCAAAACCAACAGGCTTGCGTAGACGACGGTAGCGCCCATGATGAGGGGATAGTCACGGTTGGTCACAGACTGGATAAAGTGCCGACCCATACCGGGAACGGCAAAAATCATTTCGATAATAAATGAGCCCGAGAGCAAATTGGCGATGAGCGGACCAGATACGGTTAAAACCGGAATAAGTGAGTTCCTGAGGACGTGCTTAAACAAAACGACCTGCATATTGAGCCCCTTGGCTCTAGCCGTCCGAATGTAATCGGAATGAATGACATCTAAAACGGACGACCGCGTAAGGCGCGCAATGATCGCCGCAGGACGAATTCCCAACGTCACAACGGGAAGAACGTAATAAATCGGCCCCTCCCACATCGCAGGCGGAAGCAAATCGAGTTTGCTTGAAAAGATCAAAATCAAAATCGGTCCAACTAAAAAACTCGGCAAAGCCACACCGCTCATGGCCGTGATCATCATCGTGCTGTCTTTCCACGTATTATGATTTGCGGCCGCAAACACTCCGAGCGGTATGCCAATCAAAAAAGCTAAAAAGAGCGCGTAAGTCCCAAGCTGGATTGAGACCGGCAAAGCTGCGGCCATGATGTCGGCCACCGTTCTGCCAATGTATTTATACGATTCACCCAAGTTCCCTTGAGCTAAACCCAAAATGTAGTTTGAATACTGAACAATCAACGGGTCGTTGAGATTGTACTTCGCCTCGATATTGGCCTTCACTTCGGGAGGAAGGGCCTTTTCGCTATCAAAAGGGCCGCCCGGCAAGAACCTCAAAAGCACAAACGTAATCGTGGCAATGATGAGAATTACAGCAAGTGACTCGCTCAGTCGTTTGGCTACATAGGTGAACAGACTTTTTTGGATGACGACAAAAACAAAGCCGACCCCGATGACCAAAAGCGCAGTACCCAAAACAGCCGATCTCAACTCGCTTGGTCCTATAAAAATGTCCACTAAAAGGCAGGCCACCACCGATAGCAGCGCACCTAACCCTAGAATTTTACCAAGCCCAATCTGTCTTGAAAGACTGCTCATTGAGTGATTTCGACTCTTCGAAAGTTGTAGTGAGCCAAAATGTTGATGGGATATCCCTTAATGCGATCCGAAACCAAGTACTGCCCCTTTGCAGAGTAGAGAGGAAGTGCCGGTACTTCCTCCTCCACCAAGATCTTTTGGGCCTGGCTGTAGGCTTCGAGTCGTTTTCCGAGGTCTAATTCTCTCGCACCCTTCTCAATTAAAGAATCGTAGGCCTTATTGCCCCACCCAGTGCGATTGTTTTCAGAGTAGCTCGTCATGAGATTCATGAAGTTATCGGGATCGGGATAATCGCCATTCCAGCCCATTCTAAAGATCTGTGGAGCATCGGTTTTAAGCGTATTCAGATAGACCTTCCACTCCTCGTTTCTCAATTCGATGTCGACGGCGAGGTTTCGCTTCAGTTGCGCTTGGACATTTTCCGCAATGCGCTTGTGGTTCTCGTTGGTGTTGAAGGCGATCGTCACTCGGGGGAATGGCTTCGCTCCTTCGCCATAACCCGCCTCCTTCAAAAGGGCCTTTGCTTTAGCTGGATCAAAGCGAAGTCCCCGCTCACCCTCGTGGCCCGACATGCCCACGGGGATCCAACTTGTCAAAGGGACCTGCCCACCGTTCAGGATCTTCACAATTTCTTGCCGATCCACTGCCATTGCAAACGCTCGACGGACTCGAACATCGTCGAAGGGTGGTTTTTTGACGTTAAAACCATAGTACTGAAGCACCAAGGTGCCGATGGTCTTAAACTCCTTTTTATTTTTGAGTTTTGCCAGTTCGGCTGAGGGTAGCTCGGGTTGTGCATCGAGCTTGCCCGCTTCGATGAGTCCGATCGCCGTCGATTGTTCGGGAATGATGTAAGCCAAAACATTTTTTGTTTTTGCCTTTTCACCGTAGTACTCGTCGTTTCGCTCAAGCACGAGCGCCTTATCATGATCCCACGTTTTCAGCTTGTAAGCACCCAGCGTCACAATGTTACCTGGCTGGGTCCACTTATCGCCAAATTTTTCCACAACGGATTTTCGGATGGGGTAAGTCGAGTGATGAGTGAGCAAGTAGGGGAAGAAGCTCTTCGCTTCCGTAAGTTCCACGACTAACGTGTACTTGTCGGGGGCTTTAACTGCGACTTGAGAAAAGTCCTTGAGTTTACCCTGATTGTATTCGCGCGCATTTTTTACCGGATACAAAAAGTAACTGTACTCCGCAGCAGTTTTGGGATTGAGTAGCCTCTCCCAACTGTCAAGAATGTGCTGAGCTTCAAACTCAACGCCGTCGGTCCACTTCACTCCCTGTTTTAGGCGAATGGTCCAAGTTTTAGCATCCTTACTGGATTCCCATGACGCCGCAAGTGCAGGCACAACGCTCATTTTCGGATCGTCAAGATCGTAGCCAGCTAGGCCATCCATGATGTTGACCAGGATGGTGTTAGAAGTCGTGTCAGTACTCTTACTCCAGTCCAAGCTAGGAGGCTCTGTACTAACATTGACTCGAAGGGTCTCGTTGATTTCTAAACCATACTCGAGCTTCTGCGATCGCTTGACGCAGCCTGAACTCAGGCCAAAAACCAAGGCAAGGATTCCAACTGCCGAGCTCTCGAACCGTCGTCTTTTGGATAAACCGACGCCTTCGAGGTTGGAAAGTTTTTGTAGCGAATTACCAAGTATTTCTCGCACCATAAGAATCCCTCCTCAAGCCAACCTGGTGCTGCCTATTGTCGCAAGCTAAGTCAATGAGATTTCAGATAGTAGGGCCAGATGGAGTATAGGGGGTTTTTCTAAGGGCCGTCCCAAGACTCCCGAGTAGGGACAGGTCCTTCGAAGTCCACCGCGACGGAGTTGGCTAGCCACGACACCGACTTCGCATCGGGAGTTGCCGTGTTCCTTGCCAAGGCCGCGTAGATATAAAAATTATGGGTAACTTTTTTCACGTATTGGCGAGTCTGAAGGTAAGGAATCTGTTCAATGAACTCATCCGTGTCGAGTTTGCCCCAAGCTTTCACCCACCCGACAGCGCGGTGGGGGCCTGCGTTGTAGGCCGCTGCGATGAGAGGCAACTTTCCAGAAAGCTGAGCTGAAAGACGCTTGAGGTAGCGTGCCCCAAAGCGAATGCTCACCGCGGGCTGTAAAAGTTCTTCAGGAGAAAACTGTGAGAGGCTCAAGATTTTTGCAACTTGGGCCCCGGTGTAAGGCATCATCTGCATCAGACCTATCGCTCCGACTTGAGATCTAGCTTCGGGCCGATATCGACTTTCGGCTCTCATAATGGCCCAGATCAACTCGCTCGGGACCCCGAACTCCTTTGAGGAAATCAGCACATGGGGTTCAAAAGCTCTCGGATATGCAAACTCCCAAAGATACCGCCCCGCCGAAAGCCCCTGCGAAACCCTTTGAGCCCCAAAATTAACTTCCGCGATGTAGCTTGAGCGTCCGTAGCTATGGTTCTCTTCGTGCTCAAACATCAGCATACGTTGGGTCTCACGGTCGCGCGCGCGAATTTCGATTTCAGAGAGTTCAAAGCGCGCCCATTCGTGAAAACCTAAAGCGACAAGATCAGTCGCTCGCTTCATGAGATCACCCGACCGAGGGCCCTTGAGCTTAGCCCAAAGTTCCGGATCCACTAAGTCTCCGCTCGGCGTGTTGGGTTCCACTTCGCCCGCGTCAGGCGAATCCTCGGCTTCATCGGTGGCGCCGTCCTCAGCCGATGCGAACGCATCCGGCGACTCTCCCTCTCCATCATCTGATTCGAGGTCTTCCGGTTTGGTATCCTGTTCCCGCTCGAGCTCTCCAGAACCTGATGTCGCGAGCGGGTTCGCTTTATTCTCACTGCTTGACGGAGATAACTCTAACCCCGATCCGTTTGGGATTTCTGATAATTTTAACAAATCAAACGGCGAAACCAGTTGGTTCTCAGCTGCAACCTCCGGCCTTGAACGAGTGGCCTTGGATCGCTCTAGAATGGGCGCTTTGAGTTGGTCTAAACGTGCTCGTGCAGCCAGTGAATAGTAGCCGTAGTTCCGATCGCGGGCGATTTGCTCAAATGACCGGCGGGCCGTCTCGATCTCTCCAGCTTTCATCCGACACATCGCCAACCAATAGACGATCCGCTCAGCAGAAAATCCCCCAGGGGCGCGCTCACGGGCCCGACGACGACCTTTGCGCATCGTCGATCGTGTTGAATCGGGGTTTACCTTTGCAAAACTAGAACACGCCGACGAGAACTCTCCCTTAAGGTAATGGATCCAACCTAAATACCAATTTGCATCTCGCCCCAAACCTTGCGCTCCAAAGCGCTTGGCTAAATCCTGAAACCGACGTGTGGCCCCGTCAAAATCGTGGGTTTGATAGGCCAAGAACGCTGCCATGAAAAGCGCATCTCTCTTTAACTTTGATCGACCGGCAAGTTGATGGGCTCGATCGTAAGCGCCCACTGCCGCAGCGTACTCGCCAGCTCGTGCAGCGGCTTTACCCAGTAACATGAGGTAACTGACGTTACTCTTTTGGCGCTCATAGCTGGGGCCAAGCAGTTTAAAGGCCTCTTGAACCTGTCCCTCTTCGATTAAAAAATTGGCGAGGGTCATCTCGTAGTGAATCTTAGTTTCAGCACCCGCGCGGGTGGCCATGATTTCAATTTCGGCTCGAGCCCGGTCTGACTGCCCTGAATACTGCAGATTTCGAATTCGCTTTTTTTGATCCTCGAGACTCGCGACACAGCCTACTGTCAAACCCTCCACTTGCGCCTTTTGGAGATCGAGGCCCCAGCTCAAGACCGGTTGAGATCCCGGGTACTTGGTGTACAGCATGCGAGCAAAGCGACAGGCCTGCGAGCGCTTTTTCTTTTCCAACAAAACACGGAGAAGATCATAAACAAATTTTGGATACGAAGGAGAATTCCTGGCTTTCTTCTCCAAAAAGACCAGGTGCATCTCGGCTTCGTTCCATCGCTTCGACTGGATCGCAAGTTCCGCCAGGGCGCCGCGAGTTTCATGCAGAATCGCCCCCCGATAGCCCGAAGCCATCGACTTTTCGTATTCGACGCGGGCCTCATCATTTTTACCGGACCGCTGAAGACTTTGTGCCAGCACAAAGCGACTGTAATCCTCAAGACGAGGGATCGACACGATCGCCTCACGTAAATGAGCTTGAGCCGGCTCGTCGCGCCCCAATCGATAACTCAACACCCCTTGTGCAAACATGGCCAGGCCACGTTCGTCCTCTCGGGTAGAAGTCACTTTGTCCTTCAGCAAAGCTACAGCATCTTCAAGGCGATCCTCATCCAAGAGAGTTCGAAACTGCTTCCAGTCCTGACGTCGACTCAGGTTCTGAGACGGAATCGCCGTTGCCACATTGGCCGACTCGGCCGCATCGGCGGATTTTTGTGGCTGCGCTCGAACCTCGGAATTTGCGCAAATCAAGACGAAGCACAAGGCCGACAGGAAGTCCCTCGTGACGAACCCAACTTTTAATTTTCGCGAGCTTGCCTTCTGCATCCCTCAACCGTTCTTTTGACTTTACCAGACTAAGAGACTAGCCCCAAGACATGGCAAAGACGAAGTCAATATACGCCTGTCAAAAATGTGGAGCCCAGCGTCCAAAGTGGCAGGGTCAATGCGACGAGTGTGGGGCGTGGAACAGCTTGGTCGAGGAAACCTTTTCGAGCGCCTCAGTCGCGCCAACCCGAGGCTGGTCGATTGGCTCTGGATCATCTCCGACCAAAACTTTAGCTGATTCGTTTCATCAGCAAGTGGTGAGGCGCTTTCCCACTTCGTTTTTAGAGCTAGACCGAGTCCTTGGCGGCGGATTGGTGCCCGGAAGTTTTGTGCTTCTGGGTGGTGATCCAGGCATCGGTAAAAGCACGCTCCTCATGCAACTGGCAGGAGGCCTTGCGCAAGCTGGTGCGAAAACTCTGTATGTCTCGGCTGAGGAGAGTGTTGAGCAAACTGGGCTTCGCGCACAGAGACTTGGTGTTCGACGACCTGAAGTGAGCGTGGCCGCTGAAAATAATCTTGAGGCCATCATGGGGCTTGCCAGAAAGCAAAAGCCCGACGTTCTTGTAGTCGACTCGATTCAAACTGTATTTCTTTCCTCTATTGAATCGGCGCCCGGTTCGGTTTCTCAGGTGAGAGAGTGCGCGGGGCAGCTCATGATGCTTGCTAAAAACGAGAGAATCGCCGTGGTCTTGGTTGGGCACGTAACCAAAGACGGGACCTTGGCCGGTCCTAAAGTTTTGGAACACATGGTGGACACGGTTCTCTCCTTTGAAGGCGATCTGTCTCAGCAGTATCGACTGCTAAGAGCCCTTAAAAACCGTTTTGGAGCCACCTTTGAGCTCGGGGTTTTTCAAATGGCATCCCAAGGCTTAGTGGAGGTCACAAATCCTTCCGAAATCTTTTTGACCGAGCGGGTAACACCCACAGTCGGATCCTGTGTTTTTGCATCTCTTGAAGGTTCCCGGCCGCTCCTCTGCGAGATTCAAGCGCTATCGAATAAAACCTACCTTCCCGCGCCTCGCAGAACTGCGGTGGGCTGTGATATCAATAGGGTTCATTTACTGTCGGCCGTAATTGAAAAGCACCTGGGTATCCCCGTTTCTCAGAGGGACATTTACGTGAATGCCGCCGGAGGATTAAGGCTCTGGGAGCCCGCCGCCGATCTTCCTATAGCTGCGGCGGTCCTCTCATCAGAACTTGAAACTCCCATTGCAAGCAAGAGTTGTTATTTTGGAGAAGTCGGCCTGACGGGTGAAATTCGCTCGGTGGCACTTGCAGACCTTAGAGTTCGTGAGGCGGCTCGACTTGGTTTTCAAACGTTTTTTATCCCCGATTCGAGTCGAAAGGTTTTAGAGCCAGTCTTTAAGGAGCTCAAAACCCCCCGCGAAAAAATCAGGTGGATGTCGACAATTCGCGATCTTAGAGCACAGGGTTAGATTTTCGACTCAGGGTTAAGATTTTGCACGCTCCACAGCCTCGTGCCACCTCACAAGTCTTCGCTCTCGATCCCGAGATGACATCTTGGGCTTAAAAACACGGCCTTGGGTTCTCAGTTTTTTGAGCGTTGACCAGTCCCAAAGTCCGATGCCTAGCCCTGCAAGATAGGCAGCCCCTAACGTGGTCGATTCCAACTGTTGAGGCCGATCAACTGGAAGCCCCAAGAAGTCCGCTTGGAGTTGCATCAAAAGTTGATTTTCCGTTGCGCCACCATCCACTCGAATCGACTTGAGTTTGCGGCCCAAGTCTTTTTCCATCGCCTTAAAGACATCCACATTTTGAAGGGCCATACTCTCAAGAGTCGCTCGTGCTAAGTGACCCCGCGAAGTTCCCCGCGTGAGCCCACAAATCAAACCGCGAGCGTCAGGATCCCAGTGAGGTGCCCCCAACCCCGTTAAAGCGGGAACAAACTCCACTCCTGCGGTGTCCGGCACCGAAGCCGCCAAAGCCTCAATTTCCTTGGACGTGTTAATAAAGCCCAAATTGTCGCGCAGCCACTGCACGGCAGCTCCGCACACAAAAACCGAACCCTCAAGTGCGTAGGTGAGCGGGCCTCCTGACTTGAGTTGCCAGGCGACGGTGCTCAACAGTCCCGCACGACTCGTTTTGATTTTTGAGCCCGTGTTGAGCAGCAAAAAACTTCCAGTTCCAAACGTGCACTTGGCATCTCCTGCCTCCCAACATCCCTGCCCAAAAAGAGCAGCCTGCTGGTCGCCTGCAATGCCAGAAATTGGAATTCCATCAGGCAAACCAGGTATGCCCTTGGTGTGGGCGACCACACCAGAACTTGAAACCACCTTTGGCAGAATTTTGATTGGGATCCGAAAGAGTTTTAATAGAACCGGATCCCATTCTCCGCTCTTGATATTAAAAAGCTGAGTTCGCGAAGCATTGCTCACGTCCGTGGCGTGTGAAGCGCCACCACTCAATCGATCTACTAAAAAAGAGTCGATAGTCCCGACTCGCACGTTGCCGGAATCCACCTGCTGTTTGAGATTGGGCACATGATCCAAAAACCACCGCAGTTTTGAGGCGGAAAAATAGGGATCTAATACCAAACCCGTCCGTCTCTTCACGTCAGGACCCACACCTTTTTTTCGCAAACGCTCGCAAAAATCAGTCGTGCGTCGACACTGCCAAACAATGGCGTGGTAGAGCGGCCTTTGGCTCCCATTCTCCCAGACACCGACCGTCTCTCGTTGATTTGTAATTCCAATGGCCGCGATCGAAGCACCGGCGACTCGGGATTGCTGAAGAACTTTGGTTATTCCGTCTAAAACGGTCTTCCAAATTAAATTTAAGTCGTGCTCGACCCAACCGGGCTTGGGAAAAATTTGGGGGAAGTCATGATCGGAGGAGACTTCGATTTCTCCTCGCTCATTGATGAGGGAGACCGTGGTTCCGGTTGTACCTTGGTCGATGGACAAGATATATTGATTCATAGAGATCATGATGAATAGAAAGAATAAAAAGCCAAGCCTAAACAAGGTACCTGACCAAGAAATCACGGAAGTGCTTTTGCACAGTCTATCTCGTGAGGTTGGTCGCCATTTGGAGCGGATCACTTTTGACACTGGCCCTCGGCTGCTACTTTCGGCTTTGGCAAAGTATTTTCGCCTCGAAGTCCAGGGTGCTGAACACATTCCAAGAAGAGGCAGGTGCATTGTTGCACCAAACCACTCGGGTTTTTTGGGATTGGATGCAATGATCCTAGGCCACGAAATCCTTAAATACACGGGACGAGTTCCTCGACTGATGGCCCACCGACTGTGGTTTACTTCTGACTTTACGACTCGAGCAGCCCAAAAACTGGGCGTCGTCGAAGCTACAACTAACAACGGAATTAGTTTACTCAAACGGAATAACATGGTGGTGCTATTTCCCGAGGGCGAGGGGGGAAATTTCAAGCCCTCTTCGCAAAGATATGTTCTGCAAGAGTTTCGCAGAGGATTTATCCGAATGGCCCTCTTAGCTCAGGCTCCCATCGTGCCCACCGTCATCATAGGAGCAGAAGAAGCGAACCTGACGATTTCGCAAATCAAAGCCGCCCGCTACCTGATTGGGTCCGTTTTGCCACTCCCGCTGAATCTAATTCCCTTTCCCAGCAAATGGAGAATCGAGTTTTTAGAGCCTATACTTCTACCTTTTAAACCGCAGGCTGCTAACGACGCGGAGTTGGTGCACGATATTGCGCTGGATCTTCAAGACCGCCTGCAGCTGGCTATCAATCGACAACTTAAACGAAGGAAGTCAGTTTTTCTGTGACCAACCGATCCGCCGTAAAATCCTACCGCGGATAGACTACTCTTCAAGCAGCTGTAGAATTCCATCGGCAAAGTCGCCGCTGGCCCAGTCATTGGACCCCGAGGCGATCATCGCGATTTGTCCCGTTTTATTAAGAACGACCGTTGTAGGAACCGAATCAATCTGCAAAGTTTTAGTTACGGTTCCAGATGGATCGCGAAAGTTGGTAAAGGGCATTGCAAGCTGCATCCAAAGTTCTTCGACCGCTTCCTTCTGTTCTGTTTGCGGGGCGATTTCGACTGGCAAGACTTCTAGCCCCTGCTCCGAGTACTGGGCATAGAGACCGCGCAAATCTCGAAGCGTGTTCAGACAGCTTTCGCAGGTCGATTGCCAAAAAGCGAGAATGACGACCTTACCCCTTAAATCTTGGAGTGCCCGCTCCTTCCCTTGAACCGAAACCAACACTCCTTCGACAGGAACTCCAGCTGCAACCGAAGTCGGCTGCGATGACGTGCCCTCGGCGACACTTTGGTCCTTAAGCTTCAACATATTAAACCAGATGATGATTCCAACGAGGACCACCGCCATGGTCAATGCCAGGACTAAGGGCCATTTTATTCGGGGCTGGGGCGTGGTACCCTCGAATCGAGCAGCGAGTCGATCCAATTCAGCCGATTGCATTTTTGATAGAGGTCGAACTGTCTCGGGGTTGTCTTGAAAGTCAGACATGTGTTTATTAAATCTGCTCCTCGATCTTGCGACAAAGCTCATTGCCTCGCTTCCCGACCATTTTTATTAAAGAAACAGGTGGGTCAAGTGGTCGTGGAGTACGCCCTGATCTTGGCTGTGATCATCACCGTCTCCGCAGTGGCCATTAAACAGCTCGTCGGACGAGACGGAGGGCCAAATGGCGACAACGGTGCAATCGTAAACTTGTGGAGTTCCATCATACGCACTATAGCCAAAGACGAAGTCGACCCGCCTTGAATGCTAAACCGGGATTCCTATCGACGACTCGCTCACCGCATCTCGAACGGCCTCTAAAACCGCCGGAATTTGCTCGTCCCCGAGTGGTCCACAGATGGCCACGATAAAGTCCTCACCCAGTCGATTAGATTGAATGTCCTGGCCCGTAGGAAAGGTCTGCGCAAAGCAATCGCGGTTAGGATAGAGGAGCACAAAAATCTTAGGTTCTTGATCGCCGAGCACCATTTCACGAATCCGCCCGTAAACCTTGAGCGCTTCTGGTTCCTGCGCCTGCGCAAAGTAAATTCGCACGGGCCCATCAAAAATCGCCGTGTTAAATACCGGCGAAAAGTATCGGGATTGGATCAAAGATGCTGTCGATAAGTTCACTCGTTGCCTCCGAAGTCCACACCCAAAGGCTAGTCAAGGATCGAACCTGAATGCAAACAGAATTTAAGGAAATTTCAGATCTTGGAAGGTCCGCATTATACCCCCCATCACAACATGGATCGGTCGCGGTCCTCCCGGTTGGTAAAAAAGTTCCTTCCAAGGTCGATCGTATCCAACAAAGTCGGCCACTTTACCCGTCTCCAAAGTTCCAAGCTCACCTTGTAAACCAAGTGCGTAAGCGCCGCCCAAGGTAAAAGCCACGATCACCTCCGCGAGACTCATTCGCATTTCATGCCGCGCGAGAAGACCAACAAAAGAAATATCCTGGGAAGGTGCGGAACCAGGGTTAAAGTCCGTCGCCAATGCCACTCTTGCTCCAGAATCTAAAAGCCGTCGCGCCGGAGGATAGGGTATGCGGATATAAAAATCTGCAGTGGGTAACAAAACTGCGGTTGTTTGTGAGCGGGCCAAAAGTTGAATGTCTTCGTCGTTTATATGCACGCAGTGATCAACCGATCGAGCACCCAAAGCCGCTGCAAGCCCTGTGGATCCAGTGCGCGACAGTTGGTCGGAATGCACCACGAGATCAAGGCCAAACTTCTGGGTCTGAGCGCCTAAAACTTTAAGCTGCTCCAAACTAAAATATCCACGCTCCACAAAAATATCCACACGCCTCGCTAAATTCTCGCGAATGACCTCCGGAAGTTGCTGAACTAGAACTTGCTGAAAGTAATCGTCGACCGTGGAGAATTCCGGAGCTTTGGCGTGCGCCCCCAGAAAAGTTGAGACCACTCGGGGTCTACCTCCCACACGTGCGAAATTGGAGATCGTCCTTAACATCTTCAATTCCGTTTCGATTTCCAAGCCATATCCCGATTTAATTTCAACCGTCGTGACACCCTGTTGAGTGAAAGTCTCCAAGACCCTCTGTAAATTCTTTTCTAACTCGTGAGTTGAAGCTGCTCGAGTGGACTTTACCGTAGAGAGTATTCCCCCTCCCCTCTGAGCAATTTCTTCGTAAGTCGCTCCATGAACTCGCAACTCAAACTCATCTGCCCTGGAGCCCGCAAATAGAGCGTGAGTATGCGCATCGATCCAACCGGGGACCACCGTGCGAACACCAAGACTCGTTGTCTTCCAGCTCTGATACTTTGACGGCATCTGCTGTCGAGGCCCGATCCAATCTATTTTCCCGCCCAGGACCGCTAGTGCTGCGTCTGAAACCACCGACAAGTCACCCTCGGTGATATTTCGCGCTTGCTTTAAGCCTGCACCTCGAAGTGATAAGCATTCGCCGATGTCGACATAAACATGGCCGTAAGCTGAAGAGGACTTATCGCCAGACATTTTTTAGGCCACGAGTATTGGCAGTTTCCACGGCGTCCTGGTACCCCGCATCGATGTGTCGGAAAAGTCCCATAGCCGGATCGGCAGTCAAAACGCGAGATAAACGGGCATCAGCTTCGGGCGTTCCATCGGCCACAATAACTTGTCCTGCATGTTGAGAATACCCCATGCCGACGCCTCCTCCGTGATGCAAGCTGACCCACGTTGAACCGCAGGCAATATTGCTAAACGCATTGAGTATAGGCCAATCGGACACGGCATCTGAACCATCTTTCATGGCTTCGGTTTCTCGATTCGGGCTTGCGACACTCCCGCAGTCCAGGTGATCACGACCAATCACGATGGGTGCCTTTAGTTTTCCAGACCTGACTAACTCGTTAAACTTTAATCCCGCGGCAGCACGTTCGCCAAACTCCAGCCAGCAAATTCTCGCGGGTAAACCTTGAAAGGCAATTCTCTCCGAAGCCATCTTCATCCACCGTTGAAGGTGCGCCTTTTGAGGAAAGAGTTCGCAAATGGCCTTATCCGTTACATGGATGTCCTCGGGATCACCCGAAAGTGCAACCCAACGAAAGGGTCCACTTCCTCTGCAAAAAAGCGGTCTGATGTACTCTGGAATGTAACCCTTGATGTCGAAGGCTCTTTGGCAGCCTCCTTCCACCGCGCTGGCTCTGATGTTATTTCCGTAGTCAAAGGTCACAGCTCCCCGCCTTTGCATTTCAAGCATGCCTTCCACATGTTTGGCCATGCTTCGAACTGAAAGTTGGACATAGGCCTTAGGATCGCGCTCCCTTAAGGCCTTGGCTTGGGCCAGAGAATGGCCCTCGGGAATGTATCCGTTGAGGGGATCATGGGCTGAGGTTTGATCGGTCAAGACATCGGGCACAAAGTTCATGCGCAGCAAGGCATGAATCACTTCCGCCATGTTCCCACAATAGCCCACGGACCTAGCCAAACGCTTTTCTTTATACAATCGAACCCGAGCCACAGCTTCTTCAAGGCTCGGCGCAATTTCATCCAGATATTTTGTCTCGATCCGTTTCTGTAACCTCGTGGGGTCCACATCCACTCCCAACACCACAGCGCCAGCGAACACCGCAGCCAAGGGTTGAGCTCCTCCCATGCCTCCCAAACCCGCAGTGAGTACGATCTGGCCAGTCAAGTCGCCACCAAAGTGTTGTCGCCCCACCTCTGCAAAAGTCTCGTACGTACCCTGAACAATTCCCTGCGATCCAATGTAAATCCAAGATCCAGCCGTCATCTGGCCAAACATCATGAGGCCCTTTCGGTCGAGCTCGTGAAAATGATCCCAAGTGGCCCACTTCGGAACAAGATTGGAGTTTGCGATTAACACTCGGGGAGAATCCGGAGTGGTCCTGATCACGCCGACGGGCTTTCCACTTTGCACCAACAGGGTCTCGTTATTCTCAAGCTCCCTGAGACAATCCAAAATTTTATCAAAGCAATCCCAGTTCCGAGCGGCCTTACCAATTCCGCCATAGACCACCAAGTCTTCAGGTCGCTCAGCCACGGCGGGGTCCAAGTTATTTTGTATCATTCGAAACGCAGCCTCTTGAAGCCAACCCTTACAGGAAAGCTTTGTGCCACGAGGAGATTGAACCTGTCGGGCCATCGAATTCCTCCAGTACTAAAACACTTCTAACTCACCCACTTGCTTTTCAATAGGAGCTAGAAAATTCTCAGAGACAACGAGATCACGCAAATTCTTTATGTCCTTTGCAAAAACTCGATCCTGATCCGCAAACGGAACTCTTGAACGAATGACCTGATGAGCTAGCCCCACGCCCGCAGTGGGAGCTAAGGGTTTCAAGTGGTCGAGCCCTTGGGCCGCAGTCAGCAGTTCCATCGCAAGAACTTGCTCCGCGTGATCGACAACTCGAGTGAGTTTGCGAGCCGCGATGGTCCCCATGCTCACGTGATCCTCTTTGTTAGCTGAGGTCGGAATGCTATCGGCAGAGGCCGGATGGCAAAGGATCTTGTTTTCGCTTACCAGCGCAGCCGAAGAGTATTGGACAATCATCAGACAGCTTTGCAGCCCGGGATTGGTTGCTAAAAACGGCGGGAGCCCACTCATCGCGGCGTTGGTCAGTTTTTCAATCCTGCAGCTTGAAATATTAGACACCTCGGCCATCGCAATGGCCAAAAAATCCAAGACAAAAGCCACGGGTTCACCGTGAAAATTGCCGCAGGATAAAATTTTGTTCTCGTCGACAAAAACCAAGGGATTGTCAGTCGACGAATTGGCTTCGATGAGCAAAGTTTCAGTCGCGCGAGCAAGGGTGTCCTTACATGCCCCGTGTACCGCGGGCATACAGCGCAAGCTATAAACGTCTTGCACCCGATTACAATCCGCATGCGAATCCGAAATCGAGCTCGACTCCCCAAGCACCTTGAGGAGATTACGGGCCGTGCGCGCTTCACCGGAGTGGCGCCTGGTGGCCGGAACCAGAGGATCAAAAGGCCCTCGCGAGCCTTGTAGGGCCTCAAGGGACATGGCCCCCGCGACATCAAACATTTTAAGTATACGCCAAGATCGGTGCGCGTTAAGTAACCCCACGGCTGTCATCACCTGGCAACCGTTAGTCAGCGAAAGAGCCTCTTTCATCTGAAGCTGCAGCGGAGATTTACCCTTGGCCTTCAGCACTTCGAGGGCTGGCGCTGGTTGGCCCGCCCTCCACATCTCTCCCTCTCCGATAAAAGCCAAAGCCGCATGTGCCAATGGTGCCAGGTCGCCGCTGGCTCCCACACTACCCTGTTGAGGAATCACGGGGATGAGGTTTTCGTTCAGGCAGGTCAAAATAAAATCAACGACTTCGGGTCGAATTCCCGAATGACCCGTCGCCAGAGCGTTCGCTCTGAGCAGCAAAATGGCTCTTGATTCTTCCATCGTAAAGGGCGCACCCACGCCGCTCGAGTGCGAACGCACAAAGTTGCGTTGCATCTGCTCGATTTCCGAATCCGAAATTCTCACGGTGCAGAGAGGTCCAAATCCTGTGTTAACACCGTAGATCACATCACCTCTCGACACGCGATCGAGCACGTAGTCCCGAGAGCGCTGCATGCGCTCTCGGGCTGCAGGCGCAAGCGAAACTTTGGTCGATCCATCCAAACACTGAGAAACCCACCAGACTTCTTCCCGAGTTAGGCTTTGTCCATCGAGAACAACCATATTCGCACTCATCCCATTTCCTTTAAGGCATTTATTGCGGCGTTATACGACCCACCGCTACGCTTTTTGAATACGGCGTTTCCTGCCACAAAAACATCTGCACCAGCGTCCCAACAGAGTCGACCAGTTTCTGCATTGATTCCGCCATCGACCTGCAATCGCGTTGGAGAGTCCGCACCCAACCAGCCTCTCACCTGAGAAACTTTTTCCAGTTGGTCATGCATAAAAGTTTGTCCAGAAAATCCAGGGTTAACCGTCATCACCAACACCAAGTCGACAAGCGTGATCCAGGGTTTTAATTCCAAAATGGGTGTGACGGGTTTTAGCGTGATACCCGGACGCATTCCGTTCTTTCGAATCGTCTGAATGAGCTGACCCGGGTCGCGACTGGCTTCAATATGAAACGTAAGGTAGGTGGCTCCGGCCCGAGCAAAGTCCACGACATATCGTTCGGGCTCCTCAATCATCAAATGCACATCCAGCGGAAGCCTGGTTGCAGGTTTCAGACTTTGAAGAACGGGCGCTCCGAGAGTGAGATTAGGAACAAAATGGCCATCCATGACATCCACGTGAATCCAATCAGCCCCTGCTTTTTCGACAGCAAGGACCTCCTCTCCCAACCGTGCAAAGTCAGCAGAAAGAATGCTCGGACTTATCAACGGTACTTTAAGCGGAGATTTGGTCATCTCAGACTACCTCCAAAAATTTCTCCTAAGGCCACAGGATATCCTCGCAAATAGTCCGAAACGGACATCCTACCCCTCGATTCGGGCTGTACAGATTGAATCCGCACTGCGCCTTGGCCGCAACCCAGAGTCAAGCCGCGGTCAGAGCACTCCAACACTTCGCCCGGTTTTCCAGCCGCTTTCAAGTCACTTGCTGCCACTTCGATCTCGCAAATTTTCAAGACTTTACTCTTCCGGTGTGTCCACGTACCAGGCCAAGGCCACAGAGCGCGAACCTGTCTTGAAATTTCTTCGGCCGATTTCTGCCAGTCAATTTCGCCCTCTTCCTTTTTCACCTTTTTGGCGAGCATGACGCGAGCTTCGTCTTGAGATCTTGGGACGAGGCGCCCTTCTATAAAGGCAGCTAAATCCTCCGTCACCAACTGGCAGGCCAAGTCCGACAAACTGTCATGTAAGCTGACTAGCGTTGTGATTGGAGTCAGCGCCATCCGTCTCTCGCCAATCACATCCCCCGCATCAAGTTTAAAAACCACTTGCTGCAAACACACACCGGTCTCCGTATCGCCTGCCAAAATGGCTCGCTGCATGGGAGCCGCTCCTCGCCAACGGGGAAGAAGACTCGAGTGAACATTCACAACTCGCCCTGGGCAAAGTGCCAAAAAATCGGGTGAAAGAATTTGTCCAAAGGCTACGACGACTATGACCGTGGGCCTGAGGTCAGCAAATTTGTTTAGCGTCTCCGGTTCGTTGACACTTTCCGTTCGAAGCAATGGAAGTCCCAACTCCGTCGCAACAAGGCTCACGGGACTGGGTTGAACCTGAAGGCCTCGACCTGCCGGACGGTCGGGCTGCGAAACCACTAAGGCCACTTCAAAACGCGGGTCGCGAGTTAGGGCGCGTAGCGCAGGCACAGCAAATTTTGGCGTTCCCAAAAAGATGACTCGGAATCGGTCCGCCATTTTAAAGGGCCGAGCCGGAAGAATGCTTCTCGGGGTAACCGGATTTTCTGATTCGCGACTTAATCATTTCTGATTTAACAAAACTGAGCCGATCAATAAAGAGTTTACCCTCCAGGTGATCGAGCTCATGCTGAAGGCAGATCCCAAGTAATCCGTCCGATTTGATATGCAGTGGCTGGCCGTTTCGATCAAGACCCGTCACCTCAACGATGGCAGCTCGGCTCACCGTTTCGGTGAATCCCGGTACACTCAGGCAACCTTCTTCGTAAGTTGTCTTTCCAACTTTTTCTACAATTTCGGGATTAAAAATCACGATCGGGTAACTGGCCTGACGTTCGAGCTCGGTCATGGCTTCAAGCTCCACTTGGCCATTCTCATCGGTCGGGCGCGTGTCGATGACCACAAGTCGAATGCTTCGCCCCACTTGCGGTGCCGCAAGACCGACTCCAGGAGCCGCATACATGGTCTCGAGCATGTCGTCGGCAAGTTGCTGCAGCTCGGACGTCACCTGGTCAACGGGCTTTGCCTTTTTCTTTAAAACAGGATCAGGCCATGTCAAAACTTTAAGAATTCCCATAGTTTAGGGTTTACACCGAGAGGGCCCCCTCGACAAGAGCGAGGATGTCACTTTCGGAGCCGAACCAAAACAAAGAAAGTCACCGTAATCATTACGATATTTGCAATCCAGGCGGCAAGCAAAGGGGGGATCGTCCCGTGGCGCCCTAAAGTTAAACCCGAACTGTAAAGAGTCCAATACGCCAAGGCGAGGCCCATGCAGATCCCAATCCCCATTAAGCGCCCGCCGGTACGATTCATTTGCACGGAGAAGGGCACCCCCAAAAAGGCCATGACAAACGAGGCAAACGCGAACCCAAACTTACTGTGGTAATCGACTTCATACCGAATCGTATCGAGCCCCGCGGATTTATTTTTACGGATAAATCGGCGCAAATCCCCAATGGTCATCACGTCGGATGAGTTCGAGTTCTGAAGGTCTTTGGAATTCTCGTTAATGGCGATGATCTTTTCATGAAACGCTTGGTTGAGCGGAAACGAGCTATCGGCTCGAAACAACGTGACGGAACCGTCGCGCAGAATCCAGCTCGAGCCCGACATCTGAACTGTTTTTGCCGTGATCAACTGAAGTAAATCCCAATCTTCATTGAAGTAGTAAAAAGTGCCCCCTTCAGCCCGTTTGGTTTCGGGGTCCAAGGTCTGAAGATTAAATAGGATGTTTTTGGAACGATACCAAATCTTGTCGGTCTTCACGGTAGAGTAGAGGTTCGGTTGCTTTTTGATCTCCACGTAAAGAACGTAATTTCGCTTTTGATTCATGATGGGAAGCAGGCGGTCTCCAAGAATAAAAAACCCGACTGAAATGATGGAGACCCAAAACAAAATCGGCGCACTGATCCGGGCAAGGCTCAGGCCCAGACTGAAGAGTGCTGTGAGCTCGTTGCTTCGATTTAACTCCATTAAAGTGAAGATCGTGCCAATAAGAGCGGCAGCGGGTACGAACTGGGTCAGCACTCCGGGCAGCGAGTAGCCGTAGTATTTTGCCAGAGTCCACGGTGCTACTTTTACGTCGTTAAATTCTGACATAGCGGAAATCGCCACAAAGAGGGTAATCAAAACCACAAGACTTCCGAAAAAGTACCCCAAAAAACGGGTTGAGATGTACCGGTCAGCCAAAGTGCCCACTGGCCCACTCCAACCGATGCAGAGCACTCAGTCAACCTCCCGACTTGACTCAACTTTCTCCGTGTCCTCTACTCAACACATGGCGTTGCGTGTCCTTCTGGCAGACAATAGCGATACCATCCGAAAAGTGATGCAGCTTTCACTTCAAGATTTCGCGGCGGAAGTGAAAACGGTCGCGCTTGGAGTGGATGTTCGCGAGATCGCAAGATCCTTTAAGCCTGACATCATCTTTGTAGATGTACTTCTACAGAAAAAGAACGGCTATGAAGTCTCTGTTGACGTCAAGTCCGACCCGACTCTCGCCCCGATCCCGATTGTTTTGATGTGGAGCAATTTCATGGAAATTGACCCAGAAAAATTCAAACAATGCGGAGCCAATGATAAAATTGAAAAGCCATTCGACTCGGCGGCCCTCAAAGAAATCGTGCAACGCTGGGTCCCCAAAGCCAAAGTTTCGCCGCTTGCTCAACACCTCGTGCCGCCTCAACTTCCAAAAGTACTCCCACCACAACCTCAAGCTATCACTCCTCCGTTTGAAGCATTGCCAGGACAAAGCTCACAGGTTGCTGCGGAGGCCAAGGAGCCCAGTTGGAACATGGAGAGTTTTGAGGATATCAACAAATTTCATGGGCAGGGTTCAGACGTAGCTGTGCCGGATGCGCCAGATGCGGGCGCAGTTGTCACTCCAGCCGAGATGGAAAAGGACCTTCGGAGTACAATCGCATCTCAGTATCAGCCGCTTCCTGACCTTGAACTTGAACTGAGCGGGAGTGCCGACGACTTTCAAATTCACTCGATGCAGACCCACCCAGACCACAAAACTAAATCCGAGATAAGCCTGTCCCCGAACCGACCTGACGCAAAACAGATAAACGCCAGCCCTCGCGAAATTGATCTCAAATTAGAAATCGACAGTCATGATTTAGGCCTAGAGGGCTCTGGTGACTCCGAAGAGTGGGTGAAGAGCTCCGCTCAAGAATTTGAACTCCCGCCGCCGGTGTCTGTAAACTTAGATGACTTTGTTTTTGCGCCCCCCGATGCGGTTCCCGCAGCAACACCATCTTCAGCGGCAAAATCTGAGCGCCCAAGTGTTTCGATCTCCGAAAGCGAAATCGAACGTCGCATCCAGCGCGAAGTGGAAATCAGGCTTCCAGCCCTGGTCGAGGCCGCAGTTCAAAAATGGGTCACCTCGCAGCTGCCCGAGTACGCGGTGAAATCCATCGAAAAAGAAATTAACAGACTCATTTCAGAGGTCCCTTCGGGGACAGAAACATGACCCTCACCGACCTCATCGAACAGGCACTCCTCGAGGACATGCCGGCTGGCGACCTCACAACTGACAATTTAGGGTTGGGCTCCCGGCCTGGCACAGCCCGACTGGTCGCCAAGGAGGACTTGGTCCTTTCAGGTCAAAAGTTGTTTGAGCTGGCAGTGCTCCAAATGGACAAAGAAGCGCAGCTGAAGTGGATGTTTACGGACTCCGATCTGGTCTTGAAGGGTCAGAACATTTGTCTGATCAGAGGAGATTTAGTGCAGTTGCTCAAGGCCGAGCGAGTGGGTTTAAATTTTCTGGGACGCCTGAGTGGAATTGCGACGTTGACTCGTTGCTATGTCGATCGGGTTGCCCACACTCAAACAAAAATTCTGGATACCCGAAAAACCACACCTGGTTTTAGAGAGCTTGAAAAAAAGGCCGTTCGTGATGGTGGTGGCACCAATCACCGCATGCACCTCAGCGCGGCCGTTCTGATAAAAGAGAATCACGCAAGAGCTGTCGGTAGCCTCAAGGAAAGCATCCGAAGAGTTCGAAGCGAAGTCAGGACACCCATCGAGGTTGAAGCCCACTCCCTTGACGACGTTGTGGTTGCAGTCGAGGCGCGAGTTGCGAGAGTGTTACTTGATAACATGTCGAACGAGCAATTGCGCGAGGCCCTTCAGCGTATTCCCCCCGGAATTGAAACCGAAGCCAGCGGCAACATGAATTTGGACCGCGTCGCGGGTGTGGCCGAACTTGGCGTTACCTACATCAGTGTTGGAGCGCTCACGCACTCAGCTCCTGCCGCTGATGTGAGTCTCCAATTTGACTGGAAACAAACGTGATTTACCAGTGGACAAGGTCTTGGGCCGATTCTCTGAACGTACGAGTGGTTTTTGAGGAGGCCACGCGCAGCACGAATGAACTTGCAAAATCCTTCGAGTACCCCAGTGAAGATCTTGTCGTATTTTTAACCAATCACCAAACGCACGGCCGGGGACGGGGCACCAATAGCTGGACTGACCTTGGCCAGGGGGGAGAACTTTTAAGCTCGTGGTCCTTTGCTCTCAACCAAGCTCCTCAGCCCATCGCATCCCCACTGATGGGACGAGCCGTAGCCAAGGCACTCCATGCGGTGTTCCCGACGATTTCGATCGCCATCAAGGCTCCTAACGACATCCTTGCAAACGGAAAGAAGCTCGCAGGTATCCTGATTGAAACCATTTCGCAAGGAGAGGCCCATCGATTGATCATGGGACTTGGGCTAAATGGTTGGGGAGACAATGCGGGTATTGCCCATTCGATTTCTCTTGCGAAGTGCTTAGGGCGTGAGCCTTTTGAGGATGAGTGGACCGCTCTTCTCAGTCACTTGCTTGTAAACTTCACAGATGCCATTTCGGCTTCCATGATCCCCGAGATGCGAGTTGAAGCTATCAACGAGCTTTTGCTCTTTCTCAACGCCAATCCTAAGCTCAACGAAAAATATTCCGATATCATGCCCGACGGCACCCTCATTTCAGGTGGGCAAGTGACACATTGGACACAACTCTAGCGAGAACCGGCCCGACTCAAAAATCGATTCACACGATAGCTCAGAAGTTGCCCCAAACTTTGTCTCGGAGCCTGGTGCTTTTGCAGGAGAGACGCCAAAGCGGTTTTGATTCTTGAGGCCAGCTGTTCTGCTGATTCACCTTGATGAGGAACAAGAGGCTTACCCACAAAACTTGTTAACGAGACCGGGAAGGTAATCAGAGACCGGTACATCGACTCCACATTTTGGGTAAACACCGGAATCACGGGTACGTCTGTCTCGATCACAAGCTTCGCCTGGCCCAAAAAACTCGGTGGTGAAATCGCCACCAGATGGCCCGACTCAAGAAGCTTTCGAACCACCGAAGCTCGACGAGGTACTGCGCCCGTGATCTTTGCCAATCGCCTTAGGCCCGGAACACTAAAAACAAAATCCTCGCAAACAACACGAATCATCCGTCCGTTTCGTCGGTAGTGTTCCAAGAAAAAGTACCAAGCATCTAAAGGTACTACACCTCGATTTAGAACAATCAACGCGGGCCCTGATCTCGGAATTTGGTCAGCTCCTACGATTGAATACTCATTATAAATCCGTCCGAACTCCCCTAAGGCCTCAGCCAAGAGATCCAACCGCTTGTGATCCAAGTCAAATTCGCCAAAGGAGGATGTGTGCTTTTGTACCGACAAGTTTTCCTGCCATGGTCTCTTGACGGGGCCTCGACTGATGCGCTTTGAATTCGCTTTGGTTACATCCACACTTGATCCCCTTTAAGGCTCAAATTTTGACCACGGGCCCGCATTAAGGTCTCTGCTAAAAAATACTTCGCCAAGGCGTCGTAGTCATGTCCCGCACGAGAGCCACCTTGAAACAAATCTTCTCCTCGAGCTACCGCATTTTTTACTTCGGCCGATGAACGAATCACGACGGGCACAATCGAAATCCCGCTTTTGAGATCTTTAAATGTCGTCTTGATTTCCTCGAGATAGCGTTGCGACGTATACTCGCGCGAATCATAGCGTGTCAATAATATCTGTTTTTTCAACAAAATCTGAAAGTCCTCTTCAATTTGCTGCAACTCCTTGATGCTCAACCCCAAACCCATCTTGGCAAATCGATCGGGAGTGACGGGCATCAGCACCGTCTCAGCAGCACACACAACAGCTGTGTTCGTCAAATTCAAGGCTGGCGCACAGTCGACGATGATAAAGTCGTAACTACGTTTAAGTGGTTCCAAAAAACGACGGAGAGCAATCGAAGGGTTTTTATAAGTGTCCCGAATCTTAGCATCTAAATTGGAATTCATGGGAGTCGAGGGGAGTAACGCTAAACCCGGTTCAACTTGAATAATGGCCTCCTCGAGAACACAACGCTTCTCGAGGACATCCAAGAGAACCGGAGTTTCCTCGTCGATCGAAATGCCATGCTTTTCAAGATCAAACGCCTCGGTCAAATTACTCTGGGGATCGGCGTCAACGACTAGGACCTTGGCTCCGTAACTAAACAGTCGACGTGCAGTAAAAAAGGCCGATGTTGTCTTCCCGACGCCGCCCTTACACATCAAAAACGCGATGATACGCCCGTGCAGTGGAAAGCGCCCACCACAACGCTCGATTTCCTTACGACTTGCTTGTTGAGTCACGAGACGACCAGAGAGCTCCAAATCCACTTTGCCTTCGCCCAAGGCACCCCAATCTCGCATGTCATTAAGTGCCAACTCCAAGTCCGCGCGCCTTAAGCTCATAAGCGACCTCCGCACATTCAGAAGTCTATGCAACGGGATCAACGGAGCACAAGAGATAACGGGCGACCCAACAGAAGTTTGACTCCTGCTAAACCCTGGGTGACAGTCCTCACTATGGCGCTGACACACACTCCTCAAGCCGAGTTCAATTCTCCGTGTCCCGATTTTAAACTTAAGGGCACCGACGGCCAGCTCTACGCGTTGTCAAACTTTAAAAACGCTAAAGCTCTCGTCGTCATGTTTATTTGCAACCACTGTCCCTATGTCAAAGCGGTGGAAGATCGGTTGATTCAGCTTGGTCACGATCTAAAGGCCCACGGTGTCGACACCGTCGCGATCTGTTCAAATGACGCTCAAGACTATCCCGAAGACTCGTTTGAAAACCTCGCCAAACGCGCAAAAGAAAAGCACTACCCTTTTCCTTACCTTTGGGATCAAACCCAGGAAGTTGCAAAAAAGTTTGGGGCCGTCTGCACCCCAGATTTTTTTGTTTATGACGTACAGCGTTCCCTAAAGTACCGAGGACGACTGGACGATTCCTGGAAAGACGCCTCCAAGGTTAAACAGCGTGATCTGTTTGATGCGGCGGTCTTGATGGCCAAGGGCCAAGCACCCGCCCGAGACCAAGTCTCTTCCATGGGGTGTTCGATAAAATGGTCCAAAAACTCTTAGCGAGTTTATCGAGAGCGGATCAAATTGAGGGCCGATCCCATCTGGAACCACTTTACTTGTTCCGCGTTGTAGGAGTGCTTCACCTCAAATCGCTCGCTCTTTCCGTCGGCGTGCTGAACCTCACAGCTTAAGTTTTTACCTGGAGCAAAACCCGAGAGTCCCACGATCGATAACTCGTCACCTTCTTGAATCCGGTCGTAGTCCTTCGGATCCACAAAGGTTAATGCAAGGACCCCCTGCTTCTTTAAGTTCGTCTCGTGAATTCGAGCAAAGCTCCTCACCAACACCGCACGGGCTCCTAAAAAGCGGGGCGACATCGCCGCGTGCTCTCGGCTGGAACCTTCGCCATAATTTTCATCGCCTACAACAACCCAACCTTTTTTACGAGCCTTCAAATCGCGAGCGATTTTCGAAAAATCCAAGCCCTGTTCCCGTGTCACGGGATGCGTCCCCTTGCCTGCCTGACCATTAAACGCATTCACAGCACCCAAAAACATATTGTTCGAAATGTTGTCTAAGTGCCCTCGAAACTTAAGCCAAGGTCCCGCAGGCGAAATGTGATCGGTTGTGCACTTTCCTTTGGCTTTTAAGAGCAGTGCGAGACCAGCCAAATCCTTCCCATCCCATTTATCAAAGGGTGTGAGCAACTGAAGCCTCTCGGAATTGGGTTCAACCTTAACTTCCACCGATCGACCGGCCGGCGCTTGATACCCTTCGGGATCCGCAACAAAGCCCTTTTCGGGAAGCTCCGGTGCCTCCGGTGCACGAAGCTTAAACTTCTCACCCTTTGCCCCTGTGAGCTCATCAACGGCAGGGTTGAAATCAAGACGGCCCGCGATTCCTAACGCCATCACCACTTCGGGACTTCCGATAAAAGAAAGTGTCTCGCTGTTTCCATCGTTTCTTCCTCGGAAGTTCCGATTGAAACTCGTAACGATGGTGTTCACATTGCCAGTGGGCATGTCATCGCGCTTCCACTGACCAATACAAGGTCCACAGGCGTTGGCCAATACCGTCGCTCCGAGTTTATCAAATAAACCGGCTTGGCCATCTCGCTGAATTGTAAAGTGAATTTGTGTTGATCCAGGAGAAACCAAAAACGGCTGTTGCATTTTGATTCCGTGTTCAAAAGCCTGCCGCCCCACAAAGGCTGCTCGTCCAATGTCCTCATACGACGAGTTGGTGCATGATCCAATTAAGGCTGCCGACAACTTGGTGGGCCAATTGTTTGCTTTGGCCTCTTTTGCAACTTCACTTAAGGGCCGAGCAATATCGGGCGAGTGCGGCCCAACAAGATGCGGCTCAAGGGTGGAGAGATCAATTTCAATCACCTGATCAAAAAACTTCTTGGGATCCTTCGCAACTTCGGGATCGGCCGTCAAAATATCAACATTTTGGTCCGCAAGCTTTGCAAGCTCTGAACGTTGAGTGACTTTAAGATAGGTTGCCATTCGATCGTCATAGGGGAACACTGAACAAGTGGCTCCAAGCTCGGCTCCCATGTTGGTAATCGTGGCCTTGCCGGTACAGCTAATGGATTTTGTTCCTTCACCAAAGTACTCGACGATGCAGTCGGTTCCACCCTTAGTCGTTAAAATACCGCAGAGTTTTAGGATCACATCCTTAGCCGATGTCCATCCGTTCATCTTTCCACGAAGGTGAACTCCAATCAGTTTCGGATTTTTAACTTCCCACGCAAACCCCGACATCACATCCGAAGCGTCTGACCCTCCAACTCCAACGGCCACCATGCCGAGCCCTCCGGCGTTAGGAGTGTGTGAGTCGGTTCCAATCATCAGTCCGCCAGGAAAGGCATAGTTTTCCAAAATCACTTGATGAATAATTCCAGCTCCAGGCTTCCAAAAACCAAGGTTGTACCGACTCGATGCCGACTGCAAAAAGTCGAAGACCTCTTTGTTCTCTTTGAGAGCTGTCTTCATGTCGTCATCAACGCCTCTTTGGGCTCGGATCAAATGATCGCAGTGCACCGTCGAGGGAACCGCAGCGGAGTCTTTTCCGGCCAACATGAACTGAAGGATGGCCATTTGTGCCGTCGCATCCTGCATGGCCACACGGTCTGGATGGAGTTGTAAAAAGCTCTTACCGCGATCCATCTCCTGTGTTTGAGGACTCTCCAAGTGCCCGTAAACAATTTTTTCAGCGAGAGTCAGTGGGCGGTTTAAACGCCGCCTTACCACTTCAAGATTTTTTCGAGTTGTTTGATAAACTTGGCTCACCAATGCCGAAGTCGTCTCGACTGCCTTGGAGCTTCCGTCCTGCTTTGTCGCCATAAATTCCTCCGAGAGTTGTCTCCATATTGGGCGCCAAAACTTCCCTCATCAAGCGTTGATTGAGATCAAGACCTTGGGGGTCGAATTGATGGCGAGGCGCAGCACAAAGCGCGAAAGGATGCATGGCCTACCCTGGTCCCAAACTCAGTTCAAAAGAACGAGCCGCCACGAATTTTCTCCAAAATTATCTTTTCGGGCATCTGGGGGTCTCGCGGATTGACCATAAATAACGCTTGTTGTTCACAACGTCTTTTATTCTTGATCAACCAATGCAAAATCTCCGAGAGCTTGCGATTGCGCTTGTCCTGAAAAAAGGGATCATTTTCAAGCGCATCCTTCGCTTTTTTGAGCGCTCGCGCCTCGTTGGCGTCGTTTTCTTTTACCGCATAATCATGAAGATCGTATTTTTTGACATCCTCTGGCAAAACTCCCAAAAACTTAACGTCCGGAGCCGAAAAGTCAGCATTACGAATCAAACTGGCTGCTGAACCGGCTTTAAGAGTCCGAAAAATATTCTGCATCGTGTAGGCGTCTAAATCGCCAAAAAAGAACATCGGGATCGAAAGCTCATCCTGAATCAACTTGCACCAACCGCGAACGGCATTGCTAGGAACGCCTTGCGCGCCAATCAAAATACATTTGTTTCGCTTAGTAAAACCAGTTGAAACAAGGGTATTCGCTGTGCCTTCGGACTCCACAATCAATGCAAATTCAATTTTACGCTTGGCCTTAAGGGTTAAGCTCTGCGGCCGATTTTTCGGTTGGAACGGCGAGGTCCCCAAAGTGCTCAGATCAACTATGGCTGTGCCGCCGTCGGGTAGCTTTTCTGTTACAACCAAATCCTGAGAATAAGTCTGACCGCCGCGATCGTTGGCAAAACAGTTAAAGTCCTCGCGGTAGACTTCAAACATCTCGCAGAGAAAGTCGATAACGGAATCGCTCTCGTCTTGCTCTTGAAAATCTAGCGGCTTTAGCTTCGGATTAAATTTCACCTCGCCTTTGGAAATATAATACAATTCGCGCTTAGTATTTACGGCGCCCACTTCTAGGTTGCGGAGCAAAATTTCCAACATAAAAATCGAGCGCGACATCTTTTGGACCGACGAGACATTGAGTTCGGTCTTAACCTTTTTGTCCCCAGGGGTGAGATAACCCACTTTAGGGTTATAGAACGAGTTATCCAGTGCACACTTCGTTGCCTCCAGCACTGGGGGTCGACCCTTTTCAAGGTCAATTAGCATCTCGTTGCAGATGGCCTGGGCCGTTTTGACAATGTCTCTCGAATTTCTGAGCCGTTCTTTGTTACTCGCTCGTGCCATCGTTTATCCCTTCGGTCCATTCGACATTCGTTAAACGCTAAGCTCGCTTCTTGTTGCTGGTCTTAGTCTTGGACTTAGTCTTGGACTTAGTCTTGAGCTTCGCCTTCTTGTTCTTTTCCTGATCCTGATTTGCATCCTGATTTTGAGTCGCATCCTGATCCGGGGACTCACCCTGATCCCGATCTGCGCCCTGCTCTTCGCCTTTTTCCTCGTCGTGAAGATGCGCCTCTTTGGCCTTTAACGCCGCAAGGCTCGCCTGTGCATTTTCCAAATCTTCTTCTGCCGCGAGGGCGTCCTTACCTAAAATTTGTTGAAGTCCCTCCTCGGCCTTCTTTTTTCGATTTTCGCTGGACTTCGTAATCCGCACTAAACCCTCGACGAGCATCGGTCCAAATTGCTCGATATGCCGAATTTTATTCAGAAGATCTGCCTCTTTAGCTTCTCGCCGAATATGGCGGCTCAGCTTTTGCCCGCCTTGTATCAAGGCGCGGCGAATCTCTTCCACCAATTCGTCTCCGCCATCGATGGTCTCCTTAGAGGCATTCTTAAACTTAATAAACGGCGAAACCACGCTCACCGCAAAAACATAAGGCCCCATCGGCACGCTGTCTTTGGGTTGGTTCAAGCCGTAGGCTCTCCAATTGACCGACTCAATGGCGTGGGTGATCGCACAAGCCGCCTTGTCAAACTGAAGCGGAACGCGGTTGGCAAATCGAAGCACTTGAACAGACTCGTCTTCACTACCACGAGTCTTAAAACGGGCAAGGGCCACTTCAACGACGACGGGCTTAAAATCACAAATCCGAGGTTTGCGAGTCACCACGGAAAAGAAATCGATGTCTCCTAAGCGACGAATGCTTTTTGAAAGCGCTTCTTCTCCCACAGTCAATACCGAGCGGGTGCTCGGAGCGATAAGTTCGGTTTCTTGCACGGCCCGAAACACCGCCTTGAACTCTTCTTCTGTAATTTTATTTACGGGCTTATCAAGCAGCGATTTTTTTAGTCCCTTAGCTTGAAACTCTTTCAGGCTCAGGTCGGTCACTCTGGAAAACCCAGTCTTCAAAAACTTGTCCAGATTGACCTTTCCAAACAGGTGGGCGTGGGTGATGAACTCGCCCAGCTTCATGGTGTGCGGGTGGGGGTTAGTTGCCGACGGAATCTCGGGCATCTCTTCGGTCACGCGCGGTATAACGACCCAGTCTTGATCCAACAATTTGTATTTAAGAGTGAGGTGGGGATTCACCAGTGTCGTGCCTTCAAGGTACGTGAGTAGCCCCCCGTCACCGTTAAGCTGAATCCGACCATCCATTTTAAACTCGACACGGACTCCGCTTTGTTTTTTCCAACCCAAAGTGTCGGGCTCGACCATGTCTTTGGTGCGAATGATTCCCTTATTTTTTTTGATGTCGACGTCAATCAGCGCCTTGATCGCCTTTCGCATCTTGGCGGTTTTGCTAATCACCGTGACACCCGTTGCATTGGTGAGCTGAGCCCAGGTGGTGGCCGCCGAAATGCCGATCCCCTGTTGCCCCCGAGTGCATTGACCTCGTCCAAACTTGGACGAAGCCAAGTACTCGCCAAACACCTGAGCCAAGTCTTCAGGCTCAAGACCGGGGCCGTTGTCTTCGACGACGATGTGGACAAGATCGGTGTTCTTTTGCGATCCCACCCCCAGGCGGGTGATTTCCACGGAAACTTCAGGAGCGATGGACTTCGCTTCGCAGGCGTCGAGCGAGTTGTCGACAGCCTCTTTGAGCGTCGTTAAAACCGCCTTCGTAGCGGATGAGAACCCAACCTGTTGCAGATTTTTTGCAAAATACTCTGCCGTACTACTTGATGTAATCTGTGTCGAAACCGCCACGGTTTCCTCCCGCTCGACCGAAAGCCTACTGAGGACAAGTCCCCAAAACCCTAATGATCCCAAGACAGCCATTGAAACGAGTTGAGAGTCCGTGTATTCCCAACTGTGAACTTTGACGCACCTGTCGATCAATGCCTAGGTTGGCATAGACCAGGCGCGCCATGTCAAGCGAAAGGAAAGTATCATGAAAACTCTAAAGCTCTCTTTGCTGGTTGGGATGGTTGCCTTGACCGTGAGCTGCACAAAAAACAAACCCGCTGACGAGGCCGCAGCTCCCGCTGCGAACGAGGCGACAGCTCCGGCTGCAGACGGCGCCGCACCTGCTGACGCCGGCGTAGCCGCCGAGCCCACTCCTGCTGCTCAGTGAAGTCTTAGAACTTTGGTTACAAAGGTCTAGTATCTCAATAGTCGAAAAAGGGCGGGGCGATCTGCTAGGTTTAGGCGCCGCCCCAAGTTTAGGCTGTCGGAGGTTCCCACTCGCCCGCGAGACTGGCTTTCTTGCTGGAGTTGCAACTCTTGCAACTGGTCACGACGTTGTTGCGATCAGAATGCCCGCCGCGTCCAATCGGAATCAAGTGATCCATCGTAAGCTCCTGCGCCATAAACGATTTTCCACAGTGATAGCAAATTCCCTTAGCTAACTTGAGCTTCCACCAATGCGTCTGCCTCAGCTCTCGGGCTTTAGCCCGCTCACGCTTTTTATGAAGTTCCGAAACCGGCGCATAAATCGTCTTCATCGACCCAACAGCTGTCCCCCTCTGGAGAGCTTAGACAAATCTGATCGAGACTGCGCACCAAAAAGAAGGGCTGGATTACAGTCTACCCCTCGGGATCCAGGCCCCGCATCAGGCGTCTGTTTTTGTTCGGGGTCAATCACACAACCAAGTTTATTCAAATCGATCCTCTTATTGAGTTTGAAGCCCTTACCGTTTCCGTAAGAAACAAGGAGAATGTTGGCCCGCTCAGGATCCGTTGAAACGGTAGCACCCTCGTTGGCGTCGATCACTGACTTCTTGATTTCATCGCAAGCTGCCTTCGCGCCAAACTCAGAACGCCAAACAACCGATATCGCGTTGAGGGTTCCCTCTTGAAAGCTCGATAAACTATTCAGGGACGATAACAAACTCACAACACGAGCTAACAAATCGTTGTGAACCAACAATGCTCTTGTCAACTTATGAACATCACTGGTTTGAGGACCAAATCGAGGAGAAATCGGATTTAACAACGCAATAGGCTGTTCGGGAAGGGTTACCTTAGTGGGTTTCGAAATCTTTTCTCCGAAAAACACCTCGGGCCCATCTACAGCAGCTTGAACCTGGCTCTTTCGGGTAAGCCAGCTGGAGACTTCAGAAAGCGGCTTCTGTAAAACTTTGAGTTGTTCGTGTAGCCACAGTTCCTGATTGCCAAGCGCCAAATCACGAGGATGAACGGGCTCCTCGCTGAGCCGAATGCTCTTCAAGAAGAGTCGAACCTGCTCGATCTCTTGAACAAAAGGCATGGACTTCTCGGGCATCATCCGAATTAAACCTCGGGCGACATCATCATAAAGGGTTATCGCTTGATTAATTTGAACGCGATAACTCTGGGACAAATTCAGTGGAATTCGAAGCTCCGGAATAGCCTGGGTTGAGGTGAACCGCATAAGGACGTTATAAATACTCGAAAGCGGGTTTCCAAGAATCCTAATTCGGTCCTCGTTAAAAATAAGCTTCCAAACCTCATCAGGTACCACATCAGGAAGACCACCAAAATCGCGAGAAAAGAAAGTCGCATCGGCCACGTCGGCAACCATCACTCCCAACGAGTTGGAAATCAGGTTCTCGACGGCCTGCTGACCTGCGTGGGAATTTCTTGTATACACGTCGATCCCGCCAGAATCTTTAGCGATTCGCCTCACGACAAACTTAACCAGTTTGTCTAGCTCTTCTATACTGAGTTCCTCAATGGTCTTTTCAACAACTGCTCCCTCGGCATCGCGAGGTTTCAACAGCAACTTGATAAAGGCAGGAGCAACGGGATCTTCACCCAGTGGTCTCAGCGCCGTCGCGGTCCACCTCTCAAGTACCTCGCGCCTTAGAGTTGCCCTTGCCTCCAATAAGTCTTCGGAGCTCTTGTTTCTAAATTCTAAAACTAGATCTTTTTCGGCCTTAGCTAGAGCGTCTAAATACTTTTCTTTTTCTCGTTCGACATGCTTATCGATTTCAACTCTGACTAAAACAATATAGTCCCCAAGATGGGTGGCAAACTCTTTCATCAAGGCATTAGGAAACCTCAGATCTTCATGCCAGCCCTCTTCCTGTGGAGGATCTGGGTACTTGTTTTGTTCAAATAACTCGTCACCCGCCGAACAATAGTTGAAGACTCTCCTAATGAGGGACGGATCAATTAACTCGTCATAAGATTTACCTTCTCGATAAGCTCGTTCTCTCAGTTGCAGTACATTCAAGCGGGGGATATTCCCCGCTAAATCAGAGTAGTACCGGTTTAAACCGCAATCTGAATGTGAGTTGCTCTTGTCGCACCGTTGGTCGCACTGAAACAACCAAGTCATATACATCGCGCGCTTTCGCATCGCAGCCCTATACCGCGAAAGCTCGGCTGAATGGTTTTGAATCGTCTCTGTGAAGTGCCGTTTAATATAAAATTCGCGGTAATCGTCCCAAACCCCAAAGTATTTGCCCAATTCCTTTTCGTACCATTCCCAACCCTGAAAAAGACCCGAATCCGTGCCGGTCTTAGCCGCGCCCAGGACAAATTCATTGATCACCTTTTTTGAAGAGCCCATGGCACCTTCGGTCTGTATCGCGAGAGGTAGAGCCCGAGTAGCAAACTGAAAGGGCTCTGCAACCACCGCCCGATCAATCGCGATAAATGCAAACGCGCCGGCCATACCTCTAAAAAAGACTTTGGCAAATTTGCCACTCGCGACAATACCTTTGATCAGTCCAAAGTCGCCAGCCAAACCAGTGTGAGCGGCTCGAAGTACAGCCACCAGGCGAGCATGCCGAGCGGCCGCAGAACCCGAGGGCTTCAGATACATTTCAACCGATCGAGCAGTCGCTTGCCGCAGCTGCGGAATACGACCTTCAATCTGTGCCATCGCATCGTCGTAGCTGATGCTCTGGGACCTTGCGCTTATTTGGGCCAACACTTCCTTAGAAACCTTCAGACCAGCTGACACGCCTGTGCTCCATAACTTAGCTAGGCCTGACTCCACGTTATGCACGACCAAGGAAGCCACCAGCAACTGGGCTCCGCCTCGAACCAACAGCTCCCATTCATTATGCTCTTTGGTGCGAATCGCATCCCAGACACCAACAAGAGAGGTCCAAAGCCGTTGACGCTGTTCATTCATCATTTCGTCTATTTTCGAAAGCTCCGTCTTAACGACTTCACCTTTCTCATCAGCGTCGCTGCGTTCCTTCCACGCGGTCGGCGTAAACGCGGCCAGTGTAGGCTTAACCAGGATTCTTCTCGATTCTTCTTTTTCACGAAGTTCTTTTTTTAAGGGTTCAAGCTTTGCAGAAAGACTTTCCTGAATTGACGTATCGTCTAAAATCTTTTTGCCAGATTCAATCCAAGCAATTGCTTCCCTGAGCTCGTTCAGTTCTTCTACTGAAGCTGTTGATTTTCGTAAGACCGAGGCCGATGCAGTCAATTGGTACTTCGTAAGTTGGTGCTGCGTCGTTGCCTTTGCGAGCTCAAGCAAAATCGACAATCGCTTAACCTCAAGCTGAGACAAGTCGTAGCCCGGTAATCTCTGGTCCAACGCTTTTTCTGCTGAACCCAGCACCATCTCATTAAGACTCGCTTTAAGGGCGATCAACGAGGTTGTATCCGATCCCGTCGCGCTTGCCTCGCAAGAGGACTGCTTCGCCAAATTTGTTGCAGGCAGCAGATCGAGAATCATGCCTTTTCTAAAACGCATGTCAAAAAAAGTGAGGTCTCTGAGCGCGAGTTCGATCCACCGACGGTCAAAGCGCCGCTCCAAATCCTGAAGACGTTTCAAATCGCCGCCAAACATCCTGTTCTTTAAACTACCGACGGCGCTCTCCACGAATTTTTTTTCAGCCAGATTCTGTCTTTGCTCTATTTGTTGCTTGGCCAGCAAGGCTTGCGCGTCGTATCTCGCATTTTCCTTTTTCAGCAAAATAGCGACCCTCAACTGAATGTAATCTTGATAGTTTTTACTCACCTTCGCAGGAGCAACGACGGTTGCCTTCTCACTTTCCTTGCCCGAAGAAGGCTCGACCGCGCGGACTGAAACTTGTTCGGCGGCCTCAACTGGGCTCTGTTGATCAATCTGCCAGGCGGGCTTTGATCCAACTTTCATCAAACCATCAATTAGAAGCTGCACTTGCTTATCCGCGCGTGACCGCTCTTCTTTCGAAAGAGAATCTCCTATTGCATTCAACAAAAAGTCCAGATCCTCCCCGTATCGCAAATCCTTCGAAGGTCGCCTCATCGATGATGTCGGTGAACTTTCGCGAGTAAAATCGTTCGGCATCGCCAGCCTTCGAACGTGAGATTCAACCAAATGCTCTGTCAATTTCATTGCGCGCGTTCGCCTGTCTTGATCCTCCCGATCAAGGGCGACTTTTCGCGCCTCTTCCCCTATGCCGTTCAGACAAAGTATATGTCTCGGTCCGCCCAACAGTCGCGCGGCCCTTTCGTCACCCTGAAATCGCAACTCATAGCTGACAATTTGCCGATCGATCGCAACAAACTCGTCAAGCAACTGTTTCAAATGATTATCAAATTGCTTCGTCGTTGCCGGCCTTAACTCTGTTCGTTGAGAAGTAGGCCCTTTTAGCGCACCCACTACTGGAAGGTTTTTTGCTTGATAGGCCAATTGATTCTGCAATTTTAGCAACGCCACACGCTTCTCTGCGAGCACCCCAGTTGCTTTCACGGAATCCTGATAAATCTCGTTCAAGCCCTTTTTCAAGTCGAACCACGACTGACTCCTGGTGCCTTTATCCACAAAATGGGCCGCGACTGGTCCTATGATGAGCGGTACTTTCCACTTCCGAAGTTCTTGTGTAGCGCGCATCACTCCTGAAGCTAGCTTATGTTTTGAAGGTGAAGATTGACCCAAAAGCAACGTGCTTCTCAGAACCGCGCTTGGAATCTCGCCAGCAAGGCCAAATACCAGCATTGAAAGATGGCCTTCAAAAGAGTTTAGTCTTTCAAAAGCCGCCATCTGGCCAATTTGATCACCCTTTAAAACAGCCGTTGAAAAATCGAGTGCGAACTGGCCGCCAAAAAATGTGAGACCTCCCATGACCGCCCCAGGGACCGTATTCGAAGCTTCCACGAGTATTTGTAGGGGTGCACGCCCCTTAACTCGCGGCTGTTGATTCAACCAGGCGCCATACTTCTCTCTCATCCGTGCAGGAAACCAAGTGGGAACTCCAAAATTTTCCAGATACTCCTGAACAATGCTGAGCTTTCTGATCTCTAAAAGTGTCGTCAAAGACAAATCAATATAGCCCCCTCGTTTTGTCATGTTGAGCAATTCATAGTCAATCTGGAGACGGTCTCGGTTTTCTTGGAGCTCCTTGATTTCGTCGTTTAAAGCCACGATTTGAGGCGAAGACGCTTCCGTCCGCTGAGCCTGCAGGTGCTCCAAACTTCTCTGTCGTTTTGCAATTTGGCCATCTAAACTTTTCGCTTCTTTATTGTAGTGGTACTTGATGCGTCCCTTAAGCAATCCCAAAGACTCCTCTTGTTCCTGATCAAGTCGATCCCTTGCATCTTGAAGGAGCTTCTGGTCCTGTTCCGACAGATTTTGATTTTTCGAAAGAACATATTTTTTGTTAGATTCAAACTGTTTAATTTGGAACGAAGTTTTACTTAGTCCACTCAACGGTTTGGCAAGGCTCCTTTCGCTCAAACCAAAGCGGCGATAGGCCTCAAGCAAGCGAATCTCTAAATTCTTTTTGTCTCGACTGGCAAGGTCCCCTTTGGAGGTGGCAAACCGAGCGTCAAGCAACGAATTGGCCCTATTTGCACGATGAGAGTCTAATTGACCTAGCAGTGGCTTCTTGTTCGAGGGTAAAGCCTCAACTTGTTGAGGAGTCAGAGGCGGATCTACCGGGAAGATTCTAACCAGATCTGCCAAGGCCCAAAGTTCACTGGCGCCATTCCCCGCCGGAAGGTCGGCCGCGCCATAGCCGGGTACTTCTAGACCGGGGGCCTTGTCATCCTGGCCATCCACATCGGAAAAAAGCAATAAGACGAAGGCGGCAAGTAGATAAAATCGGCGGCTCATATTCACTCTCTTCAGAGGGAGGTCCAACTCATCAAAGAACTCCTTGCCGAACCTCAACCGCCAACGCACCCATGCAAGGAGTCTTTTAATTCAAACTAAATTCAATCGCTTTACTTGAGACTCAATTACGCTCTATTTCGAGCCAAACACCAAAGTGCCTTTCGGGTCTGCTCTTCACTCATACCAGTCTTCCTGGCAAACTCTCGAATTTGCTGAGCAGCCAACACGCCAAACGCGCTGAGTTGACTAGGATCCACATTTAGTTCCTTTGCCAAATCCCCTAACTGAGCAGGCGACGCATTCGCGCGATTTAGAGCCTTCCCTTCCAATTCCACCTTACGCAGAATCTCACGGAGATTAAAGGCCGCAAGAGCCGATTTCGGATTTCCTAAGAACTCATGGACAAGCTCGCCAATGTTAGTCACTACGGAAAGGTCATGCGCAGTGGGCTGACTCTTCTGCTTCACGGCCAAGTATGTATCCATAGTTTCCAAAAACAACTTTACGAATGCGGCTGCTTGACCTGGCTGGTTAATTTCAGCCGAGTTAGGGCCGAGGACAGTCTTTCCTCCAAAAAATGCGATCGCAACCACCCTCGGAATGGAGCCCCGATGAATCAAACCAATCACGCGCATAACATGACCCGCTGTAAAAAATTCTGTACTATTAGCAGCGCCTCCTCTCGGTCGAGGCAAGCTAAAACCAAATTTCGCGCTGGGATCGAGGTCTGCTAGCCCTTGTCCAGTCTGAGAGCGAGCAAACTCTTCGAGCTGCTTCATGTATGGCATTTCAGACAGCGCCTTAGCCTCTGCCGCCGTAATGCTAAGTATCTCTCCGAGCTTGGCCAAATAGGGATCCACCTTGGCGCCAGGTGCCTTTTTAACGGTCGCTTTCTTGGCCGCTTCAACCAAATCAACGTTAGTCGTTGACTTAGCATTCAATCGAGTGCTCGCAGCGTTCGCGGCCTGTTGGCCTCTTGAGATACTGGCGAGCATCTCCAGCAATCGACGTTGCTCAGCTAGCTCAAGCTTCCCAGTCTTAACTTCTTTCTCGATTTCGCTTCGCTGATCTGCTGTTAGATTTTTGCCGTTAATAGCGTCTCTGATCTCGGCAAAGCTACGCCCTGCACCGCTTCGAGATTCTGTACGAGCACTTGCTACGGGAGAACTTAGGGCGACAACTACCATCGCAACGGATCCCAATACGACAGACTTCCGCATAACCAACCTTCCTTACTTTGGAGTTCGCTTACCTTGCACTGCTGAGCAAGGTTCAAGCCAAAATCGGCTGAGTTAACTCAAAAGTCCCAAATCACTCTAAATCTCGAATATGTTGGGGTTTTTTGGTGGGAAACAAATGCGCCACCGAGGCCTTGTCGCCTGATCTGAAACAAACCAGTGAAATTTTTTTATTCAGAAGTGACAGAAACTGCCTGGCTCTTCACTTGCAGGTCTTTAGCGCAACGGGTCCTCGAAGTGCTCAAAGGTCCGCGGCCATTACTTATTTGCTAGGTGGTGGCCGGCTCAGAGCGAAAACTCGACATTTTTTGGCGGGTTGTCTGATCGGTGCTCAGTGCCCTCAAAATGCGACAGGCTGAAAATGACTTGTAAGGAATACGAAGTGAAATGCAGCTGGAAGTCTCTCGTCATATTTTGTTTTTCGATTTCAACAAGTGTCTTTGCCGCGTCCCCCAGCCGCTCAGGGAACTCTAGCCGTGCCTTACCAACCTTCGAGACCCGAAATGCTTTGCTCGTCTCCCGAGAAGCGCGAATACAGCCCTACCTCGAGTTCATGGCCACATATCGCCTTTGGTATTTTTATTTATTTGATTCCGACTACGTTAGTCGCGTCGCGCACACTTTGGCAGAGGCTGCCGAAATTGCCAATTCCCTAATGTTTGACGTCATGAATAAACAAATAGGTTCCGCGACACTAGATTCAAATGTCGCCGTGTTTTTGGACCGGGGATCAAATTTCTACAAACCGTTTCGGGGTACTGGCCCCGGTTCGAATGTCTATCTTTCACAGCTGGGACGGAGCAGAGCGGCTTCACACAAACTCAAATACTTTACAGGTGATTTGACATCCGAGCGTGAGGGATTCTTTCCGCAGTCGATGCTCTTCGAAGTACCCGCTGATCTTCTAATTCTCTATGGGCCCTCATACTTGCCGACCTCAATCACTGAATCGCACGCACCATTAAATCTAGGCAAAATGATCAACCCCATCGAGGCTCCTCGAGCCGTTGCTCTAGAGCTGGTGGCATTGGCGCTCTCCAGGTTGGAGTCGCAAAACTCGTGGATACGATCGAGGTCGCACGTGACTCAGGGCCGAAGAGACGGAGCCGTGGCCGAAGGCCCCATTTCCGTTTTGATTCGCCTCCACCAGAGTCGATTTCAAATTCCACAAAGCGTGCGCTACGACGAACTTTCACGAATGGACTTTGCTCGAGCCGCGGCTCGATTGGCCTGGCAAACGGCTTTTGAGCAAAAACGAATTAAGACCCAACCTCCCAAAACGACTCCATCACTGCCCTGCCAAGAAGGCTCCGGCTCTAACCGGAAAATCTGTGAAACACACATTGATAAATCGGATCGGGAATGGGCCTTTTCAGATATTTTTCAACGAAAACAACTCCATTCAAGATTTTGGCAGGGCTCCTTCGAATACAGTTTTCTCAATCCGCTCTCCAGTTCCGACGTTCGAGAACCCACTGAGCGGGAAATTTTGCCCGACACCTTTGCGATGGGTAGCCACATACTCTTTGGCTTAGATGACCTAGTCGAAAAAATGAATCCAAGTGGAACTGCAACCTTCACTGTTCGAAGTCGATATCTCAATGTTTTGGATCCTACTGTAAACACGCACGATGCAAATAAACTAAACCTGCGATTGGCAGTGCCGTGTGGCTCAAAAGCTTATGGCGAACTTTTGGTATCCATTCTGAGCCCGATAAATGAGGTGCCTGCCTGCCAGGAACTACCGCATCCCGAGATCGAGTCTGCCGATCGTGACTATCAAAACGAGTTAGAAGCGGAAAAGCGCTGGGATAAATTTTTGGACTTTATCAGACAAGGTGTTTCAGGTGCGGGCGGTTGGGTTGCAGGCCAAGCGTACCTCTCGAGGACCAAGCTACCCCCAAGCCAGCTCTCACAAGAGCTCGCCCTTGTAAAAAAGATCGCCAAATCTCGAACCGGGTACATTAAAGAACTCTCTCGTTTTCTGTTTAATAAATCTAAGCTTTTAACCACTCCCGCTGGCCGTGAAGCTTTGAGAGCAAGTGCCTTCCGAAAGTTATTGTTGAATTCGGGTGGTCGGGTGGGCATGGCGCTAACGGTCGGAAGCTTGGTCTATGCAGCGATTGACCAATTATTAATTTCTGCCGAAGGCTTGATTCGGCACGAGGAGAGTGTCACGAAACTCAAGGAATACAACCTTCAGGAGAGAGCTCGATTGTACTCCATTGTAAACTCTGAATCGACTTCACTGCCGGACAGGATTGTGGGCCTCCAGTCCCTGTACTACGGACAGCGAGACAATTTTTTATTGGCTTACCACTTCAAAAGACTCCGTGAAGGCCTGAACAGTATCGGTCACGAAAACCGCGAGGGAGCGGTCTTAAGCTTAAAAGAAGTGGCTGCGGATTTTTTCAGACTTCCAAGCAATTGACCACGTCCCAGTTGACACACCTCAAATATCGCAATAGCTCATGCCTATGGATGCCGACTCAATTCGCGAGCGACTGCAAGAATCCTTGGCCGCCGAACAGGTTTGGGTCAACGACCTCACCGGCGGAGGGGATCACTGGGAGGTCGCGGTGACCAGTTCGAAATTTTTAGGACTGTCGCGGATTCAACGGCAAAGATTGGTCATGTCGATTTTTGATCGAGAGCTCAAAACAGGCGAAGTCCATGCGCTTACGATCAAAGCGCTGGCTCCTGGAGAATCGTAAAACAACGAACAGGTTCCACAAGGTTCGCGTAACCTCACAACTACCAAATTTTGACGAAGGAGTAATTCAAGATGGACTCACAGACTAAACAAAAAATTGAAGGTCTATTAAACCAAAACAATGTGGTTCTCTTTATGAAGGGAACACCCCAAATGCCCATGTGTGGATTTTCCGCTCGAGCGGTTGCCATTCTCAGTGAACTCAAAGTGCCCTTCCAGGGTGTAAATGTGCTCGAGGATCAAGCTCTTCGCG
>FRDC01000194.1_pt1 | contig 111208 bp, 97 predicted proteins | sample 1106171 | NCBI WGS metagenome assembly FRDC01 (sample SAMEA3930566, study PRJEB13176) | freshwater metagenome | biome: Drinking water system; feature: drinking water; material: water | place: Singapore | collected 2014-12-20 | reverse complement strand
GCGGCCGTTGGTTCGAATCCAACTCGGGGAGCCATTCACGCCGATCGCGCGCCTAAGCCGCCGCCCTCGCCTCCTGGCCTGCCATCCCCGCCGCAAAAGCCGCGAGCGCCGCTTCGAAGCTCGGCATCAGCGCACCGCGCGTGCTCGCGAGCGGCACCGCCGGCGGGCGCGGCGCCGCGAAGCCGAGCGTGGCGGCGGGCACCGCGTCGATCAGCCGGGCATCGAGCGCGAGCGCTTCGGCGATCCGATGCGCGAAATCGGCCCAGCTGAGCGGCGCGCCGTTCGTCACATGCCACACCCCCTCGGCCGGATCGATCAGCAGATCGAGCGCCGCCTCGACCAGATGCGGCACATAGGTCGGCGTCACCACCAGATCCGCGGCCGCCGCGAAGCGCTGCCCCGCCGCCAGGGCGCGCGCCACCGCGACCGCGAAATTATGCGCGTCGAAGGGCGAAAAGAACGCGGCCGTCCGCACGATCAACTGGCGCCCGGGCAGGCCGCCGAGCGCCGCCTCCATCCGCGCCTTGCTCGCGCCATAGACGTTCAGCGGACCCGGCGCGTCGGCCTCGACATAGGGCGCGCCCTTGGCGCCGTCGAACACCAGATCGCTCGAGAAGCTCAGCGTCGCGATTCCGCGCGCGCCCGCCGCGCGCGCAAGCCGGGCCGCGCCCTCCGCATTGGCGGCGAAACAGGCGGCGCGGTCATGCTCGGCGTCGTCGACGCGGACATAGCCCGCGGCGTTCACCACCGCCCAGGGCCGGTGACGGTCGAGCGCCTGCTCGATCCGCGCCGCGCACCCCAGATCGAGCGCGTCGCGCGCGGTGAGCAAATAGGGGATGTTGCGCGCAGCGCACGCCCGCGCGAAGGCTTGGCCGAGCGTGCCGCTCGCGCCGCAGATCAGCAACGGCGGCACCGCGTCGCCCGGCCCGCGCGCGGGCGCTGCCTGCCCGCGATGATGCACGACCGGATGCAGCAAGCGCAGCGGCCGCCGCCACCAGCCGAGCGTGCGCGCGAGCGGATGGCGCGTCGCCTCGTTCGGCAGCGCGCGGAGCAGCGCGGCGGCCGCCGTCTCGCGGACCTCGGCGCCGCTCGCGTCGAACACCCCGGGCTCGTAGCGGCCCGGCGCGGTGAGCAAACGGTCCCAGCCATGACTGCCGAAGAGCGACCAAGCGGTGATCGCGCGCAGATCGACCCCCTCGCCGCGCAGTCGCTGGCCCGCGTCCCAGGCGTCGGCGAGCCAGCGCAATTGCTCGTCGCGCGTGCAGCCATTGTGCACCTCGGTCAGCGCGATCGGCCGGCGATAGCGCGCCCAGGCCGCGCGCACCGCGCCTTCGAACCCCGGCGGCGCGGGATCGAGCACGCGAATCGCGGCGACATCGGCATAGGCCTGGCGGCCGTTGCCGCCATGGCTCTCGGCGGGGTAGCGCTGCAACCGGTGATCGAGAAACCGGTCGCTCGTCAGATAATGGTTGATGCCGATCACATCGGGCGGGCACGGCGCCGCCGCGATCGCCGCCAGCCGGTGCGCGAGGCCGAAGCGGGCGATCTCCGCCCACAGCGGATGCGCCTCGGTCACCTGGCCGCAGAGCAAATCCCAACTCGCCCAGCGCCGCAGATTTTCGAACCGCGCTTGCTCGGCGAGTTCGGGGGTGGCGTGGCACTGGCCGAGATCATCGGTCTGGATCAGCCGCGCCCCCGGGATCACCGCGCGGATCGCCGCCATCGCCAGCCGCACCGCGTCGATTTGGTTGAGCAGGGCGCGCCAGCAATCGCCCGCGTCGCGTCGGTGGGGATACCAAAGGCCGTAGAGCGCCGAAAAACGCGCGGTGGTGAGCGGTTCGTTGACCGGGGTCCAATCCTCGATCCAGGGATAGCGCGCGGCGACGCGCGCGGCGTGGCGGGCGAGGCCGGTCGCGAAGGCGGCATCGTCGAGCAAATCGGTATAGGCCGGGCCGCTGCCGTGATGAACGAGCCCCGCGATCACGCGGATCCCGCGCGCGCGCAAAGCGCCGAGCCGTTCGTCGCTGAACGCCCAATCGGTCTGGTCGGGGTGATCGGGCGACACCTGCTCCCACAGTACCGGATAGCGCAGCGCCTTCAGCCCCAGGCCGGCGATGCGATCGATATCGCCGGGCCGCGCGCGGTGGCCGCTCAGCGCGAATTGATCGGTGAAGCCGTCGCCCACGCGGTTGAGCGTGCATTCGAGCCCGCCCCATAGTTCCAGCGGCTGCGCCATGCGTCTCCCTTCGACCGGGGAGCATAACCGCCGAACCGCTCGGCCGGTTGCGTCGGCTCAGTCGACCGCCACCGGATCGGCGAGCGCCGCCGCCAGCCAGTCGGGCAGCAGCGCGTCGCCCAGCGCCTCGACCGCGCGCCGCTCGACCATCAAGCCGAGCTCGGGATAAGTCGCGCGGGCGCGCTCGTTCGCGTCGTTCAGCGGGGCGACGATCAGCCGGCGGTTGACCTTGGCGCGGTGGTGCATCCGCGCGGTATTTTCTTGCCCGACGTAACAGCCCTTGGTGAAGCTCACCCCGTTCAGCTCGCGCGCATTGGCCTCGAGCCAGAGCGTTTCGCCCTCGCCCAGCTCGCCCACCCCTTCCGTGACGCCGAGCCGCAGCCGGTGCTCGAGCCAGCCTCGCGCGGGCGCGCCCTCGCCCCCCAGCCAGCGGCGCCCGAGCGCGGCGAGCCGGGGATCGGCCACCCCCGCCGCCCCGCCCGGCGCCCAATGGACGCGCAACTCGGTCGGCGCGATCTCGATCGCGCGCCGCAGCCGGTAGAGCCGCAGCCGCTGCGCGAGCGCCTCCGTGCGCGCCGCCTCGCAATCGATCAGCACGGCCTGCGGGTCGAGCGGATCGCCCCAGAGGATGAAATCGAACAGCGCCTTGCCTTGCGGCGTCAGCAGCCCCGCCCAGCGCGGCGCGGTTGGGGTGAGCGTGAGCACGTCCTGCGTCACCAGCCCTTGCAGGAACGCCCGCGCCTCGGCGCCCGCCACGCGCAGCACCGCGCGATCGGCGAGCATCGTCGCGGCATGGGGCAGATCGGCGAGCGGACTGGTTTCGGTCACCGCGCCAAGCTAGGAGCGCGCGCATGGAAAAAACAGAGCTCATCCTGCGTCGCCCCGATGATTGGCATCTACACCTGCGCGACGGGGCGATGCTGAAGGCGGTGCTGCCCTTTACCGCGCGCCAATTCGCCCGCGCGATCGTGATGCCCAATCTCGCGCCGCCGATCACCAGCGTCGCCGCCGCCGAGGCCTATCGCGCGCGCATCCTCGCGGCGCTGCCCGAAGGCGCCGATTTCACCCCGCTGATGACCTGTTACCTCACCGACGATGCCGATCCGGCCGAGATCGCGCGCGGCCATGCCGAGGGCGTGTTCACCGCGTGCAAACTCTATCCCGCGCACGCGACGACCAATGCGTCGCACGGCGTGACCGACGTCGCCGCGCTCCGCCCCGTGTTCGAGACGATGCAGGCGATCGGCATGCCGCTGCTGATCCATGGCGAAGTCACCGACCATGAGGTCGACATCTTCGACCGCGAGGCGGTGTTCATCGAGCGGACGCTGAGTGGGCTGGTCCGCGATTTTCCCGAACTCAAGATCGTGTTCGAACATATCACCACCGCCGATGCGGCGGCGTTCGTGCGCGAAGGCGGGCCGAACATCGCGGCGACGATCACCCCGCAGCATCTCCATATCAATCGCAACGCGATGTTCGCGGGCGGCCTGCGCCCGCATGCTTATTGCCTGCCGGTCGCCAAGCGCGAAACGCACCGGCGCGCGATCGTGGCGGCGGCGATTTCGGGCAACCCCAAATTCTTCCTAGGCACCGACAGCGCCCCCCACGCGCGCGAGGCAAAGGAAGCGGCGTGCGGCTGCGCGGGAATATTCAACGCGCCTTTTGCGCTCGAAAGCTATGCGAGCCTGTTCGAGGCCGAGGGCGCGCTCGACAAGCTCGAGGGTTTCGCGAGCGAGCATGGTCCACGCTTCTACGGTCTGCCGCTCAACGAGACGCGGGTGAAGCTCGAACGCGCGCCGGTGACGGTGCCCGAGGCGCTGCCGGCGGGCGATACGGCGGTCGTGCCCTTCCATGCCGGCGAAACGCTGGCCTGGCGGTTCGCCGGACCGATCTAAGGGCTCGCCGAGGGGCGAGGCGCGTTCGGCATCGCCATCACGATCCGTCATCCCTAGAGGCGTCGCCCCAGCGAAGGCTGGGGCCTCGAGCAATGGGCGCGCTCCGGTCGATAAAGGCCCCAGCTTTCGCTGGGGCGACGTTCGTTATCGAAGGCCCTGCGTTATCGACGGCTCCCCCCGATCAGAACGGCAGCCACTTCGCCTTTTCGCTGAACTTCATATAGCCGATGTTGACCCCCGCGCGCGCGCCGACGCCCAGGCGGATCGGGATCAGCACGATATTGCCGCGCCGCAAATAAGTCGCCGAAAAACCGCCGACGAAATAGAGATGCCCCTCGCCTTCGGGATAGCGGCGGTAGATTTCCTGGCTGTCGTAGAGATTATAGACGAGCACGAAGACTTTCGAGGCATTGCCGCCCGCGTCGAAACCGATCGACGGGCCCGTCCAATAAACCGGCCGCTCGCCCTCGACCCGGTGCGACATCACCCCCGAGCCATAGCGCAGCCCGACGACGAACGCGCCCGAGGCTTCGCGCCCGGCGATATAGGCATTGGGTTCGCCCTGTTCCTTGAGGATCTTTTCGATCAACCCGGCGAGCCCCTGTGCACCCCGGCCGAACACGTCCTCGCCGGCGGCGATCAGATCCTTGCGCTTATAAGTGTCGCCCGCCGCCGTCGCGCGATCGGCGACCTCGGCGTTGGGCGCTGGCGTCGCGGGCGCGGCTGGCGCGGGGGCGGTCGGCGCGGGCGCGACCGGCTCGGCGGGCACCGGGTCGCCATAAGCGGGCGCCGGATCGACCGGCGGCGGCGTTTGCTGGGGCGCCGGGGCGAGATCGCGATCGATCGCCGAATTGGGATCGACGGTGCGCATTTGCGCCGGCGCTGGCCCCGTCACCACCGCCGCCATCATCACCGCCGCCAGCAGCGCCGCGCCGCGACCGAAAAGTCCGTTCGTCACTTTGCTTACCCCTTGCCCGAATTCATGGTTACTATCGCTTGACGATGGTTAACGCCAAGTAAACGGCGACGAGCCGAGTCGCTTTCACGCCCGACCGAGTCGCCGAAGCGGTCGCGGGGGTGGTTGAAATGCCTTTTGGCTCTGGCTATAGCCGCCGCTCGCCGCCGCAGCCGGAGACGTGGGTGAGTGGCTGAAACCAACGCTTTGCTAAAGCGTCATACGGGAAACCGTATCGAGGGTTCGAATCCCTCCGTCTCCGCCAAAACCAATTGATTTTATTAGATTTTTCTATAGCTGAGGGGCTAGCAACCCGGTTAGCGACCCGGTTCTCCGCGTGGAACGATGCGGCCAACCGTGGGCTCTCTCGGATGAATTGAGCTATCAGCCCTCAAAATGCGCCCGTCCCGCTATTTGCGCTGGATCGATGAAAGCGCCAGAAAAACGCCGTCATCGGTCTAGCTGATAGCCACGAGCGCCGTACTGCTTCTAGCTATTCGGGGACTGATAGGGTGCAACCGCAGTATTTTTCGCGTCGTTGAGCGACTGAAGCCCGTCCACCAGATTGTCGCTGATCGTCGGACCCGACGGGGCGATGATGCCGATGATGGCAAACCCGAAATCGAGACAGGCGCATAAACCCCGGATGGTCTCGATGTGCGCGGAGCCATAAAGGCTAGTATGGGTCACGGCCTTACAGCCGTCCTCCCGCTGGTCGTTAAGCGAGACATGCCCGAACACGCCCTTGATATTGGGGTGGGCGCCGTAGTCGATCTCCCCTTCGTAGCCCAAAACAGCCAGGGCGTGAATATCGGGCGCGCGATCCTCCAGTGGGGAAATGGCCTTCTCGAAGGTGAAGCTCTTGCGGCACGCCTTCTTCTCGGCATCGCCCCGATGTCGGCCCGCCCAGACCTCGCTTAGCGCGGGGTTTCTGGCGATCAGTCCACCATAGGCGGCAGATTCGAGAGCAGTGCGCAGCAACGGGAAGACCGCGGCGCAATGGCCGCTCAAAGCCATGCGCGCGCCGGCGAGGAACAGCTGATAGGCGTTCATGAAGAGCACAAGCGCAATGGGCTCGGCAGGGCCTTGCGTAAAAAGGCGTGTCCGGAAAAAGCTATCATATTCCCTGAGCGCCGCGACCAGCACGCTATCTGACACGAGCAGCTCGGCCAAGGTCTCGTCGGCGGCGGCCATATAGGCGTCCATACTACCATCCATCACCACGCGGATGCCGCTACCATTCGTCATGGGTCAGCCGATCCCCTGAACGGCGCGCATGAATTCTTCTCGCGTCAATGACGTGAGGGCATATTGGCCCCGCTTCAGCGGCGCGCCGCCCGTCATGCGGCGCGACAGGGCATCGCCGGCGAGGAAGAAGATTCGGCCTTGGCACTCGAAAAAGACATGCGCGGTCGCGCGCTTCCACTTCTCGATGAACTGCTTGCTCCGACCGAACCATTGCATGATCGCGTAACGGCGGCCGTCAATGTCGACGGGCCGCGAACTGAAGTCGATGGAGCTGGCAAAGCTCCAACCCGTGAAGCTCGACTGGGTATCGTGGACGTGCACCAGCCAGAACATGCGGTGCGCCTGACGATAGAAGACCTCCCGCGCGGTGCGCTCGTCCTCCGATATTGGTGAAAACTGCAACTCCAGCACGGTCGCAGCAGGCGTGCCGGCTCCGCAGAGCACATCGGCCCTGTGGCGCTCCCCGGTCGCGGGGTCGATCAGCCCGATTTCGCGGCAGCCTTCTGGAAACTGCTCTTTCCAGCCGAGATGCCACGGACCTTCCGGCTCGCTCCAGGCATCGCAATCCCCGGCCTTGTGTCGCCAGTGCTTGACGTTCTCGACGGGAATGACGGAAGTCAGCAGGTTGCCGCAATCATGACAGGTCGTGCTTTCGCCCTTCTCTAAGGGAGGGCGCTTTGCCCCATCGATCCACGCGTACAACATTCCACACCGTCTTTCAGGGGCTTTACATTGCCCCGACCTTGAACGGAATTTAGCGGCTTCTCATCGCTGCGCCTTGCCCGATTAGCTTCCTTCGGGCAATGTGATCGAAGCAGCAAGCGCCGTGACGTGCTCCCCTGATTGTTACCAGTCAGAGGTAGAGTCCGGCTCTCTTTGCACTGCTACCCAACCTTGGAACGCTCGGGTCTAGAGTTTTCCGCCTGGCCTGGATCCGGAGGGCTGGTGGCCCCGGTCGGGTTTGCCAGCATGATCGGGGGGATATTCCCGATCGCGCTGTGCGGTCGCTCTTCGTTGTAGTGTCTACGCCAGCGGTCCAGCTTCTCGCAAGCGTCTTCCAGCGACAGGAACCAGTGGGTGTTCACGCATTCGCTGCGCAGCTTGCTGTTGAACGCCTCGATGAAGGCATTGTCGGTCGGCTTGCCAGGCCGCGAGAAGCCTAGCGTCACACCCCTCTGATAAGCCCATAGATCCATGTCTCGCGAGACGAACTCGCTGCCATTGTCCACCCTGATGGTCTTCGGATAGCCCACCTTCCGGCAGGTGCGATCGAGCGTGGCCACGACGTCCTCGCCGCGGTAGCTGAACCGCGCATCGATCACCGGCGAGAACCGGCTGAACGTGTCGACCACGGTCAGGATGCGCAGCTTGCGACCCGTCGCCAGCTGGTCGTGGACGAAGTCCATCGCCCACACATTGTTCGGGCGGACCGCCGGCGCACGGTCCTCCCGCAGCTTTGCCTTCACCCGCCGCTTGGGTGTCTTGTTGCGCAGCTGAAGGCCCAACGCCCTGTAAAGCCTGTAAACCTTCTTGGCATTCACCGCCCAGCCTTCCCGGCGAAGGAGGTGATAGACACGGCGGTAGCCGTAGCGGACATGAGTCTCGCCTGCAATTTCGCGCTTAGAGAGATCCCAATCAATGGGGGTCTCTTCCCTCCCGCTCCGTCAAAGATCGCTGAAGTCATTGAATTATTTTAGAAATCGGCCTCGGCATCCGGGTTCGCGTCCGGGTTTCAGTGGCGGATTGGTACGAACTCCTGCGGCAAGCAGACCTTCTTTTGCGGCAAGTCGATCGGGCAACAGTCCGGAACCCCCGAAAACTGAATTTCGACCTATGAGGGGTGGCCGCTCCGACCCGTATGGTGGTTCGACATCGTTCAAGTCGTTCGGGGTAAAAATGCGTTCAACCTTTGCACTGTTCTGTCTCTCGATCTTGGTGCCGTTGCTGACGACGTCCGTTCAGGCTCATGATCCCGGTGCGGCTTCGGCCACTTCTTCTTCGATCCCGGCGGGAGCGCGCGACGCGGCAGCGGTCGTTGAGGCGTTTCACCGATCGCTGAAGAATGGCAATCCGAGCGTCGCCCCTGCACTCCTCGACAGCAGTGCATTGATTTACGAGAGCGGCGGCGTCGAGCGCAGCAAGGCGGAATACGCCGGACATCACCTTACTGCCGACGCGGAATTTTCCAAGTCAACCACCCAAACGGTGAAGAGCCAATCGGGCGAGGCAATCGATGACGTGGCATGGATCGCAACGGAATCTCGAACGAGCAGTATCTACAAGGGGCGGGCAATCGACATCAGTTCGACCGAACCAATGGTGCTGCGGCGCTTCGGCAAGATCTGGAAGATCGTCCACATTCACTGGTCGTCGGGCAAATAGTCCTTCCGCAACGCGACAGGGATATCGCCCACGAGGTCGTCGATTATCGGGCAATCGGGCCGGTCGTCACCGTGGCCGCGTCCGGCAAGGTCGAGAAGTGACCGCCGCATTGCTTCGAGCGCAGCCGCCTTGCGACCTAGTTCGTCGGCGCGTGCGGTGGCAAGCAGCTTGACGTCGGCGCTCGATCGAGAAGCATCGCTCCACAGTCCCAGAAGCGTCCTGATCTCCTCGACCGGAAATCCGAGGTCGCGCGCGTTGGCGATGAACCGCAAACGGTGAACCTCGGTGTCGGAATAGTCACGATAGCCGCTGTCCCGGCGCGGTGCCGAGGGAACGAGACCGATCTTCTCGTAGTGGCGGATCATGCGCGGCGAGACGCCACTGGCGGCCGAGGCCGGACCGATCTTCACAGCTTGGCCGCATTCAGTCTGAGCGCGTTTGTCACCACCGTGAAGCTCGACAGCGCCATCGCTGCTCCAGCAATCATCGGTGACAGAAGAATGCCGGCGACCGGGTAAAGGACGCCTGCGGCCACCGGCACCCCAATTCCATTGAACAAAAACGAGAAGAACAGGTTCTGACGGATGTTGCGCATCGTCGCCTTCGCCAGTCGGCGAGCGCGCACCATCGCCGCGAGATCGCCCTTCGTTAAAGTCATGCCAGCGCTCTCGATCGCCACGTCGGTCCCGGTGCCCATCGCAACACCCACCTCGGCCGCCGCCAGCGCCGGCGCATCGTTGATGCCGTCCCCCGCCATCGCTACTCTTGCGCCCTTGGCCCTCAGTTCGCCGACGATGCGCGCCTTGTCCTCGGGCTTGAGGCCGGCATGGACCTCATCGATACCGCCGATCGCTTTGGCGACAGCGTTCGCCGTGCCTTGCGCATCGCCCGTCAGCATGACGATCCGCAGACCTTCCTCGCGCAAGGCGGCGATGGCCTCGCGTGCCGACGTCTTGATTGGATCGGCGACCGCCAGCAGTCCGGCTAGCCGTCCATCGATCGCGACGAACATAACGCCGGCGCCTTCCGCGCGGTGGCGGTCGGCTACGTCGCTGAGCGCCGACACGTCGGCGCCGACGCGCTCCATCTGCGCCGAATTGCCCACGGCCACCTCTTGGCCATCGACCTGACCGCTGACGCCGAGGCCGGTTTGCGAGTCGAACCTATCGACCGACACGACCTCAAGCCCGTCATCGCGAGCGCCGGTCACGACCGCATAGGCGAGCGGGTGTTCGGATCGCGCCTCGACCGCGGCCGCGGCTGCCAGCACGTCGTTTCGTGCGAACGCTTCGGCGGTTTCGACCGCGACGATTGCAGGTCGGCCTTCGGTCAGCGTCCCGGTCTTGTCGATCACCAGCGTATCGACCGTATCCATCAATTGGAGTGCCTCGGCATCCTTGATCAACACGCCCGCGTGCGCGCCCCGCCCGGTGCCGACCATGATCGACATAGGCGTCGCCAGCCCAAGCGCGCAGGGGCAGGCGATGATCAGCACGGCTATCGCGTTAAGCAGCGCGTGACCGAACCGAGGCTCGGGGCCAAAGAGGTTCCAGATAACAAACGTCGCGATTGCGATAGCCACAACGAGCGGCACGAACCAGCCCGACACGCGGTCCGCCACCGCCTGGATCGGCGCCCGGCTGCGCTGCGCCTCGGCAACCATTTTCACGATCCGCGCCAGAACCGTGTCCGATCCCACCGCGCGCGCTTCAACCACCAGTGTGCCGGTGCCATTCACGGTGCCGCCGGTGACGCTCGCGCCGTCCTCCTTCGAGACAGGTGCCGGCTCTCCGGTCAGCATCGACTCGTCGACCGACGAGCGGCCCTCGACGACGACGCCATCAACCGGCACCGCCTCACCCGGGCGAACGCGCAGTCGGTCGCCCGCGGCGACTGCGGCGAGATCGACTTCTTCCTCGGCCCCGTCCCCGGCAATCCGGCGCGCTGTCTTTGGCGCCAGATTTATCAGCGCACGGATCGCACGCCCCGTCGCTGCCCGAGCGCGGAGTTCGAGCACTTGACCGAGCAGCACGAGCGTCACCACGACACCGGCAGCCTCGTAATAGACCGGCACCATTCCGTGCATGCGGAACGTCGGCGGAAACAGGCCCGGTGCCAATGTCGCGACGACGCTGTAGACGAAGGCCGCGCCGACCCCGATCGAGACTAGGGTGAACATATTGAGGTGGCGCGTGACGATCGACGTCCAGCCGCGCTGAAAGAACGGCCACCCCGCCCACAGAACGATCGGTGCCGTCAGCGCGAGCTGCGCCCACGGATTGAGCGCGGGCGGGATGAAGTGAACCCCGATCATCTCGGCGACCATGGAAATCGCGAGCAGCGGAACGGTCAGCGCACCGGCGAGCCAGGTGCGCCGCGTGAAATCGACGAGTTCGGGGTTGGGCGCGTCATCGAGCGACGGCTCTTCCGGCTCCAGTGCCATTCCGCAGATCGGGCACGTTCCCGGCCCGTCGCGACGGATTTCGGGGTGCATCGGGCAAGTCCACATCGCACCCGGCGCCGCTACGGGTTCGGGACGGGGGTGCTCGCTCAGGTAGCGTTCCGGATCGGCGACGAATTTCGTCCGGCACCCACCCGAACAGAAATGATATTCGGTGCCACCATGGGTTGCGTGATGCTGCGTCTTCGCGGGATCGACGTCCATCCCGCAAACGGGATCCTTGACGGTCTCCGGGGCTGCCGCTTCACCAGGTGTCGCCCCGGTTGAACAGCAGTTCCCTGCCTCGTGATCGTGACCGTGCTCGCGCGCCTGATTCGTCATGTCAGTTCTCCAGAGCACACCGATATGGAGTTTGACATCATGTCAGGGTCAAGCCCTCGAAAACACGGTGCTGCCATAACGGATTACGTCCCTCGCCGCGTAATCCCTCGTGGTAACGGGCGCGGATGGAGATTGGTCAATGCAGGCAGGTTCGGGCGATGATAACCCGATCGCGAGCGGCGCGAAGGCATACACGCCTGCCCTTGGCTCGGCACCGATGCGCCTCTACGACCTCGCGCTTCGGATTTTCACACGCGAACAGGCTTGGCGCGCTGCCGTTCTCCGCCAGCTGGCACCGATCGCTGGCGAAAAGCTCATTGGCGTCGGATGCGGGACTGGAACTCTGATACTTGCGATCGCAAGGCTTCAGCCAGCGGCGCGTACGTTCGGTCGCGATCCCGATCCCGAAGCACTGCAAATGGCCCGCAGCAAGGCAGAGAAGGCGGGCATTGCCACCGAATTTCGTCTCGGGTTCGCCGACGAGACAGCGGCGCAGGGTCAGTTCGGCGCCCTTACCTGTACGCTGGTGCTCCATCAAATACCGCTAGCCGGCAAACGCGCGGCGCTCGCAGCCATGTTCGCGGCGCTCGAACCCGGCGGTCGTCTGGTCATCGCCGACTATTCGTTACAACGATCGTGGTTGATGCGGACGCTGTTTCGCCTCAAGGTGCAGCGCATCGACGGCCGCGCCGATACACAGCCGAATGCCGATGGCATCCTGCCTCGATTGATCGAAGAGGCTGGCTTCGTTGACGTCAACGAGGCGGCGATAGTGGCCACGCCGAGCGGATCGATCAGCGTATTTACGGCTTGCCGCGCACCGTTCGGCCCGACTGCTCGGTAATGTCGAGCGCCTCCCTGAGCTTGATACGGGCACGCCGGATCCGGGTTTCCACGGCTTTTTCACTTATTCGCAACGTCATCGCAGTTTCCGATTGGGAGAGTCCTTCGATCGCCCTCAGAAGCAGCGGCTCTTTCAATCTGTGCGGCAGATTCGAAATGGCGGCGCCAATGCGCTGTAGTTGAGCGCGCCCATCGTATTCCTGGTCCGCACTCGGACGATCGTCTGCCAACGACAGAAGTTGGGTTTCTGCCTCAGCGAATCCGTTTCTCAGCAATCTCCGTACCGCGGCCTTACGCCGAAAATCGCGCGCCTTGTTGATGGCAATGCGCGAGAGCCATGCCCGCATCGGTCGCGCGCCGTCGTAACGGCGCAGATGCACGAACGCCGCGACGAAGCTTTCCTGCACGACATCCAGCGCATCATCGGCGCTGCCGAGATGAGCCTGCACAAGCCTGAAGATCGGATCGCGGTGGCGCCGCATGATCTCGGCAAACGCCGCCTGGCGGCCAGCTAAGGTCAGCGCAGCCAATTCTCCTTCGGTCGCCGCCGAAAGGTCCAGGCTCACCGTTTTTCTTCGGTCAGCGCCCGGACGACCGCCGCATCGAACCGGCCCGCCTGATCGGGCCGCAATATCTGCCGCATCGCGAAAATATGCGCGATCGTTTCCTTCTGAAGTTCACCCATGGCGATGTGCGAGCGATCCACTGCTGCGGCCACTTGCGGACCATTACCGTGCTCGATTTGGATCGCTTCGGCCAGACGCGCATTGTCGCTGCGGAGTTCGAGCTCAAGCGCGCGCTTACGGGTCGCAAAGCGTTGTTCGAGTTGTTCCAGCGCCGCCTTTTGAGCGCTATCGAGATCGAGACCTTGATGAACAAACTCGTGAAAATCGCTCGTCGGTCGTGTATCTGGTGCAAGTAAAGCCCGGCCTGCAAGAACGCCTGACATCCCGGCGACGAACGCCAGGACGGTCATCAGGGCGAGGCGCCGGGTTTGGCTCGTAATCATTGGCCGAGCAGGGTCGATGGCGCATAGGCCGTCGGCGATGAAAGTGCTGCTAGTTCCGGGGCTTTCGCTTGCGGCGCGATCGAAAGCTGCGCCGTTGCCACGCCGACCGCCAACGCCACCATTGCAGCGCCACTGCCAAAGGCGGCGATTGAGGGACCCGGATGGGCCGCGCGCGCAAGCAGGTCCGCGAAGACGCGCTCGTCGAGCGCGTCGAGCGCGGCGGGTGTCGGCGCGGACGCGAGCCCGGCCAGCATGGTGTCGAGAGTGTCCATCAGCCTTTAGCCTTTCATTCTTCGGCCATCTTATCGCATCACCGCTGAACCGTCAGGGTAAAGGGCACGATCGTCTCGCGCCCGTTTGCACGGATTTGCGCAAATAGCTTCAAGGTGCCGGCCTGCTCAGGCTTGATATGGAAGCGAATGACGGGACCACCCCGCTCGGTTTCCAGTGTCGGTTCGGCGCCAAGTGGATGGACGTGCTCGATCGAGTTCCAGTTGCCGGCGAAGGCGACGATATGGCCGAACGCACCCATGATCGGCTGCAAACCGGCGAACGGCTGGCCCGTCTTGCCGTCGGCGATCGCGATCGACCCTTGCGCGCCTTGCCCAACCTTCAACGGACCCGAAAAGGAGAGCGAAAAAATCAGGCCATCGGCCGCAGCCTTCGTCGCCACTGCGCTGCTCGGTTTTGGAGCAGGCTGGTCGCCTGCCACCATTTCGGTGCCGACATATTCCTGCCCCCCGTTCGGTCGGGTCACATCCGCCCAGACCTTGTAGGTACGACCAAAGCGCGGGGCAAAGTCGAACCGCCAGGTGCCCGGCTTCGACGGGTCATATTGCGGATGGATATGCTGATAGTCGCTGAGGCTGCCATCGATGATCAGGAGGTGCAGCTTCTTGGTATGAGCGACCGCCATGTCGTCCGGTCCCATCGACTTGCCAGTGGCGAGATCGGTGAGCATCAGAGCCACAGCTTGCGATCTGCCGACTGCAAAAGGTCCGGCGGGCTTCAAAGCGAGCGACATCGAAGGGGCGCCCTTGCGTTCCTTGCCCATCGCCTGGCCGCCCATGGCCATGTGGTCGCCCGCCGCTGCGGCGTTTTCGGACATGGCATCGGGATTGTTCGACCCTTTGGGCGCGCCGCAGCTAGCCAACGCCACGATCGGGAGGAGTAACAAGACTGGCGAGCTTCTCATGGATCATTCCTCATATGTTAAAAGGCGTCGGTGCTGCCGCTGGCGCGAGCCTCAGCGACGAGGTTTTCAAGGGGCTTACGGCCGTAGAGCCGAAACAGGATCGGCGTGACGAGAGCGTCCAGCAGCGTCGCCGACAGCAGTCCGCCAAAGATCGTGACCGCGACGGGATGCAGGATTTCCTTGCCCGGCTCGTCGGCGCCGAGCAGCAGCGGCACCAGCGCCAATCCGGCGCCGAGCGCGGTCATCAGCACCGGGGTCAGGCGTTCCAACGTCCCGCGCACGATCATCGCGTCGCCCCAGGATTCGCCTTCGTGGAGGACGAGATTGATATAATGGCTGATCTTGAGGATGCCGTTGCGCGCAGCGATGCCGGTGAGCGTGACGAACCCGATCAGGCTCGCGACGGACAGGGGCAGGCCGGCGATCCACAGCGCGACGACCGAGCCGACCAGCGCCATTGGCACACCCGCCATGACGATGAGTGCGAGCGTGGTCGAGCGATAGCGGGTGAACAGGAGCGCGAAGATCATCAAGAACGAGATCGCGCTCAGCCCGCCGATCGTGAGTACCGCCTGTTGCTGCGCCTGATACTGCCCCTCGACGCTGACTGATCCGCCGGGCGGCAACTTCAACTTCGCGACTTCGGCATCGATAACGCCGACGATAGTGCCGAGATTGGCGCCGGGCGCCGCGTTGGCAGACAGCACGATACGTCGGCGGCCATTTTCGCGCAGGATCTGGTTGGGGCCATCCGTTTCGCGGACCTCGGCGAGATTGCGCAGGGGGACCGGACCTTTGGGCGTCTCGATCAACAGGTCGGAAAGCGCAGCCGTGGTTCGCTCACTGTCGGGCAACCGCAGCACAACGTTATACCGACGCAACCCGTCGACGATCACGCTGACGATCTTGCCGTTCGACAGCGTCTCGGCCGCCTCGGCAACCGCAGCGGGGGCGACCCCGTAAGATGCGGCGCGATCATAATCCACCCGGATGTCGAGTTCGGGCACGCGGACTTGCCGCTCGACGGTCAAATCGGCGATTCCCGGCGCGGCGGCGATCCGGGCGCGCAACGTCTCGGCGGTGGTCCGCAACGCATCGAGGTCTTCGGCGAAAATCTTGATCGCGATCTGCGCCTGAACGCCCGACAACAGGTGTTCGAGGCGATGGCCGATCGGCGCGCCGACGGCGATCGACCCCGGCAAGATGGCAAGCTTCTCACGGATCTCGCCGGCGACCTTTTCGCGATCGTCGGTGCCGGGCTTCAACGCCACATCGATCTCGCTGGAATGGACGCCCTCGGCATGTTCATCGAGTTCGGCGCGACCGGTCCGGCGACTGACCGACGCTATCTCGGGAATTTGAAGCAGAAGCTGTTCAGCGGCGGCACCGAGCTTGCTCGATTCCTCCAGCGAAATACCCGGCTGGAAAAGCACGCTGACGACGAAGCTGCCTTCGTTGAACGGCGGCAGAAACGCGCGGGGCAGGCTGTATGCGCCCAGCATTGACACGCCCGTCACGACGGCACCTGCGATCAGGATCGGGCGCGACCGGCTGAAGCCCCAGTCGAGCAGGCGACGATTGGCGGCCTTAAGGCGCCGGACCAGGCCCGATTCCGCCTCGGCGTGCGTCTTGGCGAGCTTGGGCAGCAGATAATAGCACAGGACCGGCGTCAGCGTGATCGAGGTGACCAGGCTGGCGAGGATCGAAATGACATAGGCGATGCCGAGCGGACTGAACAACCGGCCCTCGACGCCGCCGAGGAAGAACAGCGGCAGGAACACCAGGATGATGATCGCGGTTGCATAGATGATCCCGGAGCGGACCTCGCCCGTTGCATGGGCGATCACCGCGAGGGCCGGGCGCGGATCGTCGCTGGCGGCATTCTCGCGCAAGCGGCGATAGACGTTCTCGACGCCGACTACCGCATCGTCGACCAGTTCGCCGATCGCGATCGCGAGGCCACCAAGCGTCATCGTGTTGATCGACAAGCCGAACGCCTCGAACGTGACAGCCGTGATCAGGATCGAAACCGGCAGCGCGGCGAGCGAGATTGCGGTCGTCCGCACGTTGAGAAGGAAGGCGAACAGGACGATCGCGACCATGATCGCAGCTTCGATCAGCGCGCGATTGAGGCTGTTTATCGACGTATTGATGAAGTCGGCCTGACGGAACTGAACACGGTCGGCGCGCAATCCTGACGGCAATGTCGCGGTGACTTCCTCGAGCGCCTTTTCGACCTCGGTCGTCACGGTCAGGGTATCGGCCGTCGGTTGCTTCTGGATCGCGATCACCACGGCGGGCTTGCCGTCATAACCTGCATCGCCGCGCCTGAAGGCGGCGGCGAAATCGACCTTGGCCACCTGCGAAAGGCGGATCGGCCCGTTGGCGTCATTGCCGACGACGAGTTGCTGCAAGTCCTCGATCCGGGTGGTACGCGCGACATTGCGGATGAGGAACTCGCGCTGGAACTGATCGACAAAGCCGCCGCCGGTGTTCGTCCCGAAGGCCCGCACCGCCTCCTCGACATCCTTGAGCTTGACGCCTGCGGCGTTCATCGCCGCGAGATCGGGTGACACCCGATATTGCCGCACCTCGCCGCCGATCGGGATGACCTGCGCGACGCCCGGGATGGCCAGCAGCCGCGGGCGAAGCTGGAAATCGGCGATTTCGCGCGCCTGCATCGGGCTGGCGCGGCCATAGGGGATCGCGACCAGCATAATTTCGCCCATAATCGACGTCACCGGCCCCATTTGCGGCACCGTGTCGGCGGGGATTTGCTCGCGCACCAGCGTCAACCGTTCGGCGACCTGCTGCCGCGCCCGGAACACGTCCTCCTTCCAGCCGAACTCGACATAGACGATCGACAAGCCGATCCCCGACACCGAGCGTACGCGATCGACGCCTGGGACGCCGCTCATGGAGGTCTCGATCGGCCGGGTGACAAGCGTCTCGACTTCCTCCGGCGCCAGTCCCGGCGACTCGGTCAAGATGGTGACGACAGGCCGGTTGAGATTGGGAAGCACATCGACCGGCAGGCGGCTCGCGGCGAAGCCGCCGAACAACAGAAGCGCCGCCGACAGGAACAGGATGAGTATCCGGTTGCGAAGCGAAAAGGCGACAAGCCGGTCGAACATCGCCTAGCGCACCTGTCCGAGCAGTTCCGCGCCCGCTGTCACGACGCGCTCGCCCGGCTTGACGTTCGACAGCAACGCCACCCGATTGGCATCGACCGGGGACGTTTTGACGGTGCGTTGCTCGAACAGCTCGGCGCGAGCCTTGACGAACACCGATTCCAGCCCGTTCGCGTTGGTGATGACGGCACCACGCGGAATTACTGCGCCCGCGACGGGCGCACCGACCGGCGCCTCGATCGTAATCGGCTCCCCGATGCGGAGATTGGCGGCACCGCCCGTCACGCGGAACAGCGCGGGCGCGGCGCGACCGAGATCGACCAGACCCGCGCCTTCGAAAACGAGATCGAAGGTCACGCCGTCGGCGGTCTTGCCGACGGCTCTTGCGCCGGACGACAATGTGCGGCGATCGAACAGATTGGCGCGGACAAAGGTGCGCGACTGATCGACGATCTCGAACAACGTGGTTTCTGCCGGCACGACCTGCCCGACCCGCGCCGCGCTTGATCCGACGACACCGCTGATCGGCGCCACGAGGACTTCACGGGCGCTGCGCGCCTGGCCGAGCGCCGCTCGGCGGCGCTGCAATCCCCGAAGCGTGATCGCCGCCTCCTCGATCTGGCGCCGGGGCACGACGCCATCGAGCCGCCGCAATCGCGCCGCCGCGTTGGCGGCGAGCGCGACCTGCTGATCGAGGTCCGACAGTTCGCGCGCGATGTCGGCGCGGTCGATCGCCTGGAGCGGCGGTTCAATATAGGCAAGAACCTGCCCGGCGCGGACGGTCTGGCCGATCGTCGGAAGGCCCGACGCGGGTGCACCAACCTTGCCGCCGGTCGCGCTCTGGATCAGCCCGCCGCGCTGCGGATCGGCGACGACGGTGCCGGTCAGACTGACCACCGGCTGCGCGGTGCCGCTGACGGCGGGTGACGTGCGGACGCCGATAATGCGCTGGACCGATTTGGGTCCGAACAACTTGCCGTCGGCCGTCCGAACCGCCGCTTCGCCCGAGCCGGCCGGTGCGCCGGGTGCGTCCTCATCGCCATGCGCCAGGGCAGGCGATGGCAATACCGGGATACCTGTCGCAAGCTGCGCGCCGATCAGCAGCGTCAGCCCTGCCGCGACCAGACGCCGTGAGCGCCAATACCACGCCGCCGCGAGCACGATCAGCAGCGCGATCCCGGCGAGCAGCCAAGTCCACGACAATGCCACGCCGCTGCTGGCGGCAGGCTTCGGTATTGCAAGATCACCTGACAGCGATTCAATCGCATCCCCGCGCGTCACGAGGAACGAAAGTTCGTGATTGCCCGGCTTCAACAGTCCGTCATCGGATAACACATAAACGCCGTTCTTGGCGGCCGCCGGAATGGTCTTGCCGTCAAGCGTGACGCTCACATTGGCGTTCGTGACGGGTACATTGTCGGCATAGCCGTCGATCCAGATCGTCAAATCATCAGCCTTGGCCGCCGCCACCAGCTCAAGGGTTTCGGTGGCCGCCTCCATCCGGGGAGCAATCGCTACGCCCGTCGGCGCACTCGCCGCGGCATGATCCTCATCGCCGTGCGCCATGGCGCTCGACGCGCTCAGGGCAAGCGCCATCAGCCCCAGCAATTTCATCATGCGTTTCGTCACGGCAGCACACCCATGGCTTGATTGAAGGCCGAAATCGCAGCGTCGTAGGCAACCTTTGCCGCCGCTAGGTCGCGCTCCGCTTCGGACAGTGTCTGGCGGGCGCGCAAGGCTTCGATGAAGCCGATCTCGCCTTCGCGCTGACCTTTTTGCGTCAGCGCGAACGATTGCGCCAACGCGGATCGACGCGCCTCGGCGGCGTCGAGCGCGGTTTGAGCCGAGCCCAGCCGGCGCTGCGCGGCGGCTTGTTCGGCGATCAAGCGGGCGCGGAGGCGGGCTGCCTCGGCAACGGCGGCGAGCGCTTCGGAGCGAGCGCCGGAAGCGTCGGCGACCGCAAGCTGATTGCGTCCCAGCGGCACGCGTATTCCGAGCAGAAGCGATGTCGCCGACCCCTGTCCCGGACCGATCCGTTCACGGCGCGCACCGACCTGTCCTTCCGGCCGGATGCGCGCGCCATAAGCGAGCGCCCGTGCGCGGGCGTCTGCCGCGATCGCGCGGTCGCTGGCCGCGCGAAGCGCGGGATGATCCTCGATGCTGGAACGGCGCGTTAATATTTCGGGTGTCAGATCGTTCGGCGGGGCACCTGCAAGTGCCGCATAAGCCGCCTCGGCGCGCGCCAGCTCGGCTTCCGCTTGGCTGAGCCGCGCCGCCGCCGCTGCCGTCTCACTTCGCGCCAGCAGCAGATCGCGTCGTGACTCCTCGCCGGCGGCTTCGAGCCTGGCAACCTGCGACCCGGTCGTAGTCGCGATCGCAAGTTGATCGCGGTTCACCGCCACCATCGCCCGAGCACCAGCCAGCGCCCACCAGGCGTCCCGCACCTCCCCTGCAATGCGGAGCTGGGCGGCGGCGAATCCCGAGTCCGCTGCCCGGCCGGTGTTCGCGCCCCATGATCGGATTGCGCGTCCCTCGCCGGGCCAGCGCAAGCCGGCGGATACCGAGACTTCCTGCTCGATCGACCCGCTGCCCCGCGTCAGCACATCGCCTGCCGCCACCGGCGGTCCTGCGAACGGGCCGCGACCGGCGCGCGCCAGCGCACTCGCCTGATCCCTGAGCGCCGGCAGGCTGGCAGCGTCGGGAGACAAGCGGATGGCGATATCGACGGCTTCATGCAGATCGCGGGCGGCGGGCGCGGGCGGCTCCGATTGGGCAAGGCCTGCTGACCCGACAACGATCGTCGAGACGACGATTGCCAGCCGCAGCACCCAATTTGCACCTTGCCCCCGCTGCATTGACCGCACGTCCTCCACTGTAGTTTCAAGACCGATACGCAGCGCAGGGGTTCGGCCCTCAGATTATTCCACTCGCTAACCCGCTCAGAAATTCGCGCCGTCGATGAGGGGAGCCCGGTCGGCGTGCGTAAAGAGATCGAACCAACCGCGCAGGATTGTTGTGATGCCCACTAATCGAACCTTGCTGACGATATCCGCTGTGGCGGCCGCGCTGTTGGCCGGGACCGCCGCGCAGGCGCATTCCAAATTGGTCGCATCGACGCCAGCCGCGAATGCCACCGTCGCTGCGCCGGCCCGGCTCGAACTTCGCTACGACGAGAAGCTCTCGCCCAAATCGCGCGTCGAACTGTTCATGACTGCCGCTCCCGGGAAGGCAGCGGGCAGCCCGATGCCTATCGGCGTCGCGACGACCCTTGGCGGCGACGCGAGGACGCTCATCACAAAGCCACAGAAACCGCTCGCCAGGGGTAGCTATCTAATCGCCTGGCACGCCATCGCCACCGATGGCGACAGAACCGACGGGACGGTGCGGTTCGTCGTTCGTTGAGCCGATCGGCTAGTCGAATAGCCGCGCCGTGCAGGCTCGCGGAAAGGAAATTCCTCAGTCGTACGGCTTCTGGGCGCCGGACAACTGCCTGGGCTGCATTGCGACGACAGGACCGCAATAGTCTTGTGAGCGGCATGATAGAGTGTCGATAAGACGGGGCAACGGGACACTGGATCATAACAGCGTTGCCATCGATCGGATCGGACCTTCCGAACTGATTTCCATCCAGATCATTTGCGCTCGATCGACTCGATCTCCGCAGTCTTGCCGTCCCACCGGAAGCTGAACTTAACCCGGTCGCCAACCTTAAGCCCGCCCGTCTGACCATCCTTGGCGGAAAAGCCCATCGTCATTGCAGGCCATTGCAGCTCGGTTACCGGGCCATGTGAGAGCGTGATCTTGCCGGTGCTCGCATCGATGGCGGTGACGGTACCCTCACCGTTGCCGATCTTGGGCTCGGTCTGCGCCTCGGCGGCATGCACATTAGTGCCAGGGCTGGTGTCGGGATTGCCACAGCCAGCCAGCATCAGCGGCAGGGCGATAGAAATGATCTTTTTCACGAAAATACTCCTTCATCTCCAGGTCGAAAGCGGGTGCGTCGACGCATTAGCAGATAGGCTGCCGGGATGACGAGCATCGACAGAAGCGGGGCAGTCAGCATCCCGCCGATCATCGGCGCGGCGATGCGACTGGTGACCTCCGAACCCGTGCCGGTTCCGATCAGAACCGGGAACAACCCGGCCAAAATCACGGCCACGGTCATTGCCTTGGGCCGCACGCGTAGCAGCGCGCCCTCGCGCACCGCCGCCTCGACATTTTCGGCTGACGGGTCCGCACCGCGCTCGGCAAGCGCGTGCTTGAGGTAGATCAGCATGACCACGCCGAACTCCGCCGCGACTCCCGCCAGCGCGATAAAGCCGACTGCGGTCGCCACCGACTGGTTGTAGCCCAATAGCCAAAGCAGCCAGAACCCGCCGGTCAGCGCGAACGGCAGGGTCGCCATGACCAGCAATGCCTCGTCGAACCGGCCAAAGGTGACATAGAGCAGCACGAAGATGATGAGGAGCGTCGCCGGCACGACGACCGTCAACCGCTCCCTTGCACGCGCGAGATATTCGAACTGGCCGGTGAAGCTGACGCTGATCCCCGGCGGCAGCTTCACGTCGCGGTCGATCACATGCTGGAGATCGGCGACGATCGAGGTGAGATCGCGCCCTCGCGCATCGACATAGATCCACGTGACAGGCCGTCCATTCTCGCTACGCAGCATCGGCGGCCCTTCGCTGGTCGTGATCGTCGCCACCGTCCCCAGCGTCACCTGCTGACCGCCCGGCGCCAGGAAGCGGAGATTGCGCAGCGCGTCCGCGCTGTCGCGCAACTCGCGCGGATATCGGACACTGATCGGATAGCGCGCCAGCCCCTCCACCGTCTGGCCCACGGTTTCGCCGCCGATCGCGCTCGAGACAACCGACTGGACATCCGCGATATTCATCCCGAACCGGGCGGCGGCAAAGCGATCGATATCGATGTCGATGTAGCGTCCGCCAGTCAGCCGCTCCGCGAGCACAGAACTCACATCGGGCACGGTCTTGGCGACGGCCTCGATATGGCGCGCCGTGGCGTCAATTTGCGTCAGATCGGAACCCGCCACCTTGATCCCGATCGCACTCTTGATCCCGGTCGACAGCATGTCGATCCGGTTGCGGATCGGCGGAATCCAGAAATTGGCGAGGCCCGGCACCTTGACCGCGTGGTCGAGCGCATCGACCAGCTTCTCCGGCGTCATGCCGGGGCGCCACCGGTCGCGCGGCTTGAAGCGGACCATTGTCTCGAACATTTCCATCGGCGCGGGGTCGGTCGCCGTTTCGGCACGTCCCGCCTTGCCGAACACGCTGTCGACCTCGGGGACGGTCTTGATCAGCCGGTCGGTCTGCTGGAGCAGTTGCGCGGCCTTGGCGGTCGAGATGCCGGGAAGGGCCGATGGCATGTATAGCAGGTCGCCCTCGTCGATCTGCGGAATGAATTCGCCGCCCAGTTGCGAGAGGGGGAAGAGGCTGGTCGCAAAGACGAGGCCAGCGATGGCCAAGGTGCGCTTCGGATGAACGAGCACCCAATCGAGCGCGGGCCGATAGAGCGCGGTCAGCACGCGGTTGATCGGATTGGCGCTTTCCGGCGGGATGCGACCGCGAATCAGATACCCCATCAGCACCGGTACCAGGGTGATCGACAGGATGGCGGCGGCGGCCATCGCGTAAGTCTTGGTGAAGGCAAGCGGCGCGAACAGCCGCCCCTCCTGCCCTTGAAGCGCAAAAACCGGAACAAACGACAAGGCGATAATCATGAGGCTGAGGAACAGCGCCGGTCCGACTTCCGAAGCTGCATTCCCGATCACCGCCCAACGGCGGGCGCCTTTCAGCTCCTCATCGGGATGATCGTGCGCCCAGCGCTCAAGATGCTTATGTGCGTTCTCGATCATCACGACGGCGGCGTCGATCATCGCGCCAATCGCAATGGCAATGCCGCCCAGCGACATGATGTTAGCGTTGATCCCCTGCACCCGCATCACGATGAAAGCGGCAAGAACGCCGAGCGGGAGCGTCACGACCGCGACCAAGGCCGATCGCGCGTGCCACAGAAACAGCGCGCAGACGATCGCGACGACGATGAACTCCTCGATCAGCTTGCTCGTCAGATTATCGACCGATCGCCCGATCAGCGCCGATCGATCATAAGTGGGAACGATCTCGACGCCGGCCGGCAGGCTGGCCTTCAGCGTTTCGAGCTTGGCCTTGACCGCGCTGATGGCAGCCCGGGCGTTTGCGCCCGAGCGCAGAACGATGATGCCGCCGGCGACTTCACCTTGTCCGTTCAATTCGGCCACACCGCGCCGCATGTCGGGGCCGACCTGTACGGTTGCCACATCGGCAAGCGTGACGGGCACGCCACCCGCCGTCGTCTTGATCGGCAACGCCCGGAAATCGTCGAGATTGGCGAGATAGCCGCTCGCGCGGACGATATATTCGGCTTCGGCCTGTTCGATCACCGAGCCGCCCGCTTCCTGGTTGCCGCGCCTGATCGCGTCGATCACCGCCTCGTGCGTGACGCCGTAGGCGATCAGCTTGTCGGGATCGAGCACGACTTGGTATTGCCGCACCATGCCGCCAACGGTCGCGACTTCGCTGACGCCGGGGATCGTCTTCAGCTCATAGCGGAGGAACCAGTCCTGCAAGCTCCGGAGCTCGGCCAGGTCATGGCGGTCGCTGCGATCGACCAGCGCATATTCGTAAATCCAGCCAACGCCGGTCGCGTCGGGCCCGAGCTCGGTCTTGGCGCCCGCCGGCAACTGTCCCTGGACCTGGCTCAGATATTCGAGCACGCGGCTGCGCGCCCAATAGAGGTCGGTATTGTCCTCGAACAGCACGTAGACGAGGCTGTAGCCGACGAAGGAATAGCCGCGCACGACCCGGGCGCCGGGCACCGACAGCATCGTCGTCGCGAGCGGATAGGTGACCTGGTTTTCGACGATACGCGGCGCCTGGCCCGGATAATTGGTGCGGATGATGACCTGCACGTCGGACAGGTCCGGAAGCGCGTCGATCGCGGTCGAGCGCACCGCAATGAACCCTGCCGCCGCGATCATCGCCGCAGCGAGCAGCACGAACAGTCGTTGCGCAATCGACCAGCGAATGACGGCGGCAATCACTTGTGGCTTCCCGCAGGAGCCGCGCCGATCGGGCGGACCGGGATGCCGGTCAGACTCGCTTCGGAGTCGAGCAGGAACTGGCCCGAGGCGACGACCTTCTCGCCCTCGGCCAAACCGGCAAGGACTTCACTGCGACCGCCGCTTTCGCGGCCGATCTGAACCTCGGCGGGATGATAGCGGCCATCGCCTGCCGCGAGCATCACGAGCGTGCGCTTGCCGGTGCGGATCACCGCTTCGGTCGGGATCAACAGCGCGCTGCGCTCGCCTTCGCCCAGCGCCACGCGGGCGAACATGCCGGGCCGCAATCGCAGCCCCGGATTGCGCAGCTCGACCCGCACCGTGACGGTGCGGCTGTCGCTCTGCGCGGTCGGCAGGATCGCCTGCACCCGCCCGGGAAAGCGCTCGCCCGGAAAGGCGGCGAGTTCCGCCGTCACCGTGCCACCCGGATGGACCTCGCCAACCCGAGCCTCGGGGACCGACGCGTCGAGCCATACCGATTGCAGGCCGACGATCCGCGCGAGCGGCTGGCCTGCGGCGAGTGTCATGCCAGGTCGCACGTCGAGCGTGTCGATGACGCCTGCTATCGGCGTGGTCATCGCCGTTACGTCTTGAACGCGCCCGCTCCGTGCAACGGCAGCGATCAACCCCGGCGGCATGCCGAGTAGCGCGAGCCGCTGGCGTGCCGCTGCCGCGAGTGCGGCATTGCCGGTGCGCCGAACCGCCAGATATTCGCGCTGCGCGCCGCCCCATTCGGGCACGAGCAACGCGGCTATCTGCGCTCCGGCGGCAACCACGTCGCCCGGTGCCCGGCCATAGCCGCGCTGCACGAACCCGGCGCTGCGCGCTTGCACCACCGCAACGTTGCGCTCGTTGAAGGCGATGACGCCGGTGACATCAACGCCGGTCGCGAGGGTATCGCGCTTCGCTGCGGTGATGCGAACGCCCAGATTCTGCATCGCCGCCGGGTTGATCGTCACTGCCGGGGGGCCGCTCGCACCCGTGCCCCCTGTGCCGCTACCCCCATCGGCATATTTGGGGACCAGCTCCATATCCATGAACGGCGACTTGCCGGGCTTGTCGAACTTCTGGTTCGGGAACATCGGATCGTAATAATAAAGCGGCTGCTTGCCGCCGGCCGCTTCCGACCCGGTGGACGCACCACCATTTGGCGGTGAGGAATAACGACCGCCGAGGAACCCGATCAGCGCGACGAAGGCCAACGCTGCGGCAAGTTGGGAGGCCCGATCTGCGTTCATCTTCACGGCCGATCTCCTCCGTAGCTGAGCGTGATCCGCACCCCGTCGCGCGCCACCTCGGCCTCGCGGTCGAGCAGGTCGACCTCCGCCTCGGCCAGCGCGATCGACGATTGCAGCGCGGTGCCGAGATCGATCCTTCCGGCGGCGTAGCTCGCTCGATCCAGATCGTTCCGCTGGCGGGCCAGCGGGAGCAAAATATCCTGCGCACGCTCAAGCCGCTCATGATGCATCCGATGATCGGCAAGATCGCTCTCGAACGCCGCGATGATCTCGCGTTCGGCATCGGCTCGGTCGAGGCGGGCGCGTGCCATCTCGCTCGCCCTGGCCGCGATCACCGGATTCTGGCGTTTACCCGCGAACAACGGCAGGTCGATCTTGACGCCCAGCGAGAACAGGTTGCCGTAACGCGGCTCGCGATTGCCAATCGATCCGCTAACTTCCCAATCGGGATGCTTGGCAGCCTCCGCCAGACGCATCTCAGCGGCCGCCTGGCCGATCAGCGCGTCCTTGACCTGGAGCGACGGGAGCGTCGCCAGTCCGGCGCGCAGGCCGGCCTCGTTGAGCGTCGCATCCGGCGGCGGACCGACCACCTGCGGATCGGCCTCGCCCGTCCAGCGCGTCAGCTGGGCACGGGCGCTGGCGATTGCCGCCTTGAGATCGCTGCGGCGGTCATCGAGCGCAGCGCGCAGTCGCTGCGGCTCGATCGCCTCGGCCGGACGGGCGGCACCGCTCGCCAGCCGGGCCGGCGCGGTCGTTGCGAGATCATTCAGTCGCTGGCCCAGCCGGTCCAGGATCGCCAGCCGGCGCTCGGCATAATAGAGATCGACCCACGCCATCCCCGCTGCGACACGGACCCGTCGACGTTCCGCTGCGCCCTCGGCATCGGCCATCCCGATATCGGCAGTCGCGCGCGCGGCGCGCGCTCGACGCTTGGCGATGTTGGGCACTTCCTGGCTGATGCCGAGCACGCCCATCGTGAAGTTGTCGCTGTTGAACTTGCCCGCGTCAGGACCGGTAAAGGGAAAGTCTTGCAGCTTAACTTCGAGCTTGGGATCGGGCAGCCGATCAGCGGCAATCGCCGCCGATCGCGCCGCATCGGCAGACGCGGCGCGCGCAGCAATGCTCGGCGCATCATGATCGGCGCGCTCCAGCGCCTGATCGAATGTCAATGGCCCCGCGTTCGCCGGAACCGACGCGAATATTGCGACCGCAGTAATGATCCTTCGGTGCATCATAATCCCCCTTCGCCATTTATGGCTGATCGAGCTGAAACGGCAAAGAGGACCGTCGATAGAAGACGGTCCTTGTGCGTGACAGAATGTCGCCCGATGGACGTCAGTCCATCGGGCGAAGGGGGAGTTACGATGCGCTCGCGGCCATCTCCGGCGTAGCCTTCATGTCGGCCATTTGCCCGACCGGAACCATCCGGCGGTCGGTGACGGTGGGGACCCAAGTAACGCCGCCGCGGGGGCCGGCATTCCAACGCCAGTGCCCTTTTATAACAGCCGTTTCGACAGGCTTGGCGGGACGGTCGGCTACGCGATGCGCCGTGCCACGCGGGCCGGGCGTGTATTCCCAATGATAGCCATCGCTACCATGGGCGGCGGCGAAAGCCGGGGCGGTGGTGCCAAGGCCTGCGGCAAGCGCGGTCGCAGCGAGAACGATGCTTGAAAAACGGGTCATGATAAGTTCCTCGAATGATGCCAGTCCCGCCGCTCTGGGTCGGGCCGGTTATGTCGCTTGATCCATGCGGGCGCGGGCCATTCGGCAGTCGCGATCCGCATCCGGTAAAGTGGGAGCGCCGTCGGGCGCTTGGGTCAGGCGACGTTTCGAGGAGGAGGATCAAGCCCGCGCGTGGGCTTGGCGATCGTGAACGATACCAGTTGCGGTAACGGGCGAACGCTGAGCTCAATCGCCCGGGCAGAAGGCTGCGGCGCGGGCGTCGCCAGCGCGACGACGCACATCGCGTCGCACGCCAGCATACACGCCTTGTGCTTCTCGTCGCAGCACGAGCCTTTCTTCATGCCATGATCCATCGACGCCATTACCGGCATCGCATCGGCGCACATCGCCTGCGTCGCGAGCGCCGGAACCGGAGCCGCCACGACAAACATCGCCAGAATCAGGATGAGTAGACGCTTCATGGTGGGCTATTCGTAGCACAACCGCTATGAGTTACAAAACAATGCGACTTAGCGCTGTGGACTCATGGCACCGATGCGCGACAGCGGATCGGATAATCGGCCCATCGGCTCGGCTGACCTGACCGGCTGTTTCTAACTGAGACAATGTCGGAATTGAAACGGCATTTCGCCATATCCACTTCGTCCCTTAAGCGAAGGAACTCCACGCCATCATGATGAGGAACAACACGCCGAGAAGTCCTTGATAAACAACAAAGGGCCATGCGGAGAAGCGCTCGAGAATGCGCTTCAGCGCCCAGATCGCGATGAACGCGGAAATTGAAGCCGTTAACAGACCGACCATCAGCACCGACCAGCCGCGCAGGTCGAGCCCCGGCCGGTGGAGTTCCCAAATCTCCTTGAGTGCCGCGAGCGCGATAGCCGGAATACCTATCAGGAAGGACAAACGCGCCGCCTCCTCGCGCCTGAAGATGAGCGCCAGGGCCGCGGTCAGGGTCGAGCCCGATCTCGAAATACCGGGAATGGGGGCACCAACCTGAGCAAGTCCGACGAGAATTGCATCAACAAGCGAGGAACTCTCGACGGTACGGCGATGACGTGCCGTAATCTCGGTCAGCGCCATCAGGAGCGCCATGCCGATACAGGCCCAGCCGATCGCCGTGAGACTGCGAAGCGGCGAAGCGCATTGATTGAGGATGGTGCTCAGTGCGGCGCCGGCGATCACGATCGGAAGGGTGGCGAGCCCGATGCGCAGCGTCAGCCGAAGGTCGGCGTCGTCAAAACGCCGCTGAGTGATGGCCGAAACGGAGCCACCAGCGAGCCGGACCACGTCCCGCCGAAAATAGCTGACCACCGCCACCCGAGCAGCAAGCTGCATCGCCGCCGAGAACGCCGCGCCGGGATCGCGCCGGCCCAGCAGCGCGGGAACGACGCGCATGTGGGCCGTCGAGGAGATCGGAAGCAGCTCGGTTATCCCCTGGACCAATCCCAGCCACGCGACCTTGGCATGACCGAGGGACACGAAGCCGGTATCGACGCCAGGCGAGCATGCAGCGGTCATGGGCTATCTTTCCCTGGATGGAGCGGGCTGCGTCAGGACGCCCGCCGCCGATTATACGAGAAACCGATAAATATCGCGGCGGCCATCGCAAGCTGCGTCAGGATCGACTGCCAGGTCGGGAAGATGCCGAGCATCGAAAGCCGCGGCGCGGCCGCCATCGGCGCGATGTCAATAATGCCGGCTTCCTGGAGAGCGGCGACGCCCTTCCCGGCGAGGACGACTGTCAGCCCCGCCATCAGCCACGAACTGTAGGAGAAGAATTGGGCGATCGGCAGTTGACGGCTGTAGCGCAGCATGGCCCAGGCGATCACCCCCAGCATCAGCACCGCGGCCGCAGCACCCGCGAGCAGCGCACCACCATTACCCTGCACCCAGAGCGCTGCGTAGAACAGAATCGTCTCGAACACCTCGCGGTACACGACCACGAACGCGAGGCCGCACAGGAGCCAGGCCGAGCGATCCGACAGGGCATGCGCCATCTTGTCCCGGATGTAGCGCTGCCATTGATCGGCCTGTGCCTTGCCATGCATCCAGATTCCGACCGACAGCAGAACCACGGCAGCGAACAGCGAGCCGAACCCTTCGGTCAGCTCGCGGCTCGCGCCGCTGATCCCGATCGCATAAGTGGCGACGAACCAGGTAAGCAGTCCCGCCGCGAGGGCACCGACCCATCCTCCATGGACATAGGGCAGAACCTCTGTCCGCTCCGCCTTCCGGAGAAAGGCGATCATGGCGACAATGATGAGCAGGGCTTCCAGCCCCTCGCGCAGCAGGATCGTCAACGCGCCCAGGAACGTCGAGGCTTGGCTGGACGCACTCGGTACCAGGGCCGCTTCGGCATCGTCGAACAAGCCGTTCAGGACGAGCGCGCGGTTCGCGAGATCGTCCGCCGAAACGCCCTGGTCGATTGCGGCGCGATACTCGCCCATCGCGCCTTCGATCCGGCTGAGCAATGTCGCATCGCGCGCGCCCAGGGTGGGCTCGACCGGCTCGAATCCGTCAAGATAGGCGGAGAGTGCAATCTCCTTGGCGGCGCGGCGGTCGCCTTTGCGAAACGCGTCGAGACTGGCTGCGAGCTTCTGCCGAACCAGCGAGAGCGAGCCCGGCGCCTGCGCGACCACGGCTTCCGGGTGACGGCGCAGATAGGCCATCACCGCCAGCGCCGGTCGTTCGCCGATGCTCGATGCAAGCGTGGCCGGCGTGAGCGAAACCAGCGTCTTGAGGTCCGGTATGCGCTGCCGCAGCGTGGGGTCTGCCTTCCACAGACGCTCGCCCTCGCGGGCCTGGTCATCGGTCAAGGCAAAGCTCCCGGCGCGAAGCGCAAGCGCCCAGCGATCGTCGCTCGGAAGGTCCGCGAAGCTCTGCATGGCGGTGCCGTCAATGCCCTGGCCGATGACCTGATAGAGCGCGAATATGCTTCGCTGGCGGGCACGGGTCAGATCGGTGAAAGCGATCGGCGATGTGCTGAGCTTGGCCGCATTCAGGCCATGGCCATCGCCGGTCGCGCCATGGCATGCGGCGCAGGTCGTCTGGAACAATGCCTCGCCCCGCGCGAAGCTCGGCGGCGTGGCGGGGGCAAGCGGAACGGGATAGGCTTGGAGGAGGTCTGCTGCCAGTCCGTGCGTGAGCGTTGCGACTTCTTCCGGCGATCCCTTGCGGCCGATGACAGCCTGGAGGTGCGCGGCGCCCGACATCAATGCCCCGCGCTGCGGTGTCGGCGGCAAGGTTGCGAGCCGCGCCGACACGGATGCCGCGAATTCGGTCATCTCGGCATATTCAGACGCGCTCTTTATCCGGCCCCCATCGACCGCGCCGCCATAGTCCACGGCCATATAGTCGAGCAGCCGCCAGGCGGTTTGCACGTCGTTCGGGTCCGCTGCCGGTGCCGCGCTCAGCCCGGCCGGTATCGCGGCCAGCCAAAAAAGCGCGATTACCGAGGCGAAGACGCGCCGAGCCGTTGCCGCTGAGAATCGGCGAAATGGGAGGTGGGACATCGCTCTGCCCTACAACCTCCAGTAGCTGTAGAAGCAAGAACTTTGCGAGCACGACGCAATAGCAATTGTCAGGGCAGTGTGATGCACGACATGGACGATGTCCGATCGGCCAGGATCAGTAATAGTCGGCAAGCCGGATCTCGCGGACGGCACCGCCATCGACCGTGAGCTTCACACGCCTTCCGACAGGTCCGAAGCGCCAGCGCCAGAGCGCTCCCCGGGTATAGGTAAAGTCGACCGGCCGGCCGTCGACCGCAATGATCCGCTCTCCGATCGCCCAACCATCGCGTGCCGCAGGACTTCCCGCCGCGACATGGACCACAATGAGGGCGTCGGTGGAAGCCGCGAGACCGAGGCCGCTATGGTCTTCCAGCATGGCCGGTCGGCGGTCGGATGCGAGTGCGTGGAGCCACAGCCGTCCGACCGTGAAGTCGAGCACCACGTCGAATTGGGCAAGCAGCGGCAGGCCGATATTGCCGACCGTGCTGCCGGAAAGCCAATCGTCGACGGCGAGCGCGGGGATGACATCCACGCCAAGGCCCGCGACCTCGGTACGATCCACCATGAACGTGGTTGCGAGACGCTTGCCGTCCACGCCGCCGAGAACCGCGGTTGAACGCGGCTTGCCGTCTAGCAAGCCGTGCCGATCGGCATAGCCCTGCGACACTATCAGCGCCGTGCTGCTCCCGAGGTCGACCACGAGCGGCGCAGGATCGAGTCCGGCGATCGACGCATAGACCAACAGCTCGCGATTGCTCCCGTGCCCCATCGGCGCGAAAGCCCAATCCGGTCCGCCTGCAAAGCGCTCGGCCAGGGCGTAGCGAGCATTCGCGAAATCCAGCGCCAGGCACCGACCGGCGAGCACGTCCTGGCCCAATATGAGATCGATCGGCCTCCCGAACGCGGCCGACGCCGTATCGAGATCGGCAGTATAGGCCAGGGCGAGGTGGCGTGACTGCCGGCCGATCACGACATCGAGGTCGCGGACGATCCTCGCAGAGGCTCGTCCGCCCAATCCGCGGATCGTGCGTGTCTCGGCCCCGTCCAGCCCCAGTCGCTGCGCGAGCGAAGCGCTGATGATGGAGGCCGCGCTGCCGCTGTCGAGAATGGCCGCCACCGAAATTCCGCCGACGTCCGCACGCACCACCAGCGTATCGCCGGTTGCCATTTCGAAGCTGTCCCAAGCGGCATCGGAAGCGAGCCCGCTCCACAATCCGCCCCGATGCGCCGTCATGGCGAGCAAGCGGGACGGCGTGGTAGCCAACGCCAAGCCACTACCGGACAGAAGGCCGGCGAGTATCGCTCGTCGCTGCACGGTCAAGGCGTCCGAATTGCGTTCACCACATTACCTGATTGGTCACTGCCCATAATCGCAGCGATCGGTCGGTTCCTACCTCCTCCAGCCGCTGGAGGATCAAGCCTTTTCGCCACGAGGTGGCGTGTTTGCTATGCGACTGGTCGGGCAATGGCCTGGATGACGCGGCAGTCGGCGATCCGCTGGCGATCGCAATTCTGACTCATCGCGGCCAGTTCATCGCGAAGGGCTGCGAGCTGTCCCAATCGTTCCTCTACTGCGGCGAGGTGACGAGATGCGATCGCCATCGCTTCCCCGCAATCGCGCCCCGGCTCGCTGGCGAGTGCAATGAGCGAACGAATCTCCTCGATCGAGAAGCCCAGCCTGCGGCCGTTGCGAACGAAGTTGAGCCGATCGACATCGCGAAGCGCATAAGTGCGCCGATTAGACTCAGTCCGCACCGGCCGATCGAGCAACCCGATCTCCTCATAGAAGCGGATCGTCGTCACTTTGGTGGCGGTCGCGCGCGATAGCTCCCCGATTTTCATGCGGTTTTCGTCTCCGATCTGTTGCGAGCGCGTCGCTTTAGTGCTTGCTCCTACAGTGACTAGAGATTGTAGGGAAGGCTGATGACCGAATCCGCCTCCTCATCCTGCGCCTGTCATGGCGACGAGAAACGCGCACAACACGACCCGGCCTATCGACACGCGCTTACGGTCGTCGTCGTGCTCAACCTCGCATTTGGCCTGTGTGAGCTGGTCGGTGGCTTCCTTGCCGACAGCCAGGCCCTGAAGGCGGATTCACTCGACTTCCTTGGAGATGGCTCGATCAGCCTGTTGGGGCTGATCGCGCTGACATGGTCCCCGCGTAGCCGCGCTCGGATTGCGCTCAGCCAAGGACTTTTCCTAGGAGCGTTAGGCCTCGTGGTCATCGGCTTCGCAATCTGGCGGGCGCTGAATGCAGCCGTGCCGGAGGCGCAACTGATGGGCGGGATCGGTGTCGTGGCGCTTGCCGTCAATGTCACCGCGGCCTTGGTGCTTGCCCGCTTCCGCGAAGGCGACGCCAATGTGCAGGCGATCTGGCTGTTCAGCCGCAACGATGCCATCGCGAACATCGCGGTCATCGTCGCGGCCGGGCTCGTCGCATGGACGGACAGCGCATGGCCCGACCTCGTGGTGGCCGGCGTGATCGCTCTTCTTTTCCTCCATTCCGCCTATGAGATCGTCCGCAACGCACGGGCCGAACTCAGCTCCACCCCCTGATCCTTGGGTATCATGCCACCAATTTCGAACCCCTTGGCCTGCGCGCTCGCCGCAGCCGTCCTCGCCTCAGCGTCCGGCGTCCCCGCAGCTCATGCCCAGACATCGGCGTCGGCGAACGCCCCTGTCTTGACGCTGGCCGACGCGCTCGACCTCGCCGGTTCGGCTTCGCCCAATATCGACGCCGCCGATGCCGGCGTGCGCGCCGCGGGCGCGGCTCGGCGGGTCGCCGCTCTTCGGCCGAACCCGTTGCTCAATGCCGACATCGAGAATGTCGGCGGTTCGCGCGCGTATAACGAGATCGAAGCGCCCAAACAGACGGTCTCGGTCGGCGTGCCGGTCGAACTGGGAGGCAAGCGCTCCGCCCGGATCGCGGTCGCCGATGCTCAAGGCAACCGCGCGCAGATCGAGCGGGTCGTTGCCGGCGCTGATCTCCGGGTGGCCGTGACACAAGCCTATGTGGAAGCTCTCGCAGCCGATCGGCGTCTTGCGACCGCACGTGACCAGGCGGCGATCGCGGCAGAGGCGGTCCGTGCCGCCCATGTTCGCGTCGTGGCCGGGCGCGCGTCGCCGCTGGAGGAACAGCGCGCCGAAGTGCTGCGGATCAGCGCGGACGCAGCCGTCGACCGCGCGGCGCGCCTCGCGGACTTGGCAAGGGCGAACCTCGGTCGCCGTATCGGCCGTCCCGCGACGGGCGCGCTCGATGAAGCATGGTTTGATCGGGTGGACAGCTATGGGCCGTCGCAGCTCGACGCCGGCAGCAGTCTTGCCGTCGCTTCGGCGCGAGCCGACGAAAAAGCGGCCGACGCACAGCTTCGGCTGGCGCGATCGCAGCGGCTGCCCGATGTGACGGTGAGCGCAGGCTTGCGGCGCCTGCCGATCAACAATGACGTGGCTGCGGTGTTTGGCGTGTCCGTGCCGTTACCGTTCTTCAACAGCGGCACATCGTCGATCGCGCAGGCAGGCGCCGAACGGGACAGGGCCACGGCGCTGCGACGCGCGGCCGAACTCGAAAATGAGCAGGCAATCGGGCAGGCACAGGCGGATGTCGCCAACGCCGCAGCAGCGGCCAGGACCGCGGCGGGGCCGTCGCTCGCCGCGGCCCAGGAGGCCGCGCGCATCGCCCGCATCGGCTATCGCGAAGGCAAGTTCGGCCAGCTCGATCTTCTCGAGGCGGAACGCACTCTGGCCGATACCCGGTCGGCCGCGATCGACGCGCTTGCCGCCTTCCACAACGCCCAGGCCCAGCTCGATCGCCTGACCGCCTCCGCAAAGGACTGACCCGATGACCTCATCCCGTTTCCAGGCGGCTTCACCGCTTCTCCTGGCAGTGCTGCTTGCTGCATGCAGTGGGCAGGCGGCCAAGGAAGCCTCCGGCGAAAAGACCGAAGCGGCCGGAGAAGCCAAGGGCGAGAGCGGCAAGAAGGCCGATACGGTCAAGCTGTCGGCCGACCAGATCAGGACGGCCGGAATCGAGATCGTCCATCCGACCGTCGGCGGGAATGGCGGCGCGATCGAGCTGCCGGCGACCGTCGAGGGCAATCCGCAAGGCACGCAAATCGTGTCCGCCGCGATCGCCGGGCGGGTGGTGGCGCTCAATCGCAATCTTGGCGAGGCCGTCCGGCGCGGCGAGACGCTAGCGGTGGTTGAGAGCCGCGAGGCAGCCTCGCTCAAGGGCGAAGTCGAGGCGGCGCGCGCACGGCTCGCGCTTGCACAGTCGAACTATGCACGCGAGCAGCGCCTCTATGCCGAGCGCGTGTCGCCCGAACAGGATCTGATCGCGGCGCGCACCGCAGCGACGGAAGCGAACATCGCGCTTCGCCTCGCGCGCCAGCAACTGTCCGCGACCGGCGGCGGCGGCGGGTCACTCAACCGCGTCGGCATCGTCGCGCCGATCGCGGGCCAGGTCATTGGCCGGAACGCCATGCTTGGGCAGACCGTCGCGGCCGATGCCGAGCTGTTCCGCGTTGCCAATCTTTCGACCGTCTCGCTTTCGCTGTCGCTCTCGCCGGCGGATGCAGGCCGGGTGCACCCGGGCGCGACCGTCGAGATGACGGCGCCGGGACGGACAACGCAGGCCCGTGTCACCTTCGTTTCGCCTGCGCTTGATCCCCAGACGCGGCTCGTGCCCGTCGTCGCGACCATCGACAACCGAGGCGGCCAATGGCGCGTCGGCGAATCCGTGACCGCCGCGATCCAGCTCGTCGGCGCAGGCGATACCAGTATTCGCGTGCCGCTCACGTCGATCCAGACGATCGACGGCAAGTCCGTTGTGTTCGTCCGGACCGACGATGGCTTCAAGGCGACGCCGGTGACGCTCGGCGCCCAGTCGGGCGAGACAGTGGTCATTGCCTCGGGCCTCACCGGACGCGAGCAGGTTGCCTCCACCAACAGCTTCATCCTGAAATCCGAACTCGGCAAGAGCGCGGGTGGGGACGAGGATTAAGCCATGATCGAACGCATCGTTACCCTTGCGGTCGCGCGTCGCTGGCTTGTCCTGCTGCTGACCGTCGTTGCCGCCATCATCGGCATCGTGTCGCTCCGGCAGCTCCCGATCGACGCCGTTCCCGATGTCACCAACAATCAGGTGCAGATCAACGTGCGGGCGCCGGCGCTTTCGCCGGAGTTGATCGAAAAGCAGGTCACATTCCCGGTCGAGACCGCGCTCGCCGGCATCAAGGGCCTCGAGAGCACGCGCTCGCTGAGCCGCAACGGCTTCGCCCAGGTAACGGCGGTATTTTCCGACGCGACCGACATCTATTTCGCGCGGGCGCAGGTGGCCGAGCGGCTCAACGATCTGAAGGAATCGCTGCCAGCCGGTGTCACGCCGGAAATGGGCGCAATCGCGACCGGCCTCGGCGACATCTACATGTGGACGCTCCACTATCAAGAGCGTGGTCATGAACGGCACAAGCCCGGCGAGCCCGGCATCCAGCCCGATGGCAGCTATATAACGCCCGAGGGGGATCGCCTCGTCAGCGAGGCCGACCGGGCGACCTATCTCCACAGCGTCCAGGAATGGATCGTCGCGCCGCAGGTGAAATCGGTTGCCGGTGTCGCCGGCGTCGACTCGCTCGGCGGTTTCGACAAGGAATATCTGGTTGTACCCGACGTCCAGAAGCTCGCCGCGATCAAGCTCAGCCTGGCCGAACTTGCCGACGCGCTGGAGGCGAACAACAGCGCGATCGGGGCCGGGGTGGTCGATCGCAACGGCGAAGGGCTCGCGGTGCGCGCCGACGCGCGCATCCGCAGCATCCCGCAGCTCCGCAACACGGTGGTCGCGACGCGCGACGGCGTGCCGATCCTGCTCGGGCAGGTCGCCGATGTCCGTCTCGGCCAGGGAATCCGCCTCGGTTCGGCGTCGGAGAATGGCCGGGAAGTCGTGACCGGCACCGCCGTGATGCGGATCGGCGAGAACAGCCGCACCGTATCAACCGGCGTGGGCGAACGGTTGCGCAAGATCGGTCCGTCGCTTCCGCCCGATGTTGTGATCGAGCCCGTGCTTGACCGGACCGCGCTGGTGAACTCGACCATCTCCACTGTTGCTCGCAACCTGGGCGAAGGCGCGGTGCTGGTTATCGTCGTCCTGTTCCTGCTGCTCGGCAATTTTCGCGCTGCTCTGATCGCGGCGGCAGTCATCCCGGTCACGATGTTGCTGACCAGCTTCGGCATGCTCCGCGTCGGGGTCTCGGCGAACCTGATGAGCCTTGGCGCACTCGATTTCGGTCTGATCGTCGACGGCGCCGTTATCATCGTCGAGAATGCCTTGCGTCGCCTGGCCGAGCGGCAGCACCGCCACGGCCATCATCTCGATATTGGCGAGCGCCTGTCCGTGATCGCCCAGGCCGCTCGTGAGATGATCCGCCCCTCGGTCTATGGGCAGGCGATCATCATCATCGTTTATGTGCCGCTGCTGACCCTTTCGGGTGTGGAGGGCAAGACGTTCGAGCCGATGGCGCTCACCGTCATCATGGCGCTGCTGTTCGCCTTCATCCTGTCGCTCACCTTCGTGCCGGCGGCGATCGCCGTCTGGCTGAGCAAGCCGGTGGAGGAGAAGGAAGGCCGGATCGTTGGATGGCTGCGCCGCCGCTACGAACCGGGCCTCGACCGGGCGCTCAGCCGTCCCAAGCTCACGATCGGCATCGCCGTGGCGTCACTCGCGCTCGCCGTGGGGGGCTATCTGTCCCTCGGCCAGGAGTTCCTGCCCCAGCTCGACGAGGGCAATGTCCTCGTCTCCGCCTATCGCGTGCCGGGCACCTCGGTCGAGCAAAGCCAGAAGATGCAGTTCCAGATCGAGAAGGTGCTTGCCGGGATGCCCGAGATCAAGACGGTGTTCTCGCGAACTGGCACCGCCGAGCTGGCGTCGGACCCGATGCCGCCCAACGCAACCGACACCTTCGTCATGCTCAAGCCGCGTGACCAATGGCCCGATCCGGGTGAGGCGAAGGCGGAGGTGGTCGAGCGCATCGAAAAACGTCTGGCTGGCGTTCCGGGCCATTCCTACGAGGTCACCCAGCCGATCCAGATGCGCTTCAACGAGCTGATCGCCGGCGTCCGCAGCGATGTCGCGGTCAAGGTGTTCGGCGACGACTTCGGCCAGATGAACGACGTCGCCGACAAGATTGCGGCGGTGCTGCGCCGCGCGAAAGGCGCCGAGGACGTGAAGGTCGAGCAGACCGAAGGCTTGCCGATGCTCGATATCGCCTTCAACCGCGATGCAGCGGCGCGTCTCGGCGTCACCGCCAAAGACGTCCAGGCGGCCATCGCCGCGACGGTCGGCGGCCGCGAGGCGGGGGTCATTTTCGAGGGCGATCGCCACTTCCCGGTCGTCATCCGTCTGTCCGACGTCGATCGCGCCAATTTCGAGAGACTGGGACAGGTGCCCGTGCCGACGCCGTCGGGCGTATCGGTGCCGCTGGCGAGTGTCGCCGACATCCAGATCAATGATGGTCCCAACCAGATCAGCCGCGAGAACGGCAAACGGCGCGTCGTCGTTCAGGCCAATGTTCGCGGTCGGGATGTCGCGAGCGTGGTCGCGGAAACGCAGGCGGCGATCGCGCGCGACGTGGCACTGCCGGCGGGCACCTATCTCGAATGGGGCGGTCAGTTCGAGAATCTCGCATCAGCCCGCGCGCGGCTGATGCTGGTCGTGCCGGCCTGCTTCGCGCTGATCCTGCTGCTGCTCTACGGCGCGCTCGGCTCGGCGCGCGATGCCGCGATCGTCTTCACCGGCGTTCCCCTCGCGCTGGTCGGCGGCGTCCTCGCGCTCGTGCTGCGCGGCATGCCCTTCTCGATCTCGGCGGCCGTGGGCTTCATCGCCTTGTCTGGCATCGCGGTGCTCAACGGGCTGGTGATGGTGACGTCGATCCAGGACCTTATGCGCAACGGCATGGACCGGGCGACGGCGAGCCGTGACGGTGCCTTGGCCCGGCTTCGCCCTGTGGCGATGACGGCGCTGGTGGCCTCGCTCGGCTTCGTGCCGATGGCGCTCGGGCATGGTGCCGGTGCTGAGGTCCAGAAACCGCTGGCCACGGTCGTCATCGGCGGCCTGATCTCCGCGACCTTGCTGACTCTGTTCGTGCTGCCGACGCTCTACGCGCGCTACGGCCGGCGGGAATTGCCACGGTCGCACGACGAGCAGGGGGAAGCAGGCGCGGCTCCGACCGTGGGTCACCATGGCGGCCCCGCACCTCAGAACGCCTGATACGGCCGGGTGGCCGACGCGCATGTCCAAGCCGCTTGCGGCCAAAGGCGTCGGCCCATGTTCTCAAGCGTGGTCTCAACGCCCGGCTCTCGTGGCTTCGGATGTCGGTGTCCGACGGTACTGGAAGTTGAGAAACGCGCTTGAGTGCCGCGCCGCCGGCGAGGCCGGCCATCCAGCACCGCCGAACATCTTGGGGATAGTGTGAAATTCGTGAGCTGACCATGGCTTATGCTTGCCAATATCGGCCCGCTCGCACAGAATCTCCCCAATGAGAAAGGATATCGATCATCTGCCTGCGGCGCAGCGGGGCGAACTGGACCGGGTCCAGGGCGTGCTGATGGACGAGTTCGCCGAGGCCATCGCCAAGGCGACCTCGCCGTCGCGCAAGAACGGCAAGATCCTCAAAGTCATCCTGTTCGGAAGCTATGCGCGCGACGACTGGGTCGACGAACCCGAGAATGGCTATCAGTCCGATTTCGATCTGCTCGTGGTCGTCAACCACAGCGACCTGACCGATATCGCCCATTACTGGTACGTCGCCGAGGACAGAATTCTGCGCGACGCCGCGATCCAACGGCCGGTCAACATCATCGTCCATGCGCTCGACGAGGTGAACCAGTCATTGAAGCGCGGCGAGTATTTCTGGGTCGATATCGCGCGCGACGGCATCGTGCTCTACGAGCTGCCCTGCCATCCGCTGGCGACGCCGATGCCGCTCACCTCGACCGATGCCTATCTGATGGCGAAGGCCTGTTTCGAGGAGTGGCTCGAAAAGATCACTGACGCGATAGAGATTGCTGAATTTTGCATTGAAAAAGGCAAGTGGAAGGACGCAGCCTTTACGCTGCATCAGGCTACCGAACGCGCCTATATCTGCTTCCTGCTCGTGCGGACGCTCTATTTCCCGCGCTCGCACAACATCAAGTTCCTCCGCTCGCTCGCGGAGGACAGCGAACCCCGGCTGATTGATGTCTGGCCGCGCGATCGGCGTCTCGACCGCCGCCGCTTCCAGCTCCTCAAGCGTGCCTATGTCGAGGCGCGCTATTCGACCGCCTATCAGATCGACGTCGACGATCTGACCGCGATCCTCGCCTGCGTGCGAACCTTGCGCGACGTGGTCGAGCAAGTTTCGCGCGAGCATCTCGAAACGCTTCGGACCAAAGCCGGGCACTGATTTTCCCTTTCCGGCATCAATTTGGCGACGCTGTCGGCCGTCTTGCCTTTATCTTTGATCTGCGCCTAATCTGCGGCTGCGTCGCGTAGCGCCGCCGGGGCTTGAGAACCCCGCTTGAGAAATCGATCCCTCCGCACCTCGTCGTTGCGGCCGGGTGGCCGTCGCATCTGTCCAGGCCGTTTCGGCTAAAGGTGGCGGCGCATGTTCTTTTGCATGTTCTCAACGCCCGGCTCCCGCAGGTCCGCCTCGCACCTGGAGGCAGGCCGGATATGCGCCGAGAACGGATATCGCCCGATGAGCTGAGCCGGCATGCCGGTGCCGACCGATGCGGCTGAACCTGGCGTCCGACGAGATCATCGCTGTCGGCGCGCCGCGCGTCGCCGATGATGATCCGCTGCCGCCCGAAGACCGCGCTTCGCCTCTCACCCCATCTCCCACACCGGCCCGCTCGCTCGACGCGCTCTATCGCGCGCACGCGCCGCGCCTGCTGCGTTTCTTTTCCCGTCGCTCAGGCAACGACGACGCGCTCGATCTCGTCCACGAGACCTTCGAGCGGTTGGCCCGGCGTGACGGCGATGCCGGCGCCGCCGTCGATCGTCCCGAAGCCTATCTGTCCCGGATCGCCGGCAATCTCCTGCGCGACCGCGCGAAATTCGCCGCGCGCCGCTCCGCCGCCTTTCATGTGCCGATCGACGAGATCCCGCTCGCCGGGCGCGATCCGCTCGACCAGTTGGAGGCGCGGGATATGATCAATCGTCTCGAAACCGCTATGCAGCGGCTCCAGCCACGGACGCGGGAGATATTCATGGCGTGTCGACTCGATGGATATAGTCATGCGGAAGTCGCGGAACGCATCGGCATGAGCGTGCGCGGCGTGCGCAAGCAGATGAGCCGGGCCATCGCCGAGATCGAGCGTGTCTTGGGCGACGAGTGACGACAATGTCCGGCCGTGGTACAAAATCCGATGACGCGGTGCGTCGCGAGGCATCCGATTGGGTGGCGTTGATCCATGATCCCGACGCCGCGGTCGATCGCGCGGCGTTCGAGCGCTGGCGAACCGCCGATCCGCGCCATGCGGCGGCCTATGCGCGCGCCGAGCGCGCGTGGGACAGCGCCGCGTTCCTCGCCCAGACCAGTTTCGGGCGCACACGCGCTCTGCCCGAACGGCGGCGTTTTTTCGAGCGGACCGAGCTGCGCTACGCCTTTGCCGCGGCGGCCGTGCTGGTCGTGGCGATCCTCGGTCTGTCCATCGGCGGCGTCGGACTGTTCCGGCACGATCGTCCGCCCCAGGCCGCGCAATTCGCGTCGAACATCGGCCAGATACGCCGGGTTGCGCTGGCGGACGGTTCGACTGTCACGCTCGATACCGACAGCGTGCTGCGCGTCGCATTCACCGCCAGCGAACGCCGTCTCTATCTCTCGCGCGGCCGCGCGCGCTTCGACGTCGCGCATGACGCCGCGCGCCCGTTCGTCGTCATGGCGGGCAACGGTTCGGTGACCGCCCGCGGGACGATCTTCGACGTCGCTGTTGCCGGTGACCGCGTGAAGGTGATCCTGCTGCGCGGCGTCATCGAGGTGCGTGACGGTCCTTCGGCCGCGGACACGTCCCAACCGACCATGGTGCGCCTCAGCCCGGGCCAGCAGATTGCTTTCGGCGCCGCTGAGCCTTTGGTGGTCCCGCAGCCGGCCGCCGCGACCGATGCTCAATGGCCCACGGGCATGCTGAACTTCGACCGCACGCGGCTTGCCGACGCCATTGCTCAGGCCAATCGCTACAGCACCGTCCGGATCAGCCTCGCCGATCCCGCGCTTGGCGACGTGCGTATCACCGGCGCCTATCATACCGGCGACGCTGCCGGCCTGGCGCAGGGTATCGCCGACTCGCTCGGCCTACATGCGGCGAAAACCCCTGAGGGCGATGTCGTGATTTCCGCTCTGGCGCCGGTCCCGGCCACCTGAAATAAATTTGTCACGGGAGGGGGCAAGCCGCCGCCCTCTGTCGTCAAGCGCCCCGAACGACGCCGCAAAGTGCGTCTCAATGGGGAGTTCATGGAGTGATCGGACGGTTTTCGAGAAGCATTTACGTGTGCGTTGCGGGCACATCGATCATCGCGCTGGCGGCACCAGCTCATGCGCAACAGGCTGACCAGCGGCGTTACGATCTTCCCGCCCAGCCCCTTGGGACGTCGCTGCGCGCCGTCGCCGATGCGTCCGGCACCAACGTCATTGTCTCCTCAGCGCTGGTCGATGGCAAAATCGCTCCCGCTTTGTCGGGGCGGTTCACCGCTGTCGAGGCTATTTCGGCGCTGTTGCGGGGATCGGGTCTGCGCGCGAGGCTGGCGGGCTCCAGCCTTATCGTTGAGCGAGCACCAGCCGCGCAGGACGTCTCGGCGGAAGCGGACGGTTCGGACATCGTCGTGACCGGCAGCCGGATTCGCGGCGCGCCGGTCGCGTCGCCGATGATCCGGCTCGACCAGAAGGACATGCGCGATGCCGGGCAGAGCAGTGTCGCCGAGGTCGTGCGCAACATCCCGCAGAATTTCGGCGGCGGGCAGAATCCGGGTGTCGGCAACAACGTGCCGGCGGCCAGCGGTATCAACGTCGGCAGCGCCTCGACCATCAACCTGCGTGGACTTGGCAGCGATGCGACGTTGACGCTGCTCAATGGTCACCGCCTCGCTTATAATGGATCGCGCCAAGGCATCGATGTTTCGGCGATCCCGCTGGGCATGGTCGACCGGATCGAGATCGTCGCCGATGGCGCATCGGCGCTGTACGGTTCCGATGCCGTCGCGGGCGTCGCCAACATCATCCTGAAACGCGACTATGATGGTCTCGAAACGCGTGCGAACATCGGTGGATCGACCGATGGTGGCAATTTCCAGCAGCAATATGGCGCGGTCGCAGGCAAGCGATGGGGTTCGGGTGGCCTGATCGCCGCCTATGAGTTCGCACGCAACACCGACATCCTTTCCGATGACCGCTCTTATGCATCGTCGCGTCCCGGCGTCACCATCTACCCGGCGCTGCGGCGGGATGCCGTGGCGCTGGCGGGACATCAGGCGATCACCGATCGTCTTGAATTCACGGTTGACGCCCTCTTCAACAAGCGCTGGAGCCTGTCGGGCTTTCCGCTCAACACGGCCGGCGATCTCGCCGTCAGCCACACCGAGCAGAGTTCAACGAGCCGCTCCTTCGCCATCGCGCCTTCGCTCAAGCTCGACCTGGGCAAGGACTGGCGCCTGTCGCTCTCCGGCGTCTATGGCGAGGAAAAGGTGGAGCTGCACAGCGACAGCTATGCCGGCACCGCCCGGACCAGCGCCAATTTCGTCTGCTACTGCAACAGCGGCCGCTCGGTCGAGTTGGCCACCGATGGCAGCCTCTTCCGCCTGCCCGGCGGTCCGGTGAAGCTGGCCATCGGCGCCGGCTATCGCGACAATCGCCTCAATGCCTTTCGCGGCGACGGTAATCTCAACAATGTGAACAAGTCGCAGGACAGCTATTATGCCTATGGCGAACTCAATCTCCCGCTCGTTTCCGCCGGGCAGGGCATTGCTGGGATCGACCGTCTCAACCTGAGCGGGGCCGTCCGCTACGAGCGCTACCCCGGCGTCGATGCGGTCGCGACCCCCAAGCTCGGCATCATATATGCGCCGACGGCCGATATCGCCATCAAAGGAAGTTGGGGCCGGTCGTTCCGCGCGCCGACGCTCTTCCAACAATATCAGGCCCGAAGCGCGCTCCTCTACCCAGCCGCCAGTCTGGGCGGCGCCGGCTATCCGGCAAGCGCGACCGTTCTGCTGGTCCAGGGCGGCAACCCGACATTGAAGCCCGAGCGCGCCGGGACCTGGACCGCCACGATCGAGTTTACGCCACATACGGTGCCGGGGCTACGTCTCCAACTCGGCTATTTCTCGACCCACTACACCGACCGTATCGTGACGCCGATCAGTTTCCAGGCCCAGGCGCTCAGCAACCCGCTATATGCGGGCCAGGTCGCACTGGCGCCGGGCGCGAACGCGGTGACGGCGGCGATCGCCAACGCGGCGCAATTTTTCAATGTCTCGGGTCAAGCCTACACCCCCGGCAATGTCGTCGCGATCGTCGACAACAGCAACGTCAATGCCGGCCGCCAGTCGATCCACGGCGTCGATTTCCTCGCCGACTATCGGACCGATCTCGGGGCCAATCGCGGCACGCTGGGCCTCGCGCTTAACGCCAGCTACCTCGAAAGCAACCAGCAGCTCACGCCTGGAGCGCCGGTTCTCGCCAAGGCCGGCACCCTCTTCAATCCGCCGCATTGGCGAGGCCGGGGTAGCATTACTTGGAGCAAGGGTGGCCTGACCCTCAATGCAACGGCAAACCATATCGGGGGCGTCGAGGACATCCGTTCGACCCCGGCCATATCGGTCGATGGGATGGACACGGTCGATTTCACAGCACGCTATGCGTTCGGCGCCGTCCAAGGCCCGCTGCGCGGCCTCGAACTCAGCCTGACTTTGCAGAACGCCTTTGACGACCATCCAACGACGATCGCGACATCGGTCTATTCCGACACCGCTTACGACTCGACCAATTATTTGCCGGTCGGTCGCTACATCGGGATCGGGATCGCCAAGTCATGGTAGCATCGCGCTGCACGGCCCAAGGCCGCGTTGCGCGCGCCGCCGCTTTCCTGCCTGCTCTCTGGATACTCGCGACTGCGGTCCCCGCCATGGCTGCGTGCGAAGATCTATTGTCCTCCCCTCGCCCAGCGCGCCAGGCGGTTCGGTCGATCACCCCGGACGACCTGCTCCGACTCCGCGACATAGGGCAGCCTGACGGGTCAATGTTCGGTCAGCCGAGCCCGCTCGGCATTTCGCCGGACGGGCATCAGGCGGCATTTATCCTGAGCCGCGCCGATCCCGACACCAACAGCTATTGCCGTGCGCTTGTCGTGATCAGTCTGTCCGGCCCGCCAAACCCGCATATCCTCGATCGCGGCGGCGAGATGATCACCAACAGCACCGTCGCCAGGGGCCTGATCGTCGATATCGGTTTCCCGGCCTTGCTGACGCCGGCCTGGTCGCCCGATGGTCGGTGGATCGCCTATCTCCGGCGTGACCAGGGCGTCACTCAAGCTTGGCGCGCGCGCGCTGATGGCAGCGGTGCACAGGTCGTCACCCGGTCGCCGGTTGACGTCGAGGCGGTCGCTTGGACGCATGATGGACGGCGCATCGTCTATGTGGAGCAACCGGGCGATGATGATGCCGGACGCCGCATCGCACAGGAAGGCCGCGGCGGCTGGCTCTATGATGCTCGCTTTGCCCCAAATGTCGCGGCCCGGCCGCTCATCCCCGGCTCGGCGCCGCGCGAAGCCTTCACGATCGATCCGGCAAACGGGGATGTCATGCCGGCGGACGCTGCCGAGCGGACGCTTGTTCCGATCGAAGATCAGTCGGGAAGTTCGATCGCGCCGTCGGCGGTCTCGCCGGACGGAAGGCACGCATGGACCGAACATCGCGATGCGTCTCCACTCAGCCCCCTCCAGCTTGTCGTCGTCGATGATTCCGGAAATCGCGTGATCTGCACTGGGGCACATTGCGACGGCGGCTTTACGAGCCTCTGGTGGGACAGGGAGGGCAAGGAATTACGCTTCCTGCGGCGCGAAGGCTGGGCGAAGGGGCAAATGGGGCTCTATCGTTGGATTCCCGGCACTGCCGAGCCGCGGCGCGTGCTGCTCACTGATGATGTCCTGCTGGGTTGCACACCCGCGGGCTTGTCGTTGCTATGCACGTCCGAGAATGCCGTCACCCCGCGCCGGCTGGTATCGGTCGACCCCCGTAGCGGTGATGTGCGGCCGATCTACGACCCCAATCCCGAATTCGGATCGATCCGGCTTGGCAAGGTCGAGCGGCTGCGGTGGCGCAATGACCTCGGGCTCGAGGCGTGGGGCGATCTCGTTCTGCCGCCCGACTATCGACCCGGCACAAAGCTGCCGATGATCGTCGTGCAATATCATAGCGACGGCTTCCTGCGCGGCGGCACCGGCGATGAATATCCGATCCATGCCTTTGCGGCGCGTGGTTTCGCGGTACTGAGCATCGAGCGCCCCGCCTTCTTTGCGGAGGCGAAACCCGGCATTCGATCCTATGACGACGTCAATGCCGTCAACGGCAAGGGGTGGGCCGAACGCCGGAGCCTGTTGTCTTCGCTGGTCACCGGCGTGAACATGGTGATCGCCCGGGGCGTCGCCGATCCCGCACGGATCGGCATCACCGGCCTCAGCGATGGCGCGTCGACTGCGCGCTTCGCGCTGATCAACACGCGGCTATTCGCGGCAGCGGCGATCAGCACCTGCTGCGTCGAGCCGAAATCGGTCATGATCTATGGCGGCATCGCCTATGCCGATGCGATGCGGGCAATGGGCTATCCGCCCGCGAGCCGCGACGACCCCGCGTTTTGGAGCCCCTATTCGATGGCGCTCAATGCGCGAGCGATGGGCCGGCCGCTGCTGATGCAGCTCGCCGACGAGGAATATCTGCTCGGCCTGGAGACCTTCACCGCGCTGCGTGAGGCCAATCAGCCGGTGGAGATGTACGTCTTTCCCGGTGAGCACCACATCAAATGGCAGCCCGCGCACCGCCGCGCGATCTATGAGCGCAACCTCGACTGGTTCCAGTTCTGGCTGCAATCCCATGTCGATCCCGATCCCGCGAAGGCCGCGCAATATAAGCGGTGGGAGGCGATGCGCGCGCAGCTCCGACCAGCGGCGTCATCGCCCTGATCGAGTCCAGGCGCGTGCCCAGGCCTCGACATCGGCGAACTGCAGGATGCGCCTGAACGCATCGCCATGGACTGGCCGCGGATCGTCGAGCACGCCCAGCACGGCGGGCAGATCGAGCATGTCGTGCGCGGCCAACTCGCCATCGGCGAGCATCCGCCGGATCGCCGCGCGGTGCGTCTCGAATATCTGGGCCACGAAGCTATCAGGCGTGCCTTTCGACCGTCGCCAGATGACGTCTGCCGGTAAATCTCCGGCAAAGGCGCGACGCGCGACGACACGATTTCGTCCACCCTCGAACCACAGCCAGCTCGGAACGCCCAAGCAGGTCTCGACCAGCGGCTGGGATAGCAGCGGCGAAACAGTCGGTAGCAGATCCTGGGGGTCATGGCCTTCCACATAGCTTTGCGCAAAAGCCATCAACCGGATGTGCATCGCCTTGCCGGGGAGTGCGCCGGGCGGGAGGACGAGCCAGGGATGGAGGTTCGTCGGTCCGACCATCGCCACGGCCCGCGGCGACAGGAAACTCAAGTCCTGCACATGCCGCATGGCCGGCTTGCCGAGCCAGGCACGCCTCACGGCGTCGCTGGTGACGGCCCACAGGCTCGCCGGTGCGAGCTGGCTGATGTCCCGCGCTGTGCGCAGGAAGGAGGGGCCAAGTCCGGAGGTCAGCAGGCGGTCCGCTGCCGGCCCGGTGGACTGGAGTGAACAGAACACATTGTCCCCGCCACCGCCGTTGAAGATCGCGCCTGCCCCGATCGTTTCTGCCGCCTCGGTGGCCAGGCGGTTCGATTCCTGGACAAACGCGCGCACCGTCGGACGAGGGAGGTGCGCCGCGCCGGATCGCTCGATATCGATCCGCGACACGTCTCGATATGCCTCCGTCAAGACGGCGCCCAGGGACTGGGTCGTCCGGCGCGCATAGTCGCGCTCGTCGCCGGTCGCGTCCTGGGTGACCAGGGTCAGGCTATGGAACGACAAGCCCTGCCGGGCGAGGCAGGCCGCGACGATCGAGGAATCGAGACCGCCGGACAGCATGAGCACGACCCGTCCATATTCCGAGGCCCTGGCTGCCACGCACTCCAGCGCGGTAGTGCGCAGCCGGCGCGCGGCTTCATCCGCATCATCGACCTGTCGGCCACGATCGGCGAAAGCCCAGGGTGACCACAACGCCTCGACCACTGTCTTGCCGCCGACGATGCTGAGCCGCTCGCCACCGGGCAATTCACGCAGGCCGCCAAAGCAGGTTGCCGGGCCGCGCATGTCGCGCGTGGCGAGGTGACGCGCGACTTCGTCCCAGGCGACGACGGGGGTGAACAGGCCGAACGCAACAAGCAGGGCGACGTCCGAAGCAATGACGGTCACTCCTTCGATTTCGACGACATAGCAAGGCAGGTCCCCGAGCGGTGCCCGGACGATATCGACGCGGTGCCCGTCCGGCTCATTCAGGATGGCGACATAGCGCCCCCAATAATGCTCGATCAGGTGAACGCCGCGCGTTGCGCCGATGCGCGCCCGTTCCACCGCGTCCAGTTCCCGGATCGGTTGCGCCGCGCCGCGCGCAAACAGCGACCCCAGGATGATGCCACGCCCTTCGAGACGAAGCGGCATGGCCCCAATCACGGCAACGCTGACCCGGCCATCGTCGAACCGAAGGTCAAGCGCTTCGAGGTCGCGCGCACGCGCCGAAAATCGTGCCGCCAGGTCAGCATTGGCGTCGACTGCTGACCGGATAAGGGCGATGTAGCGGCTCTGCATCACACGGAGAGGATCGGCGTATAGGTTCGCACGGTGTCGATGCGGTCATTGACCAGCCATGCGCCGGCCTGCACCCAGCTATGGGCGGCAAAGGGCCTAAGCCGAACGCCGATGACGAGGTCGCCCGGCAATCCCAGCGCTGCGAGACGACGGGCCACCGCAACCGAGCGGGAAAGGCATTGGTCGTGCGATCGCACGATGCGCGCGGTCCGCTCGAATGCCGCGGCGACCTTCTGCATCGATTCGGGAGCGATTGTCGGAGCGGCGGATGGCGACGGTTTTGCGTCGGCCAGCTTGCGAAGAACGGCATGAAGATGGCCGAACCGGAGAGAAAGGCGCGTGAAGGCCAGTGCAGACAAGGCCGCCGCGACCTGACGGACATCGGCACGCTGCACGGATATGTCGAGGAAGCTGGCGGTCGGATTGTCGGGCGGAGAAAAAGCCATGGGAACGTCCGCGTCATCCGTTTCCGCCAAGATGCCGGATCGTAATAGGCCCGCAAGCGCCCGCATTTCCCCAGGATCGAGATCATGCCGGCTGATCATTTTCCGGAAGGCAGATTCCGCCTTTTCGCCGAGGCAAAAATAGCGGTCCGCAACAACGTCCAGGAACAGGAGGCGGTCGCTCACGTCGCAGAACGAAATGCCGGCGCGCAGCGCAAGGCCCATAGCGCGTCCCCTATCGCAAGAGCGGCGCGCGGCCGGCAGCCGCGCGCCGACCTTTCAGTCGTCGGACAGGCCCGCCTGGAACTGGCCGAGATTCTCGTCGACGGGGATGCCGCCGGCACCGAGGGTTTCGACGCTCGCCGCGCCGAGATCGATGATGTCGTCTTCGCGTTCCATGATGCACTCCACTGACAAGCTGCGGGAAGTCGCAGCCTCGGGAGTGTAGGAAGTGCTGGGCTCTATCCGAACTTTATACGGATTCTATATCGATATTGTTTGGTCGAGGGCGAGGACGATTGCCGCGCGTCGCTACGGTCGTTTGCCCATGAAGCGCTTGAAGCGGTCCCGGCCTTCAGCGGCCAGGATAGCCTCTTCCGCATTCGCGCATTCGTCGCCGCGAACCGAGCCACTCTGGCACCCCGCCACGATCTGCCGCGCTTCGTCGAGGTTGGCCGCGAAATACTGCGTGCCGCGCGGTGCCGCCGGTGGTGACGCTATCACGGAAGCTGCATTACCGGCGATTGCCATGCCCGATGGCATGATGAGCGGGCGAAGGACAAAACCGCCTGCAAACCCGATGATAAGTGCGAATATGGCGAGAATGAGCGTCTTGCTCTGCATCATCACCAATCACCTCCGTTGAAATCGATCTTCAATCGACCCGGTACACGGCGCGGACTATGTCGGCGGCGGCACGCCGCCGGCGGCGATGATAGTATAAGCTGAGCCGACGAAGCATGTCGCGCTCCCCGCTGCCGGCGGCGGATGCGATCGCCGCCAGTTCTTCTTCTGCCGTGTCGAGCACATGGGGTTCGACGGTACGGGCGGCATGCAGTCGTGCGTTCAACTGATCGACGGCACGGACATGCTCGCCATTGGCCGACTGCCGCGCGATCGCGAGAAAAATCTGATCTGCGCGATCGGCGATCGGGCGATCCTCCGCGTCGGTCGCTAGCATCGCAATCGCGGCCGGGCGTGGCCAAGCGCGGATAGCCAGCCCGAGCAGTTCGGCGGACCAGTCGTAAAGATCCTTCAGCGCCGGTTCGTCGAGTGCGGGGATGTGGAAGCCGCCGCTGGTGCGCGTCTCGACCAGCCCTTCGCCGGTCAGCAGATGGAGCGCGTCGCGGACCGGCGTCACGCTCGACGACAGCGGCGCCGCGAGCACCGCCGGGTCGAGCCGGTCGCCCGGCCGGAATTCGCGGCCCATGATGCGGCGCTTCAGTGCCTCATGGACACGCTCGGCGGTCGGACCCGAGTTCATGGCACCGCTCGCCGGTCCTCGGCATAGGCGTCAACCAATGCCTGCTGGTCGGGCCGTAGCGCGTCGATCGCACCCAGCGGCTCGCCGACATGATCGCCCAGCAGGACGGACGGGCACTGGCCTTCATAATTGCCGAGGTTAGGACGGTGCTGGCGATAGCCGACCAGCGCCGCCAGTTCGGGCGGGAAGGTCCTTGCGACCGCCGGCGGATAGGCGAGCCACTGGTTCTCATAGGGCTTGAGCCAGCCGAGAGAATAGCCGACCACGAGGCCGCGCCGTACCGCATCGGTGACGTTTGCGCCCGCGCCGTGCAGGGTCGAGCCCAGCAGGACGAGCGCTGCGCCCGGCGTCATCTCGGCCGCGAACCATGCCTCTTCAGGCTCGGGTTCGAGCGCCTTTGCACCATGGCTGCGCGGCCAGACCAGAGTTGCGCCATTCTGCGCCGTGAAATCGGTCAGCGGCCACATCACGTTGACGAGATATTCGATCTCGCCGACCGGCCCGCGCCACATGTCCTGGTCGCGATGGGGCAATTGGGCCGGGGCGCCGGGATGCACCGCGATCGCCTGGGTCGTGTTGAGCTGGATGCGGTCGCACCAGGGCGACAGCACCGCCTCGGCTATCCCGAGCACCAGGCGGTGCTGGACCAGCGCCGCCGCATGGGGCGAACGAACCAGGAGCCGGCCAAACCGCTTCGTCGTGGTGCCATAGAAACCGCCCTGGCCGAACGGCGTACGGTCGAAATCGTCGGCAAGATCGTCATCGAGCGCGCCGATCGTTGTCGACGGCAGCGCGCCGGGAATAACGCAATAGCCATCGGTAAGGAGGTCAGCGGTGTGACGCGCGATCTCGCCGGAAAGGTCGAGGATATCGGTCATGCTCGGTCTCCCCGTCAGGCCGCGACGCGTCTGTCGACGCGCAGCGCGGCTGCCGTGGCCCGCCCCGCCTCCAGCAGATTCGGCGTTTCCGGGGTGATCTCGATGCGCAGCGCCGCCAGCATCGTGCCGTCGATGACCTGGGGAAGCCCGAGCGGCATGCAGTGCCAGCCAAAGGCGAAGATCTGCTGAAACCAGCCCATCTCGGCGATCGCGCTATAGGCGGTGATGCCCGTCGCCAGCGCATGGTCAACCAGCGCCGACACCAGCGTGTCGCGCACCTGGCGCCTCTCGCGTGCGCTCAGCCGGCGATCGAGACAGAAGCGGGTGATCTCGAACGTGTCGGCGTCGCGGGGTGGAGCATCCTCACACAGGTCGGCATAGAAGCTGTCGAGGATGTGTGGCCGCGTCGTTGGCAGCAGCCGGGCCGATCCGAGATGCGTGCCGTCCGGCTCGGCGAGGATCAGATAAGTAGCGTGGATGTCGTCGAACTGGTCGACTTCATAGCGGCCGTCGAGGACGGGAACGTCCCATTTGAGCAAGTCGACGAAGACGGATTTGCGCGCGGCGAACATCGAACGCAACGTAGCGTCCGAGGCCGGCTGCGCGGCGGATTGAAGAACATGCAGCATGGGTCTGACTCCTTGACCGTGATCGGCCAAGGGTCGCCCCGCTGCGGGTCACGCCGCTATTCCGGAAAAGGGTAATATCGGCGGCGGAAGATATCGGAGAAGGTCAGCGTTCCGTCGAAGAGCGTCAGGATCACCAGATATGTCCGCTTGTTCACGCCATAGCGCTCGCAGGCCTGCTTGATATGACGGGCGACCGTCTCCTCGCCGACGCCCAGGATGAGACTGATTTCCCAGTCGCTCTTGCCTCGCGCGACCCAAAGAACGCAGTCGCGCTGGCGATCGGTGAGCACTGGCCGCGGCGGCATCTGCAGGCCGCCGCGCATCGCCCAGAGCCGCCGCGCGCCCTCGAACGCGAACATCCCCGCGAGTTGCGCCAGCGGCAGCATCTCGTGCCGCATCGGCCGGCCCGCCTCGTTCGCGAACGAGCAGGAGCCGCGCGCCTCGCCGGGTACATGCGCCGGCACGGTGAAGCCGTCGCCGATGCCCTGGTCACGGCCCAGCGCCAGTACCCGGTGATCTTCGCGGGTCATCGGGATCATGTCGGACATCCGCGACCAGGGAAAGCCAACGCTGGTCACATGGCTCGCACGGTGGACGGGATCGGAGACGCCGAGCGAATTGCCGTCATAATAATCGGCCCAGCGCGTCGGATAATTATGGAGGCGGATAGCATTCCCGCTCGCCGCGACGATGTCGACATGATGCGTCAGCGCGAAATACTGGAATCCGAGCTGTTTCGTCATCGCCGCCATCGCAGCGGCGAGATCGTCTGCATTTGTCACGGCTTCGACGACGTGCATGAACTGCGTCGCCATCCTGTGCATGCCCATAGGCCAGCGACGCGAGCCCGGGCGGTGCCTCAAGTCACCGGAAATCCCTGGGTCGCCCTTTCCGGTCCCTTGGGCCGCGCGGCGGTTTCTCAAGCCGTCACCCGGCGAGTCTTGTAATGAAATTGACATATCACGGTGAGTTGCAACGCAAAACCCGCTTGTCGGCAGATGGCGGCAATAGCGCGCCAAGCCGTTCCGTGGTTTCTGCCGGGAAGGATGGGCATGCAGCGGCGGGCCGGAGCCGGAGCCGCGCGTGACGCGGGATGTATCCCACGGCACGGGGTCCGATTGGCGTGATCCGGCGCCCTATGGCGCCTTGCGCGGCATCGATCGCGCGGGGCTGATGTGGGAATGGCTGCGCCGCGATCCCGGCTACGTCGGCTGGTACACGCGCGCCAGCTTCGCGACGCGCGGGACCGGCGACGCCATGCCCTGGGGGCTGCACTTTCGCGGAACATCCCGACCTCCCGGCCCCGGAGGCGCGGCTCATTTGGCATGCCGATCTCGACCCTGGGACGCTCAGCGTTGCTGCCCAGCCCGCAGATCCATCCGATCGCGATAGCTTCCGCATCGACCAGCTTGCGCCTTGGCTCGCGATCGCGGTCGATCCGGAGGGGCGCGAGCATGCGGTCCTGTCGGACGGATTCCACCATATCCGGCTCGACATCGAAGAGGGCCGGCTGGAGGGACAGGAGGCAGTTCTGCTCCATTATCGCCTGCGCGGGCTTGCCTCGGCGGAGACGCGGCTGCTGCCGCTGCGCCGCCTTCTCGACCTGTGCCGTCATCGCCGGTTTGCACGCTCGCTGTTTCCCCGCGATGCCCGGATCGACCGCGGGATCGATATGCTGCGCGTCCATGATGCAATCGGCCAAGGCGCGAGCCAGCGCGAGATCGGTGCTGCCCTGTTCGGCGACGACCGAGCGGTACGCGACTGGAATGACGTCTCGGATTCGCTGCGCTCGCGGGTCCGGCGGCTGGTGTACGAGGCCGGGGCGATGGCGCGCGGCGGGTACCGGCAGTTGATGCGGCGCAAGCCCTGACGATCCGACTTACCTTCAATGATCCACCATGGTGAATTCTGCGCGGGTAGCCTTTCAGGCTCTAACGGCGAGTGAGTGTCCAAAGGGACAACGTGCCCTTTTGGCCCTTCCACTCCTGACCGACCCTGATGAATCCCGATCTAAAGAGGTTGCTCTTCATTGTATCGCTGTCCGTCGTGGCGAAGGTAGGTTCGCGGATCTCCTTCGCGATCAGCTCGACCAGCCGGCCAGACAGCTGCTTGCCGCGCATATCTTTGGCGACCACGACATAGCCCAGCTCGGGTGCGGCCTCGTAGCCGGTGATAGCAACGCCTGCATCGTCGAACTTGTTCAGCCGATACCCTGGATCGGGGCTCTTCAGCGAGGCCACACCGACAATGCGATCCGTCGCTTGTTCGCGAAGCAATGCGAGCATCCGCGCGTTCTTCAGCCGCCCGGCGAGCTGCCCTACATCACCCTCGACGGCGCCTCCATCGACCACGAGTTGCGCGACCGAGAGGCGATCCTCCGGACTGAGATCGTCGAAGATGCCGACCCACGGATACGCGTCAACTTCAGCCATGCGTCCTGCTCAATGAAGTCGTGGCTTGCCCTGATATATTCATGAGACATCTCATTTGGACGGCGGTTCGTAGTAGATGGCGTCAAGCATGGCGACGCGGGATTCCCACAGCTCCATGTCCTGCCCTGACGGGCGCGGCGTGTTGTACCAGGGAGCCTGTTGGATCGGCTCAATCACGCGCGCCCAATAATTCTCAAGCGAGAGCGTGGTCGGCGCAAACGAGAGCGCCGTGGCGAGACCCGTCTTGTTACCGCCGTTCACACAGACGAAGAAGTCGGGACGTTTCATGGCTAGGAGCCGGGTCGCCGGTGCAAGGCGTGCTGTTCGTGAGGATCCCGAAAACGCAGCGGTGAAAGCTCCGGCATAGTCGTCAAACTGGGCTTCGGTTATGTCGCCGCGCTTCGGTATCGAGTCCAGAGCCTCCGCCAGTGCGGGGTCTTGCAATCCAATCAGCTCAGCGAAAGTACCAGCCCCACCCATGGATCCGAACCAGCCCCAGTCGAGGCCCTCGAGTCGCGTAGCATCCGCTTCGACATCGCCGAGGACGCCTGCGATGCCCTTCCACTCAGCGGCGGACAGATCACCAAGGGATGGGGCCTTCGAGAACATCTGTTGGATCGCACGCAGTAACTTCATCCGCTTTTTGAAGTCGTGATGGAGATCCGCCCGAGCGTCTTTGACGAAGTCCTTCCAAGACATGACCGCGAGTGGCGCATTGACGCGCGCCCAGTCTTTGGCCTCGTCCGGTAGAACGGGATTTTTTGGCCTCGGCGCGCTGTCGGCAGCCTTGGATTGACGGCGATAGCTCTCGGCCAGCGGCTTAGTGATCGGAAGATGCAGGGGCTTGTAGCGCTCCAACTGGTCCCGGATTTGATCGAAGAAGGAGTCATCGGCGGCGCCCTTGACGTGAACACTCGCCTCCAGGTTCGAACCGAGCCCGCCCTTGGTAAAGTTGGCGCTGCCGACGATCGCCTCGGCCTTGGCACCGGATTGGAAATAGAAGATCTTGGGGTGGAAACAGCCCGGCCGGTTCTTCGCGACGAAGGCGTTTGGAACGCCAACGAGTCGGTCGATGAGATCCGGATCCGTCGCGGAGAAATCCACGCCGAGAAGGATGGATTCAAATTTCGACTTGTTGGCGAGAAGTGTCTCGGCGACCGAGGTGATCCCGCCCCAGGCCACCGCTATCGAAATGCGATCGTGCTTCTCGATGAGAGCCGACAGGCGTCGCGCGATCGATTTTGCCTCAAGCAACGATATTTTCATACTCTGCCCTGGTTTCCATTCTGTTGTTTATTGGCCGAGCTTAACTGGCCCCCCAAAGGCGGCATAGGAATTCCGGTTGATTGGATCATACCTAATCTCGGACGTGTCACCATTTTAGATGTGATGTTTGCTTTCAGGCCAACAATCTGAAGGTTGAACGGCCAATATTCGGCGCGTTCCTGCCGGAACCGTTGTCCGGTGAAAGATTGGTTTCAGGATAACAATGGTGTGCCGGAAGGTCCACGATCGGGTGGAGAGCAGGCGCCTCGCGCCGATGAAGCGGCGCGACCGCGCTCTACGGCTCGAAGCCAGGCTTCTCGCCCCCGAGCCCCGCTGTCGGGTCTCGGCCTGGCGGTAACGATCGGCTGGCGCGGGTCAGCGTCCGCTGACCCAGATAGAGCGGGGCTGAGGACGCACACTGCCGGACTGCTGCGCAGCCGGACAGGGTGCGGCGCCCGATGGCGGCCCCGCAGGCACTCCGGCCTCTCGGTCGGGCGGTGCGCCCGATTTCGCGAGGCCGGCGACAATTGCCGCCATGGCCTCGCGAAGCCCGACCCTGCACCGCTGATCCGCCCGCGCCGGCCGGGGAGCCATCCCTTTGCTGGCGGCGGCTTCGCCGCCGGGAAGCGCTGCGGTCGCCGCTCACGCGGCGGCGCTGTCGGTGGCCTCTCCCGGTGGCGCGGGAGTGGGCGGCGCTCCCTGCTAGGCCCGCTCGCGTCCCCGGCAAGCCGGGCTGTGCCCGGCTCCTTCACTGCGTTGCGGCCCGCTGGGTGCCGGCGCCGCTCAAGCGGTCCTCTCCGGTTCGCATCCTGCCGCCCACCCCCGCTTCCGGGGAGGCCATGGTGGTTTTGGGGCGGTGCAGGAGGTGAACGATGCGTGTCTCCCCGACCGCTCCCGCGCGCGGCAAGCGTGGCAAGCACAAGGCCGCCAGTGCCGCGACCAAGCCCGTGGCCGCTGCCCGGACCAGCCGCGAACCGAGCCGCACCAACCTTTATGACGAGGTGACGGCGCGGATCATCGCAGAACTGGAGGCGGGGCGCGTGCCGTGGGTGCAGCCTTGGGGGCGCCCCGGCGGAACCGCTCCCGGACTGCCGCGCAACGCGCTGACCGCGCGGCATTACTCCGGCGTCAATGTGCTGATCCTGTGGGGCGCGGTGATCGAGCATGGCTTTCCCTCGCAGGGCTGGCTGACCTTCCGCCAAGCGCTGGAAGCGGGCGGCGCGGTCAGGAAGGGCGAACGCGGCACCACCGTCGTCTATGCCGACCGCTTCACCCCCGAGGCCGAAAAGGCGCGCGCCGTCGAAACCGGCGGCGATGCCAAGACCATTCCCTTCCTGAAACGCTTTACCGTGTTCAACGTCGCGCAGTGCGAGGGATTGCGCCCCGGCCTTGCGCCCGATCCCGCCCCCTTGCCCGAACGCCAGATCGTGCCGATCGCCGAGGAAGTGATCGCAGCGAGCGGCATCGAGTTCCGCGTCGGCGGCAACCGCGCCTTCTATGTGCCCGCGCAGGATTATGTGCAGGTGCCGCCGCAACCGGCCTTCTTCGAGCAGATCAACTATTACCGGACGTGCCTGCACGAACTTTGTCACGGCAGTGGCCACAAGTCGCGGCTGAACCGGAACCTCGTCAACAGCTTCGGATCGAAGGAATTATGCCCGCGAGGAATTGATTGCCGAAATGGGTTCGGCCTTTCTCTGCGCGGCCCTCGGCATCGTTCCGACCGTCCGCCATGCCGATTACCTTGGCAGTTGGCTCGACGTGCTGCGCGAGGATAACCGCGCGATCTTCCGCGCCGCCAGCGCCGCCAGCAAGGCCGCCGACTGGCTGCTGGCGCGGCACGCCGCCGCCCGAGCCGAGGCTGCCCAAGCCGACATTGGCGAACGGAGGGCGGCATGATCTTGTTGACCCCCGAGCTTCACGCCGCGTTGCGCGTGAATGCCGACCGCTCCGCCGAGAGCGATCATGATCCCGTGCCCGTCGTCAAATTCTTCAACCCGCTGGGCGCGGCGACATGGCTTGCGACCGAGCTTTACGGCGATGGCGATACGCTGTTCGGGCTGGCCGACCTCGGTTTCGGCTGTCCCGAACTCGGCTGTTTCAGCCTGTCCGAACTGGCGAGCCTCCACCTGCCGTTCGGCCTCGGCATCGAGCGCGATATCGGCTTTTCGACGACCGCCAGCCTGTCGGTCTGGGCTGACACCGCGCGCCGTGCCGGTTCGATCCAGCAGGCCCAATCGATTATCTGGCGCATCGAGTCCGCGCCGGTCCCCGAGCTTCCGACCGATCCCGAAGGCGGGAAAGGCGGATGACGCGCGGCGCGTAACGCCGCATATCGTAAGCCGGTCCGCCCACCCGGAAAGATCGACGGACCGGCACTCACAAGGAGTGCTGACCATGAAACTCGATTTTATCCCGCTCGACAAGCTGGTCGTGAGCAAGGCCAACATGCGCTACGGCAGGAAAGCCCCGGACGTGTCCGACATCCTGCCGACCGTGCGCAGCCGTGGCGTCATCCAGCCGGTCATCGTCCGCCCCAATTGCGCGCCCGATGGCTTCGAGATCGTTGCCGGAAGCCGCCGCTTCCATGCCGCCAAGATCGTCGCCGAGGAACGGCGCGCGGCGGGCGATACGACACCGGAGCCGATGCCCTGTGCGATCCTAGACGATGGCGACGACGCCGCCGCCATCGAAGCGTCGATGATCGAGAACATGGCACGGCTTGACCCCGACGAGGTGACGCAGTGGGAGAATTTCACCCGCCTTGTCCGCGAGGGCCGCAAGGTGGAGGACATCGCCCCGACCTTCGGATTGCCCGACCTCACCGTCAAACGGGTGCTGGCGCTCGGCAATCTGCTCCCGGCCATCCGCGACCTCTACCGCAAGGAACGGATCGACGCGACGACCGTGCGGCATCTGACGATGGCGTCCAAGAGCCAGCAAAAGGCATGGCTGGCGCTAGCCGACGACGAGAATGCCTATCTGCCGACCGGCCACCAGTTGAAATCATGGCTGTTCGGCGGGCAGTCGATCCCGGTGAAACATGCGCTGTTCGACGTGGAGGCGAGCGGCCTTGCGACCATCGCCGACCTGTTCGGCGAGGACCGCTATATCGCCGATGCCGATGCCTTCTGGACCGCGCAGAATGCCGAAATCGAGGCGCGCCGCGCCGCCTATGTCGAACAGGGCTGGGCCGACGCGATCATCGTGCCGCCGTCCGATCATTTCTCGACATGGGAATATGAGAAGGCCGGCAAGCGCAAGGGCGGGCGCGTCTATATCGACGTGCGCGCGACCGGCGAGGTGATCGTTCACGAAGGCTATGTGTCGGGCAAGGAAGCCCGCCGGATCGCCAAGGCCGAGGGATCGGAAAACGGGACCGGCCAGAAAGCGGCGCGGCCCGAGGTGACATCGACCATGCAGACCTATGTCGACCTGCATCGCCATGCCGCCGTCCGCGCCGCGCTGACCGGCCATCCGGCCATCGCACTGCGCCTGATGGTGGCCCATGCCATCGGCTGCTCGCACCTCTGGCGGGTCGGCCCGGAACAGCAATCCACCCGTAACGACGAGGTGCGCGACAGCCTCGACAACAGCAAGGCCGAAGCGGATTTCGACGAGCGCCGCCGCGCGGTGCTGGCAGTTCTCGGCTTCTCCGCCGAGGAACCGACCGTGACCGGGGGCAATGGCGACGACTATGGCGTCGTCGGCATCTTCCAGCGGCTGCTCGACCTTCCCGACACGGTCGTCATGGAGGTGATCGCCATCGTCATGGGCGAAACGCTGGCGTCGGGCAGCGCCGCCGTCGAGGCGGTGGGTATGGAGATCGGCGTCGATATGGCCCGCTGCTGGCAGGCCGACGACGCCTTTTTCGAGCTGATCCGCGACCGGGAGGTGCTGACCCGGATCGTCGCCGAGGTGGCGGGCGAAACCGTCGCCAGCGCCAATGCGGGGGAGAAGACCAAGACCCTGAAACGCATCGTCCGCGATCATCTCGACGGGACCAACGGACGCGAGCGGCGCGAGAATTGGGTGCCGCGCTGGATGGCGTTCCCGCCCGCCGCCTACACCGCGCGCGGCGGCGTCGGCACTGTTGCCGCCCATGCCAAGGCGCAGGCGGCGCGGGAGATCGAGCGGCGGGTTCCGGGCGACGACGAACCGGACCCCAGTGCGCCGAGCGCGGTAATGGCCCTTCCGGACCCCGACGAGGAGGGCGGGGCCGACCGTCTCGCCGCCTGACCTTGGAGGGGCGGCGTCAGCCGCCCCTCTCATCTTCAAACCCTCGAAATCCGGCCGCGCGCCGCCGCCGTCCCGGCGGCGGCGCGCGGTTTATTGGTGGTTGCCCGCTCCCTGGCTGATCGGTGCAGGGCATCAGGTGGTGCGCGGTCCCAGCAGGATGATGCCAGCGCCGATCAGGCAGACCGCCGCGCCTGTCACGTCCCAGCGGTCCGGTCGCACGCCTTCGATCGCCCAAAGCCAGACGAGCGACGCGCAGATATAGACGCCGCCATAGGCCGCATAGGTGCGTCCAGCAGCCGCGCTGTCGACGAGCGTCAGCAACCATGCGAACAGTGCGAGCGACACCATCCCCGGCAGCAGCCACCAGGACGATTTGCCGAGGTGCAGCCAAGCCCAAAAGGCGAAGCAGCCTGCGATTTCGGCGAGCGCGGCACCGACATAGGCGAGAATCGTCGGCATTATGCGGCCATCTCGCAACAGCCGGTATCCTTCGGCTCGCGTGACGAAAGATCGTCGAGGATCACACAGTCCGGACCCGGGCCGCCCACACACTCGGCGTCGCACTGCGCCACGAAGCCCGCAATACTCTTCTCCAGCGCCCGAAATTCGCGCAGCTTCGCACGCACATCCAGCAGGCGCGCGTGTGCCAGCTCGCGCGCCTCGAGGCAGGAGCGTGACCGGTCCGCGACCAGCGTGACGAGCGCCCGAACCTGGTCGATCGAGAAGCCGAAATCGCGGCAGCGCCGAATGAAGGTCAGCCGCCGGACATCGGCATCGGCGTAGCGCCGCTGGTTGCCTTCCTGCCGGTCGGGCCGTGGGAGCAGGCCGATCTGCTCGTAATAGCGGATAGTGGGCGCATTGGTGCGGGTGCGTTCGGCAAGTTCGCCGATCTTGTATCCGGGCATGAAGGGCCTCGTGAAAATGGGGCTTGAACCTCAAGTAGCTTCAACTCCTACAATGATCGCCGCCCGCCGCAACCATGATTGGACGGGTGGAGGAGACCAATATTGACCGAACAATGGGAAACCGCGCCGATCGCCTGCACGCTCGATGCTGGCAATCTAAACGAACGTCTCGAATGGATCGCCGATCTCAATGCCCGCGCGCTTCGCAGGTCGCGGCGCGACGACCTTCGCCTTGCGCTGGATTACGAACCTGGCGCCATTGAAGAGGTGCGCCGAATGGTGGCGGGCGAGCAGGACTGCTGTGCCTTTCTTGCCTTCGACATCGCCGCACTGGACGACGTGGTCCGCCTGACGATCGTTGCGCCGGAGGCAGCGCGCGACGCGGCCGAAGCATTGTTCGAGCCGTTCGCGTCGAAGAGCGGAGCCATGGCCAGAGAATGCGGGTGCGTTGGAGCGTGCGGCGTATGACCGGGGGCCGCCTCTCCGAGACCAAGGCCGCCGGCGCGGTTGCGGTCACCGTGTCCACCGCCGCGCTTGCCTGTGGAATATGCTGCGTCCTGCCGTTCGCGCTGCCAGCGGCGATGCTCGGCGTGGTCGGCGGTGCGCTCGCCTGGTTCTCCGGGGCCTATCGCTGGATGACACCGATCGCGGTGCTCGCAGTCGCCGTGGGCTGGTTCTGGATCGGTTATCAGAGCCGTTCGAGCAACCGGCGTCCCGCCCGCCTAACGCTTATCGTTATGGGATTTGCCACCACGATGATGGCGCTGGCGCTGTTCTGGCCGCGAATCGAACCGATCGCGCCCGGGGTGCTGCGCCGCTAGACCGGCCGCTCCTTCGTGCCGCACCATCCATGCGGCACCATCGCGGCGCCTGGCCCGGGGCTATGTCGATGCGGTCGTGCTATGCGCCTGGCAAGATCCGGATCAGTGCGGTGGCGCGTCCGCGCTGTCCTTGTTGCCTCCCTTACGCAGGGTGTACCGGCTGCATGGTTCGTCATCGATTCTGCCGCGTCTCCAGCCCGTTTCCGGCTCCTCGGGCGCATGACCTGGGACGGTCGCAGTCCCGCGAAACCATCGCCGCACGGCTTATTTCCCCGCCCGCCAAGGCGGGCTCCTCGCGGTCGCTTCGCTTCAAATAAGCCTCCGGCTCCGGTCCTCCGCTGCCGCTTCGGCCTGCCGGTTCGCGGGCCTGCCTTGACCGTCCCTCCGGTCCGCCCATCGCCCGGAAACGGTTCGGGGCGACTTTTCAGGAGACGAACAATGCCAGCCATCGGTTATGTCACCCGCGACGGACAAGGCTTCAAGGGCCAGCTCAAGACGCTTTCGATCCGCACCGACATCGAGATCATTCCCAACACCCGCAAGTCCGGCGACACCCACCCCGACTATCGCGTGTCGGCGGCGGGCGTCGAGGTCGGGGCCGGATGGGTCCGGCGCGGCGAAATGAGCGGCAAGGACTATGTGTCGCTATCACTCGCCGCGCCCGAATTCGGCCCGCGCCGGCTCTACGCTAATCTCGGCCGCGCCGCCGGGCAGGATGATGACGACGCCTTCGCGATCATCTGGAGTCCGGCCGACTGAACCCATCGGCTCCCGCGCCCTCGCCGGGCGTGGGAGCCACCTTGGCTGAACCCGAAGGGGGGGTCGGAATCGCGTATAGCCGTTTCCGACCCTGCCCGATCCGCTTTGCAACCTGCACCTCGATCGCCGCGAGGTGCGGCGTGAGGCCGCGCCCGGAACGAGCGAGGTCTAAAATGGCAACAGACGACGATGACGAGAATGCGCGCGCAGCGCGTGCGCTGAAGGGATCCCCCTTCCTCAGTCCCGAGCAGGCGGCGCATTATTTGGGGGTCTCGACCCGCACGCTTCAGGAGCATCGGTCTGGCGGAACCGGACCGCGCTTCCGCCGGCATTGCCGCCATATCCGCTACCATATCGACGATCTCGATGCCTGGTCGCTGGGGGAGGCCGACAATGGCTGATCTGCATCGAGATGTCTGCGCAAAGCGACGCATTCCCGCCGCGCCCAGCGTCGGGCTGGCCGCGCTCGGCTGCGCCGTTGCGGCCACCATCGCCTTACCGCCTCGGCCTTTGCTGGTCTGGAACGCCAGCGCCAGCGCACCCATCGGCCTCTATGGTATCACCGCGCCGGACGGCATCAGGAAGGGCGACATGGTGATTGCGCCGCTTGCCGAACCGTATCGCTCGCTCGCTGCCACCCGTCATTATCTTCCGGCCAACGTGCCGTTGGTCAAACGCGTCGCTGCAATGCCGGGCGATCGCGTTTGCGCACGGGGAAACCTCATTTTCGTCAATGGCCGGTCGGTGGCCGCGCGTCTCAGATTCGATGCCCACAATCGTGCAATGCCGTGGTGGCATGGGTGCCTGCGACTCGGCGCGACCCAGCTCCTGCTGCTCATGACTGACAGCCCCGCGTCGTTCGACGGTCGCTATTTCGGGGTGAGCGACCGCCGTCACCTGATCGGCCGTGCGCATGTGCTATGGACATGGTGATCACGTCGCTCATGGCGGCGGCGCTTGCCTCAGCGGTTCCGACCGCACGCGATCCGGTCGCGCGCTGGCGGCCCTACACCGACGAAGCAGCGACGCGCTGCGGGGTGCCGGTCGCCTGGATCGAGCGCGTCATTCGTGCCGAAAGCGGCGGGCTGACGACACTCGGCGGTCGCCCGATCACCAGCCGCGCTGGCGCGATGGGGCTGATGCAATTGATGCCCGCCACCTGGACGGCAATGCGCCAGCGTCTCGCGCTCGGCTTCGACCCCCATGATCCGCGCGACAATATCGTTGCCGGCAGCTGCTATCTGCGGTCGATGTACGATCGGTTTGGTTATCCCGGACTGTTTGCGGCCTATAATGCGGGGCCGGGGCGCTACGCCGATCACCTGGCCTCGGGACGCCCGCTTCCCGAGGAAACGCGTGCCTATCTGGCAACCCTGGTCGGCAGCGGAACGGGTTCAACCGCGATAAGCACACCGGCATCCGTATCGATTTTTTTCTTACTGGGGGTGCGGCGACAGGCGACAACGCCATCGTCAACCGCGCCGACGAGCAGCATTTTCGTGACGTTGGGCAGCGAGATGAGCCCGCGATAGATCTTCCGTCGCGATTGTGGAGAGGGTGGGCTCGTCTCGGCAAGGCCCAGCATGACGGCCGCCGGAACGGCTATCAAGGCCGGCGGCACCTCCAATTTTGCTGCGATATGGAGCGCGCTTCGCGCGCGCTTTTGTTCGTAGCTGCGCAACAAAATCGGTTCCTCCGCCGCCGCTGACGCGGCGCTTCCGGCTGCGCCTCCAGCGGCCCTGACAGCCGCTCCGCCGACCGTCGTCGAGGTGTCGTCCTCGAATGGTCGAGGAGAAGAAGGAGCAGGTTATGAGCATGATGCAGAGCGTTGGCGTGGCATCGGCCAGGGTCACAGACCGCGTGATGGCGGCGCTGATTTCGGGTCTCGAAATCGAGTTCGGCCGCGGTGTCGGAGAGGCATTGGCACATCGGTTTCTCGAAGCGGAGGACGTGGATTTCAACTGGGATGCACGGCTCGAGGAGCGGTGGATCGGCGCATATGAGAGCCTGGACGATGAGGATTTCGAGCTGGATCGGGTCGCTATCCTGGGGCGGCTGGATGGCGAATGGTTCGTCGCGGTGATGATCGTCGATGGCGATGGCAACGCTCACGGGATGATGGGCAGGCGCACATTCGGGCGCGAACGGACGGCACGCGAGGCGTTCGCGCGAGGATGATCATCGCACATATCGAGGAGCGGCGCTCATGTAAGGGCGTCGCTCTTCTTTTTGCCTCGGCTCGCTTGGGGTTCGGACTGGAAGAAGCTGGGATTGGCGGGTTTCGGGGCAATTCGGCGTAAGGCAAGATGAAGCAATGGTGCCGGTCTGCGACCGGACGCCATAAGCTATTGTCTGCACATCGTTTTTCTAGAGGCAGTTGGCACCAAGCGGCGGATTGTGGTGCCATCGCATGCCCAACACCGCAGAAATCCTCGTCAAATTTGGCACCGGTTTTCAGCCGTGCGGCGCGGAGTCATGATCGGCATTTACTTCCGCATTTCCGGTGTCCGGCATGTTCAGCGACGACGATTTCGAACCCCGCATAGGGCGCATGCGCGCCAAGGGCAGCAAGCAGGGGCGCAAGTTCCTGTCCAAGGTTCTCGCGGTCGCCAATCTCGCTCGCGGCGGCAGTGCGGCGCCGGGCCGGCGCAGTCGCTTCGATGGCAGCCGGATCGGGCGCGGCTCGGGGGTTGGGCGCGTGCTCGGCAGCCGCGATCGCTATGCTGCGTTCCGGGCGCGCCGCGTCATCATCAAATCGCGGATCGTGAAACTCGCTGGCAAGGGCTTCGCAGCGGCACGCGCCCATATGCGCTATATCGAACGCGACGGCACGACCCGCGACGGCGGGCGCGGCCAGCTCTACGGCGCCGATGCCGACAAGGTCGATGGCAAGGCCTGGCTCGACCAGGCGCAGGGTGACCGTCATCAGTTCCGGTTCATCGTCTCGCCGGAGGACGGCGCCGAGTATGACGATCTGAAAGACCTGACCCGGCGGCTGATGGCGCGCATGGAAGAGGATCTCGGCACGAAACTCGATTGGGTGGCGGTCGATCACTTCAACACTGGCCACCCCCACACCCACATCATCCTGCGCGGCAAGGATGATCGCGGCAAGGACCTGATCATCGCCCGCGAATATATCACCCAGGGCATGCGTGAACGCGCCGCCGAGCTGGTCGATCTCGATCTCGGTCCGCGCACGACCGACGCGATCAAGGACAAGCTGCGCGGCGAGGTCGATCAGGAACGCCTGACCAGCATCGACCGCACCTTGCTGCGCGACGCCGATGCCGGCCGGCTCGTCAGCTCGGGTGCAAGCGATGCCTTCGACCAGACCATGCGGATGGGTCGGCTGCGCAAGCTCGAACGCCTCGGTCTCGCCACGCAGATGGGCACTTCGACCTGGCGGCTTGCTCCCGATCTCACCGACACACTGAGGCGCATGGGCGAACGTGGCGATATCATCCGCACGATGCAGCGCGCTTTCACCGCGCGTGGGGCAACGCCGGCGCTTGCTGATCAGGCGATCTACGACCCCGCCGCGGCGAATGTCCGGCCGCTGGTTGGTCGCGTGATCGAACGCGGTCTGTCCGACGAGCTGAACGATCGCCACTATCTGCTGGTCGAGGCGACCGATGGCCGGATGCATTATGTCGAGATCGGCAAAGGCGAGAATGTCGAGCCGCAAGGGAGCGGTGCGATCGTGCGGATCGAGCCGGTTTCGGTCGGTGTCCGGGAGGCCGACCGAACCGTCGCGACCGTCGCTGCCGCCAATGGTGGGCGCTACGATGTCGATGCGCATCTTCGTCATGACCCGTCCGCGACCGAAGCGTTCGCCGAAACCCATGTCCGACGGCTCGAGGCGATGCGGCGACTGACCGGCGGCGTCACGCGCGAGGCCGACGGGACATGGATCGTTGCGGCCGATCATCTCGATCGTGCCGCTGCTTATGAAGCGGCACGATCGAAAGAGCGGCCGGTAGCGGTCGAAACGCTTTCTCCGCAGCCGCTGGAAAAGCTGATCGGCGCCGAGGCTGCTACCTGGCTCGACCGTGAGCTGGTCGCCGCCGATCCGGCGCCGCTGCGCGATGCGGGGTTCGGGCATGATGCCCGCAATGCTCAGGTGCAGCGGCGGCAATGGCTGATCGCGCAGGGGTTTGCCGAAGAAATAGACGGGCGTGTCGCCTACCGCGCTGGCATGATCGCGGCGCTGCAGCGCCGCGAGTTGCTCCGTGTTGGTGCGCAGCTATCGCGCGAAATTGGGATACCGTTCGTCGAGAGCGAGACCGACGCGCGCGTGAGCGGCGTCTATCGCCGACCGGTCGACACAATGAGCGGGCGGTTCGCGCTGGTCGAGAAGTCTCGCGAGTTCACGCTCGTACCGTGGCGGCCGGTGCTCGACCGCCATGTCGGCAAGAGTGTGTCCGGTATCATGCGCGGCGACGGGATCAGCTGGAGCTTCGGGCGTGGGCGGAGCGGGCCGAGCATTTCATGAGGTCGGTGGATCAGCGTTCCGTCAGCCGCTGGCAGGACGATCCGACGAACGCCCAGATCGCCTCAACGACTTCGGCCAACGATACGCCTTCGAGTTCGATCGACGCGGCGTAGGCGCGCCATTGGCGCTGCTTAGTCTCGTCATCGACCAGCTCGCGCGACAAGCCGGGCGGCCGCGAGCGGGGGATATCGGTCCGGCGCCGTTCGAACGTCGCCTGGATCGCTGCATCCAGGTCGTCGTCGGTGATCGGCATGACCTGCGGCAGCGCCCAAAGATCATAATAGTCCTTCATCCGGCCATTGCCGATGCCGAGCGCGACCATCGCCTGAAACTTCTCGGCGATGACGGTGACCGGCGGATAGGAACGAATCCGTGGCACCTCCATGTCGAGAAGGGTCGGATAGTCCAGTTCGTCGGGCGGCGCGGGCAGCGCGTCGCCAAAGCCGATGTCGATCACCATCGGTATCCGGGTCCGTTCCAGATAGGCCGGCACGCGCAGGCGGATGCCGCCATATTCCATGTCGTCACGGATGGTCGTGGCGGTCATGTTGTCGATGTCAAACCGCAGACCATCATCGCTCGCGATTGCCATGATCTCGGCGAACGTCGCCCGGATTGTCGCTTCACTGGCATCGCCATGGCCGAGGAAATCCGCGTCGCGGGTTTCGCGATTGTCCCCGGCCAGCCAGATCATGACCAGCATGCCGCCCTTCAGCACGAAGCGATCGCGGTGCTCGGAGACCGACAGCCGATAGAGCAGGCGTTCCAATGCGTAGCGCACAAGCACGACGTCGAAGACACGGCCATCGCGCCGAGCAAGGTTGAGCAGTCGATCCTTGACCGACGCCGCCCGGTTGACCGACTCCCTAGCCATTGAACGTGAGCGCCTCGAGATAAGGCCGCATGATGCGCCAGGCGCCGCCGGCCTTTGCTGCTTCGGCGATCGCCCCCGGTGTGGCCTTGCGTTGTTCAAGTGCGGCGCGCAGCCCTTCCATCGCTACCGAGCGATCGACCAGCTTGGAATTACGGAACAGGTCGGCGAGCGTCTTTGGGACCGAGTAGATCGGAACGCTGATGCCCGAGATCATGTGATGCTCGATTCCCTCCTGCAGATATTTTTCACTGAAGCGGACAATCCGGGTCGGCGGATAGGAAGGGACAGGTGACCAGTCGCCCGGCCCGATCGCGACCCAGACCTTGCGCGGCATCTGATCGGTGAGCCCGTGGAAGGCCAGCGCCGAGATCATTGCGATCACGCCCTTGGGGATCCGTTTCGCGGTTTCGGCGAGCGCGTGGGCGACGTCGATCGGCGCTTCGGGTCGCTGGTAGAGTCCACGGCCGATACGTTCGATCTCGCCATCCTTTACAGCGCGCGCGATCGTCGCGGCGGCGATTCCTTCGTTGCGGAGTTCCTGCGCGCGCGCGACGGGGTGTTGGACGAGCAGGTTGCGCAGGCGGTCGCGCTGGGTTGCTGGCGCCGAGGCCATGTGACAAATCCTCAGATAGAATCAAAATCTCTCAGAGGTTTTGTAACGCGCGATCTCCCCAACCTGAAGAGGCAAAAATCGACGACGGGTCTAAGGCATCCTCCTGGTTGACCTATGAAACCGATCGCACCGGTGTTCGATGCCGATCAGCGGTAGTAGTCGTCATCGTCTTCTGACAACCGGACGCCGCGTTCGATTGTCTGCAATCCTACCTTGTTGCCGGTCTGGACGAAAAAGGCGCGATAGTCCTCGAACGTCGCCTCGCCCGGCAAGGCCGGAGGCCCGCCCTCCCGCATCAGATACTGCCGGAACCGCTGCCGCATCGTCACATCCAGCCTGCGTTGATGGCGATTGGCAAGCAGATCAGCGGCCGAAGGCGCCGCCATCGCCAGCGCGGCAGGCGCGAAAGCCGGCGTGCCACGCTCGGCAAGCCGCGCGATGAGGATCGTGCGGATACACCAGACCATGCGTCGCACGACCACATCGGAGTTGAGCGCGCCAGCGTGGCGATCGAGGAACCAACCAAGGTCACGGGCGTGCGCGATTTCGCGAGCATAGCTCGTCCGCAGCCTGAACTCGGACCGTAGCTGATCAAGCTGGCCCAGCGGATCGAATACCGGCTTGGCTTCGTGTACGATGTGACAGACGAAAAGATCTCCGTCGCGCGCATCGGCCGCGAGCTTCTCCCACGGATAGAAGAACATCGAGAGGTGGCCGATCGACTTGTGCTGTGGCGTGCCGGGCGGACTAACGAGCAGGAGATCGGTGTCCGAACCCCGGCTATTATCCTCGCGCGCACGACTGCCGAAGAGCAGGATCGCAGAAACCCCTTCATCGCCGACGCCCATGTTCAACGAGAGGCTCGCTCGATCGCGTCGATCGACAGTTTGCGTGCCGTGGTTCGGGCATTGACCACCTCGTCGCGATTGAGGAGCACAAGCTGCTGCTTACCCGGCGGCAGTGTATCGGGCGCGACGTCGAAATTGTGCTCGGTCATCAGGTAGAATGTCTGGCTCAGGCGCTTGGTTACAACGAGCCTCCCCTCGGTCATGTCGTACTCGGCGTGAAGCGCTGCCTGCTGGCTTTCGGATAGAGCCGGGTTGGGTGCGAGAATGAGGTCGATCTCATGCATCCACTCGAAATCGAGCGTGTGGTCGATCGCGGTCGCGGTGATGTCGCCGGCCTGATCGATCCGAAACAGATTATAGTCACGAAAATCCGAATGTTCGGTCGACCAAGCCCGGACATACCACCGGCCCACGGCATGAAAGAGCGCATGAGGCGCGATGACGCGGCGCGGTTCGGGCGAACCCGTGATCGACTTGTACTGGATTTCCAACTGGCCGCGCTGGTTGATGGCGTCGAGGAGGTGCAGCAAGATTCGCGCATCCGTGCGCTTACGCAATAGCGAGACATTCTCGATGGGCGGCGTGTTGTCGAACCAGGTGTCCTCCTGGCGCATCCACCGATTCTCGATCGCGACGAGTTGCAGCAGGTAGCGTTCGGCCGAGGCGTGCATCAGCTTGGGCTCGTAGGTCGGCGCGCGCAAATAGGCCTTCAGGGTCTGGTCGTAGACGAGGTTCCCGGGCGCTAGGCCGGTGTATTGGGCAATGTCGGATGAGGCTTGCTGCGCCGAGATTCCGAAGGTCTCCGCCAGATCGCGACGATTGAAGCGCCCGTCCCAGAAGAGCCGGAAATCGATGAATTCGAGGCGCCGTTGCACGCCCCAGCGCACCGTTTCGCCTATCTCTTCCGTCACCAAACCCTCCAACAACTCGATTCGAAAAAAATATCCCGTCGTGTTTCTTGACGGTCTCAAGCGTGATTCCCATATTCAATGGACGCGATGATCACAGGGATCAACGACGAAGGACGGCGAGCAGACGCAAAGGGCAGAAAATATGGCGAAAAATACTGGTGATGGGTTTCGGCGCGGTGCGGTGACGGGTCGCACCCAGTTTCAGCGGCCTGATGGCCACTGGCAGAAGCGCGATGAGCGCACCGGCCACCTGATGAGTGTCAAGGACGACGGCAAGCCGTTCAAGGGCGTCGCCCGCGAGCCGGACGGCCGCGACACTCCCAACGCATGAGTGTCGATGCCGGGCGCCGTCAGATTGCTGCGCGCTGCCCGGCTGACGCCGTTTGACCAAAAGGGATTACGATGACTGCCTCAATCACATTTTTCCCCGTCGGCAACGGCGATATGACGCTGATCACGTTCGACAACGACCAGAAACTTCTCGTCGACCTGCATGTGCGCAAGGCGGCAGACAACGATGACGACGATACGCCTGATGTCATGGCCGATTTGCGCGGCCGGCTGACCCGCGACGAAAAAGGTCGGCTGTTTGTCGATGGCTTTCTGCTCAGCCATCCGGATAAGGATCATATCTGCGGCCTAGAAACCCATTTCCACCTCGGCCCGCCCGACGAATGGAAGAAGGATGACGACAAGATCCTGATCCGGGAAATGTGGTCGTCGCCGGTCGTTTTTCGCCGTGCCTCCAAGGATCACGTGCTGTGCGACGATGCCAAGGCATGGGCGAAGGAGGCACGGCGGCGTGTCGCTCTCTACCGCGAGAAGGGCACCGCCACGGTCGAGGGAGATCGCATCCAGATCATGGGCGAGGACGAGGACGGCAAGATCGACGATATCCTCGCGATCGTCGTTAAGGCCGACGGCGTTGTCACCAAGCTCAACCGGGTCGCTTCCGGCACTTTCGAGGGACGGTTGCTCGCGCCGATCCCGCATAGCGACGATGAAGAGCTGGACGAGCTTCTCGGCAAGAATCATTCCTCGGTCGTCTTGCGCTTCTCGATCCGCGGCGGCGGCATCCTCGACAAATGTCGGTTCCTAACGGGCGGTGACGCCGAGGTCGCCATCTGGGAGCGCCTGTGGGGCAAGCACGGGACCTATCAGGCTGACCGGCTCAGCTACGACATTCTCCAGGCGCCGCATCACTGCTCGTGGCACAGCCTCAGCTACGATAGTTATTCGACCTATGGCGAGGATGCGGAGGTCTGCGACGATGCGCGCAGCGCGCTGGCGCAAATTCGGAAAGGCGCGATCATCGTCGCCAGCTCGAAAGCGATCGACCCTGACGAGGCCGACCCGCCCAGCGATCGCGCCAAGCGCGAATATATCTCGATCGTCGATGGCAAGAGCGATCGGTTCATCTGCGTCGCCGACGTCTGGGAGGACGAGGAGCGCGCGCTCCAATATGAGATCACTTCCAGCGGCATCACGAAGGTTGTGAAGAGCGCCGCCAAGGCGGCGGTTGCCGCTCTGGGAATCGGTGCCACTGCCGCCCAGGCGCGTCCGCACGGCTGAACCAGTGGCAACCGAGGCGGGAACCGATCCCGCGGAGCATCTTCTGCGCGTCGCGTTGACCCATCCCGAATGTGTCGGCGGCGCGGTGCTTGACCCGGAAGGCGGCAGGTCGCGCATCCGGATCGACATGAATGTCGAGATGCCGCTCGACATGAAGGCCGACGGCATCAGCTCGAGCGGCGTCAGAACCTGCGAGCCAGTCGTGCTCAAGCTTCCAGCAGCATATCCTTGGCGATCCCCGCGCTTCTACCTGCGCGAAGATTTTCCGCGCAACTTTCCCCATCTCATGCCATTCGCCGCGACGCCTCGGCCGTGCCTGGTCGAGGGGGATCAGGACGAATATTTCCTACAGTTCGGCCTGGTCGAATATGGAATCTTCCATCTGGTCGAGCAGCTCGCGATCTGGCTTCGCAAGGCTGCAATCAGCGACCTGATCAATCCCGAACAGGGTTGGGAGCCCATGCTCCGCCGCGATTTTCGCGATATTCTCGAAATCGACGCCGATGCCGCGCGCAATGCCGTCACCAAGAACGGCGGGTGGGTCGTATGGCAGGGCAGGTTCTTCCGTCGCGGCACGCCCGAGGCTTGCCTCAACGACGCCACCGAGACGTGGATCTCGAGCAAGGGCGTGCAGACGCCGCTTACGCAGAAAGCGGACGACAAGACATTCACCTCGCGCCGGGCGGATCCCGTCGCGAGCCTGGGCAATACGGTGGTCGGCGTGGTCTGGCCTGACAAAAATCCCGACGGTACACCGCGTATCAGCGCGACCTATTTGCCGGAGAGCGTCGCAACATTGCGCGACCTGCGTGCACGGGCCGCCGAACTCGGATGCGGGCGCGGCCTGCAAGCTTTCCTCGCCAATGTCGAACGCAGCTTTACGGGTATGTCATTGCTCGCGCCGATCCCGATCGGCATCGTTCTGTGCGTACGGCGCCCGATCCATCTGATCGACAGCACTTCCGACATCGAGTTGCTACCCTATGTCGTCGAGATACGCGCCAACCAGAACCGCACCTCGCTGTTCGCGCTGGGTGACGACGAGCCGGTCGCGCCGGCGATGCACTACCAGGCGCTTACCGCCGCGCTGCTGCAAGGGTTGTCCGGCGCTCCGGCACGCGCCGGACTTGCCGTGCTAGGCTGCGGCAGCGTCGGATCGAAGCTCGCCATGCACGCGGTGCGCGGGGGCCCAGACATCGTGGCGGTGAGCGACGAGTCGTCGCTGAGGCCGCACAATTTGGCGCGACATGCTCTTGGCGCGGAGCATGTCTCCAACAACAAGGCCGAAGCACTCGCAAAGGAACTCGTCGGCTTCGGCACAGCGCCGACAGTACACAAAGGCGATCTCAGCCACGATCTCCGCGACCCCGAGCACGTCAAGCAGATCATACCGAAAGCCGCAGGCGCAGCGATCAATTCGACCGCTTCGCTGTCGGTTCGCGAGGCATTGGTGTCTGCTGCAACGCCTCGCCTCCGTGCACAGTTGTTCGAGGCAGCGCTCTTCGGCCGCGGTCGCGGCGCGTTTCTGCTCGCCGATGGCAAGGGCCATAATCCGAGCCATTGCGACCTGATCGCCGAACTCTACGCAAACCACGACGGTGGTCGCGCCGCCGAGCTGCTTTTCGACCCTGCGGGCGGCCTGACCGAGATCCAGATCGGACAGGGTTGCGGTTCGTTGACGATGACGATGGACGATGCGCGCCTGTCGGCCATGACGGCGTCGCTCTCGCAGGAGATTTCCAGAGCGCTCGATACGCCGATCCAGCAAGGGCTGATCGTCATCGGCACAGCAGATGAGGACAGTCCCTCGACATGTTGGACTCGGTATATCGTTCCCGCGTTCGAAACGGTCACCATCGCCGGCAGCGACGGGTGGCAATTGCGACTGTCCCGGCGAGTGGCGGACAGGATCAGGGCCGAAGCCAAAGCCTGTCCGTCGGTTGAAACCGGCGGGGCCATGATCGGCTTGACCAGCGCCCGGCTCAAGACCGTGACCGTCGTCGATCTGCTCGAAGCGCCCGCCGACAGCCGCCGAACGTCGACATTGTTCGTGCTCGGGACCGACGGCCTGCAATCGGCCATCCGCAATCGGCATGAGCAAAGCGGGCGAACCCTGTTCGACGTGGGAACCTGGCACAGCCATCTGCGGGACGAGGGTCCGTCTTCGACCGACTGGAAGACCGCGGCCGATCTTGCCGCCGAACGCGCGCCGCCATCGATTCTGCTGATAGCGACGCCTGCGCGCTTTCATGCGCTGGTTTCACCCCGGAAGGACAGCGATGGCTGACGGCAAATCGCTCAAAGAGCAGAATGCGGGGCTGATCCGGGCCGCGATGATTGGACATATCGTGGCCTTCGCTTGGATCGCGGCCGAGCCGCTGCGCCTCCTTTCGATGAACGGCCGCATGCTCGCGGCGCGACTCGAGGCGGCAGCCGCGCCGGGCACAGCTGCATTCGGGCTCATCGTGGTCGCGTCACTCTTGCTGCTCGGCTTGATCAATCCAGACTGGCGCGATCGGATCATGCATTGGCGCTGGCGTGATCCGCTTCCCGGCTGCCGGGCCTTCACCCGCGTCGGGCCGCTCAGCAGTCATGTCAACATGGCAGCGCTCGAAGCTCAATATGGGCCGCTGCCTTCGGCGGGCAGGGAACAGAACCAGCTTTTCTATCGAATCTATCGCGAGTTCAGAGAGGATGTCGGCGTGCTGGACGCCCATGGACGCTATCTCGCCGCACGTGATATTGGGACGATTACGGCCCTGGTGATGATACCCTTGCCATGGCTCGCCTGGTGGGCCTCGGGCAATGGCGAGCGCGCCTTGGTCTATGGCGTGGCGCTGTTTCTGGTCTACGTGTTCTGCGTCATTGCGGCAAAGAACTATAGCTGGCGCATGGTCCAGCATGTTCTGGCATTAGCATCATCGAAGTCCTGACCAAGGCCACTTGTCCGCTCGTTGCGGTGAAGCGTTCTGGGTTACCGCGGGGGCCAAGGCGCTTCCACGCCCGCCCAATATTCTCATCGCGCTCACTGGGCATCAAACCACGCGCAAGTCAGAGTTTATAAGGCACGAGTTTTGCCCGTCGCGCACCTACTCAAGCGCGTGTGGGTAAACCGGACCCAACCCAACTGCCTCGGGCTGCGTCGAGGCGCGTCGAGACCGTAATTTTCCAATCGACGATTTGAACCGATCCTTGCGGGCATGAACCCGAGCGGCTGTTTCGCCCTTCGGGCGGAGCGCCCGTATGACCCCGACCAAGCTGCTCATCGGCCAGATTATCGTGGTGTTCGCGATCGTGATCGCTGGCCTGTGGACGGCGACGCAGTGGGCGGCGGCGATGCTCGCCTATCAGCCGCAGCTTGGCCTTCCCTGGTTCACCCTGTTCCACACGCCAGTCTATCGGCCCTGGGCGATCTTCCCTTGGTGGTATCACTTTGATGCCTACGCGCCCCACGTCTTCGACAGGGCGGGTATGATTGCCGGCGCCAGCGGGTTCGCCGGCTGCGCCGCCGCGATCTTCGGCTCGCTGTGGCGCGCGCGCCAGCAGCGCCACGTCACCACCTACGGTTCCGCGCGCTGGGCCGAGGCTCGCGAGATGGAGAGCGCCGGACTGCTCGGCGATGCCGGCGCCTTCCTCGGCCGTCATCACGGTCGGTATCTGCGCCATGACGGCCCTGAGCACGTCATGGCGTTCGCGCCGACCCGCAGTGGCAAGGGCGTAGGTCTGGTCGTTCCGACGCTGCTGAGTTGGACCGGCTCGGCGGTCATCCACGACATCAAGGGCGAGAACTGGCAGCTGACCGCCGGCTGGCGGTCGCGCTTCAGCCATGCGTTGATGTTCAACCCGACCGATGCGCGATCGGCGCGGTACAATCCATTGCTGGAGGTCCGCCGTGGCGACAACGAAGTCCGCGACGTTCAGAACATCGCTGACATTCTGGTCGACCCCGAGGGGGCGCTAGAGCGTCGCAATCACTGGGAAAAAACCAGCCATTCGCTGCTGGTCGGCGCGATCCTCCACATCCTCTATGCCGAGGAAGAAAAGACTCTCGCACGCGTAGCGACCTTCCTGTCCGATCCGCAGCGTCCGTTCGTGGCCACGCTCAAGCGGATGATGACCACTAATCATCTCGGCACGACGGAGAATCCGCAGGTCCATCCCGTCGTGGCTTCGGCGGCCCGCGAGGTGCTGAACAAATCCGACAATGAACGCAGCGGTGTGCTCTCAACTGCGATGTCGTTTCTCGGTCTCTACCGCGATCCGACCGTCGCCGAGGTGACATCGCGCTGCGACTGGCGGATCGCCGATCTTGTCGAGGCGGCACAGCCCGTCTCGCTCTACCTCGTCATTCCGCCGTCCGATATCAGCCGCACCAAGCCGCTGGTCCGCCTGATCCTCAATCAGATCGGCCGCCGGCTGACCGAACGCCTCGATGGCGTCGGCGCAGCGAAACGTAACCACAAGCTGCTGATGATGCTGGACGAGTTCCCGGCGCTCGGCCGCCTCGATTTCTTCGAAACCAGCCTTGCCTTCATGGCCGGTTACGGCGTGCGTGCCTTCCTTATCGCTCAGAGCCTCAACCAGATTGAGAAGGCCTATGGCGAGCACAACAGTATCCTCGACAATTGCCATGTGCGCGTCGCGTTCGCGACCAACGACGAGCGAACGGCGCGGCGCATCTCCGACGCACTCGGCACCGCCACCGAACAGCGATCGATGCGCAACTATGCCGGCCACCGGCTCGCGCCCTGGCTCGCGCACGTCATGGTCAGCCGGCAGGAGACCGCGCGGCCGCTGCTGACGCCCGGTGAGGTGATGCAACTTCCGCCTTCCGACGAGCTGGTGCTCGTGTCCGGACTCGCCCCGATCCGCGCCCAGAAGCTGCGCTACTATGAGGACCGCAATTTCCGAGTGCGCGTTGCCGCGCCTCCCGAACTGACCGACGGCCGCTATGCTGATCGGCCGCAGGCTCGATCGAACGATTGGGGCAGTCTCGCCCGCCGGCCCGATGCCCGGCTCGCCCGAACCGAGGATGCTGCCGAGACCGAGGGCGAAGATGGTGGGCTCGAGCAGCAGCGCCATCCGGGCCTTGCCGAGGAAGCGCCCTCGAAACCCGAGCAGCCGAAACAGCTCGACCTGCTTGCCGCCGACCAGGACGAAGGCGATCTCGCCGCCGATCAAAGGACGATGGACCGCGCCCGCGGGTTGAGCGCCGTCGCGCGGGGCTATGGCATCGACGAAGCCGGCGGGCGCGACCTGCTGCCGGGGCTCTGAGCGATGAAGTTCCGCCAGAACCTTTATATCGATCAGGCGCTGAGCGACGCACTCGATGACCTGGCGCGTAAGCCGGGCACGAACAAGTCGCAGATCGTCAGCGATGCGCTGGGCGCCTATCTCGCGCGGCGCGGCACCAAGGAGATCGACGATCTTCTCAAAGGCCGGCTTGACCGCATCTCGCGTGAGATCGGTCATGCCCGCCGCGACATCGAGGTGCTGCTGGAAAGCCTGTCGCTGTTCGTCCGCTACCAGTTGACGGTGACGGCGCCGCTACCAGAGGCCGATACCGCCGCGCGCGCTGTCGGGCGCGAACGGTTCGAGGCCTTTGTCAGCCAGGTCGGTCGGCAGATCGGATCGGGCAAGCGCTCGATCGGTGCAGCCGACGAGGCGGAGGCGGGGCGATGAGCGAGACACTCTCATCCGATCGCCGCCGCGCGATGCTCCGCACCGCGATGGGGCCGACGATCGCGACTGCACTCGCCGATCCCGCCGTTATCGAGATCATGGTCAATCCTGACGGCGCGCTGCGGCTCGACCGGCTTGGCGAAGGCCGCACCGATACCGGCACGCGCTATGATCCCGCGCAAGTCGAGCGGATCATCCGCTTGGTTGCCAGCCACGCCCGCACCGAGGTTCATGCGGCGTCGCCGATCGTGTCGGCCGAGCTGCCGCCGCATGGCGAGGGCGCCGGCGAAAGGTTCGAAGGCGTGCTTCCGCCGGTCAGCCTCGCGCCGTGCTTCTCGATTCGCAAGCCCGCCGCCAAGATCTACACTCTGCTCGACTATGTGATGGACGGCATCATGCCGGCCGATACTGCCCGGCTGCTGTCGCTCGCCGTCGTCGAGCGAAAGAATATCCTGGTCGCGGGCGGCACGTCGTCGGGCAAGACCACGCTCGCCAACGCGCTGCTCGCCGAGATGGCGCACCTCGACGAGCGCGTGATCCTGATCGAGGACACGCGCGAACTGCAATGCGCGGCATCCGATGTTGTGGCGCTGCGTACTCGGCCCGGCGTAGTCGGCATGGCCGATCTGGTCCGCTCGACGCTGCGTCTTCGCCCCGACCGCATCATCGTCGGCGAGGTGCGCGGCGCCGAAGCGCTCGACATGCTCAAGGCCTGGAATACCGGCCACCCCGGCGGCATCGCCACGGTCCATGCCAATAGCGCGGTCTCCGCGCTCTACCGGCTCGAACAGCTCGTGCAGGAAACGGTCGTCACCGTCCCGCGCCGGCTGATTGCCGAAGCCATCGACGTGATCGTGTTCATCGCCGGCCGCGGTCTCGCACGCCGCGTCGAGACGATCGCGCGTGTCGCCGGCGTCGATCCCGACGGCGGTTACGCTGTCCTCGACCTCACCCCCGATCCCACAATCCCCAAGCCAGGAGAATGACCATGCGCCTTATTCAAAAACTGCCCGATCGCCGCTCGACCTTCCTTATCGGTGCAGTGTTCGGCCTCGGGCTCACCATCGCCAGTCGCGCGCACGCGGCCGGCACCGGCATGCCGTGGGAACAGCCGCTGCAACAGGTGTTGGATTCGGTCCAGGGTCCAGTCGCCAAGATCGTTGCGGTGATCATCATCATCGTCACCGGCCTGACCTTGGCGTTCGGCGAGACGGCGGGCGGATTTCGCAAGCTCATCCAGATCATCTTCGGCCTCAGCATCGCGTTCGCTGCGTCGAGCTTCTTCCTGTCGTTCTTCTCATTCGGCGGCGGGGCGCTGATCGCGTGATCGGGACCGGCGCCCATATCGAGGGCTTCGAGGCCCCGCTGCACCGGTCGCTCGCCGAGCCCATTCTGCTCGGCGGCGCGCCGCGGACGATCGCGATCGTCAACGGCACGCTCGCAGCCGCACTCGGGATCGGTCTCCAGCAATGGATTGCCGGGCTCGTGGTGTGGGCGTTTGGACACACGCTCGCGGTGCTCGCCGCCAAGCGTGATCCCGATTTCGCGCCCGTCATTGCCCGGCACCTTCGTCAAAAGGGACATTTCGCATGCTGAGCCTGCGTGAATATCGCAGCCGTGCCGACCGGCTCGCCGACCATCTCCCCTGGGCGGCGCTGATCGCGCCCGGCGTCGTACTCAACAAGGACGGCAGCTTCTCCCGCGTCGCGCGGTTCCGCGGTCCCGACCTCGAATCCGCGACCGAGGCCGAACTAGTGTCCGCCTGCGCCCGCGCGAACAATGTCCTGCGGCGTTTCGGCACCGGATGGGCGTTACACTTCGAAGCCGAACGGCGCGAGGCGCTCGGTTATCCTGCCAGCAATTTTCCCGACGCGGCATCGTGGCTGGTCGACGAGGAACGTCGTGCCGGCTTCGAGAGCGCGGCTGCGCATTTCGAGAGCCATTACCATTTGACGCTCACCTATATGCCGCCGGCCGATCAGGCCGACACGGCAGGCCGCGCGCTGGTCGAGCGCGGTGATGACGTGAAAGGGCGAGATTGGCGACAGGCGCTCGGTGTTTTCATCACAGAGACCGATCGCGCGCTCGACCTGATGTCCGGCTTCATGCCTGATGTCCGAGCACTCGACGATGCGGAAACGCTGACCTTCCTGCACGGCACGATCTCTGAGCGGCGTCACGATGTCACTGTCCCCGAGACGCCGATGTATCTCGACAGCGTGCTGGTGGACACGGCGCTGACCGGCGGGCTCGAACCAAAGCTGGGCGACCAGCATCTGCGCACGCTGACGATCCTCGGCTTTCCGAATGTCAGTCGGCCCGGAATCCTGGACGCGCTCAACCATCAGGATTTCGCCTATCGCTGGGTCACGAGATTCATCGCGCTCGACAAGACCGATGCGACCAAGGCGCTGACCAGGCTGCGCCGGCAATGGTTCAACAAACGCAAGTCGGTGACCGCGCTGCTGCGCGAGGTGATCTACAACCAGCCCGTCCAGCTGCTCGACAGCGATGCCGACAACAAGATGGTCGATGCCGATCTCGCGCTCCAGGCACTCGGCGGCGATCATGTCGCTTTCGGCTATCTCACCACGACGATCACGGTCACGGACATCGACCGCGCTGCGGCCGGGCGCAAGGTTCGCGCCGTCGAGCGGATCGTCAACGGGCTCGGCTTCACGACGATCCGCGAGAGCATCAACGCGGTCGAAGCCTGGCTCGGATCGTTGCCCGGCCAGATTTACGCGAATGTCCGGCAGCCGCTGGTTCACACGCTCAACCTCGCGCATCTGATGCCGCTGTCGTCGGTGTGGGCGGGACCGGTCCGCAACACGCATCTCGACGGACCGCCTTTGCTCTATGCGGAGACCAGCGGCTCGACGCCGTTCCGGCTGAGCACCCATATCGGCGATGTCGGCCACATGCTGATCGTCGGTCCGACCGGGGCCGGCAAGTCGGTCCTGCTCGCGCTGCTGACGTTACAGTTCCGGCGCTATCCGGGCCCGCAGGTCTATGTCTTCGACAAGGGCTTTTCGGCACGGGCCGCCGTGCTGGCGATGGGCGGCGCGCATCATGCGCTGGGACTCGGCGGCGAACGTGATGGCGAAGCGCGCGCAATCGCATTCCAGCCGCTGCGCCATATCGACCGCGGCGACGAACGTGCCTGGGCGGCCGAGTGGATCGCGGCGCTGCTCACCCACGAGCATGTCGCCGTCACGCCCGAGATCAAGGAATCGCTCTGGTCGGCGCTGAACAGTCTCGCGACCGCGCCGATCGAGGAACGGACGCTCACCGGCCTGTCGCTGCTGCTTCAGTCGACCGCGCTACGCTCGGCGCTGTCGCCCTATACCTTGGAGGGACCGTTCGGCCGGCTGCTCGACGCGGCCGAAGATGATCTCGCCATCGCCGACGTCCAGTGCTTCGAGACCGAGGCGCTGATGGGCCAGGCCGGCGTCGTAGCACCCGTGCTCACCTATCTGTTCCACCGGCTCGAGGAGCGGTTCGACGGGCGGCCGACCTTGCTCGTACTCGACGAGGCCTGGATCTTCCTCGATCACCCGCTGTTCGCCGCGCGCATCCGCGAGTGGCTGAAGACACTGCGCAAGAAGAACGTCGCGGTCGTGTTCGCGACGCAAAGCCTCGCCGATGTCGCGAACAGCTCGATCGCACCGGCCATCATCGAAAGTTGTCCGCAGCGCATCTTGCTGCCGAACGACCGTGCCATCGAGCCGCAGAGCCGAACTGCCTATGAGCGGTTCGGTCTCAACGACCGCCAGATCGAACTGATCAGCCGCGCGACGCCGAAGCGGCAATATTATCTGCAATCGGCGCGCGGCAACCGGCTATTCGAGCTCGGTCTCGGTCCGATCGCGCTGGCGCTGTGCGGCGCGTCCGATCCCGCGACCCAGGCGCGCATCGACGCGCAGCTCGCCGAGCATGGCGCGCATGATTTTGCTGCCGGCTTCCTGAGTGAAGCCGGCCTCGACTGGGCTGTCAGCCTGCTCGCCGATTTTCCCGATCCCCAAGCCCCCCAAGCAGGAGAAGTGTAATGCGTATCCGATTCCGCAAATATCTCGTCGCGTCCGCGATCGGCCTCGGTGCCGCCGGATCGCTCGTCATGGGCATCACCATGACGGCGACGCCGGCCCAGGCGCAGTTCACGGTGTTCGACCCGAGCAACTATAGCCAGAACCTGCTGACCGCCGCGCGAACGCTACAGCAGGTCAACAACCAGATCCGGTCGCTCCAGAACCAGGCCCAGTCGCTCATCAATCAGGCGAAGAACCTGACGACGATCAACTTTCCCGAACTGCAAGCGATCACGCAGACGCTTCAGCAGATCGATCAGCTGATGGGACAGGCGCAGGGCATCCAGTTCCGCGTCGCCAATCTCGATCAGCAGTTCCGTTCGCTGTATCCGACCAGCTTCAGCGCCGCGCTCACGACCAACGCGCAGGTCGCCGCCGCCAAGACCAGGCTGGACGCCTCGAAGGCAAGCTTCCAGCAGGCGATGACGGTGCAGGCGCAGGTGGTCGAGAATGTCCAGACCGATGCGACGACGTTGAGCGGTATCATAGCGCGTAGCCAGGGTGCCGAAGGAGCGCTGCAAGCGCAGCAGGCCACCAATCAGCTGCTGGCGCTCACCGCCAAGCAGCAATTCCAGATCCAGAACCTGATGGCAGCGCAATACCGTGCCGACGCGACCGAGGCCGCGCGCCGCGTTCAGGCCGAGCAGGAAGCGCGCACCGCGACCCAGAAATTCCTCGGAAGCGGGCAAGCCTACACGCCGCAATGAGCTGAGGCGGCGCGCTCCCTTGCTCCCCGAGCGCGCCGTCTCGTCGCGGGGTCCGATGGGCTTTCCCCCCTCATGGCCGCCGGACCCCGCGACACCCTTCAACACCAAAAATGAAAGCTGCCGACCTTGGGCGACCTCAATGTCATTGACCGCTTCATGCAGGCCTTCATCCGCTACATCGATAGCGGGTTCGGGTTGCTTGGCGGCGACGTCCACTTTCTGACCACCGTGCTGGTCGGCATCGATATCACGCTCGCCGGCCTTTTCTGGGCGATGGGCGGCGAGGACAATATCCTCGGCCGCTTCCTCAAGAAGATTCTCTATGTCGGTGCCTTCGCGCTGATCCTGAACAGCTTCTCGACGCTGGCCGATATCATCTTCAAGTCGTTCGCGCAAGCCGGGCTGACCGCCGGCGGCGGTGGCATGACCGCGGACGATCTTCTGAAGCCCGGCAAGCTCGCTGGCACCGGCTTCACCGCCGCATGGCCGCTGCTGAATCAGGCTTCGCAAATGCTCGGCTTCACGACCTTCTTCGACAATTTCATCACGATCATGGTGCTGCTGATTGCCTGGGTGATCGTGATCCTCGCCTTCTTCATCCTCGCGGTGCAGCTCTTCATCACGATCATCGAGTTCAAATTGACGACGCTCGCCGGCTTCGTGCTAGTTCCCTTCTCTCTCTGGAATCGCACCAGCTTCCTCGCTGAGCGCGTGCTGGGCAACGTGGTGTCGTCGGGTATCAAGGTGATGGTGCTCGCCGTTATTGTGGGCATCGGTTCGGGCTTTTTCTCCGAGTTCATCGCGGCGCTGCAGGGCCAGGAGCCCGATATTGGCCAGGCCATGAGCCTCGTGCTCGCCAGCATCTCGCTGTTCGGTCTCGGCATCTTCGGCCCCGGCATCGCGTCCGGCCTCGTCGCCGGCGCCCCGCAGCTCGGCGCGGGCGCGGCGGTTGGTACCGCACTCGGCGCAGGTGCTGCGTTCGCGATGGGCGGCGGGGCAGCCGTCGCAGCGGCGCGTGGAGTGGCTGGCGGCGCCCTGGGCGCTATCCGCGCAGGCACCACGATGGGATCGGCCGCATCGACAGCGGCGCAACTCGGCAAAGAGACCGGCGGCTCAGCGATCGGCGGCATGGCCGCCGCCGCCAAGGGTGCTGCGGCACAGAAGGTCAGCAGCACATTCGGACTCAGCGCAGCGGCCGAGCGTGGTCGTACCGCCGCGTGGAACGCTCTCAACCAGACCTCCGGCGCGTCGACTGAAAGCAACGCGGCAGGCGGAGGTGCCGGCGACGGCGCACCGGCTTGGGCGCGCAATTTGCGTGCCCAACAGACTGCCCGCCACCATCGTCAGCTCGCATTGCACACCCTCCAGCAGGGTGATCGCGGCGGCGCGTCCGCAACCCCAGACATCAAGGAAAAGGAGTAGCCCCCATGCGATTCAAGCGCGCCGTGCAGCGCTACGGGCGAACGCCCGAACCCGAAACACCCTATCAGCGTGCGGGGCAGCTCTGGGACGAGCGGATCGGTTCCGCCCGCGTCCAGGCCCGCAACTGGCGGTTGATGGCATTCGGCGGATTGTTCCTGACGACCGGACTGTCCGCCGGCCTGGTCTGGCAATCAATGCAGAGCCGCGTCGTCCCCTATGTCGTCGAGGTCGATGCGCTCGGTGAAGCACGGGCAATCGCGCCCGCCGCGACCGCTTATCGCCCGACCGACCCGCAGATCGCGTGGTTCCTGGGCCGTTTCATCACCGACATCCGGGCCAAATCGCTCGACCCGGTGTTGATGCGCGACAACTGGCTGGCGGCTTACGACTTCGTATCTCCGCGCGGTGCCATCTTCCTCGGCGAATATGCCCGCTCCGCAAACCCGTTTGCGGATGTCGGCGACAAGACCGTGTCGGTGCAGGTCACCAGCGTCGTCCGCGCGTCAGATACATCGTTCCAGGTAAAGTGGGCCGAGACCGCGTTCGATCGGGGAAGCCTTGCGGACACCTCGCGCTGGACCGCGATCCTGACGGTCACGGTCAAGCCGCCGAAAAACGCCGATACGCTGAGGAAGAATCCCCTCGGGCTCTACGTCGATGCAATTGACTGGAGCCGCGAACTTGATGCGCCTGCACCAATAGCGACGCCTTCGCCACGGCCAGCGCCGGCCGCGGCACCGGCGAATCTCCCGCTCGGCTCGCCTCTCGATCCCAACCTCGCGCCCCTGGCGCCGTCCCCACAGGAGAACCGTCAATGAAACGCGCCCTGCTCGCTGCCACCATGCTGGTCGCCGCTTCCTCCGCGCACGCCCAGACCGCAGCCCCAACGCCGACCATCCCGGCGCCGAGCCAGCCAGCACCCGCGGTCGCTCCAACACCACCGACTGCCGCGGACGCTCCTCCGCTCGCACTGCCCGCGGTTCGTCATCGACTGAAGCCGCTATCGCCCGCCGCGAGGCGCGTCCGTACAGCTAACCACGAAGCGACGCTGGAGCCGCAGGCCCGCGCGTTCATAAATGCCGCGCAGATCTATCCGTTCAGCGACGGCGCGCTCTATCGGCTCTACGCCGCACCCGAACTCGTGACCGACATTGCACTGCAGACCGGCGAAACCATCATCTCGGTGGCGGCGGGCGACACCGCACGCTGGGTTGTTGGCGACACCACCAGCGGCACCGGCGACGCCAAGCGTGTCCATATCCTGGTGAAGCCGTTCATCGCGGGACTGACGACCAACCTTGTCATCACGACCGATCGCCGCACCTACCACCTCCAACTAGAGAGCACCGCCACGACGGCGATGTCAGCCCTGTCCTGGACCTATCCGCAGGACGAATTGCTGGCGATCAAACGGGCGGCAGACCAGCAGCGCGCCGCTACGCCGGTCGCCAGCGGACTCGCCGTCGAGCAACTGAACTTCGGCTATGCGATCACGGGAGACAGGCCGAACTGGCGTCCGCTTCGCGCATTCGACGACGGTCGTCAGACCTTCATCGAATTTCCGCCGAGCCTGGCCGTCGGAGAGGCGCCGCCACTGTTCGTCGTGGGTCCGAAGGGCGATGCGCAACTCGTCAACTATCGCGTTTCCGGGCGCTTCTATGTGGTCGACCGGCTGTTCGATGTCGCCGAACTCCGGCTCGGCGAGAAGAAACAAGCCGTCGTGCGGATCACGCGGGGCGGCGACGGGCGCCGCCACGATCGCCGGAGGGCGTCATGAGCAAGGAAGCCGCAGAACAGCCAGCGCCGGCGAAGGCAGATCCCGAAACGCTCGTCCTGCGCGGCTCGCCCGGCCGGGTCGTGCGCTTCCGGCGTGGGGCGGTGGTGGCCATCGCCGCACTAGGTTCGACCGCGATCGTGGGCGCCGCCTGGTTCGCACTGAAGCCGACGACATTCCATGTCATCGCTGCAAATGAGGATCGCCCGGACATCGCGACGAAGGCCCCGGCCGATGCGCTCGCCAATGCGCCGAAGAGTTATGGTGACGTGCCCCAGCTGGGTCCGCCGCTTCCGGGCGACCTGGGGAAGCCAATCCTCGAGCATCAGCAGTCGGTCGGCGCTGCGATTCCGCCCGTCGGTGCCAATCAGCGGGCGCAGGCTGCCGAAGCGGAACGCCAGCGCCTCGCCGCCGAGCAGAAGGCCGCCCGCGAGTCCGCCGTAATGATGCAGATATCGGGCGCGAACCGACCGGCTGCCGCGGAGCCAGCGACAGTGGCGTCTGCCACACCATCGGCCGACGCCAGCACCGCGCGGATGGCCCTCGATCCTGATCGCGATCCCAACGGTCAGCAGCGCAAGGCCGATTTCGTCGGGGCGACGGATAGGACCAGCGACATCAACCCGCATGCTCTGGTGCCATCGCCGTCGCCATACACGCTCATGGCGGGGAGCGTCATCAGCGCCAGCCTCATCACTGGGCTGGATTCCGATCTGCCAGGACTCGTTACCGCGCAGGTCACCGAGAACGCCTATGACAGCGTGACCGGCCGGATTCTGCTGGTCCCGCAGGGCTCGCGGCTGATCGGTAGCTATGACAGTGTCGTGGCGTTCGGCCAGGAACGCGCCCTCGTAGTCTGGCAGCGCATCATCCTGCCCGACGGCGCGTCGGTCCGGATCGACAACGTGCCGGCGACAGACACGGCCGGTTATTCGGGACTGTCGGACAAGGTCGATGTCCACACCTGGCAACTGCTCAAGGGTGTCGCGCTGTCGACGTTGCTCGGGGTTGGCACCCAATTGAGCTTCGGCAGTAATGAGAGCGACCTGGTTCGTGCGATCCGGGAATCCGCCCAGCAAAGCGGTTCACGCGCCGGCGACCAGCTCGTCACCCGCAATCTCAACATCCAGCCGACGATCCGGGTTCGGCCCGGCTGGCCGCTGCGCGTCGTCGTGCACAAGGACATCGTCATGCGCCCCTGGCAGACGGCGGAGAGGTGATATGCCCGAGATCAAACTGGCAAGGCTGCCCGATCGGACCCCGGTCAAGCTGGCGATCACCGTAACGCCCGAGCTGCACAAGGCGCTCACGGATTATGCGACGCTCTACAATAGGACCTATGCCCAGTCCGAGCCGATCACCGAACTCATACCCCATATGCTCTCGGCATTTCTGGCCAGCGACCGAGCTTTCGCGAAAGCTCGTGAGACGCTCGAAGGAGTTTGAACATGAGCGAAGGCACGGACAAGGCTGACCGGCTGCTGCGCATCGTTGATGTGAAGAGCCTGGTCGGATTGGGCAAATCCAAGATCTACGCGCTGGTTGCGGAAGGTGCCTTTCCCAAGCCGTATAAACTATCGCCCAAGGCGGCGCGCTGGAGCGAGCGCGAGATCGTTGCGTGGATTGAGAGCGTTCGGCTGCCCGGTCGATAAGGCTACCGACAAAATCGGTCGCCACTCACGAATCCAGCCCAAGCGCCATCTCCACGGGCGGCCATGGAAAGTGCTTCCGGACCTTCGAGCGCAGTTCACCTGCGGACGAGGCAGTGACTCGCCTCTTCGGGCTGAGCAGCAACCCGCGCCACATATCCGGTGTCATCGTCGTCCACTCCGGCTCGGCCGAGCCATCGACACCGAATGTGACCTGCCGCCACTCGTCCCGATCGAAAAACTCGTAGTTTTCGAGCCATACGACTCTGGTCGTAGAAAGCTCGAAACGCTCACACACCTGCCTGAAAATATACTCCGCTGCGTTCGTGATGCTTTTGCCGGGATTACCTGGCATTTCGACGCAGGCGATAACGATCCGTCCATCGGGCAGGTCAATCCGTTCGATTGTGCAGATTCCATCGGCCCCGGGCGCGGAATAGGCGAAGAATTCAGGGCGGTTGGCTATGAGCCAGAGCGGAAAACGCCAGCGATGCGCGGGGTCGGTTTCTGCCTCGGCGACGACCTCCCTTGCGATCCGAGCCATAGGTTGGCCCGCGGGCAGCACGGCCTCGCTCAAGGTCTCGATCAACTTGTCCCGCCAATGGCGAACCTCGCCCAGGGTGTAGCCTTTGGATTGGCTCGTGTTACCGTCGAAGCTGTCGTGGTGTTCGAGGCAAAGCCACACCAGGTTTTCGAGCCGATCATCGTCGGACCGCTTGTTCAGGTGCGCGATCTGACCTCTACGCTCTTCCTGATTGCCCTTGAGGAAGTAACACAGGCAGCATCGACGCCGACATGCCACCAGCACCGTCTCGACAGTTGCTTCCGAAAGATGCTTCCGTTTCGTCAATGTGCTTTCGTCTCTTATTGCTCAACCGTCGGCTGACACAGGAGCGGCTCGAACTCGCCTTCTATCGAAATGCCTGCCGAGCGGCACGAGATTTACGAAATGGGATCAGGCGGCCTGCGCACGACGCGGTAATTTCGTGACCCGTGTCTGGCGTTTCCTTGAGCCCAGGACGAAGGCTTCCCAGTCGTTCATGAGGACGCGGCGCTTGAGAAAAGCATCGCCGCGCCGATACGCTCGTGAGGTTTCGTCGCCGATTTGGTGCGCGAGCGCCTGTTCGACGACGGACTCGGGATGGTCGGTCATTTCGCCCATGTAATCCCGAAATGTGCTGCGCATACCGTGGACGGTGAAATGGCCAAGCTTCATGCGCCGCAACACCATGGTCATCGCCATTTGCGAAAGCGGCTTTCCCATCTTCTGGCCTTCGAATACGAAGTCGTCCGGCGCCCGGTTCGAACGCTTGGCGATCCCGCGCAATATGGTCACCGCCGCTTCGCAGAGCGGGATGCGATGCTCGACGCCCATCTTCATCCGGTCGGCCGGCACCGTCCATATCGCGGCGTCCAGGTCGACCTCCGACCACGTCATGCGCAACGTCTCGTTCGTTCGCGTCCCGCAAAGAATGGTCAGCTCCAGCGCCCGCGCTGCCAGCGCCGGGCGGATGTTCAGCCGTTTCCAAAAGCCCGGCAGATCCTCGAACGGCATGGCCGGGTGGTGACGGACCTGCTTCTTGGTTTTCCGCTTCGGCAGCAAGTGGCTGAGGTTGCCGCGCCACCGCGCCGGGTTCTCCCAGGGGCTCTGGATGTGCTTCGATGCCTTTGCCGCGTCGAGGACATTCTCGATGCGGCCGCGAAGCCTGCTCGCCGTTTCCGGGACGGTCCGCCAGATTGGCTTGAGGACGCCCACAACGTCTTCGGTACGGATGTCTTGGACCGGCATTTGAAGCAGTGCGATTGCATGGGTCTTGATCGTGTTGCGCCACTGTTGCCGATGCTTTGGGTTTTTCCACCCCTCTTCATGCGTAAAGATATAATCGTCGGCGAACGTGCCGAAGAGGACCGGACCTGTGCGCTCCAACTCGGCAAGCCGTGCTTCCTCAGCCGCCTCCGCCTCGGCGGCACGGCGCGCTTCGAGCGGGTCGGTACCTTCGGCAAGGAGCTGTCTCGCCGCCGCCGCCAGGTCGCGCGCTTTGCTAAGTCCGAGATCGCTCGCGGGTCCGAGCCCCATTTCATGACACTTCTTGTTCCGCTCATACGCGAACACCCAACGCCGCGAACCGTCCTTCTTGATGAAGAGCCAAAGCCCGCCACCGTCAGCATGTTTGCCAACTCGCTTTTCGGTTTCGACACGCCGGGCGTTGAGCCTGTGGATCGAACGTGACACGCCAATCTCCAATAACGAGAGCAGGATCAGCAACCCGGTTAGCGACCCGGTTTCCAACCCGGTTTGAGTCGTGGATTAGCGCGGATTAAAATGGACCGGTGCGGCCCGATCACCTGCGCGGCCACCGCTCAAACCGTTGTTTTAATAGGTGATTTATGCAAAAAAGTCGAGGGTGGACAAAGCGTTGATGGGGGTGGATACGAATCCCTCCGTCTCCGCCACATTGCAACAAGCAATGCGCTAGGCCTCATCGAAGTCGGCGGAGCGGGTTTGGCGCGGTGGGGGCCAGCCGATCGAACGTTGCTCGTCGATGATCCGCCCCGCTCCTGCCTGAGAGCGTTGGGGGCGATGGAGCCTGCCGCCCAACCGAGGCGGTTGCGAGCCCACCGCAACACGAGCGAAGCATTGCCGCAAGCCCCGGGATTTGCTCTACAAACCTTTGCGGCTTTGGGAGAGCGAGATGCACGACGGCAAACGAGGGCGCCGGATCGAACGCGTGGTGATCCTGGGCGGCGGCACCGCCGGCTGGATGACCGCTACCGCGCTCGCCAAGAGCTTCGGGCCGCGGCTCGCGATCACGCTGCTCGAATCGGCCGAGATCGGCACCGTCGGCGTCGGCGAGGCGACGATCCCGACGATCCATTGGTTCAACGAACTCATCGGGCTCGACGAAGCCGAATTCCTGCGCGCCACCAAAGCGAGCTTCAAGCTGGGGATCGAGTTCGTCGATTGGACGCGGCCCGGCCATCGCTATTTCCACCCCTTCGGCAGCTATGGCGTCGCGCTGCCTGGGGTGGCGTTCCACCATCGCTGGTTGAAGGCGGCGCGCGAGGGGCTCGAGCTGCCGCTCGACGCCTTTTCGCTCGCCACGCGGCTGGCGGCGGACAATCGCTTTGCCAAGCCGCAGGGCGACGCGCGCTCGATCCTTTCGACGCTCGGCTATGCCTATCATTTCGACGCGGCGCTTTATGCCCAGCATCTGCGCGGCCTCGCCGAGGCGGCGGGGGTGACGCGGATCGAGGGCAAGCTGCAGCAGGTGGAACGCGATGGCGAGAGCGGCCATGTCACCGCGCTCACCACCGAGCGCGGCGAGCGGCTGGCGGGCGAGTTGTTCATCGATTGCTCGGGCTTTCGCGCGCTGCTGATCGAAGGCGCGATGGGCGCGGGCTATGAGGATTGGTCGCATTGGCTGCCGTGCGACCGCGCGGTCGCGGTGCCTTGCGCGCGCGTCGCCGAGACGACGCCCTATACCCGATCGACCGCGCGCGCGGCGGGCTGGCAATGGCGCATCCCGCTCCAGCACCGCACCGGCAACGGCTATGTCTATGCGAGCGCTTTCCTGCCGGACGACGAAGCGGCGGCGACTCTGCTCGCCAATCTCGACGGCGAAGCGCTCGCCGAGCCGCGTTTCCTGCGCTTCACCGCCGGGCGGCGGCGGCGCTGCTGGCTGGGCAATGTCGTCGCGATCGGGCTGTCCTCGGGCTTTCTCGAGCCGCTCGAATCGACCAGCATCCATCTGATCCAATCGGGCATCGCCAAATTGCTGACGCTGTTTCCCGATGCCGATATCGACCCGCGCCTCGCCGCGCGTTTCGACCGGCTGTTCGCCGACGATATGGACGATATCAAGGACTTCCTCGTACTTCATTATCACGCGACGCACGACAAGCCCGAGCCGCTGTGGACGCATTGCCGCCACATGGCGCTGCCCGAAAGCCTGATCGAAAAAGAGGCGCAGTATCGCCGTTCGGGTCGGGTGATGCTCGGCCCCGACGCGCTGTTTCGCGAGGCGAGCTGGCTCGCGGTGCTCAACGGGCAGGAAGTGTTGGCGGAGGATTACAGCCCGCTCGCCGATGCGCTCGATCCGGCGGTGAACCGCGCGCAGCTGGAGCAGATCGCCGCAGTCGTCGCCCGCGCCGCGCCGAGCCTGCCCAAGCATGACGCGGCGCTCGCCGCGCAGATCGGCGAGACGCGGGCGGCCCCGGCGGCCGCGCTGGTGTGACCGCCACGCCCGATATCAGCGCGCGCCGCATCGGGCAGGAGCGCGAACCGCTGGTGATCGTCGATGGCTTCGCGCCCGATCCCGACGCCTTGCGCGCCGCCGCCGCCGCCGCGCGGTTCGCGCCGGCGGGCGAGCATTATCCGGGCGTCCGCGCGCCGCTGCCCGCCGACTACCTGGCCTCGGTGCGGCCCGTGCTCGCGACCGTGCTGCGCGAGGTGTTCGGCGCGCGCGCCCGGCTGCGCGTGCTCGACGCGCGCTTTTCGCTCGTCACCACCCCGCCCGATCGGCTGACGCTCGAACAGCGGCTGCCGCATGTCGATGCGCTGGAGCCGGGGCGGATCGCGCTCGTCCATTATCTGATGCCCGGCGGCGGCGACGGCACCGCGTTCTTCCGCCACCGCGCGACGGGCTATGAAACGCTCGATGCCACGCGCGCGCCGCGCTACCAGGCGATGCTGGCGGCCGAGCTGCGCGCGGCGGCGCCCGCCGGCTATATCGCCGGCGACACGGCGCTGTTCGAGCGGATCGCGGTGGTGCCGGCCGAGGACAATCGCGCGGTGATCTACCGCAGCGCCCTATTCCACAGCGGCGCGATCAGCCCGGGGGCGCGGCTCAGCGCCGACCCGCGCCTCGGCCGGCTGACGGTGACGGCGTTTCTCGCGGCCGAATAGCCGCGGGCGGGCGCACCGCCAGATACACCGTGCTCCACAGCTGCGCGGCGTTCGATTCGTCGACATCCTGTCGCCCCGCGCCGAACGGCACGATCTGGTAGCGCCCCTGCGCATAGCGCCACGACCAAAGCTCCGAATTGGCGACGGCGCGCGCCGCCAGGATCACGCGCCACAGCTTCGCCTGCGCCTCGCGCAGCCGCGCGCGGGTCGGCGCGGGCAGATCGGCGCGGGCGAGCTGGCGCTCCAGCCCCGCCGCGAGCAGCGCCTGCTGCCACGACCAAACGACGGCGCCGTGATAGGCAGCGGGGGTGAACTTCGCCTGCAATTCGGGCGTCGCCAGCGCGGGATTGGCGACCAGCAGCCCGATATCGGTGAGCAGCCCCGCTGGAAACGGCCGCAGGAGCGCGCCCAGATAGCGATCGAGATCGCCCGCGCTCGGCTCCCCGAACAGCAACGCGAAGCCTTCGTCCGAATGGAGGATCGGCACCGGCGTCCCGTCGGCATTGAGCGCGATCGCGTGATAGTCGAGCGGCGCGCGGCCGAGCGCGGCGAGCGCCGGGGCGGCGGGCACGCCCAGGCTCTCGGCATAGCGACGAATGGCGGGGGCGGCTTGGGCGGCGGGCACCGATTGCGCGAAGAGCGGCGGCGCGGCCGCGCGCCATTTGGCGGCGAGTGCCTCGGCCTCGGCGAGCGCCGCGCGGTCGTCGGGGGTCAGATAGGGATCGAGCAGCCCCGCCGCGCGCAGCCGCGCCGCCGCTTCCAGCGCGGCGGGCACCAGCACCGCGTTCACGTCATAGGCATAGCGACCGCCGCCCAGCCCATCATTGCTGTCGCGCCACTCCCCCGCGGCGCGCCCGGGCTTGAGCGCGATCAGCCGATCGACGCCGGGCGCTTGCGCGAAGGGCCGCGCCTGGGCGAGCACGAAGCGCAGATTGCGCACCAAAGCCGCGCCCACCCGCTCCTGCTTGTCGGGCTGCGAAACGCTGGTCACCGGCTGGGCGAGATAGGCGCGCGCGCCCGCCGGATGCGCGATCAGATAAGCCGCCGCCACTGGCGCGAGCATGAAATCATCGTCGATCATGAAATAATCGAGCTCGGCCGCGTTGCCGCGCTCGCTCGCCCGGCGCTTTTCCATGATCGCGAATTCGGCGATGCCCTCTTCATGCGCGACCTCGCCCGCCGAGTCGAGCCGCGCGAGCACCGAGTTCAGCCCCGCCTCGATCGCCGCCGGCTGGAGCACGGGCATCAGCAGCCGCACCGACATCAACGTGTCGCGCCCGAAATAGGTGTTGAAGCGCCACGATCCCGCCAGGAATTTCTCGCGGTAACTCAGGAAGCGCAACGCGTCGCGCGCCGCCCGATCGGGCGCGGCGCGGGCGTTGAGCAAATCGCGCTCGGCCAAACCGGTGAGCGGCGGGTCGCCGCTCGCGCCGATGATCTCGAGCCGGATCGGCTGGCCGCGCGTGGCGACGATCCGCCGCCCCGCGATCCGCCCGGCGAGCACGCGCACGCTCAGCCGATAGCCCGCCGCCCCGTCGAGCCGATCGCGCGCCCAGTCGATCCGGTCGCCCTCGATCCGCGGCGCGACCGCGACCTCGGGCGGGAATTTCGCGATCGCCTGATAATCGCGCAGATAGCGGACGTTGGTGACGAGCCCCTGTTTCACCGCGAGCGCGGGCGCATCGATCGTCGCGACCGCGCGCACGCCGTGGAGCGGCCGCCCCTGCCCGTCGCGCAGCGTCAGCGGCGCGGGCGGCGTCTCCAGCCGCCAGCGCGCGGGCGCGGCGAGCCGATCGAACCACAGCGCCACGCCGCTATTACCGGCGGGAAAGGCGATCAGGATGCGCGGATCGAGCCCGGAGCGCAGCAGCAGATGCGCGGCGACGGGCCCCTCGCGCAGGAACGCGTTGATGTTGCGCCCTTCGACCAGCTGATAAGCCAGCTCGGGCCGCGCCTGCGCCGCGCTCGGGCCGCTTTGCCCCGCCGCGAGCAGCAGCGCGCCGGCCGCCGCCGCCAAGATGCGGAGACCCCGCCCGCGCCGCTCGTCCCGCATCGCGCGCCTCCTCAGAAGCGCATCGTCACGGTGCCGCCGAAGGTCGGCCCCACGATCCCGCGCGCGTAAAAGAAGCCCGAAGCCGCATTTTGCGTCTGGCCCTGGCGCGGGTTGCCTTCGGTCAGGCCGAGTTCGTCGAACACATTGTCGACGTTGAAGCTCGCCTGGATGCGCTCGGTCACGTTCAATGAAATGCCGAAGCCGGTCACCCCATAAGCCGGCAGCGCGACGCCATTGCCCGAATCCGCGAAAATCCGGCCGATATATTTATAGCGGCCATAGAATTCGCCGAGCTTGCGCGGCAGCTGCAGCGTCGAGGTGATGGTGAACAGCGTCGACGGGGTACGTTCGGGCCGGTTGCCGTCGAACCCCTGTTGCCGCACGCCGTTCAGCCGCAGATTGTTGAGCGTGGGATCCTGGAACACGCCGAAAAAGTCGACCGTCCACCAACGCACCGGCCGGATCAACGCATCGACCTCGACCCCGAAGGTGCTGAGATCGGCTTGGAACGCGGTTTGGATGGTGGGGTTGGTGGGATCGATGAAATTGTAGAACTGATTGTTGAAATTGGTCTGGAACACCGTGACCGAGGCGCTCAACAAACGGCGATACTCCCAACGGACGCCGCCTTCGTACAGCTCGATGCCGGTGATCGGATCGGTGTTGTTGGTCTGGAAGCCATCGGCATAGCGCGCATAGACCGACAAATTGGGCCGGATCAGATAATTGACGCCCACCGTCCAGGCGATGCGATCCTGGCTGCGGCGCAGGTCGCTGAAATTGCCCGCGAAGGTCGATCCGACCGTGGGCACCACGGCGGCATTGGCGAGCCCGGGTTGGACGAGTTGCTGAAACTCGGTCGGGTTGCCGTTCGCGTCGAACGCGGTCGCGACCAGCCGGTTCGCGGGATTGGCGGCCTGCGCGGCGGTGGGAAGTTGGCCGTCGAGGAAGCGCGCATCGTCATTTTCCCAGCGGATGCCGCCGTCGATGCGCAGATCGCCGATTTGGAACTCGTCATTGGCATAGATCGACACCGAGCTGTCGGTACGCCGCCTGATCCCCGCGCCCCAATTGCCGTAAGAGATCTGGCCGTTATCGGTGAGCGTGCCGATGACGTTGTTGTTCGCATCCAGCGCGACGACGTCATAAATGTCGCTATTGTTTTTGACATCGTTCACGACCGCCGAAGTCGCCGACTGGTTCTGATAGCGGCCGACGTCGTAATAGAGCACGCCCGCAGTCAGCGAGTTCTTGAACCCGTTGCCCTGATATTCCCAGCGCGCGCCGAAGTTCGAACCGAAGTCGAACCCGCTCTGGTAATCATGGTTGAGCGTGGTCTGCTGCAGAAAGCCGTTGCCGTTGAGCGCGTTGAGCGCCGCGACTTGGTTCGAGCCGAGCACGACATTGGTGCGCAGGTTGCGAATGCCGAAGCGCACGGCGGTCGGAAACACCGCCGCGCCGCGCGTCAGCAGGCCGTTGATCGGCGATCCGTCGCCCGGCGTCAGATAAGCGACCGCGCTCGCCAAGCCGGCATTGCCGGTGCCCGAGCCCGGGAAGAGCCCGTTGAAATCGGTCTTCAGCCCCAGATAACGCGCCCGCGCGAACACCTCGATCGAATCGGTCAGCGGCTTTTCGATGTCGATGCGCAACTGCTGCGACTTGACCCGTACGCCTTCCGAATAGTTGAAGTCGCGAAAGCCGTCGGCCTCGACGAAAGTCGATACCGGCACCGCGATCCGCGAAAAGGCCGTGCCGCCGATATTGTCGAACTGATTGTCGAGCCCCGGGAAGGATCCCGGCCGGCCATTGTTGAACGAATAGGGCTGGCCCGCATAATAGGCCGCCTTGAAATCGCCGATCCGCCCGGTCACCCGCACATAGCCGCCGCCATCGAACTTATATTCGATCGACCCCTTCAAGCGATAGCCATCATAGCTGAACGGATTGCGACGCACGCCCGGGCTCGACTGGAAGAAGCCGCTGATGCTGAAGGCGAGCTTGTCCTTGATGATCGGCGCCGAGATATAGGCGTCGCCGCGCCGCAGCCCGTAATTATAGGCGGTGAAGCGCGCGATCGCCTCGGGGCTGGTGAAGTTGTTGCGGCGCGAGATGAAATTGATCGTGGCGCCCGCGCCGTTCACGGTCAGCACGCCCGAAGAACCGCCCTTCACCGCTTCCAGCCGGTCGATCGACAAATCCTGGGTGAAGAAAAAGTCGGCGCCGCCGCCCTGATAGATGATCGGCAGCCCGTCTTCCTCCAACTGGATGAAGCGCTGGCCGCCGCCTTGCAGGCCGCGCACCGAATAATTGTTCGACAATTCGCCCGCCGTCCCCTCGACGAAAATGCCGGGGACGAGTTCGAGCAAATCGGCGGTGGAGCGCGGCGCCTTGCGATCGATCGCCTCGCGCGTCGCATAAGTGATGTCGGCCGAGGACGTGATCAGCGCGCGGTTGCGCGAGGTGGTGCCGGTGACGACCACATCCTCCAGCCCATCGCTGGGGGCGACGTCGCTCGTGGTCGGCGGCGGGGTCGCCGGTTGCGGCGATTGGGGAGCGCCGGGGCCGGTTCCGGTCGTCTGCCCGGCGGGGGGCGCCTCCTGCGCGTCCGGTGTCGCCGTTTGCGCGGACGCCGGCACCCATGGCGCGGCGGCCGACCCCAGCAACAGAAGCGCCCGAGCGCTGAGCCGCCTGCGGTTCATCATGTCCCTCTCACATCCCATTGTTTCGTTGCATTGTTTCGTTGCGCTGCCGTCGCGTGAATGACGGCGCGATGGGGCAAGACTAGGTCAGCGATCGACCGATTGCAATCGTTTGTTACATCGAATTGTCATGCGCGCTAGTCTTGGCATTCGAGCGTCAATTCCCTGCCGCTCGCGATTGGCTTTCATTGCACCCGCGATATAAAGCCGGCATGGACCGAGAGCGCCCGATGTCTTCCCCGCCGTCCCGCCCCAAAACCATCGTCGATCTGGCGCGGCTGGCCGGCGTTTCGGCGGGCACGGTCTCGCGCGCGCTCGCCGGCAAGTCGGTCGTCAATCGCGAAACGATGGCGCGGATCCGCGCGCTCGCCGCCGAACATGATTTCCGGCTGAACCAAATGGCGAGCCGGCTGCGTACCCGGCGCACCAGCGTGATCGGGGTGGTGGTGCCGCTCGGTCACGAGCGTCGGCAGCATCTGTCGGACCCGTTTTTCACGACGATGATCGGCCATCTGGCCGATGCGCTCACCGAAAACGGCTATGATCTGATGCTGTCGCGCGTGATCCCCGAGGCACCCGATTGGCTCGATCGGATCGTCGATTCGGGCATGCTCGACGGGGTGCTGCTGCTCGGCCAATCGGACCAGACGGCGGTGCTCGATCGCGTCGCGGCGCGCTACCGCCCGCTCATCGCCTGGGGCAGCCAGGCGCCCGGGCAAGTCCATTGCGCGGTGGGGACCGACAATTTTCGCGGCGGTATGCTCGCGGGCGAGCATCTGCTCGCCGCCGGCGCGCGCCGCCTCGCCTTTCTGGGCGAAGTGCGCGCGCCCGAATTGCGGTTGCGCTATGAAGGCTTGAGCGCCGCCGCCGCGCGCGCCGGCGCCGCGCCGCCCTTGCTGCTCGAAACCGCGCTCGCCGCCGATCTGATGGGTGCGGAGATCGCCGCGCATCTCGATCAGTATGGCGGCGCGATCGACGGCGTTTCGGCAGCGTCGGACATGATCGCGATGATGACGCTGCGCCAGCTCGCCGATCGCGGCATCGCGGTGCCCGACCAGGTCAAGGTGATCGGCTTCGACGATCTGCCGATCGCCGAGCAGACCGTGCCGCGGCTGAGCACGATCCGTCAGGAATTCGCCGAAGGCGCGCGCGCGATGGTCGATCGGCTGTTCGCGGCGATGGCCGACGGCTCCGCGCCGAGTTCGCTGCAATTGCCGCCGCGATTGGTGGTGCGCGATTCAACCGGCGGCTAGGCGCGCGCGCTCCCTGGCGCCGCCGCCGGGCGCGCGCACCAGCAGCGTCGCCACCGCCGCCGCCAGCAGCGCCCCGCCCGCGAGCATCAACACGTGGCGCGGGTCGCCGCCCAACGCCGGGCGATAGAGGAACGGCATCGTCACGCTTTGGATCAGCATCGGCAGCACGATGAACATGTTGAAAATGCCCATATACACCCCCGTCCGCTCGGGCGGGATGGCGCTGGCGAGCAGGATATAGGGGCTGCCCATCAGGCTCGCCCAGGCGACCCCGATGCCCAGCATCGGCAGATAGGCCCAGGCTTCGCGGCCGATGCCCGGCAGCGCGATCATCGCGGCGCCGCCCGCCATCATGCACAGCGCATGCCCCCAGCGCGCGCCGATCCGGCGGGTGAGCGGCACCAAAGCGAGCGCGGCGAAGAATGCGACCGCGTTGTAGAACCCGCCGAGCCGGCCGTTGACCAAGGTCGCGTCGCGCACCGCCGCCGCCCCGGTATCGCCGCAAAAGGCGCGCGACAGCGAAAACACCGCATATTGCCAATAGCAGAACATGCCATACCATTGAAAAAACATGGCGAGCGCGAGCTGGCGCATCGGGCGCGGCATCGCGCGAATGGCGTCGATCAGTTCGCGCGCGATCGCCCCCGCGCCGCGCGGCTGGGCGCGCATCGCCGCGATCGCCTCGGCGCTCAGCGGCAATTCGGGCACCCGCCACACCGACCAGACGATCGTCGAGATCGAGAGGATCGCCCCGATCGCGAAGGCGAGCCGGGTGATGTGCGGAATGCCGTTGGCGTCGACCAGATCGGGGTTCATCCCCAGCAGCACGAAGATCGTCGGCGCGAGATAGGACAAGGTCTGCGCGAGCCCGGTAAAGGCGCTTTGGGTGAGAAAACCGGTCGGCTGCTGCGGCTCGGCGAGGCGATCGCTCACATAGGCGCGGTATGGCTCCATGGTGATGTTGTTGGCCGCATCGAGAATCCAGAGCAGCGATGCGGCGACCCACAAGGTCGGGCTGTACGGCATGGCGAACAGCGCGATCGAGCAAAGCACCGCGCCGACCAGGAAATAGGGCGTGCGCCGCCCCAGCCGGCTGACCGTGCGATCGCTCATCGCGCCGACGATCGGCTGCACGATCAGCCCGGTCATCGGCCCGGCGAGCCACAGCAACGGCATGCTCGCCTCGTCGGCGCCCAAATAGCGATAGATCGGCCCGATATTCGATTGCTGCAGCCCGAAGGAGAATTGCAGGCCCAAGAAACCCAGATTCATCTGAGCGATCCGGGCGAGCGACAGAAGCGGTTTGGTGGGCTGGAGCAAGCGGATCGATCCTTCGGCGATCCGCCGGTGGTCGCGCGTTGCCGGGCGAAATGCAATCGCCGATCGCAAAGGATTGCAACCGCCGCGCGCGAAGGCGGCTTGGCTGGCTTGGCGCGATCGAGCGATGATGATCGCGGTGGCAAGCGGGCGCCACCGCCGCGACCCGGCAGGTCGAGCCGAGCAAATTTGCTCGACCGCCATGAGCTGCGATGGGAACGGGAGGGCCAAAGCACGGCCGCCGCGCGGCAACACTCGTTCGACGGCGGGGCGCGCGGCGGCGCTTGTCTTGTCCACCCCCACGCGCTTATGCTCTCCGCCCGACCGCGCCCGGTGACTCGGGCGAAAATGCGTCCGTCGGTGCAGGGGAGCACGGCATGATCGCGCGGCATTGGGCGTTGATGGTGCTGGCAAGCGCGCTCGTGGCGAGCGGCGGCGCGGCGCAGGAAGTGCGCCCGCTGATCGCCGATGCGTTTCCCGTGGGCGCGGCGCGCGGCGCTTTGTGCGAGGCGCAAAGCCAGGTCGACGACCCCGTGCTCGATCGCCCCCTCGATCGCGCCTGGCTGATTCTGTGTCGCGACGCCGGCGCGCCGATCGGCCAACTGGTCGCGCTGCGCCGCGATGGCGCGCCGATCGCTCCCCGCCTGGCGCGCGCGCGCGAGCCCGGCGCGACCTGCGCCGAGCCCAAAGCGACGACGCTGCCCGGCATCGGCGCCGCGCAAGTAAGCGCGTGCACGCTTTCGGCCAATGGGCTCGGCTATACCGTCACCACCGTGTCGCGCGGTGGCGTGGTGTTCGCGACGCTGGGCCTGAGCGCCTATCAGGGCGCGCTCGATCTCGCGCTGCGCAGCGTGCTCGCCAATCGCGTGATCCCCGAAAGCATCGCTTTCGCGACGCTGGGCGATGGCGACGCGACCCGCTTCGCCCGCCAGCGCGCGGCGAGCGCCGATCCGCGCCTGATCCTGGCCGAGGGCTATCGCCGCAACAATGCCGGCAGCTATGCCGAATCGGCCGCCTATTTCGCCGCGCTGGCGGACGATCTGGCGAGCCCCGCCGCGAACGAAACCGCGGCGCAGGCGACCGAGCGGCTCGATCGCCGGCACGAAGCGCTGGTCAACCGCGCGCTCCAGCAATCCGATCTCGGCGCGTTCGACGAGGCCGCCCGGCTGTTTGCCGCCGCCGAGGGCCTGCCCACGCGCGATCCGGTGCAGCTGCGGTTGCGGCGCAACTTTGAGGCGATCGACCGGCTGAACCAGGGCGACGTGGCGGGCGTGGCGCGCGTGATCGAGGCGGCACAGGCGCCGCTCGCCGCCGCGCCGGTGCCGGGCGACGCGGCCGTCTCGCTCGACGTCGCGACCGCCGCCGCGCTCAACAGCGGCACCGCGACGCAACTGGGCGGCCTGGTGCGCCAGGAAACCGCGCTGAGCCCGGTCGAGCGCGCGGCGATCCTCGACGCGCAGGCGCAGGCGCTGCGCGGCATCGCCGATCGGCTGGCGGGCCAGCCCCAGGCGGCGGAGGCGACGCTGCGCGCGGCGCTCGCGGCGATGCTGCGCATTCGCGAAGGCCGCGTCACCTCGATCACCCGGCTGCGCGCGCAGACGCTCGCCGAACTGGGCCACGCATTGGAGGCGCAGGGCCGGCTGCCCGAGGCGGAGGCGGCGTTCGTCGCCGCGATCGATCTGCTGACGCGCTTCTATCCCGAAACCGCCGCGCTCAACGGCGCGCGCGCGCAATATGCGGGCTATCTCGCCCGGCGCGACCGGCGCGACGACGCGCTGGCGCTCTATGGCCGGGTGATCACCACCACGGTCGACAATCAGGCCGATCTGCCCGGCATCGCCCATCAGCTCGATCCCTATTTCGCGCTGCTCGTCGCCGATCTGCCGGCGCATCCCGAACGGATCGACGATCTGTTTTTGGCGGCGCAAACGCTGGTGCGGCCGGGTGCCGCCGCCACGCTCGAGCAATTGGCGCGCGCGCTTTCCGCCGGGGACGATGTCGGCGCGCGGCTGTTCCGCCAATCGGTGTCGCTGTCGCGCGATATCGAGCGCGCGCGGATCGCGCTCGCCCAGCTGCAATTGGCTCCCGATGTCGACCGCGCGACGATCGCGGCGGCGACCGCGCGGCTCACCGCGCTCGGCGAGGAAAAGCGCGCGGCGGTCGCCTCGCTCAACGCTTATCCGCGCTACCGGGCGATCGATCGCCAGGCGCTGCGCCTGGCCGATCTGCGCGCGCTGCTGCGCCCGGGCGAGGCCTATTTCAAGCTCACCGCCGTCGGCCCCGCGCTCTACGCCATTTATGTCGATCAGGTCGGGGCGACCGGATATCGTCTGCCGATCGGCACGCGCGCACTCGCCGAGCGGGTGCGCACGATCCGCCAATCGATCTCGACCCAGGTGAACGGCGTGCAGGCGACCTATCCGTTCGCAATCGCCGCCGCGCGCGCGTTCTATCTCGATTTGATGGGGCCGATCGCCGATCGGCTGGGGGCGGTGCGCCATCTCATCGTCGAGCCCGATGGCGCGCTGCTCGAACTGCCCGTCAATCTGCTCGTCACCGATCAGGCGAGCGTCGATCGTTATCGCGCGCGGCGCGACGCGGGCGGCGACGAGTTCGATTTTCGCGACGTCGCCTGGCTCGGCCGCGACCGCGCGATCAGCACCGCGCTGTCCGTCCGCGCCTTCCAGGCGATCCGCACCGCCCCTACGGCGCGGGGCGACCAGCGCTATCTGGGCTTTGGCGAGAATGCGCCGCTCGCGGCTCGCCCGATCCCGGCGAGCGCCGCGAGCGGTTTCACCGCTTGTGCCTGGCCGCTTCAGGCATGGAACCGGCCGATCTCCGCGAACGAGTTGCGCGACGCCGCCCGCCAGCTCGGCGCCCCCCCCGAGGCGGTGGTGACGGGCGCGGCGTTCACCGACGCCGCGATCGCCGCGCGCGCCGATCTCGATCGCTACCATATCCTGCATTTCGCAACGCACGGCCTGGTGACGCCGCCCGCCCCCGGTTGCCCCGCCGATCCCGCGCTGCTGACCTCGGTGGGCGGCGGTGGATCGGACGGGCTGCTCGACTTCGCCGAGATTTTCGCGCTGCGCCTCGACGCCGACCTCGTCATTCTCTCCGCCTGCGATACCGCCGCCGGCGCCGGCCGCGCGGCAACCATCGCCGCCGGGCTGACCGAGGGTGGATCGAGCGCGCTCGACGGGCTGGTGCGCGCTTTCATCGGCGCGGGCGGCCGCACCGTGATCGCCAGCCACTGGCCCGCGCCCGATCAATATGACGCGACCGCGCGCCTCTTTACCGGCATGTTCGCCGCCCCGCCCGGCACCGCGACCGCGTTCGTCCTGCGCGACGCGCAGCGGCGGCTGATGGACGCAGCGGACACCTCCCATCCCTTTTACTGGGCGGGCTTCGCGGTCGTCGGCGATGGCGCGCGGCCGCTGATCACGAGCACCTCGGCCGCGCCATGAGCATGATCGGCGCGGTGCGCGTCGATCAAGCGCCGCCGCGCGGCCTGCGCCGCCGCGTCGCGCTGATCTGGCGGGCGCTGCGCGACGCCGGAGGCCCCCGCCTCGCGCTGACCGCGGCGATGCTTGCCGCCGCGCTGCTGGTCGCGCGCCATGGCTGGCAGTTGCCGCTGCTGGGCGATGCCGAGCGCGTCGCTTATGATCTGCGGATGACCGCCTTCGCGCCGCGCGTCGCGCAGGATCCGCGGATCGTGCTGATCGTCTACACCGACCAGACGCTGATCGCGACGCGCAAGCGCGCCCCGCTCGATCGCGGGCTGCTCGCCCGCGCGCTGCGCGCGATCGACGCTCAAGGCCCGCGCGCGATCGGCATCGACATCCTGTTCGATCAGCCGCAGGACGAGGACCCCGCGCTGATCGCGACGCTGCGCGCGATGAAAACGCCGACCGCGATCGCCTATGCCGAAGCGCGATCGAACCGCGACGATCTGATCGCCGAGCAGGAGGCCTTTTTGCGCGGCTTCGTCGCGCGGTTGGCGGGCAGCCGGACGCGGCCGGCGAGCATCCGGCTCGAAGTGGATGCCGACAAGGTCGCGCGCCGCTGGCCGCAGCCACTCCCCCAGCTGCCGGCGTCGCTCGCCGCGACGCTCGCGCCCGAACGCGCGATCGACGCGCGCGCGCGGGCGATCCGCTACCGCCTGCCGCGATCGGCGGGGCGCCCGGTCTTTGCCAGCCTGCCGATCGATCTGTTCGTCGATCCCGCGCTGGCGAGCGCGCTCGCGCCGCGCATTCGCGGGCGTTACGTGCTGATCGGCGGCGACATCACCGATATGGACCGGTTCGACGTGCCGATGACCGGCTTCGCCGCCGCCGCGCTGCCCGGCACCGGGCATGACGTGCCGGGGCTGGAGGTGCACGCGACGTTGCTCGCCCAGGCGCTCGACCGCGCCGCCCTGCCCCGCCCGCCGGGTCTGGCGCTGTGGCTCGCCGCTTTGCTCGTCGTCCTCGCCGCGACGCTCACCAGCCTCACCGAACTGAGCGTGCCGCGGATGATCGCGGCGCTGCTCGCCCAGGCCGTGCTGCTGCTCGGCGTGCCGCTGCTGCTGCAGGCACAAGGGCTCGATACGCTGTACCTGCCCGCGCTCGGCTGGCTGATCGGCTGGGCGCTCGCTTATGCAACGGTGGGGTCGGCGGCGCGCGCGGTCGGCACGTTGCAGCGGCGCTTCGCCCAATCGGCGCTGGGCAAATTTCTGCCCCGCGACATCGCCCGGCGCATTCTCGATGATCCCTCGCGGCTGGCGCTGCACGGCGAACGGCGCGACATCTATGTGCTGTTCAGCGATTTGGAGGGCTTCACCCAATTGTCGCACAGCCTGCCGCCCGAACAGGTGGCGCGGCTGCTCAACCAATATCTCGATCGGTTGAGCAAGGTGGTGCTCGATCACGGCGGCACCATCGACAAATTCGTCGGCGACGCGGTGGTCGCCTTTTGGGGCGCGCCGATCGCGCAGACCGGCGACGGCCAGAACGCGGCGCGCGCCGCGCTTGCCATGTGGCAGGCGGGCGAAGCGTTTCGCCGCGATTTGCCGGACGATTTTCCGCCGGTGGGGCGCACCCGGGTCGGGCTGCATTACGGCACCGCGATCGTCGGCAATTTCGGCGGCGAGGGTCGCATCCAATATACCGCGCTCGGCGATACGATGAACACCGCCGCGCGGCTGGAGGCGGCGAACAAGCAGCTCGGCACCAGCGTGCTCGCCAGCCGCGAGGCGATCGAGCGATCGGGGCTCGATTGGTGGCGCCCGCTCGGCCGGGTGCGGCTGCGTGGCCGCGCGACGCCGGTCGATCTGTTCGAGCCCGCCCCCGACATGCCGAGTGGCGAGCGCGAGCGGCTCGCTCAGCTGATCAAGGCCGCCGCGCGCGGCGAGCCCGGCGCCGCCGAAGCAATCGCCGCGCTCGCCCGGCATCACCCCGGCGACGATGCGCTCGCCAACCTCTCGCGGCGCGTCGCGCGCTGCCCCCAAGGAGATGCGTATGACCTGGCTTGACCCCGTTCGCTGGCCGATCGCCGCCGCGCTGCTCGCGGCGCTTCCCGCCGCCGCTTTCGCTCAGGCGATGGTGGTGCGATCGAGCGGCCCCTCGGCGCCGCAATATCCCACGGGACGCAAGCTCGCGGCCGATGCGCGGCTATCGCTCGCGAGCAACGATCTGGTGGTGCTGCTCGATGGCGAGGGCACGCGCACGTTGCGCGGCCCGGGAAGCTTCGCGGTTACCGACCGCACCGGCGGGGCGAGCGCCAGCGGGGGGCTCGTCGCGCTGCTTACCGCCGGCCGACCGCCGCGCGCGCGCACCGGCGCCGTGCGCGCGCCAGCTTCGAGCGACCCCGCCCCGCAGCGCCCCAATTTATGGTTCGCCGATGTCGCGCGCGGCGGGCGGCTGTGCACCCCCGATCCCGCCGCGCTGGTGCTGTGGCGCGCCGATATCGCGGGCGCGGCGCGCTTGCGGCTGACCGCCGGCGGGCAGACGGCGGAGGTGACGATGCGCGAGGGCGAGGCGACCGCGACTCCCCCCGCCGGCTGGGCGCTCGCCGATGGCGCGCGGATCACGATCGAGCGCGCCGAGGTGGCGCCGATCGCGCTGGAATTGGTGAAGATTCCCACGCCCCCGGCCGAGGCGCAAGAAGTCGCCGCGCTGTTGATCGCGCAAGGCTGCGACGCACAGCTCGACACGCTGATCGCGGCGATGCCCGCGCGCTGAGCGGGTACTCACCAAAGCATGGGCGGCGGGTTGTGAGCGCGCAACGATACTGATAGGCTCGCCGCCATCGAATAGCCGGGTACGGATTATGGGCGCCGAACCGCCATGGCGGGTTTGGGCGGTCGGCACCCAAACGGTAACGCTTACATGCTTGATCCGGCCGCTCGCGCGCCTTTTTTCGAGGCGATCGGGACGCGCCGAAGCCGGCGGACGGAGCTTCCGCCTGGGGAGCGGCGATGGGGCAGAGCTGGGGGCAATGGCGAAGCAAGGCGCGGTGGGCGAGCGCGATCGCGCTGGCGACGTGCAGCGCCGCCGCGTTCGCCCAATCCCAGCCGAGCGGCGCGCCGACGCGCGAGGATCTCACCCGTGAACGCGCCGAACCCGCGCCGCCCAGCAGCGGTCGCCTGAGCATCGAGGGCGGGATAGAGCGCGCGCCCTGCCCGCTCGCCGATCCGCGCTTTTCGGGCGTCACCGTGCGGCTGGGCGGGGTGCGGTTCGATGGGTTGGAGGCGGTACCCGACGAGGCGCTGCGCCCCGCTTGGGAAGCGGTGGCGGGGCGCGAGGTGGCGATCGCGACGCTATGCGAAATCCGCGACCGCGCGGCGACGATCCTGCGCGCGCGAGGCTATCTCGCCGCGGTGCAGATTCCGCCGCAGCGGATCGAGCCCAACGGCACGCTCCGCGTCGACGTGCTGATGGCGCGACTTACCCGCATCCAGGTGCGCGGCGACGCCGGCAACAGCGCCGGGCTGATCGAGCGGCTGCTGCGCGACGTGGCGGGCGACCGTCCGTTCAATGTCCACGCCGCCGAGCGCAAATTGCTGCTCGCGCGCGATCTGCCGGGCTTCGACATCCGGCTGGTGCTGCGCCCCGCGACCGATCGCCCGGGCGAAATCACCGGCGAGGCGCTGGTCACGCGCGAGGTGGTGCAGGCCGATCTCAACGTCCAGAATTTCGGCTCGAGCCCGGTCGGGCCTTATGCCGGGCTCGCCCGCGTGCAGCTGAACGACCTGATCGGGCTGGGCGACGCGACGATCCTGAGCGCGTACAACACCGCCAATATCGACGAGCAGAGCGTGCTCGGCATCGCCCACAGCCTCGCGATCGGGGCGAACGGGCTGCGCTTCGCCGCCGATTTCACTTATGCCTGGAGCCGCCCGAGCATCGGCACGAATCGCCTACGATCGCTGACCTGGGTGGCGGGCGCCGAACTTTCCTATCCGATCCTTCGCCGCCAGGCGCGCACGCTGGTCGGGCGCGTCGGCTTCGAGGCGATCGATCAGCGCATCCGCTTCGGAAGCCTACCGCTCACCACCGATCGTCTGCGCACCTTCACCGCCGCGCTGCAGCTCGATCTCACCGATCCGCGCAGCATCGATCGGCGGATCGGCTATTCGGTGGTCGAACCGCGCTGGCGGCTCGGCGGCGATGTCGAGCTGCGCCAGGGGCTGGCGGGCCTCGGCGCGAGCGAACCCTGCGGCGTGGGGCTCGTCCGCTGCCTGCCGCCGGCGGTGCCGCTCAGCCGGCTCGCCGCCGATCCGCAGGCAACGCTGCTGCGCTTCAACCTGGCCGGCGAATTTCGCCCGCTGCCCCGGCTGACCTTCGCCCTGCGCACGCGCGCGCAATATTCGGACCAGGTATTGCTGAGCTTCGAGGAGATCGGCGCGGGCAATTACACGATCGGCAGAGGCTATGATCCGGGCACGCTGCTCGGCGATTCGGGCGTCGGCGTCGCGGCCGAGATCCGGCTGGGCAGCGCGGTCGCCCATCGCCAGCGCCGGCTGGCGCTGCAGCCCTATGCCTTTTTCGACGGTGCCTGGAACTGGCGCAACGACGCCGGGCCGATGAGCGGCGATCCGCAGCGCATCCTATCGACCGGCGCCGGCGTGCGCGGCGCCTGGCGCGATCTGCTGCGCTTCGACGCGACGATCGCGGTGCCGCTCGACCGCGCGCCCTTCGCCACCGCCCGGCGCGACGTGCGCTTCCTGTTCACCATCACGACGAGGCTGCTGCCATGGCGCTTTTCGTAAACGATGATCGCATCGGCGCCCGCCGCGCGCGGCGGCGTTGGCTGGCGGGGGCGGCGCCCCTGGCGCTCGCGCTCGCGCTGATCCCGGCGCCGGCGATGGGGCAGGCGTTTCAGGGCACGGGAAACGTGGTCGGCGGCGTCAACGCGACGATCGCCACCGGGCCGGGCCAAACCACCATCTTCGTCAACGCGCCCGAGGCGATCATCAACTGGAGCGCGAACGGCACCAATGGCAGCACCGCGCCGATCGATTTTCTGCCGGCCGGCACCACCGCCACCTTCACCGCCAACCCGCAGTTCAACATCACCGGCTTCACGGTCCTCAACCGCATCCTGCCGACCGACCCGGCGACGGGGCTGGCGACCAACCAGCCGATCGCCTTCAACGGCACGGTCGAATCGGTGGTCGGTCGGCTGGCTGGCGGCAATATATGGTTCTATTCGCCCGGCGGCCTGATCGTCGGCGCGACCGGGGTGTTCAACGTCGGCGGCCTGGTGCTGACGACCAACGATATCGACACGGCCGGCGGATTGTTCGGCCCGGGCAACGCCATCCGCTTCGGCACCGGCACGCCCAATCCGGCGGGCGCGGTGCAAATCAATGCCGGCGCGCGGATCAACGCGGGCAGCTATCTCGCGGTGGTCGCGCCGCGCGTCGTTCAAGCCGGCACGGTGACGGTCGACGGCTCGACCGCTTATGTCGCCGCCGAACGCGCGACCATCGCGATCAACGCCGGTTTGTTCGACATCGATATCGCGGTGGGCAGCGCCGATCCCAACGGCATCGTCCATAGCGGCACGACGACCGGCCCGGCGACGACCGGCGCCGCCGATGCCCAGCGCGTCTATCTGGTGGGGCTCGCCAAGAACGACGCGCTCACCATGCTCCTGTCGGGCACGATCGGCTATACGGCCGCCGCCATCGCCGCGAACGAGGCGGGCGCGGTGATCCTCTCGGCCGGGGGCGGCGTGGCCGGCGGCAACGCGGTCGCGCCGACCGCGCCGCCCGCCACGCGCAGCGGCGCGACGATCAGCAACGCCCGCTTCCTCTCCCGCCTGGCGGGCTTCACGAGCGGCGACACCGCGATCACCGCCGCCACCGGCGCGCAGAACGTCCGCTTCGATGCGACCGTCGATCTGATCGCGCGCACTCGCATCGATTTGAGCGCGAGCAACGGCGGCCAGATCAGCAGCGGCGGCGGCGTGACGCTGTCGACCGCGCCCGCGCCCATGGGCGGCGCGATCACCGTCGCCGCGCGCGGCGCGCAAAGCGCCGTCACCATCGGCGGCCAGCTGGCACTGAACGCGATCGGCAGCGATCCCGGCTTCGTGCTCGCCACCGGACGCGACACGATGGGCGGGACGATCGATCTGCTCGCCGATGGCGGCGCGATCACCGCGAACGCGCTCGTCGCCAATGCGAGCGCGCTCGCCGGCTTCGGCTTCACCCAAGACGGCACCGCGACCGGGGGCGCGGTGACGCTCACCGCGCGGGGGGGCGGCACCGCGACTTTCGCCGCGACGACGCTGCGCGCCGATGCGAGCCCGCCCGATTCGCGACCCTCGCAGAACCCGGCGATCGGCGCGGGCGCGATCGGCGGGCGCGTGACCGTGACCGCGGCGGGCGGCACGCTCGCGCTCGGCGCACCGACACTCAGCGCGACCGCGCGCGGCGGCTTCGGCACCCAGCGCAGCGGCGATGCGGTGGGCGGCAGCATCGCGCTCGGCGTCAGCAACGCGGCGCTCACCTGGACCTCGCTCAGCGCGCAGGTCGATGCGCTCACCAGCGGCGCGCCGGCGGGCGGCGCCTTCGGCAGCGTGCGCGGATCGGCCACCGGCATCCAGCTCGATATCGGCGCGGGCGGCGCGCTGACGGTTACCAATGGCGTTACCTTGTCGGCGCGCGGTACCTCCTCGGGCGGCAACGGCGCGGGATCGACCGCGCAGGCGGGCGTGATCGGCGTCACCGCGCGCGATGGCGGCCGGCTGACCAGCGGCGGCATGGTGATCACCGCGAACGCCGAGGCGAACAAGACCGATTCGAGCAGCGACACCGGCGCGCCCCAGACCGCGATCGGCGGCGCGGTTACGCTCGACGCCAATGGCGGCACGATCGCGGCGAACAGCTTCGTGATCGGCGCGAGCGGCACCGCCGGCGGATCGCGCAACGGCAATGCGCTGGGGCGCGGCGGCACGATCACGCTCGGCGCGCGCGGCGGCGGCACCTTGTCGGCGACCCTGATCGGCGGCGCGAACGGGATCACCGCCGACGGCAACGGCCTGGGCGGCGAGCATGCGATCAACGGCACCGGCGGCACGCTGCTGCTCTATGCCGAGGATGGCACGCTGAGCTTCGCCGGGCCGCAGCTCGCGAGCGCGAGCGGCTTCGCGAGCGACGGGGTGATCGCCGGGGCGAGCGGCGGCACCGGCACGGGCGGGACGATCACGATCGAAACCCGCCCCGGCGCCCAGCGATCGGGCGCCTTGCGCTTCACCACCCTCACGCTCAACGCCGATGGCAGTGTCGGCCAACTCAACGCGGGGGCGATCGGCTCGCGCGGGTCGGGCGGCGCGGCGCGCGGCGGCACGGTGATGCTCGACCTGCCGGCGGGCGCTTTCACCGCCAATATGCTGCGCGCCACCGCCAATGCGACGGGCGGCGCGGCGAATAGCGGCTTCAACGGCGGCGACGCGCTCGGCGGCGTGGTCCAGCTGATGCTCTCGGGCGGCACCATGACCGTCCCGACGGTGTCGCTCATCGCCGAAGCGGTGGGCGGCACGACCATCGCCGCGAACAGCGCCGGCATGCCGCCGAGCCGCGCCGGCAATGGGACGGGCGGCGCCGTCAGCCTTGCCGCGACCGCCGGCACGCTCACCAGCGATACGCTCACGCTTTCGGCCAACGGCACCGGCGGCACGGGGCGGCTGACCTCGGGCTTCCCGCCGCCCAGTGGCGGCGCGGGCACTGGCGGCACCGCGCTGCTGTCGCTGGGCGCGGGCGGCACGGCGCGGCTCGCGCTCGGCACGCTCGCGATCACCGCCAACGGACT
>FRDC01000088.1_pt1 | contig 111762 bp, 113 predicted proteins | sample 1106171 | NCBI WGS metagenome assembly FRDC01 (sample SAMEA3930566, study PRJEB13176) | freshwater metagenome | biome: Drinking water system; feature: drinking water; material: water | place: Singapore | collected 2014-12-20 | reverse complement strand
GGGCACGCCGTTTTCAACTAGCGAAAGGAGGTGATCCGATGTCTCATTGTCCAGCAATTAGGTCGGTTCAGTTCGTTCGGGGGACGCGCCGCTAAGCCCGCTACTGCCGGAAGGCCGGGAGATATTCCGCTCCAATCAACGGCTTGATGGCAGGGTTTAGCTGGTTCGCATGGTCTCCCGGGCTGGAACGCTCCGGCCGCTGACCATGTTAGGAGGTTGCCGGGGAGGGCGTTTTCGCTCCCCCGGCAGCCTCTTTTCATTTTTGCGCCAGTAAGTTGCGCGGGTTGCGACCGAAAACGGGCCTTGCCCGCCTCCGCCCCCTCGCTAAGCTCCCCCAAAAGCCAGAACCATCGGGGAGCCTTTGTCGATGAAAGCCATTGCCCTAGCCGCGCTGCTGATCGCCGCGCCCGCCGCCGCGCAGCAGGTGGAGGAAGTCTCGATCGACGGCTTGCGCGCGGAGCTCGCCAAGGGCGCGTCGAGCGAGGCGATCACGCGTGCCTATCTCGCCCGCATCGCCGCGATGGACCGCAAGGGGCCGAGCCTGCGCGCGGTGATCGCCATCAACCCGCGGGCGATCGCCCAGGCGCAGGCGGCGGACGCGCGGCGCAAGGCGGGCAAGAGCCTGGGGCCGCTCGACGGCATCCCGCTGCTCATCAAGGACAATATCGAAACCGCCGATCCGCTGCCCACCACCGCCGGCAGCCTGGCGCTGAAGGATAACCTCACCAACCGCGACGCGCCCGTCGTCGCGCGGCTGCGCGCGGCGGGGGCGGTGATCCTGGGCAAGACCAATTTGAGCGAATGGGCCAATATCCGCTCGACCAACTCGATCAGCGGCTGGAGCGCGGTGGGGGGTCAGGTCCGCAACCCCTATGCGCTCGATCGCAGCGCCTGCGGATCGTCGAGCGGATCGGGCGCGGCGGTCGCGGCGAGCTTCGCGGCGGCGGCGCTCGGCACCGAGACCGATGGCTCGGTCGTCTGCCCCTCGGCGATGAACGGGCTGGTCGGGCTGAAGCCGACGCTGGGGCTCGTCAGCCGCACGCATGTCGTGCCGATCAGCCACAGCCAGGACACGCCCGGGCCGATGGCGCGATCGGTGAAGGACGCGGCGCTGCTGTTCTCGGCGATGGTGGGCAGTGATCCCGCCGATGCCGCGACCCAGGATGCCGACGCGCACCGCGCCGATTATGCCGCGGGCCTCGCCGCCGCGACCCTGCGCGGGGTGACGGTCGCGGTCTATCGGCCCGAGGGGCTCGCCGGCCCGCTCAAGGAGCGGTTCGACGCGGCGCTCGGCGTCCTGAAGGCGCAAGGCGCGACTTTGGTCGAGGTCGAGCGGCCCAAGCTCGACGGGCTGGGCGAGGCCGAATTCTCGGTGCTGAAAAGCGAGCTGAAGGCCGATCTCAACGCCTATCTCGCCACCACCCCGGCGGCGGTGAAGACGCGCACGCTCGCCGAGGTGATCGCGTTCGACGAGGCGCAGGCGGCGGCCGAGATGCCGTTCTTCAACCAGGAGATTTTCGATCAGGCCGAAGCCACGCCGGGCCTGGACGACGAATATCGCGGCGCGCGCGCCAAATCGGCGCGGCTCGCGCGCGAGGGGCTCGACACGATGCTGGCGAAGGCCGGCGCGACGATCCTGGTGACGCCGACCTATGGCCCCGCCTGGCCGATCGATCCCATTTATGGCGACCAGTATAACGGCCCTTCGGCGAGCGAATTGCCGGCGGTGTCGGGCTATCCGCACCTCACCGTGCCGATGGGCCTCGCGCGCGGGCTGCCGGTCGGGCTGTCGTTCATCGGCAAGCCTTATAGCGAGGCGGTGCTGCTCGGCGCGGGCCATGTCTATGAGCAAGCCGCCAAGGCGCGCGTCGCGCCGCGCTATCTGCCGAGCGCCGATGTCGGGCCGGGGCTGGAGGGGGTGAAGTAACGTCGGCCGGCCTTTCGCAGGGCGGCCGGCGATACCGGCTTAGCGGACTAGTGTGGGATAGGCCGCCCGGAACGCGGCAACCTTCGGCTTGTCCCAATGGACGATATAGGGATGGTCCGGGTTCCGCCGGAAAAAGTCCTGGTGATAGCCTTCCGCCGGGTAGAATTGCCCGGCTTCAAGCCGCGTCACGATCGGCGCGCCGAACGACTTCGCCTTTTGCAGCTGCCCGATATAGGCGGCCGCCACCGCGCGCTGCTGCGCGTTTTGCGGGAAGATCGCCGAGCGATAGCTAGGCCCCGTGTCCGGCCCCTGGCGGTTCAGCTGGGTCGGATCGTGCGCGACCGAGAAATAGACGCGCAACAGCGTGCCATAGCTGACGCGCGACGGATCATAGGTGATCTTGATCGCTTCGGCATGGCCGGTCAGCTCGGTGGTGACGGCGGCATAAGTGGCGGTATCGGCGGAGCCACCGGCATAGCCGGTGACGACCGATTGCACGCCCTTGATCTGCTCGAAAACCGCTTCCATCCCCCAGAAGCAGCCGCCGGCGAACACCGCGGTCTGCAGGCCCTGGGCGGCGGGAAGATCGCGCGCGGGCGGCGGGATCGGCACCGCGCGCTCGGCGCTGGCGGGCGGGGTGATCAGCCCCAAAGCGAACACGCCGCCCACCAGAACGCGGCGGCGGGGGCAAGGTTCTTCAGCATGTCCGTCCTCGAAAAAAAAGCGTCTCCCAACGCTTGATACGTCCCCTCGCGCGCGACGGTTACGCGCGGACGCGAATTTTTTCAACGCAGCGGGGTGGCCGCGATCAGCCGCGCGGCGATGTTCGAGGCGTCCGCCGGCTGCCACGCGACCATGCCGATCGTGCCCAGCGCGAAACCCGCGGTGACCTGCCACAGCAGTGCCGATTTGATAAGCTTGACCATATTCAAAACCTTCAGACCCGTGCCCGCCGAGTATCCTCGTGCCGGGCGCTACCCTTTGCCGCCTGAAATTGGGATGAACGGTGACGAAACAAGGTGTGCGAAATGGTAACGCACCGTTTCCAGTAACCGCATCAGCCCCTAGGCGCTCAAGCTACGGCGGCGCAGGCCTCATGGATGCGGCGGCAGGCCTCGGTCAGCGCCTCGGTGCTGGTCGCGTAGGACAGGCGCATCGCCGGCGACAGGCCGAATGCCGCGCCCGGCACCACCGCGACCCGCGCGGCCTCGAGCAGATAGGTCGCGACCGCGTTATCGTCGCTCAGCACCGTGCCATCGGGGGTGCGCTTGCCGATCAGCCCGGAACAATCGGGATAGACGTAGAACGCCCCCTCGGGCTTTGGGCAGCGCAGGCCCGGCGTCGCGTTGAGCGCCGCGACCACGAGATCGCGCCGCGCCTGGAACACGGCGGCGCGCTCGGCGAGGAAGCCCTGGTCGCCGTTCAGCGCCGCGACCGCCGCGGCCTGCGCGATCGAGCAGGGGTTGGAGGTCGATTGCGACTGAAGCTTCGCCATCGCCTTGATCAGCCATTCGGCGCCGCCCGCGAAGCCGATGCGCCACCCGGTCATCGCATAGGCTTTCGAGCAGCCATTCACCGTCAGCGTGCGCTCGTAAAGCTCGGGCACCACGGCGGCGATCGAGGCGAAGGTGAAGCCTTCATAGACGATATGCTCATACATATCGTCGGCGAACACCCAGACATGCGGGTGGCGCAGCAGCACCGCGCCCAGCGCGCGCAGTTCCTCGACCGAATAGGCGGCGCCGGTCGGGTTGCTCGGCGAATTGAGGATCAGCCATTTGGTGCGCGGGGTGATCGCGGCTTCGAGCTGGTCGGGCGTCAGCTTATAGCCCTGGTTGGGGCCGGCGGCGACAACGACCGGCGTGCCGTTCGCGAACAGCACGACATCGGGATAGCTCACCCAATAGGGCGCGGGGATGATCACCTCGTCGCCCGCGTCGAGCGTCGCGACCATCGCGTTGAACAGCGTCTGCTTGCCGCCGACATTCACCGTGATCTGGTTCGGCGCATAATCCAGGCCATTGTCGCGCTTGAACTTCGCCGCGATCGCGGCCTTCAGCGCGGGGGTGCCGTCGACATCGGTATATTTGGTCTCGCCGCGCCCAAGCGCCTCGATCGCGGCTTCCTTGATGAAATCGGGTGTGTCGAAATCGGGCTCGCCCGCGCCGAGCGAGATCACGTCCACGCCTTCGCGCTTCAGCGCCGCCGCGCGCGCGGTGACGGCGAGCGTGGGCGACGGCTTGATACGCGCGAGCGCGGCGGAAGGCTTCATGCGGGGGTTCCTTTCAGGCGCCGAGCTATAGCGCGGGGGTCGCGGCAAGCAACCGCGCGGGAATCAACCCGCGCAGCGCGTTGCCGATGAAGAAGCCGGCGGCAAGATCGGCGGGGGTCAAGTCCGCCTCGCGCGCGGCGCCGGTCGTGAGCAGCTCGGCGCGCAGCACCCCCGGCAGCACGCGCGCGGCGGGCGGGGTGAGGAGCACCGCGTCCCGGGGCACGAACAGCGACGTGAAGCTACCCTCGGCAAGCGCGCCATCGGGATCGACATAGATCGTCTCGAACGTGCCGGGGAGGCGGCCGCGCTCCCACGCCGCGCGGTCGCTGGTCTTGTGGTGGCGGCGATAATCGGCGGGGGCGAGCGGGTGCGGGGCGAGCGCGACCGTCACCTCTTCGGGCGTGGCAGGCAGCGGCGCGGTCTCGATCGCGATCGCGCCCGAACGCGCGAGCAGCAGCCGCACCCGGCTCGGCGCGGCGAGGCGGAAGGTCGCCGCCTGCAATTCGTTGCGCGCGGCGTGGCGATCGAAGGCGAAGCCCAGCGCCCTGGCGCTCGCCTTCATCCGCGCCAGATGCCGCTCGATCAACGGCACGCCGCGCGCGGGATCGAACGCCATCGTCTCGATGAGATCGAAACGCGGCGCGCCAGCGGTGACGAAGGCGGCCTTGTCGCGGGTTTCCTGCCATTCCGCCTCGGCCCGCGAATCCGCGACGATGCCCGATCCCAGGCCCAGCGTCACCGTGCCCGCCCGCTCCACCAGTGTGCGGATCGCGACGCTGAAGCAGGCGTCGCCGCCGGGTTCGATATAGCCGATCGTGCCGGTGTAGAGCCCCCTTGGCCGCCCCTCGATCGCGGCGAGTGCCTCGATCGCGCGCAGTTTGGGGGCGCCGCTGATCGAGCCGCAGGGGAACAGTGCCGCGAGCACGTCGCGCCAGTCGCGCCCGTCGCCCAGCCGCGCGGTGACGGTCGAGGTCATCTGATGCACCGTCGGATAGCTCTCGATCGCGAACAGCTCGGGCACCGCGACCGAGCCCGGGGCGGCGACGCGGGTGAGATCGTTGCGCATCAGATCGACGATCATCAGATTTTCGGCGCGCTGCTTGGGATCGGCGGCGAGCGCGCGCGGGGCGGCGGCATCGGCGGCGGGATCGGCGAGCCGACGCGCGGTGCCTTTCATCGGCCGGCAGGTGAGCCTGTCGCCGTCGAGCGCGACGAACAGCTCGGGCGAGAGCGAGGCGATCCGCAGGCTCGCGGTGTCGATGAACGCGCCATAGCCCGCCTGCGCCGCGCGCAGCCGGGCATAGAGCGCGAGCAGATCGCCCGCGATCGGCACCCGCGCCGGGTAAGTGAGATTGCCCTGATACAGGTCGCCCGCGCGGATCAGCTCGGCGAGCGCGGCGAGCTGACGGTCATAGGTCGCGCGGTCGATCAGCGGCTCGGGCACGCCCGCCCAGGCGCCGGCGGGATCGGGCAGGGTGGCGGGATCGAACGGGGTGGGTTCGTCGAACAGCCCGAACCAGAGCAGCGGCACCCCCGGCGCGGGCGGCTGCGCGGGGAGCGCGGGCTCGAAAGCGGGGGCGGCCTCATAGGCCAGGAAACCCGCCGCGTGCGCGCCTTGGGCCACGGCGGCGGCGATGGTGTCGAGCGCGGGGCGGACCTCGGCGAGCGTGGCGGCGGTGACGATATGGCGCGGCTCGGCATAAAGCCGCGGCGCCGCCCCCCCGGGCCGGGCATCGTCGAGCAGAATGAACACCATCGCTGCCCAAATGCACGGGGGCGGTGGGGTGGTGCAAGCCCGGTGGTATGCGGGGGGCGCAAAGGGCCGCCGCCGTGCGCCTTGGTGCGCTCACCCAACCCTCTCCCGCAAGCGGGAGAGGGCTTTTGTGTGTTTTGGTTCAGGCCGCTCCCGCAAACGGGAGAGGGCCTTTGTGTTGTTTCGTTTAGCCCTCTCCCGCTTGCGGGAGAGGGTTGGGTGAGGGCCTTTCGTCGCCCTCACCGCCGCGCCCGGCGCCTCACCCCTTCAACGGAGCGGGCAAGCCGACAGCTTGCCCGCCGCGCGCGCCCGGCCTATCGCCGGGATATGTCGGAACCCCCGCTCAAGGCCGCGATGATCCCGGTCACGCCGCTCGCGCAGAATTGCTCGCTGATCTGGTGCGCCCAGACCAACCGCGCGGCGGTGGTCGATCCGGGCGGCGACCTGCCCAGGATCCACGCGGCGATCGCCCAGGCGGGGGTACAGGTGGAAAAAATCCTGATCACCCACGGCCATATCGACCATTGCGGGGAGGCGGGCGCGCTGGCCGCGCAGCTCGGCGTGCCGATCGAGGGGCCGCACGAGGCCGATCGCTTCTGGATCGCGCGCCTCGCCGAGGATGGCCGCGCCTGGGGCCTGCGCGGCGAAAGCTTCGAGCCCGATCGCTGGCTGGTGGAGGGCGACAAGGTGACGCTCGGCGCGCTGGAACTCGCGGTGTACCACTGCCCCGGCCACACGCCGGGCCATGTCGTGTTCCACCACGCGCCCTCGCGGCTCGCGCTGGTGGGCGATGTGCTGTTCGAAGGATCGATCGGCCGCACCGATTTTCCGATGGGCGATCACGCCGCGCTGATCGAGTCGATCGTCACCAAGCTGTGGCCGCTCGGCGACGACACGGTGTTCATCCCGGGCCATGGCCGCCCGAGCCGCTTCGGCATCGAGCGCCAGACCAACGGCTTCGTCGCGGACAGCGTGCTGGCGGGCTGAGGTGTTTGCAGCTTCGCTGAAGCGGCACCGGCCCGCTCCCCACCCGGCCTCCCAACAGCGTAATCTATGGGAGGCCGGGTGGGGGAGCGGGCCGGCGCCGCCGCTATATCAGCCCTGCTGAAACAGACTCTACGCCCCGTCCGCCACTTCGGCGCTCACCCAATCGAGATAGGCGCCGAGCCCACCTTCGACCGGCAGCACGATGATCTCCGGCACCGCATAGCCGTGCAGCGCCTTCAGGCACGCCTCCGCCTCGCCGGCCTTGGCGCGGGTGGTCTTGATCAGCAGCATCACTTCGGCGGCGCGCTCGACCTTTCCCTCCCACCGATACCAGCTCTCGATCGGCAGCGCCTGGACACAGGCGGCGAGGCGCCGCGCGATCAGCGCCTCGGCCAGCCGCGCCGCCTCCTCGCGCGAGGCGGCGGCGCAGAGCATGGTGACGATCCCGGTGTCGATCGGACCCTCCCGGGTTAGAAACGGAACCCCGCCGTCAGGCTCCAGGTGCGGGGATCGCCATAATAGACCGTCTGGATATTGGCGACGGCGGAGAATTCCTGGCCGTCGGTCCGGTAGCGGGTGTCGGTGAAGTTCTTCACCCCGGCGCGCAGATAATAGCGGTTGTCGGGCATGTCGAACTGCACATAGGCGTTACCGAGCGCATAGCCGGGCTCGATCAGACCCGGGCGATTGTCGACCGAGAGATATTGCTTGTCGATGAAGCGCCCCTCCAGCCCGATCGTCAGGCTCGAACGGTCGATCGGGATGCGATATTCGCCCGCCAGCCGGCCCGAGATGGGCGGCGCGAAGGCCGGGCGGCAGGTGATCGCCTGGCCGGTGGGATTGCACGAAAAGGCCGGCGCGCGGCGGCCGTCGTTGAACTGGGCATAGCTCGCGTCGAGGAAACCGAACGAGCCGGTGAGGGTGAAGTAGCGCGTCGGTTTCGCCACGCCCTCCAGCTCGAAGCCCCAGATCTGCAGCTTGCCGGCGTTGATCACCGGGAACACGCCGACCGCGCCGCCGCCAACGCGCGCCTGGAAATCGCGGTAATCGCTGTAGAAGGCCGCCGCCGACAGCGTCACCCGCCCATCGGCGAAGCGCGCCTTGTAGCCGGTTTCATAGGTCCACACCGTTTCCGGGTTGAAGCGGGTGACGAGGGTGTTCACCCCGTTCACCACCAGCGTCAGGTCGCCGACGCCATTGGCGCGGCCGTTGAATCCGCCCGATTTGAAGCCCCGGCTGATGTTCGCATAGATCAGCTGGTCGCGCGTCGGCTTGAAGCTCAGCTGGAAGCTCGGCGTCCAGGCGTCGAAGCTGATCCGGTTCTGGGTGTTGAGCGGCGCGGGCAGATTGTCCGGGAAGCGGAAAGTAAGGTTGTTGAGGCCCGCCGCGTTCGACGCGGTGGTGGTGAAGCGGTTGTAACGCCGCTCCTCATAGGTGTAGCGCAGCCCCGCGGTGAACGACCATTTCGGCGTGAAATCATAGGTCAGCTGGCCGAAGGCGGCGTAGTTCTTGGTGTTCTGCGTATCGTTGATGTCGCGCCGGAACGTCAGCGGCAGCGCGCCGAACGCGAAGATGTCATTCCCGAACGCGATCTGGGTCGAGGCGATGTCCTCGTTCAGATAATAGAGCCCGAACACCCCCTTCAGCTTGCGCCCGGCATATTTCAGCTGGAGTTCCTGGCTGAACTGTTTCTGGCTGACGCCGACGAACACGTCGCCGAGCTGGAACTGGCTCGCGTCGATGTCGATGAAGAAATTGGGGTCGAGCTTGCGATAGCCGGTGATCGAGGTGAACTGCAGCTGATCGGTGATGTCGATATTGGCGGTGAGCGCGACGCCCCAATGGTCGAGCCGCTGGCCCTGGCCGGGGGCGAGCCCGGTCGAGGCGCGGAAGTCATAGGGGCCATAGGGTTCGGCCGGCACCAGCACCCGCGCCGCGCCCGCGAAATTCGCCTGGGTGAGCGGGGCAGTGGGGTAGCCGAGCGTCGGCGCGCTGCGCTGCTGGGTGTAATCACCGCTCAGCAGGAATTGCCAGCCCTGCGCCGGCTGGAAGTTCAGGATGCCGCGCACCGCCCACAGGTTGCGATCATTGTAGCGCCGGTTGGTGAGCGGATCGGTGACGAGCCCGTCGCGCCGATCATAGGTGCCGGCAAGCGACAGGCCGAGCTTGTCGGTGATGATCGGGGCGCTGGCATAGCCGTTCAGCACCACCTGGTTGTAATCGCCATAGGTCACGTCGCCGGCGGCCTTGAACGCCTGGAGATCGGGCTTGCGGGTGACGATGTTCACCGCGCCGCCGATCGTGTTCTTGCCATAGAGCGTGCCCTGCGGCCCGCGCAGCACTTCCACGCGCTGCACATCGAACAGGTTGAGCAGCGCGCCCTGGATGCGGCTCAAGTAAACGCCGTCGACATAGACGCCGACCGCCGGATCGAAGGTTTGCAGCGCATCGGGCTGGCCAACGCCGCGGATGAAGAAATTGGCGTTGGTCGCCGAACCGCGCCCCTGCACCAGATTGACGTTGGGCACCGCGCCCTGGATGCCCGACAGGTCGATCGCCTGGAGTTTGGCGACGTCCGACGCCTGGATCGCGGTGACCGACAGCGGCACGTCGAGCAACCGCTCCTCGCGGCGGCGGGCGACGACGACGATGTCGGGCGTGGTTTCGCTCGCGCTCGCGTCGCCGGGGGCGGTGTCAGGCGCCTGTTGCGCCAGCGCGGGGGCGCTTACCCAGGCGGCTCCGGCGAGCATGGCGGCACGAACCAACGATTTCATCTTCCCCTCCCTCACCGCGCTCACCTCTGCCGGGCAGCGCGCGGTTCGGCTCATAATGAAAGTTGAACCGGTTTTCAACTTTGACTAGCATCGCGCCATGGCGGGGGAAAATTCAGCGACGCTCGACGAAGCGGGGAAGGCGCCGCGCACCGATCGCGGGCGCAAGACGCGGCGCGCGCTGCTCGACGCGGCGCGGCAGGAATTCGGCGAGAACGGCTTCCACGCCGCCTCGATCAGCGGGATCACCCGCCGCGCGGGCGTCGCGCTCGGCAGCTTCTACACCTATTTCGACAGCAAGGAGGCGCTGTTCACCGCGCTGGTGCGCGACATGTCGGACCAGGTGCGCGATCACGTCGCCCCGGTGCTGCGCGCCGCGCCCGATCAGCTCGCCGCCGAGCGCGCGGGCTGCGCGGCGTTCATCGAATTCGTGCGGACCCACAAGGAAATCTACCGCATCATCGACGAGGCCGAATTCGTCGATGCCGCCAGCTTCCGCGAACATTATGCCGGCACCGCCGATCGCATCGCCCAGCGGCTGGCGGCGGCGGGCGATCGCGGCGAGCTGCGCGCCGACGATGCCGAGGTGCTCGCCTGGGCGCTGATGGGGATGAACGTGTTCCTTGGCTTGCGCTTCGGCGTGTGGGGGCAGGAGCGCGATTCGGGCGCGGTGGCGGATGTCGTCGCGCGCCTGCTGGTGCGGGGGTTGGGCGCGGGCTGAGGCTGCCGCGCTCCTACTTGCCGGCGAGGGTGCCGGGGTGAGTGCTACGCACCATCCTCCGCCAGCGCCGCCGCGAGCGCGTCACGCACCGCGCGCAGCGTTTCCGCCGGCTTGGCGCGCTGCTTGGCTTCGGCGGCGAGCAGCGCCTGGACGCCGCGTATCGTATAGCCCTCATGGTGCAGCAGCGCGTGGATGCGCCGCACCAGCGCCGCGTCCTCCGGGCTGTAATAGCGCCGCCCGCCCGCCCGGGTGAGCGGGCGCAGCTGAGGAAAGCGGCCTTCCCAGTAACGGAGGAGATGACGGGCGATGCCGGTTTCCTGCGCCAACTCGCCGATCGTGCGATAGGCCCCCGCCGCCTTGTCGCTCAACCGCTCGCTGGGCTTGTCCGGCATCGCGTTCAGCCGGCGTTGACGATCCGGTCGCGCATCATCTGGCTCGCGCGGAAGGTGAGCACGCGGCGCGGCGCGATCGGCACTTCGACCCCGGTCTTCGGATTGCGCCCGACGCGCTCGCCCTTCTGGCGCAGCACGAAGGTGCCGAAGCCCGAAATCTTCACATTCTCGCCGCGCGCGAGCGCGGTGCACATATGCTCCAGGATCTGCTCGACGAGCCGTGCCGAATCGAGCCGCGACAGCCCGACTTCGTGGTGCAGCGCTTCGGCGAGATCAGCCCTGGTCAATGTTCCGGCAGTTGCCATGCCCCGACTCCCCTATTTGTATAGCGGGTTCCTAACACAGCGAATCGACGCGACAAATGCTTTGATAACGTCAACGCAACGACGGTTAGTACCGGATCAGGGCAGCGCCCCAGGTGAAGCCGCCGCCCATCGCTTCCAGCACCAGCAGATCGCCGCGCTTGATCCGCCCGTCGCGCACCGCGGTGTCGAGCGCGAGCGGCACCGAGGCCGCCGAAGTATTGGCATGGCGATCGACCGTCACGACGACGCGCGCCGGATCGAGCCCCAGCTTCTTGGCCGTCGCCTCCAGAATGCGGGCATTGGCCTGGTGCGGCACCACCCAGTCGATATCGGTGGTGGCATAGCCCGCCGCGCCCATCACTTCTTCCATCACCGCGGCGAGATTGAGCACCGCGTGGCGGAACACCTCGCGCCCCTTCATCCGCAGCTTGCCGACGGTGCCGGTGGTCGAGGGGCCGCCATCGACATAGAGCAGATCGTTGAACCGGCCATCGGCGTGGAGCCGGCTGGCGAGCACCCCGCGCTCGCCCTCTTCGGCCTCGAGCAGTACCGCGCCGGCGCCGTCGCCGAACAGCACGCAGGTCGCGCGGTCTTCCCAGTCGAGGATGCGGCTGAAGGTCTCCGCGCCGATCACCAGCGCGCATCTGGCCGAGCCCGCGCGCACCATGTTCTCGGCCACCTGCAGCGCGTAGAGGAACCCCGAGCACACCGCCGCCACGTCGAACGCGATGCAATCGCGGATGCCCAGCGCTTCCTGCACCTTGGTCGCCGCCGCCGGGAAGGTCTGGTCCGGGGTGGCGGTCGCGAGCACGATCAGATCGACCGCCTCCGCAGGCCGCCCCGCCGCCTCCAGCGCGCGGCGCGCCGCCGCGATCGCGAGGCTGGCGGTGGTCTCGCCCTCGCCGGCGATATAGCGGGTGCGGATGCCGGTGCGCTCGACGATCCATTCGTCCGAGGTATCGACTCGCGCGGCGAGTTCGGCGTTGGTCACCATCCGGGCCGGAAGCGCCGAACCCGTGCCGGTGATTGCTGCGCGAAGCGTCATGCTGCCTTGGCCTCGAAATTACCCAGATCGTCGCTGATCTTGCGGATCAGGTCGTCGCGAACCAGCTTGGCGGCGACCCCGATCGCGTGCGCCACGCCCAGCTCGTTCGCGCTGCCGTGGCTTTTCACGACCACGCCGTTCAACCCCAGAAAGACGGCGCCATTATGGTTGTTGGGGTCGAGATGGTCGCGCAGCAGCTCGGTCGCGGGGCGCGAGATCAGGAAGCCGAGCTTCGAGCGCAGCGATGAGCGGAAGGCGCGCTTCAGCAGATCGCCGACGAAGCGCGCGGTGCCCTCGGCGGTCTTGAGCGCGATGTTGCCGGAAAAGCCGTCGCACACGATCACGTCGAGATCGCCGTGCGACAGCCGGTTGCCCTCGACGAACCCGCGAAAATCGAGCGGCAGCTGCGCCGCCTTCAGCGCGGCGGCGGCGTCGCGGATATTGTCGGTGCCCTTCATGTCCTCGGTGCCGATGTTCAGCAGCGCGACGCGCGGCGCTTCGAGATCGAAGCTGGTGCGCGCATAGGCCGCGCCCATCACCGCGAACTGGATGAGGTTCGCCGCGTCGCACTCGGTATTGGCGCCGAGATCGAGCATCACCACGTCGTTATCGCCCAGCGTCGGCATCGTCGCGGCGAGCGCGGGGCGGTCGATCCCCGGCAGCGTGCGCAGCGCGAGCTTGGCCATCGCCATCAGCGCGCCGGTATTGCCCGAGGAGACCGCGGCATGGGCCTCGCCGCGCTTCACCAGATCGATCGCGATGCCCATCGAGGTCGTCTTGGCGCGACGCAGCGCCGCGCTCGGGCGTTCGCTCGCGGAGACGGTATCGGGGGCGTGGACGATTCGCGCCCGGCCGGCGAGCGCGGGATGCGCGGGGAGGGCGGCGGCGATCGCGGCTTCGTCCCCCACCAGCAGGAACTGGGCGTCGGGCGCCTTGGCGCAGGCACGGGCGGCGCCGGCCAGCATCACTGCCAGCCCCTCGTCTCCGCCCATCGCATCAATCGCGATCAGCTGCGCCACCCGCTCCCCCCTAAAAGCCGGTGCGAGCGTCAGCCGCCGATCGAGACGATCTCGCGACCGTTATAATGGCCACAGGCGCCGCACAGCACGTGCGGGCGCTTCAGTTCGCCGCAATTGGGGCATTCCTGATAGGCTTGCGGGGTAAGCGCATCGTGCGAGCGGCGCATGCCGCGCTTGGAGGGCGTGGTCTTTCGCTTGGGAACGGCCATTTCGGCACCTTGAGTTGAACGTTGAACAGGGTCGAGCCCCTGGACGTCCTCGAACCTAGCGCGGCCAGAAGCGGCCGCCACAGCCCGGGAGCGGCCAAGCGCAACGCGATGCGCGCGCCTATACCCGCTCGGCGCGAAATTGCAAGCCCGCCCGGCACCGGTTGCCCCGACCGGCGCGACTTGGCAAGAGGCGTACGGGGAGACCGAGATAATGGCGATCATTCTACCGATCACGCTCACCAGCGCCGGCGCCGCCGCGCTGATCAACACCTGGCTCGCGGTGCGCGCTGGCCAATCGCGCTCGGCGATCGGCGGGGCGCTGGGTGACGGCGGCAATGCCCGCGTCCTCGCGCGCAGCCGGGCGCACGCCAATTTCGCCGAATATACCCCGTTCGTGCTGATCCTGATCGGGCTGATCGAGCTGGCGGAAGGATCGAGCCTGTGGCTGTGGGCAGCGAGCGCGATCTATCTGGCGGCGCGGCTGCTGCACCCGTTTGGCACCGAAGGCATCATCAAGCAGGGGCGTTTCATCAGCACGATCGTGTCGCTGCTCGCGCTGCTCGGGCTCGGGCTCTACGCGATCAGCCTGCCCTACCGGGTGAAGCCGCTGCCGCAGGGAATCGAGGCGCCACTGCCCAAGGGCTGATAAAAGCCACGCCGCCAGCGGGGAGGGTTCGGCCGGCCGCATCCCGTCGCGCCCCACCCTCGGCAAGTCGTTGCTTCAGGAAAACAAGGCGGAACGCCCCCGCTTCTCGTGCGCTTTCAGGCCCGTAGCAGCACGGGAGAGAGAAGGTGGCGGAAACGCTAGACCAGCGGCGCGACGATGCGCCGCTCGGCGCCGCGCGCCATGCCGACGAGGCACAGGCCCGCCAACAGGGTGTGCCCGGCGCGCACGGCGACCAGGTGATCGGCCGATCGGTGACGATCAATCGCTCGGCGCGCGAACTCTACGCCTTCTGGCGCGATTTCCAGAACCTCGCGAGCTTCATGGAGAATGTCGAGCGGATCGACATGATCGACGCCAAACAGTCGCACTGGGTCGTTAAGGCACCCGGCGGCGGGCGGGTCGAATGGAGGGCGGTCGTCACCCAGGAGAGCGAGGGCGACTTCATCTGCTGGACCTCCGCCCCCGGCGCCGATGTGCCCAATAGCGGCCGGGTCGATTTCCGCGACGCGGGGCCACGCGGCACGGTGGTGAGCGTGACACTGACTTATGATCCGCCCGGCGGCTTCATCGGTCGGGCGATCGCCAAGCTGTTCCAGCGCGAGCCCGCGATCCAGGCGCGGCGCGACCTGCGCCGCTTCAAGCAATTGATGGAAACCGGCGAGATCGCGACCGGCGCGCGCAATCGCCGCCAGCATCAGGAGCGCGACGCATGAAGGCGCTCACCTGGCATGGCAAGCACGATGTCCGAGTCGAGACGGTCGACGATCCCGAGATTCTGAACCCGCACGACGCGATCATCCGCGTCACCTCGACGGCGATCTGCGGGTCGGACCTGCATCTGTACGATGGCTATATACCGACGATGCAGAAGGGCGACATTCTCGGCCATGAATTCATGGGCGAGGTGGTGGAAACCGGCCCCAAATCGACGCTGAAGAAGGGGCAGCGCGTGGTGGTGCCCTTCACCATCTCGTGCGGCAGCTGCTACCACTGCGGCCACCAGCAATATTCGGCGTGCGAGAACGGCCTGCCTGCCGACAATCAGGACATCGCCGCCACTGCCTATGGCCAGCCGATGGCCGGGCTGTTCGGCTATAGCCACATGACCGGCGGCTATTCGGGCGGGCAGGCCGAATATGTCCGCGTGCCATTCAGCGATGTCGGCCCGATCGTCGTTCCCGACGGGGTGGATGACGACAAGGTGCTGTTCCTCTCCGACATCCTCCCCACCGGCTGGATGGCGGCGGAGAATGCCGAGATCGCGCCCGGCGACATCGTCGCGGTGTGGGGCTGCGGCCCGGTCGGGCTGTTCGCGGTGCAATCGGCGTTCATCATGGGCGCGGCGCGAGTGATCGCGATCGATCACTTCCCGACGCGCCTCGCGCTCGCCAAGCGGTTCGGCGCCGAGGTCATCAATTTCGAGGAAACCAACGTCCACGAGGCGCTGCAGGACATGACCGGGGGCATCGGCCCCGACGCGGTGATCGACGCGGTGGGGCTGGAGGCGCACGGGCTGAGTTTCGACAACATCGTCGACCAGATCAAAGTTTCCACGTTCATGGACACCGACCGGACCCATTCGATCCGCCAGGCGATCTTCGCCTGCCGCAAGGGCGGGCGCGTTTCGATGCCGGCGGTTTACGGCGGCTATGTCGACAAGTTTCCGCTCGGCGCGCTGATGGAAAAGGGGCTGACGCTCAAGACCGGGCAAACCCATGTCCAGCGCTATCTCGAGCCGCTGCTGGCCGCGGTGCTCGAGGACAAGATGGATACCACCTTCCTCATCAGCCACCGCCTGCCGCTCGATCAGGCCGCCGAAGGGTACAGGATGTTCCACGATCAGCAGAATGACTGCACCAAGGTGGTCCTGAAGACGGGGGCTGCCCGTGGCTGAGAAGCTCGCGATCGTCACCGGCGCGTCGAGCGGCATCGGTCTCGAACTCGCGCGCTGCGCGGCGGGGGATGGGTATGACCTCGTCATCGCCGCGAACGAGCCGATGCACGAGGCGGTGGCCGAACTCGGCATCGAAGGCATCACCGTCACGCCCGTGGAATGCGATCTGGCGACGTTCGAGGGCGTCGATCAGCTGATCGCCGCCTGTGGCGACCGCGTGCCCGATATCGTCTGCGCCAATGCCGGCAACGCGATGGGCGGGGCGTTCCTCGATGTGGAGGTTGGCGACTGGACCTATTCGATCAACACCAACATCACCGGCACGCTCTATCTGCTGCAGAATGTTGTGCGCGGCATGGTGAAGCGCGATCGCGGCAAGGTGCTGATCACCGGCTCGATCGCCGGCTACATCCCCGGGCCGTTCAACGCGGTGTATAACGCGACCAAGGCGTTCATCGACAATTTCGCCGACGCGTTGCGCAACGAGCTGAAGGAAAGCGACGTCACGCTCACCCTGCTGATGCCGGGGGCGACCGACACCGAATTCTTCGCGCGCGCCGAAATGGAGGACACCGGGCTGGGCCAAAACGCCAAGGCCGATCCCGCCAAGGTCGCGCAGGATGGCTGGAAGGCGGTGCAGGCGGGCCGCGACCGCATCGTCTCCGGCTTGTTCAACAAGGCGCAAGTGGCGGCCGCGGGCGTCACCCCGGCGCCGGTCATGGCCGAAATCCATCGCCATTTGGCGGAACCCAAGGAGTAAACAGGATGTCCGTTGTCGATAAGGTAATCGGAGCGCTGACCCCCCCGGAAACCGAGGAACAGCGCCTGGAAGCGCATGACAAGGCGCGCACCGCCTGCTCGCCGGGCGACTGGCTGTCGATGGCGCTCGACCATCACGAGCAGATCTATGCCGCGTTCGAGAAGGTGAAGCACGCGGGCTCGCCCGACGAGGCGCGCACCGCCCAGAAGCAGCTGATGGCGCTGTTCACCGGCCACGGCACCGCCGAGGAAACGGTGCTCTATCCCAGCCTCGCCAAGGACGGGCAGAAGGGCCATGCGACCCAGGCCTATACCGAGCAGGCGACCGCCAAGATGCAGTTCGCCGAACTCGAACGGCTCGCGCCGCTCAGCCAGGAATATATGGAAAAGCTCGGCCATATCGAAGGCGCGGTGAAGCATCACATCTATGAAGAGGAATCGATCTGGTTCCTCGACATGAAGGAAAGCGCCCCCGCCGATCTCCAGCAAATGGCGACGGCGCGCTTCCGCGAGGAATATGAGCGTTACATGAACGGGGCGGAGCAGGGTGGCATCGGCGGCCTGGGCAACCGCGACATGGGCGGCGGCCGCGCGGCGTCGGGTTCGACGTCGGGCGATTTCGGCAGCGACCTTGGCGGCCGCACCGGCGGCGAGCGCGGATCGCAGGGGTCGCTCGGCGGCTCGATGGCGGGCACGGGCGGCACCGGATCGGGCCTCAGCCCCGATTACGGTCGCGACACGACCAATCGGGGCGATATCTCCGGGGATCGCCCGGCGACGCCCCAGAGCGGCGCGGGACGGGATAAGGGCGGCTTTTGACGGTCGTGGGCCGGTCCCGCGTTGCGCGGGACCGGCTCGGCATTGCCTCAGCCGTCGCGAAATCGCTCATGGTGGCGGATCACTTCGGTGATGATGAACCGCAAGAACTTCTCGCTGAACTCCGGATCGAGCTCCGCGTCCGCCGCTAGTTGGCGGAGCCGGGCGATCTGTGCCTCCTCGCGCCCTGGGTCCGCCGGCGGCAACCCCGCCTCCGCCTTGTACCGCCCAACCGATTGAGTGATCTTGAATCTTTCCGCGAGCAGATGGATCAGCGCGGCATCGATATTGTCGATGCTACGGCGATAAGCGGCGAGAGTCGGGTCGGCCATTGCCTGATTTTGCGGCCGGAGCGCCCGTCGCGCAAGGCCGCCCCTTGCCTTTGGCAGGCGAACCAGCCACATCGCGGCGCGATGACCGCGACCGTCCACCGCCTGGAGACACGAGGCCAACCCTCGCTCGATCCGATGATCGCCCTGGTCGCGCCCGACATGAATCAGGTGAACGCGGTGATTCTCGATCGGATGCAGTCGCGCATCCCGCTGATTCCCGAGCTTGCCGGCCATTTGATCGCCGGCGGCGGCAAGCGGATGCGGCCGATGCTCACGCTCGCGAGCGCGCGGCTGCTCGGCTATACCGGCACCCGCCACCACCGTTTGGCCGCCGCGGTCGAGTTCATCCACACCGCAACCCTGCTGCACGACGATGTCGTCGATGGCAGCGATTTGCGGCGCGGGCGGCGCACCGCGAACAATATCTGGGGCAATCCGGCGACGGTGCTGGTCGGCGACTTCCTGTTCAGCCGCGCCTTCGAGCTAATGGTCGAGGATGGCGGCCTTAAAGTGCTGAAAATCCTGAGTGCGGCGAGCGCGGTGATCGCGGAAGGCGAGGTCAACCAGCTTACCGCGCAGCGCCTCATCGGGCTCAGCGAGGAGCGCTATCTCGACATCATCGGCGCGAAGACCGCCGCCTTGTTCGCCGCCGCGTGCCGGATCGCCGCCGTCGTCGCCGAGCGGGTGGAAGCCGAGGAACTCGCGCTCGACGCCTATGGCCGCAATCTGGGCATCGCCTTCCAGCTGGTCGATGACGCGATCGATTATGTGTCCGAGGCCCAGGTGATGGGCAAGGACGCGGGCGACGATTTCCGCGAAGGCAAGGTGACGCTACCGGTGATCCTGGCCTATGCGCGCGGCTCGGCCGAGGACCGCGCCTTCTGGGAAGCCGCGATCGCCGGCCGCCGCGTGGCCGACGAAGACCTGGCCCATGCGGTCGCGCTGATCCGTCGCACCCATGCCGTCGATGACACGCTCGCCCGCGCGCGCCATTATGGCCAGCGCGCGATCGACGCGATCGGCCCGTTCGCGAGCGGCGCGGCAAAGGCGGCGATGGTCGAGGCGGTCGAATTCGCGATCGCGCGGGCGTATTGAGGCCGGCGATCCTCCCAATCCACGCCGTCCTCCCCGATCTTCTCAGTGCCTTGCGCGATCAGTCCCGCGCGGTGCTCGTCGCGCCGCCGGGGGCGGGGAAGACGACCGCCGTCGCCCCCGCGCTGCTGGGCGAGCCGTGGTGCACCGGCGAGATCCTGCTCCTCTCCCCCCGCCGCATCGCCGCGCGCGCCGCCGCCGAGCGGATGGCGGCGCTTGCGGGCGAGAAACCGGGCGAGACCTTCGGCCATGCGACCCGGCTCGATACCCGCCGCTCGGCGCGCACCCGGGTTACGGTGATGACCGAGGGCATTTTCGTCGCGCGCGTTCAGGCCGATCCCGAGCTTGCCGGCGTGTCCGCCGTGCTGTTCGACGAAGTGCATGAGCGCAGCCTGGACAGCGATTTAGGCCTTGCGCTCGCGCTCGACGCGCAAGCGGCCTTTCGCCCCGATCTGCGATTGCTGGCCATGTCGGCGACGCTCGACGGCGCGCGGTTCGCGGCCCTGATGGGCGGCGCGCCGGTGATCGAGAGCGAAGGGCGCAGTTTCCCGCTCGAGTTGCGCTATCTGGGGCGCGACCCTGCTGAACGGATCGAGGATGCCGTCGCGCGCGCGGTCCGCACGGCTTTGCTCGAAGGCGAGGGCGGGGTGCTTGCTTTCCTGCCGGGGGTCGCCGAGATCGAGCGCACCGCCGAGCGGCTCGCCGGCTTGCCGGTCGCGCTCCACAGGCTCCATGGCACGCTGCCGCCCGCAGAACAGCGCGCGGCGATCGCGCCCGAGCCGCGCGGCGCGCGCAAATTGGTGCTTGCCACCTCGATCGCCGAGACCAGCCTGACGCTCGATGGCATCCGCATCGTGGTGGATTCAGGCCTCGCCCGCCGCCCGCGTTATGATCGCGCGGCGGGGATGACGCGGCTGGTGACCGAGCGGGTAAGCCAGGCCGCCGCGACGCAGCGCGCGGGGCGCGCGGCGCGGCAGGGGCCGGGGATCGCCTACCGGCTGTGGGAGGAAGCCGCGACCGCCGGCCTGCCGCGCTTCGATCCGCCCGAAATCCTGGAGGCCGACCTGTCGGCGCTGGTGCTCGATTGCGCGCGCTGGGGCGTCACCGATCCGCGCGCGCTCAGCTGGCTCGATCCGCCGCCCGAGGCGGGGGTGCTGGAGGCGCGCGGGCGGCTGCGGGCGCTCGGCGCGATCGACGCGGACGGTCGGGTGACGCCGCATGGCGAGGCGGTCGCGAAACTGCCGCTGCCGCCCCGGCTCGCGCATATGCTGATCGAGGGTGCCCGGCAGGGCTTGGGGCGCGTCGCGGCGGAAGTCGCGGTGCTGCTGAGCGAGCGCGGGCTCGGCGGCAACGACCCCGATCTGGAGACGCGCCACAGCCGCTGGCGGCGCGAACGCGGCGCCAAGGCCGAGGCCGCGCGGGGGCTCGCGGCGCGCTGGGCGCAAATTGTCGATACCAATAGCCCTCGCCCCTTCAGGGGCGATGCCGCGGAGGAGCGCTCTCAGACCGCCCCCTCTCCCAAACCCTCTCCCCTGAAGGGGAGAGGGTTTCTGGAGGACATCCCCGATCCCCTCGCTCGCTGTATCGCGCTTGCTTTCCCCGATCGGGTCGCGCGGCGGCGCGACGCCGGCGGCGAGCACTGGGCCTCGGTTGGCGGGCGGGGGTTCAAGCTCGATCCCGCGTCCTCGCTCGCCCGCGCCGAGTGGCTCGCCGTCGCCGAGACGCAGGGGATGGCGGCGGGCGCGCGCATCCTCGCCGCCGCGCCACTCGATCCGGCGAGCATCGAGGCGCTGTTCGGCGACCGCATCGAAACCCACCGCACCGCGCGCTTCGAGCCCGCGACCGGCGCCGTCCAGCCGCTGCGGGAGCGCCGGCTCGGCGCGATCCGGCTGGCGAGCGGGCAGGACGATGGCGCCGCCCCGGAAGCGATCGCCGCCGCGCTGCTGGAGGGTGTGCGCGAGAACGGCCTGGCGCTGCTTCCCTGGAGCGAGAGCGCGCTTGCCTTGCGCGCGCGGGCCGCTTTCGCGGCGTTGCACGGTGGCCCGCCCGCGCTGGACGACGCCGCGCTGATCGAGCGGCTCGACGACTGGCTGCCGCCCCTGCTCGCGGGCAAGCGCCGGCTGGACGCGATCGCGCCCGAGGCGCTGACCGACGCACTCAAAGGCTTGCTCGGCTGGGACGGGATGCGCGCGCTCGACACGCTCGCTCCCGCGCGGCTCGAAACCCCGGCGGGATCGAGCCACGCGATCGACTATGCCGCCGAAGCCGGACCGACCGTCGAGTGCCGCCCGCAGGCGCTGTTCGGGCTCGGCGCGCATCCGATGGTCGCGCGCGGAGCGGTGCCGCTGGTGCTCTCGCTCACCTCGCCCGCGAGCCGCCCCATCCAGACAACGCGCGATCTGCCTGGTTTCTGGGCGGGGAGCTGGGCCGCCGTCGCCAAGGAAATGCGCGGTCGCTACCCCAAGCATCCCTGGCCCGACGATCCCGCCAGTGCCCGTGCGACACTCAAGACCAAAAATGCGGATGCAAGAGCCGCCGGGCTGCGATAAGGGGTGGCGCATGACGACCGCCCGCATCTACCAACGCCCCAAGAACGCGATGCAATCCGGCCGCGCGCGCACGCATGAATGGGTGCTCGAATTCGTCCCCAGCGACCGCGTGTGCCCCGATCCGCTCACCGGCTGGGCGGGCTCGGCCGACACGCAAAAGCAGGTGATCCTCGGCTTCCCGACGCGGGAGGCGGCGCAGGGTTATGCCGAGCGCGAGGGCATCGCCTATCGCGTGATCCCGGCGGCGGCGCCGAAGCTGAAGCTCCAGTCTTACGCCGATAACTTCCGGTAATTGGCCCTCGGAATGGCAGATCGCGGCCACCGAGCCCGATCAGCCCAATATAGTGCCCCCCAGCAACAGCAGCAACTTGCCATCGATCGCGACGCCTTCCGCGCGTTTGGTCGCGATGAAGTCCGCGATTTCGCCCAGCGGCACGCGGTGGACGGTGATCCCTTCGTCCGCCGTGCCACCGCCTTCGCCCACCCGCGTCAAGTCGGTCGCGCGGACGAGTTCATAGCACTCGCTCACCATGCCCGGCGAGGAATAGAATTGGCCGAGCGATGTGATCTTCCCGGCGCGGTAGCCGGTCTCCTCCTCCAGCTCGCGCGCGGCGGCGGCGAGCGGTGTCTCGCCAGCACTATCGTCGCCCACCAGCCCCGCCGGCAATTCCAGGCAGCGGTGCCCGAGCGGGACGCGGTACTGTTCGACCAAGATCACCGCGTCGCCATCGGTCGCGACGATCACCGCCGCGCCAATGCCGCGCGCGCGCGACACATATTCCCAGCGGTCATCGACGATCATCGTCAGATACTGCCCCTGCCAGACGATTTCGCTCATGCGCGCTCCCTTCGCGCTTGCCCCTTCCATTCGCCGCGAAGCTTGGCAAGATGGCGCGCGGGAGGACAGGGCAATGTTCAAGGAATTTCGCGCCTTCATCGCGCGCGGCAACGTGCTCGATCTGGCGGTGGGCGTGATCATCGGCGGCGCGTTCGCCACGATCACCAAATCTTTGACCGATGATGTGCTGCTGCCGTTCATCGGCTGGCTCTTCGGTGGGGTCGATTTCTCGCGCTTTTTCGTGCGGCTGGGGCCGGTGCCGGCGGACTTCAAAGGCGCGCTGACCGATTATGCCGCGCTGAAGGCGGCCGGGGTGCCGCTGATCGGCTATGGCGCGTTCGTCACGGCGGTGATCAACTTCCTGATCCTCGCTTTCGTCATTTTCCTGATCGTGCGCAGCGCCAACCGGCTGATGGCGCCGCCGCCTGCGGCCGAAGCGGCGCCGGCGCCCGAGCCCCAAGAGGTGACGCTGCTGCGTGAAATCCGCGATTCGCTCAAAGGGCGTTAGGCGGCAGCGAGATCCTGCGCGACGGCGTCCGCCAGGCTAGTGCCATCCAGCACGCGCGCGGTTTCGTCGCGCACACGCAGCATCGCTTGGCGGATCGCGCAGCTCGCCTCGTCGCGGCAATCGGCGCAGCGGCGATAGGCGCTGCGGCTGACGCACGGCACCAGCGCGAGCGGTCCCTCGATGACGCGGATGATGTCGCCCAGCGAAATCAGGTGGCGTGGTCGGCTCAGCAAATAGCCGCCCATCTTGCCGCGCTGGCTGACCAGCAAGCCGGCCTCGCGCAGATCGGCGAGGATCAGCTCCAAGAATTTGCGTGGCACATTCGCCTCCTGGGCGATCCGCGTCATCGGGATCGGAGGGCTGGCCTGCGGTGCCTCGGCAAGGAGCAGCATCGCGCGCAGCGCGTAGCGGGAACGCTGAGTCAACATGATGCAATGATTATGAACCCGATGCGCCGTCCAGAAAAGGATTAAATCCGACGGTCGCGCTAGGTTTTTACAGCACCGTCTATTGTAGCAGATGCATCCATAACGGCGGACCCGCGAGGCTGGACGAGCCGCGCAGCTTCTCCAGCGCCTGAGCGACCGCGCGCTCCGGCCCCTCGTGCGTCACGATCGCGACCAGCACCGCGCCGTTTTCCCCGCGCCCGCGCTGGATGAGGCTTTCGATCGACACGCCCGCATCGCGCATCGCAGCGGCGATCTCGGCAAGCACGCCGACCTTGTCCTGCACCAGGAACCGCACATACGCACGGCCGTGGCGGGTGCCGCTATCGGCGCGCGCTGCGGTGGCGAGTTGCGTGGCGGGCATCGCATAAGGCGGCCCGAATTCGCCGCGAGCGATGTCGATCAGATCAGCGACCACCGCCGACGCCGTCGGCCCGTCACCCGCGCCCGCGCCTTGGAACAATAGCCGTCCGACGAAATTGCCTTCCGCCACGACCGCGTTGGTTGCTCCCGCGACGTGCGCGAGCGGATGGCTCACCGGCACGAGATGTGGGTGAACGCGCTGGAACAAGCCGTGCGGCCCGGCCTCGGCAAGGCCCAACAGCCGCACCCGGTAGCCCAGCGCCGCTGCCTCGGCGATGTCGGCGGCGAGCAGCGCGCGGATGCCGGTTGTTTCCACTTCCGCGAACGCCGGGGCGGTGCCGAAGGCGAGGCTGGCCAGGATCGACAGTTTGTGGGCGGCGTCCACGCCGTCGATGTCGAAGCTTGGATCAACTTCGGCGAAGCCGCGCGCCTGCGCCTCGGCGAGCACGTCGCCAAAATCGCGCCCCTCGGCTTCCATCGTTGAGAGGATGAAATTGCAGGTGCCGTTGAGGATCCCATAGACCCGCTCGATCGCGTTGGCGGCCGCGCCTTCGCGCAACCCCTTGATCACCGGCACGCCGCCCGCGACCGCCGCCTCGAACTTGAGCGCGACTCCGGACGCCTCGGCGGCGTGCGCGAGTTCGAGCCCGTGATGCGCGAGCATCGCCTTGTTGGCGGTGACGAAGCTCTTGCCCGCACCGAGCGTCGCGCGGGCGAGCGCGAGCGCCGGACCGTCCGAACCGCCGACCAATTCGACGACCACATCCGCTTGAGCCTCGGCGAGGCGGGTAGTGTCGTCCACCCAGGCGAAACGGCCGATATCGACGCCGCGATCCTTGGCCCGGTCGCGCGCGGAGACGGCGACGATCTCGATCGGCCGCCCGGCGCGGCGGGCGATGAGATCGCCATTGGCGTCGAGCAGGCGGATCACGCCGCTGCCCACGGTGCCGAGGCCGGCCAGCGCGATGCGAAGAGGAATCATGCATCGGGTGTCGCGCCCGTGCTGCGCTGCGTCAAGAGCGGCGTGCCTGTCGGTTCAGGCGCATCAAACCTTGATCAGCCCGATCTCCACCAGCCGCTCATGCAGGTAATCATGCGCCGTGATCGGGGTTGGATAGCGGTTCGGCCGCTCGGCGCTGATGCAGCCGGGCAGCGTCTCGATCAGGAAATCGGGCGCGGGGTGGAGGAAGAAGGGCATCGAATAGCGCGACACCCCGCGCCGCTCGGCTGGCGGGTTGACGACGCGGTGCGTGGTCGAGGGCAGGACATGGTTGGTGAGGCGCTGCAGCATGTCGCCAACATTCACGACCAGCGCGCCTTCTGGCGGCTTCACCGGCAGCCAGCGCCCGTCACGGTCCAGCAGTTCGAGCCCGGCTTCCTCGGCGCCCAGCAGCAGGGTGATAAGGTTGATGTCTTCATGCGCGCCGGCACGCACGCCTTCGGCATCCTCGGCGATCGGCGGGTAATGGAGCAGGCGCAGCACCGAATTGCCGTCGGCGACTGCCGTGTCGAACCAGTTGGGCGCCAGGCCCAGATGGCGGGCGATCGCCGAGAGCAGCACGTCGCCGGCGCGGTCGAACGCCGCGAACAGGGTGGTGAAGGTCTCGCGAAACCCCTCGGGCGCATGGGGCCAAATGTTAGCCGGCATCACCGGCGTGTAACGGTGTCCCGCATGCAGTTCGCGACCGATGTGCCAGAATTCCTTCAGATCGACGACGCTGGCGCCCTTCGCGATCTCGGTCTTGAACGGCGTATAGCCACGCGCGCCGCCGCCGCCGGCCAGGTGATAGCCGCGCTTCTCGTCCTCACCGAGCGCGAACAGTGCTTCGGTTTGCGCCCAGGCGCGGGTGATCAGATCAGCGGGAATGCCGTGATCGGCGACCACCGCGAAGCCGAACCGCTCGAACGAGGTGCCCAAGGCGGCGGCGAAACCGTCCGGATCGGCGGCATTATCGCCCAGCGACAGGGTAGGGACATGGGCGAGTGGTTCGGCGGTATCGAGCATCGTCGGGCTTTCTTGCGGGCGGTGACCGCACCCAGATAAGCGCATCGGCCGCCGCGCGCAAAGTCAGCCCGAAACGAGCAGCCCCTTGGTGCCGCCCTCGGGCCGCGCGGCGAGGTCCAGCTTGAAGGCCACGCCCTGCGCGTCGCGCCCCACCAGATTCGGCCCGTGCGCGGTGAGCTTGAACTGGTGGGCGAGCAGCATCTGCAGGAACCAGTCGCGCGTCTGCGCCGGGGTGCCCGGGCTGTCGAACGCGATCTTGGTCATGCCCATGTCGCTGCCTTCATGCGCCTGGACCATCATCATCGTCACCTTGGAACCCGGTGGCAGCGTCGATCCCTGGAACGGGATCACCGCGCCGTTGCTGGCGACGCTGGGCATCGCCATCGGCGCCGGAGCGTTGACCGCCGCCATCGCCTTGGGCTGGGGCATTGATTGGCTGCACGCGGCGATCAGCGGCAGCGGGAGCAGGGCAAGCAGGCGGCGCATCGGGTGTCTCCTGAAGCGGTTGGTAACAGCCTCGCGCCGCCCGCATGGGCGGTCAAGCGCCAAAATCAGCATTTTCGCGGGTGACCGGGCCGCCGGCATCGGGCATGGCGCGCGCGATGGCCGATGCTTCCCCCCTGCCGCAAGGCGTTGATGCACAAGCCGATCGTGCCCCGCTCGGCTTTGCCGAGTTCGTCGCGCTGATCGCCTCGCTGATGGCGCTCACCGCGCTGGGCATCGATTCGATGCTGCCGGCGCTCCCCGCGATCGGTCAGGCGCTCGGCGTGGCGACCGAGAATCAACGCCAGTTCGTGATCACCGCCTTCCTGATCGGCTTCGGCATCGCCCAGTTATTCCACGGGCCGTTCGCCGATCGCTTCGGCCGCCGCCCTGTGCTGATCGCGGCCCTCGCCGGGTATGTGCTGGCCAACATCGCCGCCGCGAGCGCGACGAGCTTTCCGCTGCTGCTCGCTGCGCGCTTCCTGGGCGGACTGTGCATTTCCGCGTCGCGGGTGGTGACGGTTGCGCTAGTGCGCGATTGCTATTCGGGGCGGGCGATGGCGCGGGTGATGAGCCTTGCCTTCATGGTGTTCATGGCGGCGCCCGTGCTCGCGCCCTCGTTCGGACAGCTGATTCTGCTCTTCGGCGACTGGCGGCTGATTTTCCTGCTGATCGCGGGCGTGAGCGCGGTGATGCTCGGCTGGTTCGCCTGGCGGATGCCGGAGACGCTCGCGCCCGAACGCCGGCTGCCGCTTGTGCCGGCGCGAATTGCGGCCGCCTGGCGCACCGCCGCCACCGATCGCTTTTCGCTCGGCTACACGCTGGCCTCGACGGTGCTGCTGGGCGCGCTCTACGGCTTCATAAACTCGGTGCAACAGGTCGTGCAGCGCTTGACCGGCTCGGACGCGTTGCTGGTGCCGGTGTTCATCGGCATCGCCAGCATGATGGCGATCGCGAACCTAACCAACGCCCGAATCGTGCTCCGGCTGGGGACACGGCGGATCTCGCACAGCGCGCTCGCCGCGTTCACGCTGGTTTCGGGGGTGCACCTGGTGATCGCGACGACCGGGCACGAGACGATCTGGAGCTTCGCCATCCTCCAGGCGCTGGTAATGGGCTGCTTTGGCCTCGCTACGGCCAATTTCGGGGCGATGGCGATGGAGCGGATGGGGGCGATCGCCGGCACCGCTTCAAGCCTCCAGGGCTTCGTGACAGTGACGGTGGGCGCGGTGCTTGGCGCGCTGGTCGGTCAGGCGTTCGACGGGACGACGGTGCCGCTCTATCGCGGTTTCCTGGTCGCGGGGATGGTGGCGTTCGCGATTGTCGCGATCACCGAGCGTGGGCGGCTTTTCAAGCCGAGTTGAGACGCTTCGTTCGGTTTTACGGGAACCAGCCACTGCTCGCGAGGTTGGCGAAGTCGCACCGCGCGTGAAGGAGGCGATTGCCATGACGAACTCGCACGGCCCGGCTTTGGGCCCAAATGACGACGGCTATGACGAGGACGGTTACGACGAAAGCCAGCGCGCTGAAATTCTGGAGGCAACGCGCGACGGCCCAAGTGACGGCACGATCCTGACCGATCTCGCCCCCGACCTGGGCGAGGACGATATCGACGACGAGGCGATCGCGGTCGATGACGAGGTGGCCGAGGCGCAAGCGCCGGGCGAGGACGATCCCGAGGATGACGACGACGACCTCGACGACGAGGACGACGATGAAAACGATCTCGGCGACGACGATGATGGCCTTGTCGGTGACGATGACGATGACGACGAGGATTTTGACGAGGACGAACTCGATGAGGAGGACTCGATCGAGGATCTGCAGGAGGATTTCGAGAAGGGCGATCTCGACGAGGATGGGCTGAACGACGCCGACGATACCGCGCTACGGCCGTGAGTTTGGGGGCCGGGGGGCTTGGCCCCCGGCTTCCTAGCGGGCGCGGCGGTCGAAGGCGTCGAACTCATAGGCGATCGAGGCTTCGATCAGCGTTTCCCACAAGGCCGCGGCCACCGCCTCCGGCACGCCCCGCGCGCGCGCCTCGGCGCCGACATTGGCAAGGACCTGCGCCTTGCGCGCCTCGTCGCGCACCGCCGCGCGCGCCGGCTTGATCCGGGCGGCGGCATCCATATAGGCGAAGCGTTGGGCGAGCAGCGCGATCAGCGCGCGATCGACGGCGTCGACGCCTGCGCGGACTTGGATCATGGTGGTGCAATCGGCTGCGGGCGGGGTGTCGCTCATGCCCGCCCTGATAAAGGCGCGCCCGGCGCTGTCCAGCCCAGGGCAGACACGCCGGCGCGCTCGGCCTTGATTGCTTGACTCGGGCGCCCGAGCGTGACAGGGGCGCCGCTTCGCGACTGGCCCCGCACCCCGGTGAAGCGGTGGCCCTGCCCGTTCCCTTGAATGGCGTAGCGCGGATGACCGGGTAGCCCGCGCCGCGGTGGCGGGGGCGTCACAGCAGTTGAGGACTATCATGTCGAAGCGCCACAGCGCCAAGCACAAGCTCGATCGTCGCATGGGCGAGAATATCTGGGGTCGCCCCAAGTCGCCCGTCAACAAGCGCGAATATGGCCCCGGCCAGCAGGGCCAGCGCCGCAAGGGCAAGATGAGCGATTTCGGCCTCCAGCTCCGCGCCAAGCAGAAGCTGAAGGGCTATTATGGCGACGTGACCGAAAAGCAGTTCCGCCGCGCCTATGACGAGGCCGCGCGGATGAAGGGCGATACCAGCCAGAACCTGATCGGCCTGCTCGAGCAGCGGCTGGATATCATCGTCTATCGCGCGAAGTTCGCCCCCACCGTGTGGTCGGCGCGCCAGCTCGTCAGCCACGGCCATGTCTATGTGAACGGCACCAAGTGCAACATCGCCTCGCGCCGCGTGGTACCGGGCGATATCGTCTCGCTGGGCAACAAGGCGCAGGAAATGGCGCTGGTGATGGAGGCGCAGAGCCTTGCCGAGCGCGACATCCCTGATTATGTCGTCCCCGATGGCGCCGCTAAGGTCACCTTCACTCGCGTGCCGACGCTCGACGAGGTGCCCTATCCGGTGAAGATGGAGCCGAACCTCGTCGTCGAATTCTACAGCCGCTAAGCCAGCGGCTCGAACCGACCTTGAGAGCGCGGGCGGCGATGCCGTCCGCGCTTTTTTCATGCGCGTGGCGCCGGCCGTCCGCAGGTCGGCGCGGCATCGCAACCACTTGGCAAAGCAACGGAACCTTGGGCCGGTACCGCCCGTTATTCGGGCCTCACTCCGGCAAGGTTCGTGCCCATGCATAGCGACAATCAGTCCGCTCCCGCGCTCGCCGCGCTGGGGGCCGGGGATGGCTTGACTCTGATCTGTTTCAGCCACCTGCGCTGGGATTTCGTGTTCCAGCGACCCCAGCATCTGATGAGCCGCTTCGCTCGTCGTGCGCATATTGTCTTTTGGGAAGAGCCGCGCCGGGTCGATGATTTGGAGGCGCCGCGGTTGGCGGTGCGCGAATGCGCGGATACCGGCGTGATCGTGGCGGCGCCGGAATTGCCTTGGGGGCTGAAAGGCGTGGACGAGGAATCCGCGGTGCGCGGTCTGCTCGACGCGTTTCTGACCGGAGCGCAGGGGCCACTGATCCGGTGGTACTATACCCCCATAATGCTGCCCTTCTCGGCGCATCTAGAGGCCCAGCTCACGGTCTATGATTGCATGGACGCACTCGCCGCGTTCAAGAACGCGCCGCCGGAACTCGCGAAGCGCGAGAATGCACTGCTGGCGGTCGCCGATCTCGTCTTCACCGGCGGCTATAGCCTTTACGAGGTGTTGACGCCGCGCCATCCCAACGTTCACGCTTTCCCCTCGTCGGTCGATGTCGCGCATTTCTCGCGCGCCCGTGCCTCTGGCATCGACCCGGCCGATCAGCGCGCGCTGCCGCGCCCCCGGCTGGGCTTCTACGGCGTGATCGATGAACGCATGGATCTGGGGCTGATCGCAGCTCTCGCCGCCGCGCGCCCCGATTGGACAGTGATAATGCTGGGCCCCATCGCCAAGATCGCGCGTGAAGACCTGCCCCAGGCGCCGAACCTTTGCTGGCTCGACGCAAGAAGCTACGCTGAGTTGCCCGATTACCTGCGCGGTTGGGACGTGGCGCTGATGCCGTTCGCGCTGAACGCCGCGACGCGCTTCATCAGCCCCACCAAGACCCCCGAATATCTGGCGGCCGGCAAGCCGGTCGTTGCGACGCCTGTGGTCGATGTCGTGCGCCACTACAGCACGCTTGAAGCTGTGAAAATCGCCGAAGGGCCGGAGGCATTCGTCGCCGCCTGCGACATGGCGCTCGCGCTCGCGGAAGGGGACGGTGCCTGGCGCGCGCCGGTCGATGCGATGCTGGCCGAGACTAGCTGGGACGCGACCGCCGCCCGGATGTGGCGGCTGATGGAGACCGCCCGCGTCGCCCGCCAGCCGCGCGCGCCCGTGCCGGCGGGTCGGAGCAGCCGCCGGTCCGCCTATGACGTGATGGTGGTGGGCGCCGGGTTCGCGGGCGCGGTGATGGCCGAGCGGCTCGCGGCGGAAGGTAACAAGCGTGTACTGGTGGTCGATCGCCGCCCGCACATCGCCGGCAACGCATTCGATCGGCATGACGCGGGCGGCATCCTGATCCACCAGTACGGCCCGCACATCTTCCACACTAACAGCGCCGAGATTTTCGACTATCTCTCCCGCTTCACCGCCTGGCGCCCCTACGAGCACCGCGTGCTAGCAAGCGTCGATGGTATGCTGGTGCCGATGCCGATCAACCGTACCACGCTCAACCGGCTTTATGGCTTGTCGCTCGCGACCGACGAGGAGGCCGCGGCTTTCCTCGCCAGCCGCGCCGAGCCGGTCTCTCGAGTGGAAACTTCCGCCGATGTCGTGACTGCGGCGGTTGGTCGTGATCTCTACGAGAAGTTCTTCCAGGGCTATACCCGCAAGCAATGGGGGCTCGATCCGAGCGAACTCGACAAATCAGTGACCGCCAGGGTGCCGACTCGCACCAGCGCCGACGATCGCTATTTCACCGATCGTTTCCAAGCTATGCCGCGGGACGGCTACACCAAGATGTTTGAACGGATGCTCGATCATCCCAACATCGATCTGCTGCTCGGGGTGGATTATGCCAAGGTGCGCGATCGTTATGCGCATGGTCATTTGGTGTTCACCGGCCCGATCGACGAATATTTTGGGCATCGTTACGGGCGGCTGCCCTATCGCTCACTTAAATTCCGCCACGAAACATTGGAGCGGCCCTGGTTCCAGCCGGTCGCGACGGTGAATTATCCGGCGGAGGACGTGCCATATACCCGGATCACCGAGTATAAGCATCTGACCGGCCAGGAAGCGCCGCGTACCAGCGTGACCTATGAATATCCCAGCGCCGAGGGCGACCCCTATTATCCAATTCCGAGGCCCGAAAACCAGGCGCTGTTCAAGCGCTATGAAGCTCTGGCGCTGGCGGAGAGCGATGTGACCTTCGTCGGCCGGCTCGCGACGTACCGCTACTACAACATGGACCAAGTGGTGGGACAAGCGCTCGCCACCTATCGTCGGGTTTTCGGCGTCGGACAGATAGCTGAAAAGGCGGCGGCTTAGCCTGTCATACCCCTGCCGCCTTGCACCGGTTGCGGGGTGGCAAGGGGGCAGGGGGCGACAAATCGTCTTCAACCCGTCACTCACCCGGGCTAAGCGCCGCTTCCATGATCCGTTTCCTCGCCGCGCTCTTCGCCCTGATCGCCAGTGCCCCCGTCCAGGCTTACGGACAGTTCGGCCACAATATGATCGCTCGGATCGCCTTCGCTAATGTGAAGCCGCAAACGCGTGTCCGATTGGTAGCACTACTGGCCAAGGGTGGAGCGCTGGCGACGCCTGAATGCCGGGTGCGTACGATCGAGGACGCCAGCACTTGGCCCGATTGCATCCGCGCGCGCTATCCGCTGCGCTTCGGCTATTCCGCTCCATGGCATTATCAGACGCTCGACATCTGCGGCGATTTCGATCTGAAGGCTGCCTGCCGCGACGGCAATTGCGTCTCCGCCCAAATCGAGCGCGACGTGAAGCTGCTCCAGGCGAAGGATACGCCGCTGCCCGAACGGGTGCAGGCGCTCGCCTTTCTGATGCATTTCGTTGGCGATCTGCACATGCCACTCCATTCGGGGTCGCATAACGATCAGGGCGGCAACGCGCTGAAGGCGAGCTATGGCGACTTCACCACCGATCGGCTGAACCTGCACGGAATCTGGGACGGGGTCCTCGCCGAACGCGCGATCACCGACGGGCCGAACCTGGTGCGTCGCTATCCACCCGCCGAAGCCGCGCCGCTCCAGGCGGGCAGTGTCGAGGATTGGAGCCGGCAGAGCTATGAAGCGGCGCGCGACGTTGCTTATCCCAGCGCGTTGGGGGCCGATTATTGCCGCAACGCTCCGCCCGCGCGGCTGCGGTTGGGCGAGGCGGCGATCGCAAGCGCGGTGCCGGTGCAGCGCCTGCAGGTGCAGCGTGCCGGGCTCCGGCTGGCACGGCTGCTCGACGAGGCGTTTGGCTAGGCTGGAGCCCGCGCTTCAGCGATCGATCAGGCCCGATTGCCACCACCCCCGGGCTTGCGCCAAGAAAGCGCTTTGATCGGAGGTTCCATGTCGACTCACGCCGCGCGCCTTGCCGCTTTGCGCGCTGAACTTGCCCAGCGCGCGCTGGCCGGTTTCGTCGTGCCGCTCACCGACGAGCATATGAGCGAATATGTCGGCGGCTATGCCCAGCGCCTGGCCTGGTTGACAGGGTTCGAGGGGTCGGCGGGCACCGCCGTCGTACTGCCGGTGGAAGCGGCGATCTTCGTCGATGGCCGTTACACGCTGCAGGTGCGTGAGCAGGTGGACGCCGAGCATTGGGCCTATGTCGGCGTGCCGCAGACCAGCATCGCCGAGTGGCTGCGCGCCCATGCCCCGGCGGGCGCCCGGATCGGCTATGATCCCTGGCTCCATACGCCCGGCTGGGTGCGAGACGCCGGCGCGGCGCTCGCCGCCAAAGGCGCCGAACTGGTGCCGGTCGCGGGCAATCCTGTTGATGCGGTATGGGCTGACCAGCCCGCGCCCTCGCCGGCGCCGCTCGCTCCCTATTCGGCCGAACGCGCCGGGCGCGGGGCGGCGGAAAAGCGCGCCAAGCTCGCCGAATGGCTGGTCGCGCGCCAAGCCGACGCGCTGGTGCTGACCGCGCTCGATTCAATCGCCTGGGCGTTCAACCTGCGCGGCGCCGATGTCGCGCACACGCCGGTCGGTCTCGCTTACGCGCTGGTCCGCGCGGACGGCACCGCCGATCTGTTCGCCGCGCCCGAAAAGATCACCGATGCGGTGCGCGCGCATCTGGGGAACGCGGTGCGCCTCCACCCCCGCGCCGATTTCGCGACGGCGCTTGGCACGCTCAAGGGTCAACGCGTCGCGGTCGATCCCGAGCGCGCGGTCGCGGCGATCTTCGACGCGCTCGAAGCGGGCGGCGCGACGATCCTCGCCGAGCGCGACCCGGTGGTGCTGACCAAGGCGTGCAAGAACCCCGTCGAGATCGCCGGCCACCGCGCGGCTTCGGTGCGCGATGGCGCCGCGGTCGCGCGCTTCCTGCGCTGGGTCGAAGCGACCGCGCCCCAAGGTAGCCTCACCGAGCTCGACTGCGCCGCCAAGCTGCTTGAATTTCGTCAGGCGGGCGGCGCCTTGCGCGACACCTCGTTCGATACGATCTCCGCGACCGGGGCGCATGGCGCGATCCCGCATTACCGCGTCGACGCCGTCTCCAACGCACGGCTCGAGCCCGGCCAGCTCTATCTGGTGGACTCGGGGGGGCAATATGAGGACGGCACCACCGACATCACTCGCGTAATCCCCGTCACCGAGCCGACGCCCGAGCAGCGCGACCGTTTCACCCGGGTGCTAAAGGGCCATATCGCGCTCGCGACCGCCGTTTTCCCGCCGGGCACCAATGGCGGCCAGCTTGATGCCTTCGCGCGTCGTCCGCTGTGGGAGGTGGGGCTCGATTACGCGCACGGCACCGGCCACGGTGTTGGCGCCTATCTCTCGGTGCATGAGGGGCCGCAACGCATCGCCACGCCCAACTATCCGGGGGGCGGCCCCGCCGAGCCGCTTCGCCCGGGGATGATCGTGTCGAACGAGCCGGGCTATTACCAAGCCGGCGATTTCGGCATCCGTATCGAAAATCTGATCCTGGTCGAGGAACGCGCGACCGAGGGCGGGACGATGCTGGGGTTCGAGACGCTCACCTTCTGCCCGATCGAGCGCCGGCTGATCGAGCCCGCGCTGCTCACCCCGGCGGAGCGCGCCTGGGTCGACGCCTATCATGCCCGGGTGCTGGCGGTTCTGGGGCCGCTGTTCGACGCAGACGAACTCGCTTGGTTGAACAGCAAATGCGCACCGCTTGACGTTGGATAATGTTCGTGAAATGTTCTCGTTGGACCCGCGTGGGTCGGCAGGGAGAATGGCAATGATCGGCTATGTGACGCTTGGCACCAACGACCTCGACCGCGCGGCACCGTTTTACGATGCTATTGCCGCCGAACTCGGGACGGGCCGAATGATGGAGTTCGAGACGTTCATCGCCTGGGGCACCCCGGGCGGCCCCGCTGGCATCGGGTTGACCAAGCCGTTCGACGGCAATGCGGCGAGCGTCGGCAATGGCACGATGGTCGCGCTGGAGGCCAAGGACGAGGCGCAGGTCGATCGGCTCCACGCGATTGCGCTAGCGCATGGCGGCAGCTGCGAAGGGGCGCCAGGCCCGCGCGGGCCAACTTTTTATGCCGCCTATTTTCGCGATCCCGACGGCAATAAGCTCAATGCGTTCGTGATGAAGCAGGGGTAGAATTATGCAGCAGGGGCGTGCGCGGGCGGTCATCGGCGGGGCTTTGCTGGCGCTGGCACCGCTCGCCCCGGCACGGGCAGGGCCGGCCGAGGATCTGGCGGCCGTGATCGCCGATCATTGGGCGTGGTGGCTGTCGGTCAATCCCGAACAGGCGACCGCGCTTGGCGAGCGGCGCTATGACGATCGCGTTTCCGACCTCAGCCTGGAGGCGGCCGACGCTCAGGCGCGCCAGGCAAAGGCGTTTCTTGATCGCCTGAAGGCCATTCCCGATACCGGATTGAGCCCGTCGGATCGGGTGAACAAGGGTGTGCTCGCCCGCCTGCTCGACGCGCAGGTGGCGGGCAATGGCTTTGGCCAGCGGCAGATGCTGTTCACCACTTATTATGGCTGGCACCAGAATTTTGCCGAGCTCGCCAGCAATGTGCCGTTTCTTACGCGCGCCGATTATGAAAGCTATCTCAAGCGTCTGGCGCTGTACCCGCAGCTGAACGGGCAGGGCATCGCGGTGACCGCCAAAGCGGTGCGCGAAGGCTTTGTGCAGCCCTGCGCGGTGCTGGGCGGCTTTGCCAAAAGCATCACCGGCGTGATCGCGCCCGTGCCTGAAAAATCGCGCTTCTACGCGCCCTTCTTGGGCACGCGCCCGGCTGACGTGAGCGCGGCGGACTGGGCGGCATTCCAAGCACGCGCCAAGCAACTCATCACCGGCACGCTCGAACCGGAATATCGACGCTTCGCCGAGTTTTTCGCCAAGGAATATCTGCCGAAATGCCGTCAGAGCGTTGGTGCTTCGGCGTTGCCGCAAGGCGCCGCCTGGTACGCTTTGCGCGTGCGGCAGGAAACCACCACCGAGCTTAGTCCGGATCAGATTCACGAAATCGGTCTGCGCGAGGTCACCCGTATTCGCGCCGAGATGGAGCAGGTGGCGCGCCAAGCGGGCTTCGCCGATCGCGCTGCGTTCGTCGCCGAGCTGCGGACCAACCCCCAATACTACGCCAAGGACGCCGAAACCCTGCTCGCCACCGCTGCGCTGGAGGCGAAGCGGCATGACGGATTGCTTCCGCGCTTTTTTGGCCGGCTGCCGCGCCTCCCCTATGGCGTGAAGCCGATCCCGGCCGAGACGGCCGAGGGCACGACCACCGCTTATTATGGGCTGGGTAGCCCGCCGGCCGGCATAGCCGGCACGTACTTCGTCAACACCAGCAAGCTGCCGCAGCGCCCCTTATGGGAGTTGCCCGCGCTCACCGCGCACGAAGCGGTGCCAGGTCATCACCTGCAAATCGCGTTGCAGCAGGAGCTCGATCTGCCGCCATTCCGTAAATATGCGAGCGGCTTCACCGCCTTTGTCGAAGGATGGGCGCTCTATACGGAGCGGCTGGGGATCGACATGGGGCTTTACGATACGCCTGAAAAGCAGATGGGGCGCCTGTCATACGAAATGTGGCGCGCCTGCCGGTTGGTGGTCGACACCGGGCTCCACGCCAAAGGCTGGAGCAAGGCGCAGGCGATCGGATTCATGCACGATAATACCGCGCTGACCGATGCCAATATCGAGGCAGAGGTCAATCGCTATATCAGCTGGCCCGGTCAGGCGCTGGGCTACAAGATCGGCGAGCTAAAGATTCGCGAGTTGCGCGCCAAAGCCGAAAGCGCGCTCGGCCCTAAATTCGATCTCCGCGGTTTCCACGATACGGTGCTTGGGCAAGGCGCGGTGCCGCTCGACGTGCTCGAGGCGCAGGTTGATGCCTGGATCGCCGCGCGAGGCGCGCGGCCGTGAGGGCGCGAGGATCGTTGTAAAGCGGTTCCATTGGCCGCCACCTTTGGTAAAGGCGGCTATGGAACAACGCGCCCGCCTGCCTCTATCGCTCTTCTTCTTCGCGATCCTCTACGGCGGAATGGTCTGCATGGCGGGCGTGCTGGGGGTGAAACAGGTCTCGCTCGGCCCGTTGGCGGTCGAGGCCGGAGTGTTCGCGTTCCTGCTGCTGGTGGTAATGTCGAGCGCGGTCGCCGAACTTTACGGTCAGCGTGTTGCAACGCTGCTCGTCCGGCTCGGCTTTGTGCCGCTGTTTGTCTCGGCGGCGCTGATCCAAATTGTGCTCGCCTTGCCGGCCGACCCGAGCATGTACCCGCCGGCGGTCAACGCTTTTCCGATCGTCGTTGGCCAAGGGGTACGGCTGATGCTGGCCGGCTTCATCTCCTATGGCACCTCGCAGACGCTGAACGTGCTCCTGTTCGACCGGCTGCGCGCGGGCACCGGGCAGATGGTGTGGCTGCGCGGGATGATCGCGAGCATCGCTTCGCAGATCCTCGACACGGTGCTGTTCATCACGATTGGTTTCCTGGGTGAGCGGCCGATCCTGGCGCTGATGGGCGGGCAGATGCTCACTAAAGTGGTGTTGTCGGTTGCGCTGGTGCCGGTGATGATCACCCTGCTCGTTCGGCTCGGGCGCTGGCTCGATCAGCGCGGGCCGATCGTTTGACGCGGGCGATGACCACGCCTGGGGCTGGCTGTCACATGGGCCGGTCCGAGGGGCCACGGGTGAGTGCCAGCGGTACCCCGGGTTTAATCGACTAGAAGTTGAGATGCCTCACCTCAGCCTCACCGCGCTGCTTGTTCATGACTATGACGAGGCGATCGCCTGGTTCACGGCCAAGCTCGGCTTCCGACTGATCGACGATCGTCCCGTCCCGCCGGGCAAGCGTTGGGTGGTCGTCGCGCCGCCGGATACTCTCCAACGCGGTGGCGGGCTTCTCCTCGCCTGTGCCGCTACCCTTGAACAGCGTCGCATGATCGGGCGACAGGCGGCCGGCCGTGTCTTCCTGTTCCTGGAAACCGATGATTTCGCGCGCGATCATGCCGCCTTCATCGCTGCCGGCGTCCGTTTCCTGGAGCCGCCACGCCATGAACCCTATGGCACGGTCGCGGTGTTCGAGGATCTCTATGGCAATCGCTGGGATCTGATCGAGCCCACCCCCTAGCCCCCGCGCCACGCGTCGCTAAATTGGGGTATCATGCTCCCGACCCTCCTCGTCATCGACGATTTTCTCGCCGATCCGCACGCGGTCCGTGCCGCCGCGCTTGGCCTCCGCTATGATCCCGCGCTCAAGGCCGGCAATTATCCGGGGTTGCTCTCAGACCGGCCGCTTACAATCGCGGGGCTCGACGAGGCGGTGAGCCAGCGACTCGGCGCGCGGGTCATACCGATGCCGGGCACCAGCCATGGCCATTGCCGCCTGACGCTCGCCGGCGATAAAGGGCGTTCTGGCGTTCACATCGATCCGTGTTTCTATTCGGGCATCCTGTATCTGAGCCTCCCCGAACACGCGCGCGGCGGTACCGATTTCTTTCGTCACAAGCCAACGGGCCTCGAACGCGTACCGACCACTGATCTCGCACTCGCCAAGAGCGGGTTCAGCGACCCCAACGCGCTGATCGAGCAGGTCGTGAACCGCGATACCAACCATCCGGCGCGGTGGGAAAGGGTGATGAACGTGCCGATGAGGTGGAATCGGTTGATCCTGTTCAGCCCTTGGGCGTTTCACGACGCGGCACCGGGTTTCGGCAAATCGGCGCCAGAGGGCCGGCTGGTGATGCTACTGTTCTACGCGAGCGCTTGATGCGCGCTTTCGCCGCGTTGCTTGACGCGCTGATCTATACCCGTTCGCGCAATCAAAAGCTGGCGCTGATCGCCGATTATCTACGGGCCACCCATGACCCCGATCGCGGCTGGGCGCTCGCCGCGCTCACTGGCACGCTCGATCTGCCCGCGGTCAAGCCCGCGCTGATCCGCGCGCTGATCGAGGCGCGAGTCGATCCGGTGCTTTTCCGAATGAGCCGCGATTATGTAGGCGATACCGCCGAGACGGTCGCTTTGCTCTGGCCGGCGCCGTCGCTGCCCATCGACCCCGCGCCGCTTAGCCTGGGTAAAGCGGTCGAGACGTTGGCGCGCCTCTCCCGATCGGAGGCGCCGGCGGTACTAAGCGCGATGCTCGATCGGTTGAGCGCGGAAGAACGGTTCGCTCTGCTCAAAATGGCGACAGGAGCCTTGCGCATCGGCGTGTCGGCGCGGCTCGCCAAGGCCGGCTTCGCCCAGGCGTTCGGCGTCTCGCTCGATGACGTGGAGGAACTGTGGCACGGCCTCGCGCCGCCCTACACCGCGCTGTTTTCGTGGGGGGAAGGGGGCGCCGCGCCGGTCGCGGAAGACCTGCCGCTGTTCCGCGCTTTCATGCTCGCCCAGCCGCTCGAAGACTTGCGGGTGAGCCTCGACGATTACGCAGCCGAGTGGAAATGGGACGGCATCCGCGTGCAACTGGTGCGCACCGCGCGCGGCGAGACGCGGCTCTATTCGCGCGCGGGCGACGACATCACCGGCAGTTTCCCCGAGGTGGCGAGCGTCTTCACCCGCGCGGGCGTGCTCGATGGCGAACTGATGGTGAAGGGCGGGGCGCAGGGCATTGATCTGGGGCAGGAAAGCGCGGCGAGCTTCAATGCGCTGCAGCAGCGGTTGGGGCGCAAAAAGGTGTCAGCGAAAATGCTCGCCGACTACCCTGCTTTCGTCCGGCTGTACGATATCCTGTTTGACGGTGCACAGGACCTACGCGACCAGCCCTGGACCAAGCGTCGCGCCGCGCTCGAAGCCTTCGCCGCCGCGCTGCCTGAGGAACGGTTCGATGTCTCCGCCCTGATCGAGGCGGAAGACTTCACCGCGCTCGAAGGGCTGCGCGCGACGTCGCGCGACGCGGCGATCGAAGGCGTGATGCTCAAGCGACGCGACGCGCCCTATGTCGCCGGGCGCCGCGCAGGGCTGTGGTACAAATGGAAGCGCGATCCCTTCACCGCCGATTGCGTGATGATGTACGCCCAGCGCGGCAATGGGCGCCGCTCAAGCTATTACTCGGACTATACTTTTGGTTGCTGGGCGGAAGGCGGCGCGCTGCTGCCTGTCGGCAAGGCCTATTCGGGGATCACCGACGAGGAATTGAAGGCGCTCGACAAGTTCGTGCGCAACAACACTGTCGCCCGCTTCGGCCCGGTGCGCGAGGTGGAGAAGACGCTGGTGCTGGAAATCGCGTTCGATTCGATTCACGCCTCCAGCCGCCACAAATCAGGCGTGGCGATGCGTTTTCCCCGGATCGCCCGGATCAGGACCGATAAGCCGGCGGCGGAGGCCGACACGCTCGCGGCGCTGCAGCGGCTGGTGACTTAAGGCATTTTCCGATGGGCTGGCCCGCCCCGTAGACTTGAGAGGCACGGCGCACAGGAGCCGTGCGGCGGAGATGCAGGCCGACCGTCAAACGCGGGATGAATGTCGCTAAGACGGATATGGAGTGAGCAAGCGACGCGCCGCTATAACCTCGTCTTAAGCCGCAGGCGGCTTAGGACATAACCAGCTATGGGGAAGTTCAGGAGCACTGCGGTTACAATGCCGGGGGCATAGCCTCCAAGCAGGATGGCTGCAGGAACGTGCGGGATGAAAACATTCCCCAGCATGAGTAACGCCAAACCTCGGACAAGGATGGTGGCCGCAGGACGTGAGCGATTCAATCGCGCCCATGTCATCGCGGCGCTTCCGGCAGCAGAGATAGCCAGCAGCGCGCCGTGGAAACTACAAGTCGATGGTGCGGTGTACGATTCGAAGAATGCAGTGCGTATCAACGCCTGCGAGGCTTCTCGGTAGGAGCCGTAGAAGATCGCTTCCTCAGCATTGTGAAGCAAGAACGTGACAAGCAAAGCGATCGGAAGAAAGCGAGGCATCCCCCTGCCTGATCCATGCCCGAAGCGAAGCACAATCGCTTCTGATGTATTCGACGCGGTTATGCAATCGGCGTTTTTACAGGCACACACTCGCGTATCAGGTGGGGAAGTTGGGATGGGTAAAGCGACACACCCAATCGCGATCAACAGCTACAGCGCCTTCATCAGCACCACGAAATCCAGATCATCGCGTGCCGGGTGGCCGAAGCGGGGATCTCCATAGGGGAAGGGGCGTGCTTCGCCGGTCGGCGCGTAGCCGCGCCGTTCATAATACGCAATCAGTTCGGGGCGCTGGCGAATCACCGTCATTTCGATCGCGCGCCCTCCAGCCCGGTGGGCCTCATCTTCGGCCGCATGCAGTAGGCGCTTGCCGAGTCCCGACGCTTGAGAATCGGGCGCGACCGAGAGCAGTCCGAGATAGAAAAGGCCATCGTCCTTGGCGCAGAGTTGAACGCAGCCGATCAGTACCCCGCCTTGCTCGGCGAGCAGAATGCGTTGGGCGGGATCGCTGATTACCTCGGCAAGCATCACGCGATCGGTGCGCTGGCCGCCGAGCAGATCGGCCTCATGCGTCCAGCCGCGCTTCGCGGTGGCGCCGCGATACGCCGATTCGATGAGCGTATGGAGCGCGGGAATGTCGCCGGAATCGGCGGGGCGAATCACAAGATCTCCCGCTTCAAACCGTGGCCCGGTCGCCGCCCGCATGGAACGACCGGGCCTTGGCTTTACTGAACGGGGGCGAGGTTTACCGCAGCGTATTTGCCGCGACGATCGATCTCCAGCTCGAATTCGAGCCGGTCGCCTTCGTTGAGCGTCGGCATCCCTGCCCGCTCGACCGCCGAGATGTGGACGAACGCGTCAGGCTGGCCATCATCGCGCTGAATGAAGCCGAAGCCCTTCATCGCGTTGAAGAACTTGACCGTACCGGTCGCCTTTTCGCCGGTCAGCTGGCGCTGCGGACCACCGCCGCCGCCGGGGCCGCCCGGGCCTGCCGCGCGCGGCGCCCGATCGCTCACCGGCATCGGCTCACCGTCGATCTTGAGTTCGGTCGCCGAAATACGGCCGCCGCGATCAACCAGCGTGAAGCCCAGCGGCTGCCCTTCGGCCAGGCCGGCAAGACCTGCTTGTTCGACCGCCGAGATGTGCACGAACACATCTTCCCCGCCATCATCGCGAACGATGAAGCCGAAGCCCTTCTGCGCGTTGAAGAATTTTACGACGCCCGTGCCTTGGCCAACGACCTGGGGGGGCATCCGCCCGCCACCGCCGCCGCCGCGGAAGCCGCCGCCGCCACCACCAAAGCCGCCGCCGCCAAAGCCGCCGCCACCGCCGAAGCGATCACCGCCGCCACCAAAACGGTCGCCACCGCCGAAGCGATCGCCGCCGCCAAAGCCGCCGCCGAAATCGTCACCGCCCCAATTGTCGCGCTTGTCTCTGCCGCGTCCGCCGCGGTCACCCCGGCGCCCTTTATCGAAACTCATCCCTGTTCGTCTTCCCGGTTCGCCCTACACACACGCAAGAACCGAGCGTCCGGACGACAAACGCAGGTCTTTGGACGCCCATATCCTCATGCGTCCCGCTTAGCCATAGCCCAAATGCCTTGGCGGGGCGACTAGATTCGTGGGTAAATAAGGTAGATGAACGTATTGACGGCCATTTTTAGGTCATAAAGCACGTGGCGTGCGACCAATTGGGGCGTTCGGCGCGCGGCGGGTGGGCGCGGAGCCGTCGCGCCGGCACATCTGGCCGAATCATGCCGCCGCCGATCGCGAATCGCCCCGACACACCATTGAGCCGGCGGGCGCCAACGGCTAGGCGGGCCGCATGGCTGTGCATTTCCATGAAGAAGATCTGCCCCAAGGCGTGTTCGCCCCGGGCGCGAGCATCGCGGTCGATACCGAGACGATGGGCCTGATAACCGCGCGTGACCGCCTGTGTGTCGTCCAACTGTCTGACGGCGGCGGCCATGAGCATCTGGTGCGCTTTTCCCCCAGCAGTAGCTATGCCGCGCCCAATCTTCGGGCGGTGCTCGCCGATCTCGATCGGTTGAAGCTCTATCACTTTGCGCGCTTCGATTTGGCGGCGATCCGCCACTATCTGGGCGTCACCGCCGCGCCCGTCTATTGCACCAAGACTGCGTCGCGGCTGGTCCGCACCTATACCGATCGCCACGGCCTGAAGGAGCTGGTGCGCGAGCTTTTGGGGCAGGATCTTTCCAAGGCGCAGCAAAGCTCCGACTGGGGCGGACCGGAGTTGTCGGACGCGCAGCGCGATTATGCCGCGTCCGACGTGCGTCATCTGCACGCGCTCAAGGCCGAGCTCGACGTGCGGCTCGCGCGCGAGGGGCGGACCGCGCTTGCGCAGGCGTGCTTCGATTTTCTGCCGTGGCGCGCCGAGCTCGATCTCGCCGGCTGGCCCGAGATCGATCTGTTCGCGCATGTCTGATCTCGCGCTGCGCTCGCGGTTGGCGCGGCGGCACTGGGCGCGGCCCGGTAGCCGTCATGACCGCGTTGTCGGCGCGTCGCGTACGGTGCTGCCGGTATTGATCGGCGTGATGTTCGCATTTCTGGTGTTCATGCCGCTGCGGGGCGGCGGGGACGTGTCGTTCCTGCTCGATCGCAACAAGGTGCAGGTGTCGCGCGAGCGGTTGCGCTTGCAGACCCCGGTCTATCGCGGCGCCGACGCCCGCGGCCGCCCCTTCATGCTGAGCGCGGAGCAAGCGGTGCAGAAGAGCTCGGCCGAGCCGATCGTGCAGTTGCAGGGCCTATCGGGTGAGATCGCGCTGCCCGAGGGCCCCGCGACTCTCGCGGCGACGCGAGGGCGCTATGACATGCGCCGCGACGAGGTGGGGCTGCTTGGCGATGTCCGCCTAAACACCGCGAACGGCTACGCTCTCACCACCGACGATGCAACGCTTGAGCTGAAGGGCGAACATCTGCACAGCAATGCGCCAGTCGAAGGCATGTTGCCGAATGGCGGACGGTTCAGCGCCAGCCGCATGAGCGCCGATCTGGTCAACGACGTCTTGGTGCTCGATGGCAATGCCCGCTTGCGGATCGTACCGCGAAAGCGGAAATAGGCGGCCATGAAGCGGACCCCCTTGCTCCTCGCCGGCCTTCTGCTCGCCGGACCCGCCGGTGCCCAAAGTAATCGGCACGACAGCAACGCGCCCGTCGATGTCGCCGCCGATCGCGCCGAGGTGCAGGACAAGGCCGCCCGCGCGGTGCTGACGGGCAATGTCGTGGTCCGCCAGGCTGAGATGACGGTGAACGCCGATCGCATGACGCTCGCCTATACCGGCCGGATCGTCGACGGCAGCCAGCAGATCTCACGCATCGACGCCGCCGGCAGCGTGGTGGTCACGCGCCCCGATCAGGTCGCGCGCAGCCAGTTCGCGATCTATGATTTAAACCGGCGGGTGGTGACGATGGTGGGCAATGTCCGCTTGGTGCAGAACGGCAATACTAGCAATGGCGGGCGGCTAACGCTCAACCTCGACACCAACCGTGCGGTGCTCGATGGATCAAGCGTCGCTGGCGGCGGTGGGGTGAGCAGCACCAGTGGCGCCGGCCGCGTGACGGGCCGCTTCTCGGTACCCAAGCGCGACGAATCGAGTGCGCCCGCGCAAGCCCCAGCGCCGACGCCCCAATAGTCCCCCTTACCCCGTCGCCGGATAAGCGCTAAGACGCTGGACACGCTTTGGAAGCAAGAAGCCTGCCACCCGGCCAGGGATTGAGACCAGCATGGACGATGTGACGACCTTTTCGACTCGCCAAGCGGTGCGCGACAGCGAGGCCGGGTTGACGGTGGTGTCGATCGCGAAGGCCTATGACAAGCGCCCGGTGCTTACCGACGTCTCGGTGTCGGTCGGGCATGGCGAGGTGATCGGGCTGCTGGGTCCAAACGGCGCGGGCAAGACGACCTGCTTCTATTCGGTGATGGGACTCGTGAAGCCCGACTCGGGTCGCATCATGCTCGATGGCGTCGATATCACGGGCCTGCCCATGTACCGGCGCGCGATCTTGGGGCTGGGCTATCTGCCGCAGGAGACCTCGATCTTCCGCGGGCTATCGGTCGAGCGCAACATCCTGACCGTGCTCGAACTGGTCGAGCCCGATGGCGAGGCCCGCCGCGCCCGGCTCGATCAACTGCTCGACGAGTTCGGCCTTACCCGGCTGCGCGATGCGCCGGCCATGGCGCTGTCGGGCGGCGAGCGGCGCCGCGCCGAGATCGCCCGCGCGCTAGCGGCCGACCCATCGATCATCCTGCTCGACGAGCCGTTCGCGGGGATCGATCCTATTTCGATCGCCGACATTCGCGATCTGGTCTGCCAGCTTAAAAAACGAGGTATCGGCGTGCTGATCACCGATCACAATGTCCGCGAAACGCTCGAGATCGTTGACCGCGCTTACATCATCTATGATGGCCGCGTGCTGTTCACCGGCGCGCCGGAGGATTTGGTGAACGACGCCAACGTTCGCCGGCTGTATCTGGGCGAGACTTTCTCGTTGTGAGATGGCGGCCGGAAGGGACCTTGACGCGGTGCGCTCCTTAGCGGCGAAGCTTCATCGGTGAGCCTCGCCCCGCGCCTCGATCTGCGCCAGTCGCAGTCGCTGGTGATGACGCCGCAGTTGCAGCAGGCGATAAAGCTGCTCGCGCTGTCGAACCTGGAGCTCGAAACCTTCGTCGCCGAGGAGATGGAGCGCAATCCGCTGCTCGAAGTGGCGCCCGATCCTGATGCACCGCCGGCGCCCGAGCCGGTGGAAGCCCTGGCGCCACGTGACGGCCCTGCCACCGCCGACGAGTTGCTCACCCAGGGGGAGGCATCGGGCGAGGCTGCACTCGACGTCGATCTCGGCGTCGAAACCTTCCATCATGATTCGCCCAGCGACGGCATGGGGATGGACGGCGCGCTCGGCCTGAACGGCGCGACCGCCGGCGGCGAGGCGCCCGATCTCGATCTGCTCGCCGATCACGGCGAAAGCCTCGCCGATCATCTGCTCGCCCAGGCCGGGCTGGCGGTGGCGGGCGCGGACATGTTCATCGCCGCGCATCTGATCGATCAGATCGACGAATGCGGCTATCTCACCGTGCCGCTGCTCGACATCGCCAACCGGCTGGGGGTCGCGCTCGCGCGGGTGGAGGCGGTGCTGGCGATCGTCCAGACCTTCGATCCGACCGGCGTCGGCGCGCGCGATCTCGCGGAATGCCTCGCGCTCCAGGCCAAGGAGGCCGATCGCTACGATCCGTGCATGGCCAAGCTGATCGACAATCTAGATCTGCTTGCGCGCGGCGAGCTCGGCCGGCTGAAGCGGCTTTGCCGGGTCGACGACGACGACATGGCCGACATGATCCGCGAGTTGCGTGGTTATGATCCCAAGCCCGGCTGTCGCTATGGCGGCGAGCCGGCGCAGCCGGTGGTGCCCGATCTTTATGTCGCGCGGCGCGGGCGCGGCTGGGCGATCGAAATGAACGCGGCCACGCTCCCCAAGCTGTTGATCAATCGCGGCTATTATGCCGAGGTCGCGGGCGGCGGCGACAAGAACGGCAAGGCCTGGCTGAGCGATATGCTGGCGAGCGCCAACTGGCTGGTGAAAGCGCTCGATCAGCGCCAGCGCACGATTTTGAAGGTCGCGACCGAGATCGTGAAGCAGCAGGAGGCCTTTTTCCTCCACGGCGTCGCGCATCTGAAGCCGATGACCTTGCGCCAGGTCGCCGAGGCGATCGAGATGCACGAATCGACCGTCAGCCGGGTCACGAGCAACAAATATCTCTCGTGCGAGCGCGGGCTCTACGAGCTCAAATATTTCTTCACCTCGGCGATCGCCGCTGCCGACGGCGGCGACGCGGTATCAGCCGAGGCGGTGAAAGCGGCGATCAAGGTGTTGATCGCGGGCGAGGGATCGCAGATATTGTCGGACGATACGCTGGTCGATCTGCTTAAGGAAAAGGGCTTCGACATCGCCCGGCGGACGGTGGCCAAATATCGCGAGGCGCTGGGGATCGGATCGAGCGTGCAGCGCCGGCGGGCGAAGGCGCTGGGGGGGTAGGGTTGGCCCGGTCGCTTATTCTTCGGGCGACTGTTTGCGTCGCATCGCCTTAATGGCGGTGCGAATCAGCAGAAAGATGCCCAGCGTTGCCAGCGCAGAGGGAAGTAATACACGGCTCGCAAAACCCGTGCCGCAGGGCTGATTGGGTACGCAATCGCCCAACGCGTCCGCCAAGAACAAGAAAACGAACAGCAGAAAGCCGACAAGGCCGGCGGCAGCGCATCCCCATCGCGTTCCGGCAGAGGGGGCTGCTTTATACCTGCCGCTCAATCATCCTCATCCTCATAGCCCACCAGCGCCAGCGCTCGGGCCTTCATCTGCCGCGTCTCGCACCAATGCACCAGCGCTTCCTCGCGGCCATGCGTCACCCAGGTTTCAGCGGGCGCGAGCTCGGTAAGCGTGTCGGTCAGCTCGTCCCAATCGGCGTGGTCGGAAAGGATCAGCGGCAGCTCGACCCCGCGCTGCACCGCGCGCTGGCGCACTCGCATCCAACCGCTCGCCATCGCGGTGACGGGCTCGGGCAGCCGACGCGACCAGCGGTCTTGCAGCGCCGAGGGCGGCGCGACGACGATCCGCCCGGCGAGTTCGGCCTTGCTCGCATGCGTCGCGGGGCGGAGATCGCCGAGCGCAACGCCATGCGCCGCGTACAGGTCGCACAATTTCTGCAGCGCGCCGTGGAGGTAGATCGGCTCGGCATGGCCCGCCGCGCGCAGTTCGGCGATCAGCCGCTGCGCCTTGCCGAGCGCATAGGCGCCGACCAGCACGCAGCGCTCGGGGGCAGCATGGAGAGCACCGAGCAGCTTGTCGATCACGTCGCCCACCGGCGGGTGGCGGAAGACGGGGAGGCCAAAAGTCGCCTCGGTGATGAACACGTCACACGCCACCGGCTCGAAGCGCGCGCAAGTGGGATCGGCGCGGCGCTTGTAATCACCTGAAACGACCACGCGCTCGCCGCGATGTTCGAGCAGGATCTGCGCCGAGCCGAGGACATGACCGGCGGGGTGGAAGCTCGCGGTGATGCCGCCCAGGTCGAGCTTCGCGCCATAGGCCTGCGCCTGTCCGCCGGGCTGCGGCCCGTAGCGCGCGGCCATGATCGCGAGCGTCTCGGCGGTCGCGAGCACCGCGTGGTGACCGCCGCGCGCGTGATCGGCATGGCCATGCGTGATGAGCGCGCGGGAAACGGGGGCGGCGGGGTCGATCCAGGCGTCGACCAGGGGAAGGTAAATCCCCTCGCGCCGCGCCTCCACCCAATCGCCGAGCCTTGCCATGCGCCTGATATGGGGCGTCGCTTCCCATCGGCAAAGGGCGCTACTGGGGCTCGTCGATCTCGCGGCGATCGAACGGCCAGCCACCGACCCAGCCGCCCACGAGTGCCCCCGCCAATTGCGCCACGATGAACCCCGGCGCATCGGCGGGCCTGATCCCGGCGAAGCTGTCGGTCAACGACCGCGCCAGCGTGATCGCCGGGTTGGCGAAGCTGGTCGAGGAGGTGAACCAATAAGCGGCGGCGATATAGAGCGCGACCGTCGCCGGCACCCAGGCCGGGCGGTGACGGCTGGTGCCGATAACGGTGAGCAGCAGGCCGAGGGTCGCGATCAGCTCGCCGGTCCATTGGCCGATCCCGGCGCGCGCCTTGGTCGAAAGGTCGGGGATGGGCAGGTCGAACATCAGATGCACGGCAAATATGCCCAGCACGCCCGCCGCCAGTTGCACGAGGGTGTAGAGCGGCAGCGCGCGCGCCAAGCTCGCCGCGCAGCGCCACGACCAGGCTGACCGCCGGGTTCATGTGCGCTCCCGAAATCGGCCCCAGCATGGTGATGAGCACGAACAGCATCGCCGCGGTCGCGAGCGTATTCGCGAGCAGCGCGAGCGCGACATTGCCCCCGGCCAGCCGCTCGGCCATCACGCCCGAGCCGACCACGGTTGCAAACAGCAGGAAGCAGCCGAGCGCCTCCGCCGCCAGCCGGCGCGTAAGCGGCGCGCTCACGCCCGCGCCGGCACGATCGCGCCGTCTTCCTTGGTGAAATTGGCGGGGAGCGGGGCGGGGAGGATGTCCAGCACCCGTTCGGAGGGGCGGCAGAGCCGCACCCCGCGCTCGGTTTCCACCAGCGGGCGGTTGATGAGGATCGGGTGGGCGAGCATCGCCTCGATCAGTTGCGCGTCGCTCAAGCCGGGGTCGGCGAGGCCGAGTTCGGCATAGGGCGTGCCCTTCTCCCGCAGCAGCGCGCGCGGGGTGAGGCCGGCGGCGGCGATCAACTGCTCCAGCTTCGCCCGGCTCGGCGGATCGCCCAGATAGTCGATCACCCTCGGCTCGATCCCGGTCGCGCGGATCAGCGCGAGCGTGTTGCGCGAGGTGCCACAGGCGGGGTTGTGCCAGATGGTGACGCTCATCCCCGGGCCTCGCTCGCGCCGGCGGGGACGCAGCAGGCAGAGGCCGGGGCGATGCTGCTGAGCGCCGGGCCGCCGCCATAAACGGTCGATTCGCCGGTGGTGAGGAAGGCTTCCCACACCACCCCTTGCGGATCGCTGATCCAGCTTTTCTCCGACCGGGCATAGCAGCAGGTGGTGCAGCCTTCCTCCAGCACCGGGCGATCAGCGGCTTTCAGCCGATCATAGACTTCGGCGAGTTCGGCCTCATCCTCCACCTGAAGCCCGAGATGCTCGACGCCGGTAAAGCCACGCCCCGCCGAAATCGCGAAGTTCATGCGCGGATTTTCCAGCATCCATTTGGCGTAATCGGCCTTGGTCACGCTCGGCTCGGCGCCGAACAGGGTCGCGTAGAAGCGGATCGATTGGGCGAGGTCTTCCACCCCGACATGGACGTGCAGGCGCTTCATCATTCGTCTCCTTGGGTCAGGCCTGGGCGCAGGCGAGGGCGGGCGCGCAGATTTCGGGCGCGCCCTGGCAGCAATCCTCCATCAGAAAGGCGAGCAGCGCGCGCGTGCCGGCATAGTTGGCGGCGTAGATCAGCGAGCGTCCATCGCGCGCCGAGGTGATGAGTCCTGCGCGTTCGAGCATGGCCAAGTGATGCGAGAGCGTCGAGGGCACCGCTTTCGCCGCGACCGCGACATCGCCAGCGGTCATGCCCTGCGGCCCGGCCTGGATGAGCAGGCGGAACACCGTCATCCGCGTCTCCTGCGCGAGCGCGGCGAGGGCGGTTATGGCGGCGGGCTGGTCCATGCGCGATTCCTTTCGATACAAGTCGAAATATTCGAACTTTATCGAAGAGTCAACGCCGGTTCGCGGCCTGGCTTGCGCGAACGGCGCTAGCCAATTGTCCTGCAATCGTTACACAATCGACCGTCCAAGACGATGGAGGCGCAGGATGCGGCAATGGGTTCGGGGGGCGGTGCTAGTCGCGCTGTTGGCAGTGGCACCGCTCCGGGCACAGCAGCCGGCAAGCGCGCCGGCGGTGCGCGATCCCAATCTCGCGGAACGCGCCTACATCGCGGCGACCGCCTATCACGTCATCAAGCGCTATTTCGCTCATGCCGAGGGGCTGCCGGCCGATTTTGATTTCGAGGCGCGCTACCGCGCCTATCTGGCGGAGGCGCTCGCCGCGCCGGACCGACGCAGCTTTTCGCTCGCCTCGATCCGGTTTTTCGCGGCGCTGCGCAACGGCCATACGGGGTTCAGCGATTCGCAACTGACGCAGGACGTGCCACGGTCCCCGTTCCGCGTCGCGTTGATCGACGGGAAGTGGACCGTCACATCCTCGCGCCTCGTAGGGCTGAACCCTGGCGACGTGATCGCGAAAGTGGATGGCAAATCAGTCGCCGAGTGGCTCGCGCCGATCCGTCCCTATGTTGGCGTGTCGAACGTGGCGCAGGAGGAGCGTTACGCCTGGAATTACCGCGCGGCGATGCCCCGGCGGTTTACGCTTGGCACCGATGATGGCCGCCTTGTTGCCGTCGATCTCGCATCGGTGCCCGATGTGCCGCTGCGCGGGCGGGTGGCGCCGGACGACGTGACCGTGACCAAACGCCCCGACGGCGTGCTTGTCGTCCGCATCCCGAGCTTCGATGACCCCCGCTTCGAGAATGCCGCAGTCGCGGCGGTGAAGGGGGCCGGGGACGCGCGGGCGATCTTGTTCGACGTGCGCGGCAATGGCGGCGGCTCGACACCGGTGAACCTTCTCGCCGCGATCATGACGCGGCCTTATCGCGGAACGCTCTATGTAACGCCGCTGACGGTCGCCGAGAGTGACGCGCATCAGGTGTTCGATGGCGGCGTGCCGGCGCTGCCCAACCAGATGATCCGCATCGGCAGCGATCATACTCAGCCCCAGCCCCGCGCGTGGGCCGGCAAGGCGGCGGTGCTGATGGATGGCGGCTGCGGTTCGGCGTGCGAGGACTTTGTACTGCGCTTCCGAGACGGCAAGCGCGGCCCAATCCTGGGCGAAACCTCGGGCGGCTCGACCGGCCAACCCTATTTCACGGCTTTTCCCGAATTCGGGATGTCGTTCCGCGTTTCCACCAAGCGCGAATATTTCCCCGATGGCGCGCCTTTCGAAGGCGTGGGGGTGCGCCCGGATCAGGCAATCGCGCCGACCCGGGCCGAATTGCGCGCGGGCGTCGATACCCAGTTGGAGACGGCGACGCGGCTGGTGCTCGCGCCATAACGCGCTGGCGCGGGGGCCGTGCAAATCCCGGCGCCACGCCCCATAATCGGCGCAGCCCATGCCCCCGCTTCCCGCCCCCCTAACCGCCTGGTTCGCACACAAAGGTTGGTCGCCGCGCCGCCACCAGCTCGAAATGCTCGCCGCCGCGCGCGCGGGGGAACATGCGTTGCTCGTCGCCCCGACGGGCGCCGGAAAGACGCTGGCGGGGTTCCTCCCCAGCCTGGTCGAGCTGATCGAGAACCCGACTGACACGCTCCACACGCTCTACGTCTCGCCGCTCAAGGCGCTGGCGGTTGATGTGCAGCGCAACCTGCTCACGCCGATCGAGGAGATGGCGCTCGATCTGCGCGTCGAAACCCGCACCGGCGATACCCCCGCCGATCGCAAGGCGCGCCAGCGCGTCCGCCCGCCGCAAATGCTGCTGACGACGCCCGAAAGCCTCAGCCTGCTGCTCAGCTATCCGGACAGCTTCACCCTGTTCGCGAACCTGAAAACGATCATCGTCGACGAAATCCACGGCTTCGCGACCACCAAGCGCGGCGATCTGCTGTCGCTCGCGATGGCACGGTTGCAGCACATCGCGCCCTGCCTGCGCCGCGTCGGCCTCTCGGCGACGGTCGCCGATCCCGATGCCTATCGCGCCTGGCTCGCGCCTTATGGCGATCTCGACGCGGTGCGCGCGGTGTGGGGCGAACCCGGCGCCGCGCCCGATGTCCGCATCCTGTTGCCGCAAGGGCGCGTGCCCTGGTCGGGGCATTCGGGCCGCTATGCTGCGCCACAGGTGATCGAGCAGATCAAGGCGCACCGGACGACGCTCATCTTCTGCAACACGCGCGGGCTCGCCGAGCTGATCTTCCAGGATTTGTGGAAGGAAAATGCCGATCAGCTGCCGATCGCGATCCACCATGGCTCGCTCTCGGTGGAAGCAAGGCGCAAGGTGGAAGGCGCGATGGCGGCGGGCAAGCTGCGCGGTCTGGTCGCCACCTCGAGCCTCGACATGGGGATCGACTGGGGCGACGTTGATTGCGTGATCCAGATGGGCGCGCCCAAGGGATCGTCGCGGCTGCTCCAGCGCGTAGGCCGCGCCAATCACCGGCTGGACGAGCCGAGCGAGGCGCTGCTCGTTCCCGGCAACCGCTTCGAATATCTGGAGGCGCAGGCGGCGCTCGACGCGATCGGCGAAGGCGCGCTCGATGGTGAGAATTTCCGCCCCGGCACGCTCGACGTGCTCGCGCAGCATGTGGTGGCGTGCGCCTGCGCCGCGCCCTTCGCCGAGGATGAATTGCTCGACGAGTTGCGCATGGCGCTGCCTTATTCCGGGCTATCGGCCGAACTGTTCGGCCAAGTGCTCGGCTTCATCCGCGACGGAGGCTATGCGCTGAAGGCCTATGATCGCTTCAAGCGGCTGACCTTCGAGCAGGGCCGCTGGCGGGTGAGCCACCCCAATTTCGTCAAGCAGCACCGGCTGAACGCGGGGATCATCGTCGAGGCGGTGATGCTGAACGTCCGCTTCAAGAATGGCCGCTCTCTGGGCAAGGTGGAGGAGAGCTTCGCCGCCACCATGGCCCCCGGCGATACCTTCTTCTTCTCCGGGATCAGCCTGGAGGTCGAGCGGATCGATACCGCCGATCTGGTGGTGCGCGCGTCGAGCCGCCCCGCGCGGATCCCCAGCTATGGCGGGGCGCGGATGCCGCTGACGACGCATCTCGCGGACCGGGTACGCCGCTTCCTCGCCGATCCCGCCCAGTGGCGCCGCTTTCCGCCGGACGTCACCGAATGGCTGGAAATGCAGGCTCGCCGCTCGCGCCTGCCCGCGCCCGGCCAGCTCCTGGTCGAAACGTTTCCGCATGGTGGGCGGCACCATATGGTGGCTTATTGCTTCGATGGGTGGAACGCGCATCAATCGCTGGGGATGCTGATCACCCGACGGATGGAGAACCTTGGGCTCAAACCCATCGGCTTTGTCGCTAATGATTATGCGCTCGCTTGCTATGGGCTGGAGCCGATCGAGGATGCCGCGCGGCTTTTTTCCCCTGACATTCTTGCCGACGAGTTCGTCGATTGGGTCGAAAGCTCGCACCTGCTGAAGCGCGCGTTCCGCGAGGTGGCGGTGATCGGCGGGCTGGTCGAGCGCCAGCATCCCGGCAAGCGCAAGACGGGCAAGCAAGTCACCTTCTCGACCGATCTGATCTATGACGTGCTGCGCCGCTACGAACCCGATCACCTGCTGCTGAAGGCCGCGTGGGATGACGCGCGAGGGCGGATGACCGATCTGGGCCGGCTCGCCGATCTGCTGGCGCGCGCGCAAGGGACGATGCTGCAAGTGGCGCTCGACCGTGTCTCGCCACTCGCGGTGCCGGTGCTGGTGATGATCGGGCGCGAGAGCGTCGCGACCGGCGCGGCCGACGACGCGCTGCTGATCGAGGCCGAGGCGCTGGCGCAGGAGGCGATGCGACCCGATTGAGCTGGTCAGCCGGCTAGGCCGCGAGCGCGCGGCGTTCGATCACGAGCCGGTCGAACAGCTCCAGATAGCGCTGCGGCGCGTCGATGCCCGGGGGAGGCACCGGGCGCGGGCGACGCGCTTCGGGCGAGAGCCACGCGTCGAGCGCGGCGACGAGTGCTGCCGGGTCATCGCACGGTACGACCGTCCCCAGCTCGGGCCGGGTCACTATCTCGCGCACCGCGCAGCTCGATTCAGTCGTTACTACTGGTGTACCCAGCGCCAGCGCCTCGCGGAGCACATTGGGCACCCCCTTGAAATCGGAGGTGAGCACCGCAGCGCGGGCACGGCGGAGATGCCCGGTTGGCTCTGGATGATAACCGGGCAGCGTCACCCGCCCACCCAGGTCCAGCGCGCGCACTTGCGCCTCCAGCGCGCCGCGTAGGCTGCCTTCGCCCAGGATCACGGCGATCGCGGCGCAGTCTGCGAGGCGTGGGATCGCAGCGATCAGCCGGTCCCAGCGCTTCTGCGGTTCGAGCCGACCGACACCGACCAGCAGCGGCGCCCTGGGCAACCAGCCCGGCAGGCTGAGCATACGCGGGCGAGCTGGCGGATTGGGGATGGTGCTCACCCGCTGCGGCGCGACACCGAGCGCGGAGACCGTCTCACTGCGCATCCCCACGCTCATCGCCACGAAATGGTCGATGAACGCCGGGTGCCGTGCGAGCCACAGCCGTTTCGCGGTGGCGAGGCCGAGGTGCCGGCAGGTGAGCGCGTTGGAAATCTTGGCCACCACCGACGGCATCGCGCGGCCGAGCGCGAACCGCAGCCACAGCACGCTGCTGGTATAGTGGTTACCCGGACAGAACAGCAGATCGGCACCCAGCGCGCGGAACAGCGCGGGCGGCACCCGCAGTGCCGGCAACGCGGTGGCGCCGAGTTCGATCACGTCGGCGCCGGGGGGCAGCTCGTGCGCGAGCGGGCCCTCGCGGGTGCCGAGCAGAATCGTCACCCGGCGCCCGGCATCAAGCCAGCCATCAACCAGGCGCAGCATGGCCCGCTCTACCCCGCCGCCGGCGAGTGTCTGCGCGAAAGTGACGATGTGCTGGGCAGGCGGGGTCGGCTGCAGCATCATCGGTTACGCTCACCTCGTTACATCCAACCCCCATCGACGGGACGCCCCGCAGCGCCTATTGCCCGACCCGACCATGCCCAACCGGCGAGCCCTCTCCTTGTTCCCTCCAGCCGATGAAATGTCTGAAAACAAAGGTACGGCTGCTCCCGCGGCGGCCTCGCGTCTGTGGACGCAGTGGCTGAGCGCGGCGATTAGCCTGGCGATGGTGGTAGGCGTCGGCTACCAACTGTTCGGCCATGGCTGGCGCAATTTCGCCCATTCGGTGCCGACTGATCCCTGGTTCTACTTGGCCTTCCTGGCGATGTATTTCGCGCTGCCGGTCGGCGACTACGTCATCTTCCGCCGGCTCTGGGACATCCCGATCGAAGGACTGGTGGCGCTGATCAAGAAGCGCATCGCGAACGAAGTGCTGTTCGGCTATTCGGGCGAGGCTTACTTCTATGCCTGGGCGCGAGAACGCGCGCGCACGGTCGCGGCGCCGTTCGGTGCTGTGAAGGACGTCAGCATCCTGTCGGCGCTTGCCGGCAACGCGGTGACGTTGGTGTTGATCGCGCTGTCGGTGCCGTTCGCAGCCAAGCTGGGTCCGGCGCAGCTGCAGGGGCTGGGGCTGTCGGCGCTGTTCGTGGTCGCGGTGTCGGTGCCGTTCTGGGTGTTCCGCCGGCGCGTCTTTTCACTGCCGGTGGGCGAGCGCTGGTATGTATTCTGGGTGCATATCGTCCGGCTGGTCGTGAGCACGGTGCTGCTCGCGCTGGTCTGGGCGCTGGCGCTGCCGCAGGTGCCGCTGGGGGCGTGGCTGCTGTTGTCGGCGGTACGGATGATCCTCGGTCGGCTGCCCTTCGTGCCGAACAAAGACCTTCTTTTCGCCAATTTTGTCGGTCTTTTGGGGGCTGGTCAGGGCTTGCCGATGCCGGTGGCGCTCATCGCCGGGCTTACGCTGGTGGTGCACGTGCTGCTGCTCGGCGCGTTTCCCCTGGCACAGTTGTTCAGGAGCCGCCGATGATCCGTTTCTCGCTCGTAGCGCCGCTGGCGGCGCTCGCTGTGGCGTTTGTCGCCGCGCCCGTCGCCGCGCGCCCGGCGCTGGGTGCCGACGCCGCCGCCTGTGAAAGCCGCGAGGGGCCGGCAATCGAGGCGCGCATCACGGGGCTGAAAGATCGCAAGGGCCGGCTGAAGCTGGAACTCTACCCCGCCAATCAAACCGATTTCCTGCGCGACGATCGTGATCTGGAAAAGGAAGGCAAGGTTTTCCGCCGGATCTGGGCGGATACCCCGGCGAGCGGTGATGTCGCGATCTGCATCCGCGTGCCGCGGCCAGGCCGCTATGCGTTGTTCTTCACCCATGACCGCGACGGGAAGAACAAGTTCAGCATCTGGCAGGACGGCGCCGGGGTGCCCGGCAATGCCCGGCTCGGCCGCGCCAAGCCCAAGCTCGGCTCGGCGGAGGTCGAGGTGGGCGCCGGCATCGCCACCGTGACGATCCGTGCGCAATATCTGAAGAGCATCTTTTCGGGCTTCGGCCCGCTCGGCAACGACTAGGCTCGCGTGCGCGTCGTCGATGTCAACGAATTCTACTCGCCGACCGGCGGGGGCGTTCGCACTTATGTCGACCGCAAGATGCAGTTGATGGCCGATCTGGGCCACGAGCTGATCGTAATCGCCCCCGCCCGGCGCGACTGGGTCGACGAACGCCCCGGCGGGCGCGTCATCTACATCAAGGCGCCGCCAATGCCCTTCGACGCCAATTACGGGCTGTTCTGGTCGGCGGAGCCCGTTACCCGCCTGCTCGATGACCTCGCGCCCGATCTCGTCGAGGCGAGCTCGCCCTGGCGTCCGGCCTGGATTGTCGGACGGTGGCGGGGAGCCGCCCCGCGCGTGTTCTTCATGCATAACGACAATCTGAAAGCCTATGTCGAACGCTGGTTCGAGGGGCTTGCCTCGCCCGCCTGGGTCGAGCGGCGCTTCGCCTGGTACAGCCGCTATCTCAACGACTTTCTGAAATATTACGATGCGGTGCTCACCAACGGACCAGCGCTCGAGAAGCGGCTGAAGCGGCGCGGGGTGCGGATCGACGCGGCGATGCCGCTGGGGATCGAGCGGGGCCATTTCTCGCCCAGCTTGCGCGACGAGCGGCTGCGCACGGCGACGCTCGCCGAGCTGGGATTGCCCGAGAGTGGGCATCTGCTGCTCGGACTCGGCCGTCATCACCCCGAAAAGCGCTGGTCAATGGTGATCGAGGCGGTGGTGCGCGCCAGCCGAACGCTGCCGGTGGGGTTGGTGCTGATCGGTGACGGCTACGAACGGCGCCGAATCGAGCGGCTGATCGCCCCTTATCCCCATATCAAGCTGCGGCCACCGATCTATGATCGGTTGAAGCTCGCGACGCTGATGGCGAGCGCCGACGCGCTGATTCATGGGTCCGAGGGTGAGCCGTTCGGGCTGGTCGCTGCCGAGGCGATCGCCTCGGGTCTGCCGCTGATCGCGCCCGACGAAGGCGGCTGTGCTGAAGTCGCCGACCGCCAAGCCTCCGCGCTTTATCGCGCGAAGGATGCCGGGGCCGCCGCGACGGCGATCGCGCAGCTGTTCGGGCGCGATCCCGTACTCCTACGGCGCGCCGCCACCGTAGCCGCCACAAGGGTGCGCACCGATGTCGCGCATACCGCCGAGCTGATGGCCTTTTATGAACAGCTGGTCGCCGACGGTCGACGCTTGGCGGCCTAGCCCGCAGCGACTCGCAGAACAGCGTAATGGGCCACTTGCTGGCGATCCCACCCCGACTTTCGGCGTGAAATCGTGTAAATACAATAGTTAGGGCGCGACCCGCGTCTGGCGGAAGCGCGACGGCCGTTTCACGCTTGATCTTTTGCAATCGTATTCAAAAAAAGACGCGGCCACTGCCCGCTTTGGGCATCCGTGGCGCGGAAGTTAGGCCATCGGTAACCAGCACGAGCGCAACCTCGGTCAACTACGAGATGGTAGTAGTGCGGGGACATCAAGATGAGCTGGTTCACGAAGCACGCGCCGATCCGCGTGAAATTTACGGTTATGCTGATTGTTCACATCGTCATCACCAGCGCGGTGGCGCTGGCGACGTTCTTGGATCGCGGTTTGAGTATGCCGCTTGCCGTGGCGCTGGGGGGCGTGGCGGTGACGGTGCTGTTCGTGCTGATGTCGCGGGTCGCGATCTGCACGCCCTATGTGAACACCGTGGTGCGCATGGAAGGACTCGCCGCGGGCGATCTCGACACGCCGATCGGCTATATGGATCACCGCGACTGCGTCGGGCGGATGACCCAGGCAATGGCTGTGTTCCGCGCCAACGCGCTCGCGCTGCGCGAGGAGAATGGCAAGGCGCTCGACACCGTCGTGGGTGCGCTGAGCAAAGGGTTGCAGGCGCTCGCGGCCGGCCAGCTGAGCCACCGGATCGCGGCACTGCCCGAAGGCTATGAGGCGCTGCGCGACAGCTTCAACCAGACAATGACCGAGCTTGAGGGCTTGATGCACCAGGTGCGCGATTCGGCCGCCGGCGTGCGGACCGGCGCGGGCGAGATCAACTCGGCTTCGCACGATCTGGCGCAGCGCACCGAGCGCCAGGCGGCATCGCTCGCCGAAACGGCGGCGTCGATGGGCGAAGTGACGAAAGCGATCGGAGAGGCGGCACGCGCCGCCGGCTCCGCCGCGAACGGCGTCAGCGCCGTCAACGCGGAAGCACTGGAAGGCGGCCGGGTCGTGCAATCGGCGGTCGAGGCGATGGCGGCCATCGAGAAATCGGCGAGCGAAATCGGCCAGATCATCAATGTGATCGACGGGATCGCCTTCCAGACCAATCTGCTCGCGCTCAACGCGGGCGTCGAGGCGGCGCGCGCCGGGGATGCCGGGCGCGGCTTCGCGGTGGTTGCGTCCGAGGTGCGGGCGCTGGCGCAGCGCTGCGCCGATTCGGCCAAGGACATCAAGGGCCTGATCGAAGCCTCGAACGCGCAGGTCGCGGGCGGCGTGAAGCTGGTCGGGGAGACGGGTTCGATCCTGACGCGGATGGTCGGGAAGATCGGCGAAGTCACCGCCCAGGTCGGCTCGATCTCGCGCGTGACCGAGGAACAGGCGGTGCGGATCGAACAGATCAACGGCGCGGTTGGCCAAATGGACATGATGACTCAGCAGAACGCGGCGATGGTCGAGGAATCGACCGCGGCGGCGCGCAGCCTGGCGAGCGAGGCCGACGCGCTTTCGACGCTGATGGCGCGCTTTGATAACGGTGGCGCGTCGGTGGCGCCGGTGGCGCGCTCCAAGCCGCAATCGATCGCGGCGGCGCCCAAGGCCGCGCCGCGCCGGGCGGTGGCGGGCAATACCGCGCTCGCCGAGGACTGGAGCGACTTCTAAGGCACGAGCCCATTTCGATGAACCTACCCCTCCCCGTTCGGGGGAGGGGTTTTGCGTCCCCAACCCACGCCCCCCCCCCGCAACCGCCCCGCCTCCCGGGGGTTGAGCGCGGATGGCCGTGCCGCTCAACTCGATCATGGCCGAGCCCGAGCAGCCGCTCGCGCTCGGCGTGCAACTTGCGGCGGCGGCGGCGATGTTGCTGGCGATGATCAGCCTGCACGCACTGGGCTTGATGGCGATTTCGAACTGGCGCCCGTTGGAAGATCGGCGGCTGAAGGCGAGCCGCTTCGGATTGCGCGCCTTGCCTCTGCTCGGCGGCATCGCCTTGTCGCTATTCGCGCTGCACCTGGTGGAAATTGGCGTGTTCGCGCTTTTCTATTGGCTGGTGGTCCATCCGCACGCCTTCGAGCAGGCGCTATATGCCTCGGCATCGGCTTATGCGACGCTCGGCGCGCCCGAGGAGCGCGCCTTCCGCCCGTGGCGTCTGCTGATCGCGCTGGAGGCGTTGACCGGGATCGTGTTCGTCACCTGGTCGACCGCGTTCATCGTCGGCGTGGTGGAGAAATTGCGAAGCTAGAGTCGGTTTCAGCTTCGCTGAGCAGGCTGGCGCCGCCGCTGTTTCAGCCGTGCTGAAACAGCCTCTAATCCGCGCCGATCAGCCCTGGCAGGAGTGGAGGGACTCGAACCCCCGACCCTCGGTTTTGGAGACCGATGCTCTAACCAACTGAGCTACACTCCTTTGGGCCGCCGAGCCATAGCTGGGCACCCCGCGCCCGGCAAGGCCCTCACGCAGCGATCGCGTAGGGCTTGATCTCGCCGTTCAGGTACAGGTTGCGCGCTTTGGCGCGGCTGAGCTTGCCGGAGCTGGTACGCGGCAGGGTGCGCGGCGGCACCAGCTCGATCACGCAGTTCATGCCCGTCACCGCCTTCACCCGCTCGCGGATTTCGTCGCGCAGCCGGCTGCGCTCGCCCTCATCCGACGTGCGGCATTGCACGAGCACCGCCGGCGTCTCCTCGCCGCCCGGGGTGGTAATCGCGAAGGCGGCGATGTCGCCGGCCTTGAACCCCGGCAGCTGCTCAACCGCCCATTCAATGTCTTGCGGCCAGTGATTCTTGCCGTTGACGATGATCATGTCCTTGGCGCGGCCGACGATGAACACGTAGCCATCGGACAGATAGCCCATGTCGCCGGTATCCAGCCAGCCATCGACCATGCAGGCCGCGGTCGCCTCGGGATCGCGGAAATAGCCGGTCATGATCGAGGGGCCGCGGCACCAGATCTTGCCGATCTGGCGCTCGCCGAGCGCTTCGCCGTCCTCGTCGCGGATCTGGACTTCCATGTCCTTCACCGGCTTGCCGCAATTGACGATCGCGCGGTAGCGCTGCGGCCGATCCTGACGCGCGACATTGCCCGAAAGCTGCGTTTCCTCGACCAGCTCGACGCGGATACCTTCGCCCGGCGGCATGATCGACACCGCGAGCGTCGCCTCCGCCAGGCCATAGCTGGGTAGGAAGGCGTGCGCGTCGAACCCGGCGCTGGCGAACGCATCGACGAAGGCCTGCATCACATCGGGGCGGATCATGTCGGCGCCATTGCCCGCGAGCCGCCAGCGCGACAGGTCGAACCGGTCGGCCGCCTTGGTCTGGCTCGACATGCGCCGCGCGCAGATGTCGTAACCGAAGGTCGGCGAATAGCTGACGCTGGTGCCTTGGTTGCGGGTGATGAGATCGAGCCAGGCGAGCGGGCGGCGGGCGAAATCCTCGGTCTTGAGGTAATCGACCGACAGTTGGTTCGCCATCGGCGACAACATGCAGCCGACCAGCCCCATGTCGTGATACCAGGGCAACCACGAGATGCAGCGGTCGCTCGAGAGAAGTGCCATCGCGTGGCCATGCGCCGAAAGATTGTTCAGCAGCGCGCGATGCGTGATCGCGACGCCGTGGGGGAAGCGTGTCGAACCGCTCGAATATTGCAGATAGGCGATGTCGTCGGGCTGGGCCGCGAACAATGGTGCCTCGGGGGCGGGTTCGGCGGCGAGGCTGGCCCAGTCGAGGCCTTCGACGCCGCCGGCGCGCGCGGCATCGCCCGCCATCTCGGCGAGTTCGGGCGGGAAGATCAGCAGCCTGGGCTCGCTGCTCGCGAGCTGGACGCGGATTTGCTCGACATAGCCCTCACGCCCGCCGAACGAGGTGGGCAGGGGGAGCGGCACCGGCCACACGCCGGCATAGATCGCGCCATAGAACAGCGCGGCGAAATCGGGTCCGGTCTCCGCGATCAGCGCCACCCGCTCACCGGGGGCGATGCCCCGCGCGATCAGGCGGCGGGCCATCGCCAGCGCATCTTCGCGCAAGGCGGCATAGGGATAGCTGCGAACCAGCGTGCCGCGCGCATCGTGGAAATTCAGGCCACGTTGGCCCTGCGCGGCGTAATCCAGCGCGTCGCCCACGGTTGTGAAGTCGGACAAGCGGCGCGGCAGCGCGCACTCGGTCGGCGTGGGCACTTTATGCGGTTCGGACCCGGTTTGCCCCAACGCGATCCCCATCGATAAAAAGCCCCAATTCAGCTGAACGGCCAGCGCCGCTCCAAGTTGCGCGCCCCCTGCTGCACGCAAGCGTTCAAAATCGGGTTTGACTGTGGCACAATCATGGCATGGCCGCACGCCCCCCTCGCGCCGCGCGGCGCCCGACCCCGCTCGACGAGGCCGCACTGGAGCGCATGGCGCTGCGTTATGTCGAGCGTTTCGCGACCAGTCGCGCGAAATTGCTCGATTATCTGGCGCGCAAGCTGCGCGAGCGGGGCTGGGCTGGTGCCGCGCCAGCCGATCCGGGGGCGATCGCCAATCGGTTCGTGGCGCTCGGCTATATCGATGATGCCGCTTATGGCGCCGCGCGCGCCCGGTCGCTTAGCCGGCGCGGGCTCGGGGCGCGTCGAGTGGCGCAGGCCCTTAATGCCGCCGGCATCGACCGCGCCTTATCCGCTGACATTACCACGGAACTCGCCGAGGAGGCACAGGCGTTCGCCACTGCGCTCGCTTTCGCCAAGCGACGACGATTCGGCCCTTTCGGTGCCGAAATGGTGCAGGGTCTGGCGTGGCAGAAGCAATTCGCAGCGATGCTTCGCGCCGGGCATGGCCCGGATGTCGCTGCTAAGATATTGAAAATGAAGCCAGAAGAAGTGTCCAACGAAATAGACATGCAATAGTGTCAACATTCCTTTGAGCCGCTATGCCGATCGTGCTAGCATGACTGATGCAAGGGAGGATGCCGATGCGCATCGAACCATCAGTTGGCCAGCCGGGCGCGATGCCGCCCGACATGGCGGTCTCCGACCATCTCGACGGCGAGCAGCGCGTGGTCGGCACGGTCAAATGGTTCGACGTGACGCGCGGCTTCGGCTTCGCGGTCGCCGAGGGCAGCGGGCTGGGCGATATTCTGGTTCATTTCACGGTGTTACAGCCCCATGGCCGGCGCAGCCTGCCCGAGGGAGCGCGGATCGATTGCGTCGCGATCAAGCGCGATCGCGGCTATCAGGCGCGCGAGATCGTCAATATCGATCTATCGCGCGCGATCGAGCCGCCACCGCGGATCAAACCGCTTGACCGGATCGATCCGGTGGCGTTGATCGACGATGCCGGCCCGTTCGAGCCGGTCAAGGTCAAATGGTTCAACCGGTTGAAAGGCTATGGTTTTCTGGTCCGCGCGCGCGATGGGCATGACGTGTTCGTCCATATGGAAACGCTCCGCCGCGCCGGGATTGGCGAGGTCATGCCCGACCAACCCTTGCGCGCGCGCGTCGTCGATGGCCGCAAGGGGCCGCTCGCGGTCGTGGTCGAGTAGCGCGGCGCTGCTGCTCGCCGCCTGCTCGGGCGGCGGTGAAACGAGCGACGCCGCGCCCCTCCCGCGCATCGCCGTGACGATCTCGAGCAGCGCCGGGACGCACCGGTTCAACGTCGAACCCGCCCGGAGCAGCGCCGAGCAGGCCCGGGGCCTCATGTTCCGCACGCGCATCGCCGACGATGGCGGGATGTTGTTCGCGCCCTATCCGCCCGGCGGCGGCGCACCGCGCGAGGCGAGCTTCTGGATGAAGGACACGCCGAGTCCGCTCGACATCGTCTTCATTCGCGCCGACCATACGATCGCGCGCATCACCGAGAACACCACCCCTTTCTCCGAAACCCCCATTCCCTCGGGCGAGCCGGTGAGCGCGGTGCTGGAGCTGCGCGGCGGCCGGGCGGCGGAGCTGGGCATCGCCGAAGGGGATAAGGTCAACTGGGCTGACCGCTGACCATCTTGACCGCCATGCCTGACTTGTTCCGGCAGCCACCGTGGTCCTAGCTTGGCCAAGGCAAGGTGCGGAACGCCCGTGGCCCCCGGCCCAACTCCGGGATGACGCCGGGGCTTCTTGGTCAATCGAGCCGCTCGCGCCGCATCGCCCCGTTGCAGCCCATCCCGCCCCGCGCTAAGCGCTTGGGCCATGGGCCTGCTTGGATCGATCTTCACCTGGTGGACGGGCGCCACCATCGGCACGCGGCGGCAGCTGCGCGGCAAGACCCGCGCCGGCGAGGATGCCGCGGGCAATCTCTATTTCGAGGGCGGGCGCGATCCCAACGGCATCACGCGCCGCTGGGTGATCTATAACGGCGAGAATGACGCGAGCCGCATCCCGCCCGATTGGTTCAGCTGGCTGACGCATCAGGTAGACGCGGCGCCCGCCCAGGCGCTGCCCGCGCCGCGCCCGTGGCAGAAGCCGCCGGTCCCCAACCTGACTGGCACCGATCGCGCCTATCGCCCCGCCGGCGCGCTCGAAAAGGGTGGCCGCCGCGCCGCCGCGACCGGCGATTACGAGGCCTGGGTTCCGGGTGAGTGAGCGGCGCGGCGTGCGCCGCTGGGTGCTCGTCGCGCTCGGCGTGCTGGTGCTCGCCGCGGGCGGCTGGGGGCTGTGGACATGGCTCGGCAACGAGCCGGCCGGCGACCAGCCGGTCAAGACCCAGGGCGAGACCGTGCTCGATCAGGATCCGGGCCTGAGCGGGGTTGCGACGGTCGATGCCGCCCCCGATGTGACGCTCGCCGCCGGCACCACCCCGATGCGCGAGCGGGTCGCGGTGCTCGGCTTCCTCAACAAGCGCAACGGCCGCGCCCGCGACCTGACGCCGAAGCCCGGCGAGGCGATCCGGGTGGGCGACGCGGTGGTCCGCCTGCGCGCCTGCGAGATGACGGCGCCCTGGGAGACCGACCAATATACCGGCGGCTTCGTCCAGCTCGATCGGCTGATGCCCGACAAGAAATGGCGCCGCGTCTTTTCGGGCTGGCTCTATCGCGAGCGGCCGAGCCTGAACGTGGTGCTCGATCCGGTTTATGACGTGACGGTCAAGAGCTGCGCGATGCGCTTCCCCGAAGGCGGGCCCGAGTCGGTATCGGTCGCCGCCCCCGCGCCGCGATCGAGCGCGGAGAAATCGCCCGACGCCTCCGACGGGAACGAGAGCGCGCCCGCCCCCGCGCCGGCGCCGGCCCCCGCCGACACCACGCCGCCGACCGCCGAGGCCAACAGCCCCAGATAAGTCGTCCGGCTGATTTCGATCGCGCCGAGCGAGGCGAGGTGATCGGTCTGGAACTGGCAATCGAGCAAGGTGAAGCCCCCCACCTTGAGCCGCGCGACGAGCCAGGCGAGCGCCACCTTCGACGCATCGCGCGCCCGCGAGACCATCGATTCGCCGAAAAAGGCCCGCCCGAGCGCGAGGCCGTAAAGCCCGCCGACCAGCGCGCCATCCTGCCAGCATTCGATCGAATGGGCATGGCCCTGGGCGTGGAGATCGAGGAACACGGTTTCGATCGGCTCGCTGATCCAGGTTTCGGGGCGATCGGGCTCCGCCTCGGCGCAGAGCCGGATCAGCTGGCGGAAATCGCGATCGGCGGTCACCTCGAAGCGATCGGCGGCGATCGTCTTCCTGAGCGAGCGCGACAGGTGGAAGCCGTTCAGCGGCAGGATCGCCCGCCGCTTGGGCTCCACCCAATAGACGGTTTCGGCCTGGCGATGATCGGCCATCGGGAACACCCCGACCGCATAGGCGCCGAGCACCAGCTTCGGGTCGAGCCGTTCCATGACCCTGGTCACCCCGCCAGCCGTCTTTCGATCGCGGTCCACAGCGCCTGGAACGCCTGCGCGGCGGCGCTGCGCGGCGCGAAGCCGCCGATCGCCGCGCGCTTGGCGGCCATCTGCTCGATCAGGCTCGCCATCGGCACCACCGGCCAATCGGGGTGGCGGGCGAGCGCTTCGGCATGAAGCTTGCGCCGTTTATCGACCATCGAATGCACCGGCATCAGCGCGGCACGCTTGCCGAGCTTGTCGGCGACTTCGGCATAGGCGCGTTCGGACAGCGGCGAGGGGATCACCGGCACCACGATCAGATCGGCGGCGCGCATCACCTGGTCGCTCGTCTCGGTGATGCCGGGCGGGCAATCGAGCAGCACCCGGTCGTAATCGCGCCCCACCTGCGCCAGCAGCTTGGTGAGCAGCTTTTTCTTGTCGAGCTCATGGAACAGCACGTCGAGCCCGCGCAGCGACGTATCCGCGCCGAGCAGATCGAGCCGGGGCGTGGCGGTGGTCACCACCAGCTTTTCGGGCGCGACATCCTTGGTGAACACCGCCTGCGCCGCGTCCTTGGGCTTGCGCGCGCCGAGCAGGAAGGTGCTCGCCGCCTGCGGGTCCAAATCCCACAGCAAGGTACGTCGCGCCGATTGCGTCGCCGCGCACCAGGCGAGGTTCACCGCCAGCGTGGTTTTGCCGACGCCCCCCTTCAGGCTGTAGATCGCAATCGTCGCCAAGGCCGTCCTCCAGGTAGCTATCGTGCAAGAGCCGCTCGCCCGGCGCAACCCAAAGCGGCGCCACAAATACAAGCTCTTGTCGCGCCAGCTCGCGGCGTGCGACAGCGGCGGTGATGACGCAGGCTGCTCAAACCGCGCTGATCGCGGCGGTGCGCGAAGCGCTGGGGCCTCGTGCCGTGATCGACGATCCGGCTGATGTGGCGCCCTGGCTCACCGATTGGCGCGGGCGCTACCACGGCGCGAGCGCGGCGATCCTCGCCCCCGCCGATACTGCCGGGGTGGCGGCGGTGGTGCGCCTCGCCGCCGAGCACCGCGTGCCGCTGGTGCCGCAGGGGGGCAACAGCTCGATGGTGGGCGGCGCGACTCCGCCCGGCGACGGCACCGCGCTGCTCCTGTCGCTGCGGCGGCTGAACCGGGTGCGCGCGCTCGATCCGCAAGCGATGCTCGCAGTCGCCGAGGCGGGGGTGGTGCTCGCCGATCTCCACGCGGCGGCGGCGGCGGAAGGCTGCCGCTTCCCGCTGACGCTCGGCGCGCGCGGGACGGCGACGATCGGCGGGCTGGTCTCGACCAATGCCGGCGGCACCCAGGTGCTGCGCTTCGGCGCGATGCGCGCGCTGGTCGCGGGGATCGAGGCGGTGTTGCCCGATGGCGCGATCTATGACGGGCTGAGCGCGCTGAAGAAAGACAATCGCGGCTATGATCTGAAGGGGCTGCTGGTCGGCGCCGAGGGGACGCTGGGGGTGGTGACCGCGGCGACGCTGCGGCTCGCCCCGGCGATCGCGGCGCGCGGCGTCGCCTGGGCGGGGGTGGCGAGCCCCGCCGACGCGCTCGTGCTGCTGCGGCGGATGGAGGCGGCGACCCCCGCGATCGAAAGCTTCGAGATCCTGCCGCGGGAATCGCTCGACGCGGTGCTCGCCTATCTCCCCGCCGCGCGGGCGCCGCTGGCGGGGCGCCATCCCTGGCACGTGCTGATCGAGGCGACCGCGAGCGACCCCGCCGCCGAGCCCCCCGCCGCACTGCTCGAACGCCTGCTCGGCCCCGCGCTGGAAGCCGGGCAAGTGGCCGACGCGGTGATCGCCGCGAGCGAGGCACAGGCCGAGGCGTTCTGGGCGTTGCGCGATTCGATCTCGGCCGCCGAGCGCGCGCAGGGGCCGGCGGTGCAGCACGATATCTCGGTGCCGGTCGCGGCGATGCCGGCCTTCATGGTGGCGGCGGCGGCGGCGTGCGAGGCGCGCTTCGCGGGCACGCACGCAAGCGGCTTTGGGCATCTGGGCGATGGCAATGTCCATTTCCACGTCCGCGCGCCCGCCGGGGTGGATGCCGAGGCGTGGTACGCGCAAGCGGCGCCCGAAATCAGCCGTTTCGTCCATGATCTGGTCGTCGCGGCCGGCGGCTCGATCTCGGCCGAGCATGGCATCGGCCAGATGAAGCGCGCCGAGCTCGAACGGCTGGGCGGCGCCGCGCGGCTGGGCGCTTTGCGCGCGATCAAGGCCGCGCTCGATCCGCTCGGGATCATGAACCCGGGCAAGCTGGTGAGCCTTGCGCCCGGCGCGCCCGCGCCATAGAGGCCGGGGCAAAGGCCGGCCAGGGGGGCCGCGCATCTATTCGGAGAGTTTACATGGCGAGCGCGCCGCAATCCCTGCCGCTATTCTATAACCAGCTCGAACCGCTTTCGAGCCAGGCCCATGCCGATTTCCGCACCAAGCGCATGGACCGCGCCCCGTTCCTGGTCGGCCAGCACGCGATTCCGGTGACGGTGGACGAGTTCGCGCTGGTCCAGCGCTTCATGCCGATCGTCTTTTCGAGCGGTGACGATCCGATCCCGCTCGCGCTGATGGGCCTGAACGAGGGCGTCAACGTGTTCATCGACGCCGAGGGCAAGCTGATCGAGCAGAATTTCTACGTCCCCGCTTATATCCGCCGCTATCCCTTCCTGCTCGCGCGGCTGACGCCCGACGCGCAGGAATTGTCGCTGTGCTTCGATCCGACCTACGAAGGCGTCGGCGCGTTCGACGAGGGCGAGCCGCTGTTCAACGGCACCGAGCCCAGCGAGCTGACCAAGAACATCCTGCAGTTCAACGAAACCTTCGAAACCGCCGGGATGCGCACCCAGCAATTCATGGTCGAGCTGAAGGAAAGCGGCCTGCTCACCGAAGGCGAAGTGACGATCCAGCCCGAGGGCAGCGAGCAGCCCTTCGTCTATCGCGGCTTCCAGATGGTCGACGAGAACAAGCTGCGCGATCTGCGCGGCGACCAGCTGCGCAAGATGTCACAGAACGGCATGTTGCCCCTCCTGTACGCGCATCTCTTCTCGCTCGCGCTGATGCGGGAGATTTTCCAGCGCCAGCTCGATCGCGGCCTGATGCCGGCGCCCGCCGCGCTCTGAGATTAACCCAAGGGCGCGTGCGCGAAACGCTTTGTTTCGTGCAGTGCGGCGCGACACGGCTTGAAACCGATTTGCCCGGCGCCTATTTGAATGGAGCGCGGCGCCGTGTCCCCCCTTTCGCGGACCGCGTGATACATCTTCGGATGTATCCCCTCCCTGAACCTTGGCCACCTCGCGTGCCTTTGCCGCGAGGTGGTTTTTTATGCGCCGTTATTCGGCCGCCGTGGCGAGGCTGCCCAGCGCTTCGTCGGCGAGCGCGGTGACCATCGCCCGCACCAGCCTCGCGGCGGCGGCGAAGCCCGGCCCCGGCGCGTCGAGCGCGGGATCGAGATACAGCCGGCGATCAAGCTCCACCTGCACCGCATGGATGCCGCGCGGCGGCGCGCCGTGGCGATCGAGGATGTGCCCGCCCGCATAAGGTGTGTTGAGCGCATGGGCGAGCCCGGCGGCGTCCGCCACCGCCTCCAGCGTCGCCACGAAGCGCGCCGCGCTCGTCCGCCCGAAGCGATCGCCGAACACCACGCGCGCGACCGACTCGGGCGGCCCCAGGGGCGGCATCGAGTGGAGATCGAGCAGCACCGCCACCCCGAAGCGCGCCCGCGCCGCCGCCAGCGCCTCGGCGAGCGCGGCGTGATAGGGGCGGTGGACGCTCGCGATCCGCGACTCCACGTCGCGCGCCTGGAGCTGCCCGCGCCACAGGTCGCGCCCGCCGACGCGGCGCGGCACCAGCCCCAGCCCGCTGCGCAGCTTCACGCTCGGCGCGCCCTGGCGACGGGGATCGGCGCCCGCGTCGATCGCCGGATCGCGCTCCTGCTCGGCGCGGTTCAGGTCGATCCAGGCGCGCGGCGCGCGCTCGATCAGCACGGTCTCGCCCCCCCAGGCGGCGCGGGCGAGCGTGTCGATATGCCGGTCCTCCAGCGGCCGCAGCGCGCCCGCCGGCAGCGCGAGCAGCGGCAGCATCGCGGCGGGATAATCGCGCCCGCCATGCGGCACCGAGACGACCACCGGACTCGCCGGGGTCGCCGCGCCCAGCCGATCGAAGCTGCCGTGCCGCGTCATCGCCGATGGTTTAGGGGAAGCGCCCCCCAGCGGGTAGAGGCAGGCTGGAAAATCTTAAAGGGTTGGCGGATAAAAGCCGCCGCATGACCAGCCCGCGAATCCTGCTTGCCGAAGACGATGACGTTATGCGCAGCTATCTGGCGCGCGCGCTGGAACGCGCGGGCTATGTGGTGGTCTCGGTCGACCGGGGCACCGCCGCGCTGCCGCTGATCGAGGCCGAGCATTTCGACCTGCTGCTCACCGACATCGTGATGCCCGAGATGGACGGCATCGAACTCGCGCAGAAGGCGGGGGAAATCGCCCCCAATTTGCGGGTGATGTTCATCACCGGCTTCGCCGCCGTCACGCTGAAGGCGGGCCATGCGATGCCCAATGCGCGGGTCTTGTCCAAGCCGTTCCACCTGCGCGATCTGGTGCTGGAGGTCGACCGGCTGTTCGAAGGCGGGCAGGCGACGCTGCGGCCTTAGGCGGCGGTTCGGCATCGCTGAACCGTGGGCGGCGCCGGCCCGCATCCGCGTGAACGGATCAAAACTGTCTCTCGGCGAAAGCGCTTGCGCGCGCGCGCCGCTCCGGTTATGCGGCGCTTCCTTCGTGGGCGTGTAGCTCAGTGGTAGAGCACTGTGTTGACATCGCAGGGGTCGCAAGTTCAATCCTTGCCACGCCCACCATCGAAACAGGCCGCCGCGTCGTTTGACCGGCGGCCTTTTTTCATGGGTCGCCGGCGAGCGCGTCAGGCCGGGTGCTCGGGCACCAGCCGCGTGCGGCGCGGGCAGGCGGCGTGGCAGGCGGCGCCGCAATCGGGTTTGGGCGCGGATTTGCCGGGCAGCGGAATCTCGATCGGGGCATGGCCGCCGCACAGGCTCAGCCGCAGCACGGTAACCGCGGCGGGGCAGGGGATGCCGGCACCCGCCAGCGCCACCGCGCCCGCCATCGCCAGCGCGCGATCAAACCGCACTGCTGAACCGCACGGCGCTGGTGGCGCGATAGGGATCGAGCGTCGCGGCAATCGCGCGCGCATAGGGCAGGCCATCGTCGGTCAGGCTCAGTCGCGTGCCATCGAGCGCGGCGACCCCCGCTGCCAGGAAAGGCGTGAGCGCCGCGCGGGCGTCGGCCAGGCCGGGCAGCCCGGCGAGTTCGGCGCTGCCCTGGCACAGCAGCGCCTCGATCGCGTTGCCCACGGCGCGGTCGGCCGCCGATCGGCGCACGCCGCGCGCGGTGGCGAACTGGCCCTGGCCGATGCGCAGATGATAGCGCCCGCTATTCTTCTCATTCTGGAGCAGCGCGCCGGGAAAGCCGCTGATCGCCGACGCGCCGAGCCCGATCAGCGCGCGCGCGGGATCGTCGGTGAAGCCCTGGAAATTGCGGGCGAGCGTGCCGCCTGCCGCCGCGCGCGCCAGCGGATCGCCGGGCTTGGCGAAATGATCGAACCCGATCGCGACATAGCCTGCCGCGCTCAACCGGGCATGAGCGAAGCGCGCCATCTCGAACCGCGCCGCCGCGTCGGGCAGGGCGCGCGCGTCGATCTGGCGCTGGCGCGGCAGCAGATGCGGGACATGCGCATAGCCGAACACCGCCAGCCGATCCGGCCCCAGCGCGATCGCCTGATCGAGCGTTGCGTCGAGATCGCCGAGCGATTGGCCGGGCAGGCCATACATCAGATCGAAATTGAGCGAGCTGACCCCCGCCAGCCGCAGCTGCGCCACCGCGCAGGCGATCATATCGACCGGCTGGACGCGCCCGATCGCCGCCTGGACGTGTGGGGCGAAGGTCTGCACGCCCAGGCTCGCGCGGTGGACCCCGGCGCGGGCGAGCGCCGCCGCCCAGCTCCAGCCAAAGGCGCGCGGATCAAGCTCGACCGACAGTTCCGCGCGGCGCAGATCGAAGCGCGCGCGCAGCCGGGCGAGCAGCGCGTCGAACTGTTCGGGGCTCAGCGCATTGGGGCTGCCGCCGCCAAACGCCACCCGGCTGAGCGCGCGCGCGCCCAGCCGGTCCGCGACCAGATCGAGCTCCTGGCCCAGCCGTTGCAGATAGGCCGAAAGCCGCGCGCTGCGATTGGCGGCGCCGGTGTTGCACCCGCAATACCAGCAAATCTGGTGGCAATAGGGGATGTGGAGATAGAGCGACACCGGCGCTTCCGCCGGCAGCGCGGCGAGCGCCGCCGCCATGTCCCCCGGACCGACGCTCTCGTCGAATTCGGCCGCGGTCGGGAAGCTGGTATAGCGCGGCACCGGCCGCTCGAGCAGTTGGGGATGATAGCGCCACATGGCGGTGGCATCGCCCCGATCGCTTTCCCCCGCCTTGACGCGGATCAAAGCGCGCTCCATCAACGCCCTACCCAGCGGAGGTAGGGACAATGATCAAGATGGCGTTGGCCGCGGCGGCGGCGGTGGTTGTTTCCGGTCAGGCGATGGCGCAGGACCGGGTGGGCATCAAGCAGGGCGACGTGCTGTTGCGGGTGCGCACGATCGCGGTGGTGCCGACCGGGCGCAACGGCCCGATCCTGCCGGCGCTGCCCACCGAAAGCGTGGATGTGGGGCACAGCGTCGTCCCCGAAATCGACCTGACGTACATGGCCACCAACCATATCGGGTTCGAGCTGATCGCGGCGACCAGCCGGCACGAGATCGCGACGGTGGGGCCAGGGACCAAGAATGTCGGCAATATCATCACCACCTGGGTGCTCCCGCCGACGCTCACCGCGCAATATCACTTCAACCCCAAGGCCAAGGTGCGGCCCTATGTCGGCGCCGGGGTGAACCTGACCGTGTTCTGGAACGCGTTTTCCACGCGGGCGCTGGAGGCGGTCGCCGGGCGGACGCCGGTACAATTGCCAACCAGCGTCGGCTGGGCGCTGCAGGCGGGCACCGACATCGACATCTCGAAGAAGTTCTTCGTGAATATCGACGTGAAATATCTCGATGTCGGAACGCGCGCCCGGCTCTTCAGCGCCGGGCTGGGGTTGCAGCGGGTGCAGGTGGACGTGAACCCGGTGGTGGTGGGCGTCGGCCTGGGGGTGCGGCTATAGACACCCCTGAAAGCCCCTCCCCTTCAAGGGAGGGGTTGGGGTGGGGGTGTTCGGCGTTTGCGCGTGCTCCGATGTGCTCCCGCCACCAATGCTTTGTTGGCAGAACGGATAGAGCGGCTCCCGTCGCCCACCCATCCCAACCCCTCCCTCAAGGGAGGGGCTTTTTATGGCGCGTGCCTCAATCCTCCTCCTCGATCAGCACCCTTAGCGCGGCGCCGTCGAGATCCTCGAACTGGCCGCTCTTCGCCGCCCAGAAGAAGGCGCCGAGCCCCGCCAGGCCCAGGCCGAGCGCGATCGGGATGAGCAGCGCGACCCCGGTCACCGCGCCGCTCCGCGCAGGCGCAGCGCGTTGCCCACCACCAGCAGCGACGAGCCCGACATGGCGAGGGCGGCGATCAGCGGCGTCACCTGGCCGGCGATCGCGAGCGGCACCGCGAGCAGGTTATAGCCGATCGCGAGCGCGAAATTCTGCCGCACCACCGCCATCGTCGCCCGCGCCGCGCGCACCGCGCGGGGCACCGCGCGCAGCTGGTCGCCAAAGAACAGCGCGTCGGCGGCCTGCTGGCCGACATCGCTCGCCTCGGCGGGCGCCATCGCGACGCTCGCCGCCTTGAGCGCGGGGCCGTCATTGAGCCCGTCGCCCACCATCAGCACGCGCGCGCCGGCGGCCTGGAGCGCGGCGATGCGCGCGGCCTTGTCGGCGGGGCTCATACGCGCGGCGGCGGTGATCCCCAGCGGTCCGGCGACTTGCGCCACGCCGGGGGGAGAATCGCCCGAAAACAGCACCGGATCGAGCCCGAGCGCGGCGAGTTCGGCGATCGCCGCGGCTGCATCGGCGCGGGGCGGATCGGCGACCTCGATCGCGGCGGTGATCGTGCCCCAGGCGAAGGCCGCCCGGTGTTCCGCGCTCGCGGCCCCGCCCAGCACCCAATCGGGCCGGCCGAGCCGGGCGCGTTCGCCTTGGCAGATGCCCTCGATCCCGAGCCCGGGATGTTCGATCAGCCCCGTGATCGCCGCTGGCGCGACGCCCTCCAGCGCCGCGCCGACCGCGCGGGCGAGCGGGTGGCGGCTCGCCCCGGCCAGCGCCGCGAGCACCGCGCGCGCCGCCGCCTCCTCGGGGAGTCCGCCGGTCACGCGCGGTCGGCCGAGCGTCACCGTCCCGGTCTTGTCGAGCACCACGCGGCTGGCGCGGGCGAGGCGTTCGAGCGCCGAGCCGTCCTTCACCAGCACGCCCGCGCGCAGCAGCGCGCCGCTCGCCACCACCTGCGCGACCGGCACCGCGAGCCCCAGCGCGCAGGGGCAGGTGATGATCAGCACCGCGACCGCGATCGTCACCGCCTGATGGAGCGAGGCGCCGGCGATCAACCAGCCGGCGAAGCTCGCCGCCGCCAGGCTGTGGACGGCGGGCGCATACCAGCGCGCGGCGCGATCGGCGACGCGGACATAGGCCGATCGGCTCTGCCCCGCCGCCTCCATCAGCCGGGCGATCTCGGCGATCGCGCAACCCTCGCCCACCGCTGTCACGCGGATGGTGAGCGGGGCGGCGAGGTTGATCGTGCCCGCGAGCACCCTGGTCCCCGCGCGCGCGGCCTCGGGCAGGCTTTCGCCCGTTACCAGCGCGCGGTCGATGCTGCTTTCGCCCGCCTCGACCACGCCATCGGCGGCGATGCGCTCGCCCGCCGCCACGAGCAGCCGCATTCCGGGTGCGAGTTCGGCGGCGTCGCGGCGTTCCGAGATGCCGCCGCGCACCACCGTCGCCTCGCGCGGCACGCGGCGCAGCAGCGCGGCGACGCCATCCTCGGCGCGGGCGCGCGCGACACTGTCGAGCAGTCGCCCGGCGAGCAGGAAGAACAGCAGCATCACCGCGCCGTCGAAATAGGCGTGCGCCCCGCCGGTCGCGGTTTCGTAGAGGCTGGTGGTGGCGGTGAGCGCCACGCCGATGCTGATCGGCACGTCCATGTTGGTCCGCCCCCGCCGTAGCGCGCGCGCGGCGCTCTCGAAGAAGGGGCGGCCGGCATAGGCGATGGCGGGGAGCGCGATCAGCGCCGAGAGCCAGTGGAACAGCTGCCGCGTCGCGCCATCGGCGCCCGACCAGATCGAAACCGACAGCAGCATCACGTTCATCGCCGCGAACCCCGCGACGCCAAGCGCGAGCGCCAGCCGGCGCGCCTCGCCGGGTGCTTGCACGGGGGGCGCCGCGAAGGGGTGGGCGGCGAAGCCCAGCGCGTCGATCGCGGCGAGCAGCGCGGCCTCGTCCAGCTCGGGCAGATGGGCGACGCGCAGCCTTTTGGCGGAAAAGTTCACCCGCGCCGCGATCACCCCGGGGGTCGCGCCGAGCCCGGATTCGAGCTTGGCGATGCACCCGGCGCAGCGCAGCCCCTCGACGCTGAACAGGCTCTCGGCGGCGGCGCTGGCGGCATGGGGCGGGACGGCGGCGATCGTCACGCGCGCAGCTCGGTCTCGAAGCGGGCCTGGGCATCGCCGTCGCGGGCCTCGATCAGCAGCTGCCAGCGCCCCGGCGGCAGCGCGACCGGCGCGCGGTAGCGGCCGGGGGTCGCGGCGGGCACCAGCTCGATCACGCGATCGGGAAGCGCGCCAAGCGGATGCCGCGCGCTCACCCGCACCCGCGCGCCCACGACCGGACTGCCGCCACGGCGCAGCACCAGCATCAGCCGGCCGCCGGCGATCTCCGGCTCGGCGCGCCAGCCGGCGCGATCCTGGGCCGCCGCCTCGTCGAGCCAGCGCGCATAATGCTGGCTCGCGACATAGCTGTTATCGACCACGGTGCCGCCAAACGTCATCACCGCGGTGCGCGCCATGTAGAAATTCACCGCGATCACCACCGCGAAAAAGGCGACGAGGATCGCGGCCATATGCTGGCCGGTGAAACGTGCGGTCATGGCGTGGGCCTTTCGAAATGGGCGACATCGTGGACCAGCTCGCCCTCGCTGCCCGGATCGGCGGCGGTGGCGGTGAAGATCAGATCCTGGCGCGCCGGCCCGGCGGCGGGCGCGGCGAGGAACAGCTGGCGGGTCAGCACCTGATCGGCGGGGACTATCAGGCGCAGGCTGGGGCCGGCGGCGCGCACGGTGCCATCCTCGTCCCAGATCGCGCCGTCGATCCCGCTGAAGCTCAGCGTCACGCGGCGCGGGCGCGCCTCCATGTTGCGCAGCTTCACCGTATAGGCGTTGCGGATGCGCCCGTCGGACAGGCGCACCCAGATCGGGTTGCGCGCCTGAAGCACGCTCAGCCCCAGATGCTCGCGCGTGCCGAGCGCGAACAGCATCCCGCAGCCGATGCCGGCCCAGACCAGCAGGTAAACCAGCGTGCGGGGGCGCAACAACCGCTTGATCGGCGCGACGGCGGGGGTGCCGGCGAGCCCGCGCCTCACATCGGCTTCGGTGGTATAGCCGATCAGTTTTTGCGGGCGATCGAGCTTCGCCATCACCGCGTCGCAGGCGTCGATGCATAGACCGCAGGTGATGCAGCCGATCTGCGGGCCTTCGCGAATGTCGATGCCGGTTGGGCATACCTGCACGCAGGCGGCGCAATCGATGCAGTCTCCCACGGTGGCGCCGGCGGCCATCGCGGCGAGATCGGGGCCGCGCTTGACGCCGTGGCTGCGCGGTTCGCCCCGCCAATATTTGTAGGTCACGCCGAGCGATTGCTCGTCCATCATCGCGGTCTGGATGCGCGGCCAGGGGCACATATAGATGCACACCTGCTCGCGCAGCAGCCCGCCAAGGGTGAAGGTGGTCGCGGTGAGCAGGGCGATCGTCGCATAGGCAACATAGGGCGCCGTGCCCGCCGCCAGCGCGCGGGCGAGCGCGGGGGCGTCGGCGAAGTAGAAGATCCACGCGCCCCCGGTCGCCGCCGAAATCGCGAGCCAGAGCCCCCATTTGGCGAAGCGCTTGGCCGCCTTGGCCGGCCCCCAGGGGGCGGCGTCGAGCCGGGCCTGCGCGTTGCGATCGCCGTCGATCCAGCGTTCGACATGGACGAACAGATCGGTCCACACCGTCTGCGGGCAGGCATAGCCGCACCAGGCGCGCCCCACCGCGCTCGTCACCAGGAACAGCCCCAGCGCCGCCATCACCAAGAGGCCCGCCACATAATAAAATTCGTGCGGCCAGATCTCGATCGCGAACATGTAGAAGCGGCGGTGGGCGATATCGACCAGCACCGCCTGATTGGGCGCATAGGGCCCGCGATCCCAGCGCAGCCAGGGGGTGACGTAGTAGATCGTCAGCGTCACCGCCATCACCGCCCATTTCAGCCGGCGGAAAAAGCCATCGACCTTGCGCGGGAAGATTTTCGCGCGCGGGGCGAAGAACTGGGTCGACGGGGGCGGCGCGTTCATGGCGCGGGCGCCGCCTCGCCGCCGCCCAGGCCGTGGACGTAGAGCGCGAGCATCTTCACCGTCACCGGATCAAGCCGCTGGCCCCAGGCGGGCATCATCCCCGAGCGCGCGTTGGTGACGGTTTCGGTGAGCGTCGCGCGGTCGCCGCCATAGAGCCAGATCGCGTCCGTCAGGTTGGGGGCGCCGAGCGCGCGGGTGCCGTGCGCGGTATCGCCATGGCAGGCCGCGCAATTGGCCGCGAACAGCGCCGCGCCGCGCCGCGCGGCAGCACTCGCCGCCTCCTGGTGCGAGGCGTAGCGCACGAAGCTCACCACATCCTGAATCTGCGGCGCGGTCAGGATGCCGTCGCGGCCAAAGGCGGGCATTTGCGACTGGCGGGTCGCCTCATCCACCGGCGAGCGGATGCCGTGGGCGATGGTCTGCTCGAGCGTCGCCAGATCGCCGCCCCATAGCCAGTCATCATCGTTCAGATTGGGATAGCCCTTGGTCCCCGCCGCGCCCGCGCCGTGGCACTGGACGCAATTCACCTTGAACGCGGCGCGGCCGCCCTCGGTCGCGGTGCGCAGCAATTGCGCGTTGCCGGGCACGGCGGTGATCGGGGTGCGGGCGAGTGCCGCCAGGATCGGCGCCTTGCGCTTCGCCTCGGCGCTCAGTTCCTCCCGCAGCGCGCCGTGGCTGGTCCAGCCGAGCACGCCCGCCGTCGCATGGTCGATCAGCGGCCAGGCGGGATAGGCGATGCAATAGCCGATCGCGAACAGGATCGTGCCGTAGAGCGTCCACAGCCACCAGCGCGGCATGGGGGTGTCGAGTTCCTCGATCCCATCCCATTCATGGCCGACAAAGGCGGTGTTGGTCGCGGCGTCAACGCGGCGCGGGTCACTCATGATCGTCCCCCTCGAAGATGCTGCGCGCGGCATGGTCATGGTGCGCCCGCGCGCGGGGCCGGAACGCCCAGAGGTTGAAGCCCAGGAAAGCGGCGGTCATCGCCACCAGCCCCCAGCTGTCCGCCAGATGGCGCAGGCTGTCATAGGTGCTCATCGCGCCTGCTCGCGCGGTTCGGCGGCCTTGAAATCGACCTGGGTGCCGAGCGACTGGAGATAGGCGATCAGCGCGTCCATCTCGGTCAGGCGCTTGGGGTCGCCGTCGAAATCGCGCGCCTGTGCCTTGGGATAGCGCTTCAGCAGCCCGGCGGTGTCGGCATCGGGCGTGCCCTGCGCGATCAGATCGGCTTCGGCCGCGTCGATCGCTTCCTTGCCATAGGGCACGCCGACATCGGCGAGCGCGCGCAAATGCCCGGCGATCGTCTCCGGCTTCAGCTCCCGATCGGCGAGGAAGGCGTAGCGCGGCATGATCGATTCGGGGACCACCGCCTGCGGGTATTTCAGGTGCTGGACGTGCCACTCGTCCGAATAGCGCCCACCCACCCGCGCGAGATCAGGCCCGGTGCGGATCGATCCCCATTGGAAGGGGTGATCGTACATGCTCTCGGCGGCCAGGCTGTAATGGCCATAGCGTTCCACCTCGTCGCGGAACGGGCGGATCATCTGGCTGTGGCAGCCATAGCAGCCCTCGCGCACGTAAATGTCGCGCCCGGCGAGTTCGAGCGGGCTGTAGGGCCGCACGCCGGGGACCGGGGTGACGGTCGACTGGATCCAGAACAGGGGCGCGATCTCGACGATCCCGCCGATTGCGACGGTGAGGAGCGCGAGCACCGCGAGCAGCGTGATGTTGCGCTCGATCGTCTTGTGCCGCTCGGCAAGCGTGGTCATCGGGTTACTCCCTTAATCGGCGGGGATGGCGGGGGCGGGCACGTCGCGCGCGGGATCGGGGCGCGTCTCGGTCACCGGCGCCTCGGCGCGCAGCTTGCCGGCGATCGTCATCGCGATGTTGACGGCGAAGATCAGCGCGCCCGTCAGATAGAGCAGCCCGCCCGCCATGCGGATGACGTAATAGGGGTGCATCGCGGCGACGACTTCGGCGAAGCTGTAGACCAGGTAGCCGTCCGCCCCATATTCGCGCCACAGCAACCCCTGGGTGATGCCCGCCACCCACATCGACGCGGCGTAGAGCACGATCCCGATCGTCGCGCACCAGAAGTGCCAGTTGATCAGCCGCAGCGAATAGAGCCGCTCGCGCCCCCACAGGCGCGGCGTCATGTAATAGATCGCCGCGAAGGTGATCATCCCGTTCCAGCCGAGCGCGCCCGAGTGGACATGGCCGATCGTCCAGTTGGTATAGTGCGACAGCGAGTTGACCGATTTGACGCTGAGCATCGGCCCTTCGAAGGTGCTCATCCCGTAAAAGGCGAGCGCGAACACCATCATGCGGATGATCGGATCGGTGCGGACCTTGTCCCACGCGCCGTTGAGCGTCATCAGCCCGTTGATCATGCCGCCCCAGCTCGGCATCCACAGCATGATCGAGAACACCATGCCCAGCGTCTGCGCCCAGTCGGGGAGCGCGGTGTAATGCAGGTGATGCGGCCCCGCCCAGATGTAGAGAAAGATCAGCGACCAGAAATGGACGATCGACAGCCGGTAGCTGTACACCGGTCGCTCGGCCTGTTTGGGGACGAAGTAATACATCATCCCCAGGAAGCCGGCGGTCAGGAAGAAGCCGACCGCGTTATGGCCGTACCACCATTGCACCAGCGCGTCCTGCACGCCCGAAAAGGCCGAGTATGACTTGGACCCGAACCATGAGACCGGCACGGTGAGGTTGTTGACCAGATGCAGCATCGCCACGGTGACGATGAAGGCCAGGTAGAACCAGTTGGCGACGTAGATATGCGGCTCCTGCCGCTTCAGGATCGTGCCGGCGAACACCAGCAGGTACGCTACCCAGACGATCGTCAGCCAGATGTCGACATACCATTCGGGCTCGGCATATTCGCGGCCCTCGGTCACGCCCATCACATAGCCGGTCGCGGCCAGCACGATGAACAGCTGATAGCCCCAGAAGACGAAGCGCGCGAGCGCGGGCAGCGCCAGCCGCGCGCGGCAGGTGCGCTGCACCACGAAGAAGCTCGTCGCGAGCAGCGCATTGCCGCCAAAGGCGAAGATCACCGCCGAGGTGTGGAGCGGGCGCAGCCGGCCGAACGTCGTGTATTCGGTCGGGAAGTTGAGCCAGGGGAAGCTCAGCTGCGCGGCGATGAACACGCCGACCAGCAGCCCGACCACGCCCCAGAAGACGGTGGCGATCACGCCCCAGCGGATCACTTCGTCGTCGTAGCGGCTGGCCGGCGCCCGCGCGGCGCGCGCGGTTTCGCTCTTGCCTACCCCGTGCATGTTGACGAACGCCGCGATCAGCGCCGCGCTCGCCGCGATCGCCATATGCACCGCGAACGGCGCATCCACCGCGCCCATCGCCGCCAGGATGCAGGCGATGCCCGCCACCAGCCAAAGTCCCGCCCAACTCACATCGCTTTGCATCGCCCCAACTCCCACTCAGGCGGGGCGACATTGCGCGAGCGTGACGATGCCGCCTTTGATCGCGGTCAAATCTACGGGGCATTGCTGAGCGCTATGACGGCGGCAGGCCAGGGCGGATCGCGCCCGGCATCGTTCGGGGAGGAAAAGGCGGCCGATGCACGGCGTGCCGCAACCGATCGTCGTCATCGCGGCGCTGCTGTTCGCGGCGCTGCTGTTCCTGATCGCGCACCGCGCCGAGCGCCGCCGCGTCCCCGCCGCGCCCGGTCGCCGCCGCCAGGCCGCGCAGGCGCTCGCGCTCGGCGTCTATTGCACCAGCTGGACCTTTTACGGCGCGGTCGGCACCGCCGCGTCGGACGGGTGGAGCTATCTGCCGATCTATCTGGGGCCGATCCTCGTCTATGCGCTCGCGCCCGGGCTGGTGCGCGCGATCGCCCGCGCCGCGCGCGACGAGGGCGCGACCAGCGTTTCGGACCTGATCGGCGCGCGCTTCGGCAAGAGCCGGGGCCTCGCCGCCTTGGTGACGGTGACGGCGACGCTGGGCGCGGTGCCTTACATCGCGTTGCAGCTCCGCTCGATCGGCCAGGCGCTGAGCGCGACCGCGGGGCCGAGCGGCGCGGTCGCGAGCGTCATCGCCGGCGCGGTGCTCGCGCTGTTCGCGCTCGCCTTCGGCACGCGCCGCTATGACGTGGCCGGGCGCAACGAGGGGCTGTTGTTCGCGACCGCCGCCGATTCGCTGTTCAAGCTCGCGGCGCTCGCCGGCATCGCGCTGCTCGCGCTGCTGCTGCTGACCAGCGACCCGCGCGCGGCGGCGGCGGGCGGGGCGACGCTCGCCGCGATGTTCGCCCCCGCGCGGCTGGGGAGCGACACGCTCGTCATCACCCTGATCGCGATGGCGGCGGTGCTGTCGCTGCCGCGCCAATTCTATATCGGCGTGATCGAGGCGCGCGGGCTGGAGGATGTCCGCGCGAGCCGCTGGCCCTTCATCGCCTATGTGGGAGCGATGGCGCTGCTCGTGCCGCCGATCGCGTTGGCGGGCGCGCTGCTGCTGCCGCCGGGCACCGCGCCCGATGGCTTCGTCGTCGCGCTGCCGATGGCGGCGGGATCGACCCCGCTCACCTTGCTCGCGCTGCTCGGCGGCTTTTCGGCGGCGACCGCGATGGTGGTGGTGGAGACGGTTGCGCTGGCGACGATGATCTCCAACGATCTGATCGCGCCGCTGCTGCTCGCCCGCGCCGGCTGGACCGCGGAGGCCGATCTCGGCGCGCGGCTGCTGGGGGTGCGGCGGCTGGCGGTGATCGTGGTGATCGCGCTCGCGCTCGGCTGGGGCGAGGCATTGGGCGCCGAGTATCGGCTGGCGGCGATCGGCCATATCGCCTTCGCGGCGATGGCGCAGTTCACGCCCCTGCTGCTGATCGCCGCGCGCGGGCGGGGGCATGATCCGCGCCCCGCCAAGCTCGCGCTCGCGCTGGGCACCGGGCTGTGGCTCTACACGCTCGCGCTGCCGCCGATCCTGCCGGCGGGGTTGCTCGCGGCACTCGGCGGCACCCTCGCCGATCCGCGCCATCTGTTCGGCCTGGGGGCGATGACCCCGCTCACCCACGGCGTGGTGTGGAGCCTGGGGGTGAACCTGCTGCTCCTCGCTTTGCTCTCGGCGCGCGGCTGGCGGCGGGTGGCGGTGCCGGGCGCGTTCGAGCCGCGCGTCGCGGCGGTGGGCGACATGGCCGGGCTGATCGCGTTCGCCGGGCGCTTCGTGGGGGTGGCGCGCGCCGCCGCCGCCTTCGCCGACGCGCCGCCGAGCGCCCCCGTGGGCTCGATCGAGGCCCGCCGCGCCGAGCGGCTGATCGCGAGCGTGGTCGGCGTCCCCTCCGCGCGCGCGCTGGTCGCCGCCGCGCTGGCGGGCGCGCGGCTCAGCTATGCCGACATCGTCCGGATGCTCGACGAGGGCGGGCAGAGCCTGCAATTCTCCCAGGGGCTGCTCGCCGCGACGCTCGAACATATCGATCCCGGCGTCAGCGTGGTCGATAGCGATCTGCGGCTGATCGCGTGGAACAGCCGCTATCTCGCGCTGTTCGCCTACCCATCGGGGGTGGTGCGCGTCGGCACGCCGGTCGCCGAGCTGATCCGCTACAATGCGGTGCGCGGCGAATGCGGCCCCGGCGAGGTGGAGGCGCATGTCGCCCGCCGCCTCGCGCATCTGAAGCGCGGCCTGCCGCACAGTTTCGAGCGCATCCGCCCCGATGGCCGCGTGTTCAAGACGGTAGGCGGGCCGATGCCCGGCGGCGGCTATGTGATGTGCTTCACCGATATCACTGCCGAGGCCCAGGCGCTCGCCGCGCTCGAAGCCTCGCGCGCCGAGCTGGAGGCGCGCGTCGCCGAGCGCACCGCCGAGCTTACCCGGCTCAACGAAAAGCTGGCCGCCGCCACCGCCGCCAAGACGCGCTTCCTGGCGGCGGCGAGCCACGATCTGCTCCAGCCACTCCATGCCGCGCGGCTGTTCACCTCGGCCTTGGCGCGGGATGGCGGCGGCGATGGTCGGCTGGTCGAGCGGATCGGCCAGTCGATCGGCGCGGCGGAGGAATTGCTGCGCGCGCTGCTCGACATTTCCAAGCTCGACGCCGGCGGGATCGAGCCGCGCCCGCAAGCCGTGGCGCTCGCGCCGCTGCTCGCCGAGGTGGTCGGCTGTATCCGCCCGCTCGCGGAAGAAGCCGGGCTCACGCTGCGGCTGGGGCCGGCCTATGGCAGCGTGACCGCCGATCCGGCGCTGCTGCGCTCGATCGTGCAGAATTTCGTGTCGAACGCGGTGCGCTATACCGGAACCGGCGGCGTGCTGGTGGGGGTGCGCCCGGCGGGCGCGGGGCTGAGCATCTGGGTGAGCGACACCGGCCCCGGCATCCCGGCCGACAAGCAGGCGCTGATCTTCCGCGAGTTCGAACGGCTCGGCACGCGCGGGGTGGCGGGGATCGGGCTCGGCCTCGCGATCGTCGAGCGCAGCGCGCGGCTCATCGACGGGCGGATCGTGCTGCGCTCGGTCGAGGGGCGCGGGAGCAGCTTCGCGATCGTCCTGCCGCGCGCCGAGGCGGCACAGGTTGCGCCGCGCCCGGTACTGCCGGCGGCGGCGCCAGTTGCCGAACTGCGCGTGCTGGTGGTGGACGACGACCCGCGCGTGGTGGAAGCAACCCTCGCCCTGCTGACGCGCGACGGGCACGATGCGCTGGGGACGGGATCGGTCGACGCGGCGCTGGCGGCGGCGGCCGACGTGGCGCTGGTCGATTATGATCTGGGCGCGCCGCTCGACGGGCTGGCGCTGATCGCGCGGCTGCGCGGGCGCGGGATGCGCTGCGCGCTGGTCACGGCGTCGGGAGACGCGGCGCTGCGCGCCCGCGCCGGGCGGGCGGGCGTACCGCTGTTCGCGAAGCCGGTCGCGCCCGAAGCGCTGCGCGCGTGGCTGGCGCTGGGGGAGGCGGTGGCGGCGGAATAGGGGGGCGACTGGGGCAAAGAAGCGAACGTCGGTGAAGCGCGCCAGTCGCCGAAATGAACGCTGTTACCTCCTTAATCGAGATGCCCAGCGCGCGATCGCGTCCGCGACGGCCGGCTCGCTTTCGGTGGCGATACCCATCGCTTGCATGGGTGGAAGGTTGGCCGGCGCGTGCTTGTAAAAGTGCGTAAGCTCGGGAAAGAAGGCGCGCTCGGTGGGCAAGCCCTTGCGCGCCTGCCCGAGCGCATCGGCGTGGCGCGGCGGTACCGAGAAGTCCCAGCCGCCCTGAACGATCAGCAATGGCTGGCGCACCTTCGCGACCGCCTGCAAAACATCTTCGCGGTCAACGCTGTTAAGGTAGGCAATCGCCGTCGGCGGCATCGATGCCAGCATCATTGTCTGCGGGTTGGCGGCGAGGCCAGGCGGTAGTGCTTGCCCGGCACGGAGGGCGGCGATGGCGGCGTCGAAGGCGGTAAGGTCTGGCTCTAAACCCGGCTTTGCGTTCAGCGTCGCGACCTGGTCGCGCATGATCGCATAGATTGATTGCGAGGGCCCCGACAGGCTGACGACACCGTCCGCATCTATCCCCGGCTGCGCCGCGAGCAGGAAAGCGACCACCGCGCCTTCGCTATGGCCCGCGATCACCCGTGGTCCGGAGACGCGGGGCAGTGCCCGCCAGCCCGCTGCGGCGACATCGATCCGGGTACGGAAGTCGTTATGGATCGCGGCTATGGCGGGGTCGATCGTGCGCGAGCCGGTCCCGGGGCCGATCTTGGCCATCCGCAAGACCGCATAACCCTTCGCACCCAGCTGCCGGGCGAGATCGGCATAGGCGTGCGGCGCCAGTCCCATCGCCGGGTAGTTGCCATCGACATCGCTGAACAGCGACCCCGGTATGAGCAGGATTGCCCCTTGGGGATGATCCGGCGTGGTGAGGCGATAGGGTATTTCGACACCCTGGACGACGACCGTCCCGGCCATTTCCTTGAGGTGGATCGCCTGCGCGCTATTCTCGGTGGCGGCTGCCAATCCTGTCATCGCGGCGACCGCCATAATTCCCCCCAGTGCGTGTCGAATCATGTCATGCTCCTCATCCGGCATGAGCGGACTATTGCCGGATGACGTCGCGTCAGCCGCAAGGGGTTTTTTGGCGGACATGGTCCGATTGTCTGGGTCGCCATCACCTCGCGGGTTTGCGCGCCAATTAGGATTGGCTCGGGCGAACGAGACGTAAGCGGCTACCCCTAATGCCGCACCCCCAACCCCAGCGCGCGCGCCGCGAGCACCGCCTGGGTCCGGTTTCCCACGTCCAGCTTGCGCAGGATCGCGGTCATGTGCGCTTTTACCGTCGCCTCGCTGATCGCCAGATCATAGGCGATCTGCTTGTTCAGCTGGCCGCCCAGCACCCCCAGCAGCACTTTCAGCTGCATTGGCGTGAGGCTCGCAACGCGCTCGGCGACCGCGTCGAGTTCTGGGTCGGGGGCGCTCGGCAGCACCTCGCCCGCCAGCGCCTGGGTGATCGCGGCTTCGATCGCCTCGAGCGGCGCGTCCTTGCCGACGAAGCCCACCGCGCCGAAGCGTCGCGCCTCCTGCGCCACCCCCAACCCCTCGGCGCTGGAGACGATCAGGATCGGCACCTCAGGCCGCTCGGCATGGAGCAAGGCCACGCCCGAGAACCCTTGCGCCCCCGGCATCTTCAGATCGAGCAGGATCAGCCGCAGCGCGTCCGCGCCCGCCGCCGCCTCGGCCGCCGCCGCCAGCGTCCCCGCCTCGATCAGCGCCGCGCGCGGGGCGACCCGCGCCGCCGCCAGGCACAGCGCCTGGCGGAACAGCGGGTGATCGTCGGCGATCAGGATCTGGCCGTCGCTCACGCCGGGGTCAGCGGGCGCCCGGCGATCAGATCGTCGACCACGCTCGGGTCGGCGAGCGTCGAGGTGTCGCCCAGGCTGCCCAGCTCGTTCTCGGCGATCTTGCGCAGGATGCGGCGCATGATCTTGCCCGAGCGCGTCTTGGGGAGCGCGGGGGCGAACTGGATCACGTCGGGCGTCGCGATCGGGCCGATTTCGCCGCGCACCCATTGCACCAGCTCGCGGCGCAATTCGTCGCTCGGCTCGTCATGCGCGTTGAGCGTGACATAGGCATAGATGCCCTGCCCCTTGATCGGGTGCGGCATCCCGACCACCGCCGCCTCCGCCACCTGGCCATGCGCGACGAGCGCCGATTCGATCTCGGCGGTGCCCATGCGGTGGCCGCTCACGTTGATCACGTCGTCGATCCGGCCGGTGATCCAGTAATAACCGTCGGCATCGCGGCGGCAGCCATCGCCGGTGAAATACTTCCCCGCGAAGGTGGTGAAATAGGTCTGGAAGAAGCGGGCGTGATCGCCCCAAACGGTGCGCATCTGGCCCGGCCAGCTATCGGTGATCACGAGGCAGCCTTCGCCCGCGCCCTCGATCACCGTGCCGTCATTGTCGACCAGCTGGGGCTTCACCCCGAACATGGGGAGCGTCGCGCTGCCGGGCTTGAGCGCGGTCGCGCCGGGCAGCGGGGTGATCATCGCGCCCCCGGTCTCGGTCTGCCACCAGGTATCGACGATCGGGCAACGCTCCTCGCCGACGACGCGGTGATACCATTCCCATGCCTCGGGGTTGATCGGCTCGCCGACCGAGCCGAGCAGGTGGAGCGACTGGCGGCTGGTCGCCTGCACGAAGCCGTCGCCCTCGCGCATCAGCGCGCGCAAGGCGGTGGGCGCGCCGTAGAAGATGTTGACGCCGAACTTGTCCACCACCTGCCAGAAGCGCGAGGCATCGGGGAAGTTGGGCACGCCTTCGAACATCACGCTCGTCGCGCCATTGGCGAGCGGGCCATAGACGACATAGCTGTGCCCCGTCACCCAGCCGACATCGGCGGCGCACCAGTAGATCTGGCCCGGGCGGTAATCGAAGACATATTGGTGGGTCATCGCCGCCCAGAGCAGATAGCCGCCGCTGGTGTGGAGCACACCCTTGGGCTTGCCGGTCGAGCCGCTGGTATAGAGGATGAACAGCGGGTCTTCGGCGCCCATCGGCTCGGGCGCGCAGTCGGCGCCGACGCTCTCGCGCGCTTCGTGATACCAAAGGTCGCGCCCCGGCTGCATCGCGACGTCGGCGCCGGTGCGGCGGACGACGATCACCCGGCGGACACAGGCACGGGCGTGGTGCTGGCTGGCGAGTGCCGCGTCGACATTGGCCTTGAGCGGCACATGCTTGCCGCCGCGCAAGCCCTCGTCGGCGGTGATGACGATGTGCGAATCGCAATCCTCGATCCGCCCGGCAAGCGCCTCGGGCGAGAAGCCGGCGAACACCACCGAATGGATCGCGCCGATCCGCGCGCAGGCGAGCATCGCCACCGCCGCTTCGGGGATCATCGGCAGATAGATCGTCACCCGGTCGCCGCGCCTTACCCCTTGCACCTTCAGCACATTGGCGAAGCGGCACACCTCGGCATGGAGTTCGCGATAGGTGATGCGCCGCGCCTCGCCCGGGCTGTCGGGCTCCCACAGGATCGCGATCTGGTCGCCGCGCTCGGCGAGGTGGCGATCGAGGCAGTTGGCGCTGACGTTGAGCACGCCATCGTCGAACCATTTGATGCCGAAATCGGCCTCGTGAAAGCTTGCCTGCTTCACCCGGGTGAAGGGGGTGATCCAGTCGAGCCGCGTCGCTTCCTCGCGCCAGAAGGCCTCGGGCTCCTCGATCGAACGGCGGTAGCGCTCGGCATAGCCCGCCGCGTCGATCAGGGCGCGTTCGGCCCAGGCGTCGGGCACAGGGTACAGGGCTTGCGTCATCGCCGTCTCTCCCAATGGTTTTGCCGGCGAGCATAACGCGGTGCGCGGCGCCATGCACCTTCGACCAAGGTCTAACTAGGCGCCAAGGCGGCGATGGGAGAGCTTTCCTGGCCAGAGGCGGCAGTGACCGCCGATGGCAAGGAGAGGGCACCGTGGCACGATCCCGGGCAATGTTACTCGCCGCCGCCGCGATCGTCGCGGTGCCGGGCGCGGCGCGGGCGCAGACGGCGGACCCGTCGGCGATGGAGGCGCGGCTCAAGCAGCTCGAGGAAGCTGTCGCGGCGTTACGCGCCGAACTCGATGCCGCGCGCGCCCAGGTCGCCAGGACCGAGGCGAGCGTGGTCGCGCAAGGCGCCGCGACCAAGGCGACCGAAGTCCGCATCGCCGCGATGGAAGGCAAGCCCGCCGCCCCCGCCGAGGGGTTCCGCGTTGGTGGTACCACGCTGAAGATCGGCGGCTTCATCAAGACGGTGGCGAATGTCACCCGTTATAGCGGTGGCGAGATCGCGCCGCTCGCGCTGGGGCGTGATTTTTATCTGCCGCAGCAGATTCCGATCGGCGGTCCGCGAGCCACGACCGAGAATGACTTCTCGGCCAAGCAGACCCGGCTCTACCTCAGCCTGTCGACCGATGTCGGCAAGCACAGCCTGAAGGGCTATGTCGAAACCGATTTCCAGACGGCGACAGGCACGCAGGGCAGCGAGCGCACCACCAACGGCTATGATCTGGCGTTGCGCCGGGCGTATATCCAGTTCGACAATCTGCTGATCGGGCAGGATTGGAGCACCTTCCAATATGTCGCGGCGCTGCCCGAGACGACCGATTTCATCGGTCCCACCGAAGGATCGGTGTTCGTCCGTCAGCCGCTGATCCGCTATTCGCTGAAGCTCTCCAAGGCGGCGACGCTGCATCTGGCGATCGAGAACCCGCAAACCTCGACCGCCACGACCACCTCGCCGACGCTGATCGAGAATGACGATAATCACCTGCCCGATTTCGTCTCGCGGCTGAACTATGCGGCGTCGTTCGGCGAATTGTCGCTTGCCGGGGCGGTGTTCCAGCTGCGCGCCGAAAATGGCGTGCAGCGCGATGCCCAGATCGGCTGGGGCTTGAGCGCCGCCGGCAAGATCCCGTTTGGGGCGGGCAAGCGCTATGACCTGCGCTTCATGGCGAGCTATGGCCAGGGGCTCGGCCGCTATCTGGGGCTGAACTTCGCGCCCGACGCGATCGTGGTGCCCGCGACCGGCAAGCTGCTGCTCACCGAGAATTTCGCCGCCTTCGCGGCGGTCCGCGTGCCGTGGAGCACGGCGCTGCGCAGCTCGGTGATGTTCGGCTATCAGCGCGTCGGCTACCCCACGGGCCTCGCCCCCGGCACCTTCAACGCCTTCAACCGCCAGGCGTGGAGCGGGGCGGCGAACCTGTTCTGGTCACCGGTCAAGGGCTTCGACCTCGGCATCGAATATCGCCACGGCGAGCGCGCGCTGGTGAGCGGCGCGAGCGGCCGGCTGGACCGGGTCGAAATCGCCGGCAAATATAGCTTCTAAGTCAGCAAAGGAGAGGATCATGGCCACCACCTATCCGCTGCCCAAACACCATGCCGCGACATCGAGCGAGAAGATGGTGATCGCGGCATCGTCACTCGGCACCGTGTTCGAATGGTACGACTTCTATCTCTACGGGCTGCTCGCGACCTTCATCTCCAGCCAGTTCTTCGCCGGGGTGAACGAGACGACGGGCTTCATCCTGGCGCTCGCCGCCTTCGCCGCGGGCTTCGCGGTGCGGCCGTTCGGGGCGATCGTGTTTGGGCGGATCGGCGATCTGGTCGGGCGCAAGAACACGTTCCTGGTGACGATGGGGATCATGGGCGCATCGACCTTCGCGGTTGGCTTGCTCCCCAATTACGCGACGATCGGCGTCGCCGCGCCGCTGCTGCTGGTGTCGCTGCGCATCCTGCAGGGGTTGGCGCTCGGCGGGCAATATGGTGGCGCCGCAACTTACGTGGCGGAGCACGCGCCGAATAATAAACGCGGGCTTTACACCAGCTGGATCCAGACCACCGCGACGCTCGGCCTGTTCGCCTCGCTGCTCGTGGTGATCGGCGTGCGTTGGGGGCTGGGGGAAGAGGCGTTCACCGGCTGGGGCTGGCGGATTCCGTTCCTCGCCTCCGCCGTGCTGCTGGTGCTGTCTTTGTGGATCCGCCTCCAGCTCAACGAAAGCCCGGTCTATCGGCAGATGAAGGCCGAGGGCAAAACCAGCAAATCGCCGCTGAAGGAATCGTTCGGCAACTGGTTCAACCTGCGCTTCGTGCTGATCGCGCTGTTCGGCGCGGTCGCGGGGCAGGCGGTGGTCTGGTACACGGGCCAGTTCTACGCGCTGTTCTTCCTGGAAAAAGTGATGAAGGTCGATGGCGTCACCGCGAACGTGCTGATCGCGGTCGCGCTCGCGCTTGGCACGCCCTTCTTCGTGCTGTTCGGCGCGCTGTCGGACCGGATCGGACGCAAGCCGATCATCCTTGCCGGCTGCGCGCTGGCGGCGGCGAGCTATTTCCCGCTGTTCCACGCGCTGACCGACGCCGCCAACCCCGCGCTCGCCGAAGCACAGGTCCGCGCGCCGATCAGCGTGCGCGCCAATCCCGGCGAATGTTCGTTTCAGTTCGATCCGGTCGGCAAGAACAAGTTCGATGCCAGCAGCTGCGATATCGCCAAGGCCTATCTGGCGAAGGGCGGGTATAATTACGAAAATGTCGCCGCCGCCCCGGGCGACATCGCCGCGATCCGCATCGGCGGGCAGAACCTGGTCGCGCCCGATCCCGCCAAGCTGACGGGCGCGGCGCGCAAGGACGCGATCAAGGCCTATCAGGAAGCGGTGAAGGCGGCGCTCGCCGGCGCGGGCTATCCGGCCAAGGCCGATCTCGCGGCGATGAACGTGCCGATGGTGATCGCGGTGCTGTTCGCGCTCGTGCTGCTGGTGACGATGGTTTACGGCCCGATCGCGGCGATGCTCGTCGAGCTGTTCCCCAGCCGCATCCGCTACACCTCGATGTCGTTGCCCTATCACCTCGGCAATGGCTGGTTCGGCGGCTTCCTGCCGACCACCGCCTTCGCGGTGACGGCGGCGACCGGGGATATCTATGCCGGGCTCTGGTATCCGGTGATCATCGCCGCGCTGACGGTGCTGGTCGGCCTGGTGCTGCTGCCCGAGACCAACAAGCGCAACATCGACGCCTGAGCCCCGCCGATGCTGGCGCTTCGCCCCCGTCCGCGTGCCGCGCGGGCGGGGGTTTCCTTACGGGGCCGATACGCGCTCGCGCGGATGGCGCGCGCCGGGCGGCTTGTGTACGCCGTGCCCGGTGGAGCCTGGGAGGCGGACGCGTGGTTCTGATTGGCATCTATCTGATCGTGGGCATGCTGGCGGCCTATTGCCGCTGGAACGACATCATGGCGGAAGGCACGGTCGCCGGATCGCCGGTCGCGACGGCGGCGCAGTTCGTCATCACCTGGCCCGCCTGGGCGCTTCGCTGAGGCGCGTCGCGGCGCTATAGGGGGTGGATGGTCCCCCGCCTGAAACGCATCTACCTCCCGCCCGCCGTCGATGATGGCACCCGCGTGCTGGTCGATCGGCTCTGGCCGCGCGGACTGAGCAAGGAGGCGGCCGCCGTCGACCTGTGGCTGAAGGACATCGCGCCGAGCGACGGCCTGCGCCGCTGGTTCCATCACCAGGTCGCGCTGTGGAGCGAGTTCGAGGCGCGCTACCGCGCCGAGCTCGCCGCGCCCGAGCGGGTGGCGGCGCTCGATCAGCTTGTCGCGCTGGTGGCGGCGGGGCCGGTGACCTTGCTCTATGGCGCCAAGGACGAGGTGCATAACCAGGCCCGCGTCCTCGCCGCGCTGCTCGCCGAGCGCGCTTGAGCGACCTTGCCGCCCTGCGCGCCGAAGTCGGCGCTTGCCGGCACTGCGCGGCGCATCTGCCGCTCGGGCCGCGCCCGGTGCTGCAGATCGGCGGCGGCGCGCGCGTGCTGATCACCAGCCAGGCGCCGGGGACCAAGGCCCATGCGAGCGGCATCCCGTGGACCGACGCGAGCGGCGACCGGCTGCGCGGCTGGCTGGGGATGAGCGCGGCGGAATTCTATGATCCCGAACGTCTCGCGATCGTGCCGATGGGGTTCTGCTATCCGGGCGCGGTGAAGGGCGGGGGCGATCTGCCGCCGCGCCCCGAATGCGCGCCCTTGTGGCACGCCCGGCTGCGCGGCGCGATGCCGGGAGTGCGGCTGCGGCTGTTGATTGGCATCCATGCGCAGGCCGCCTATCTCCCCACGCGCCTGCCGATGACCGAGGCGGTCCGCCGCGCCGCCGAGTTCCTGCCGATCTTCCCGCTGCCGCATCCCAGTTGGCGCGTGGTCGGCTGGATGCGGCGCAACCCTTGGTTCGAGGCGGAGACGCTGCCCTTGCTGCGGGCGGAGGTAAGGCGGGCGCTGGGGTAGGGGTGCGAATTGTTCGGTTTGGGCGCTAGTCAGACCCACCCCAACCCCTCCCTTTCAGGGAGAGGCTAAGGATAGCTTCATCCTCCCCTCCTGAAAGGGAGGGGGTTGGGGGTGGGTCGAAGCGCGGCACGACCGCCGGGTCGATGCGCCCGCCGCGCTTACCGTCGCGGGAGCAGTATGGTCGCTTCCAGCCCGCCCTCGGCGCGGTTCTCCAGGGCGATGTCGCCGCCCGCCTCGCGTACGATCGCGCGGGCGAGCGCGAGGCCAAGCCCCGCGCCGCCGGTGTCACGGTTGCGTGATCCCTCGATCCGCACGAACGGATCGAACACATGCTCCAGCCTGTCCTCGGGAATGCCGGGGCCGGCATCGACAATCTGGATCGCGACTTCGGCCGGGCGCACCACCACCGACAGATCGGCGCGGCCGCCATATTTCACCGCATTCTCGATCAGGTTGCGCAACGCCCGGCGCATCAGCGCGGGGCGCAGCTTCAGCCGGACGCGCGGCACCTCGGCGAGCGTCACCACCGCGCCCAGCGCCTGGAAATCGTCGACCACCGCCTCGACCAGCGCGCCGAGATCGGTCGCGACCGGCGGTTCGCTCGAACGCCCCAGCCGCGCGAGCGAGAGGATGTCGTCGAGCGTCTTGCTCATCTCATCGATCGTCTCGGCCATTTTCGCGCGGTCGGTCTCGTCCTCAACCGATTCGATCCGCACCCGCAAGGCGGCGAGCGGGGTGCGCAGATCATGGCCGATCGCGCCCAGCATCCGGTCCTTCTCCTCCAGCATCGCGCCCACCCGGCCGCGCAACTGGTTGAACGCGGCGATCAGCGCGCGCACGTCATAGGGGCCGCGCTCCTCGATCGGCGACTCGCTGTCGCCCGGCTGGAAGCGGCGCGCGGCGCTCGCCAGCGAGCGCAACGGGCCGGAGATGCGCCGCGTCGCCCAAAGCAGCGGCAGCAGCAGCGCGAGGTACAGGATCAGCGTCTGGAGCAAGAGGGTCGCGATCAGCGGTCCGTCGCCGCGCGGCCAGAAGCTGCGCAGCACCAGCCAATTGCCCGCCGGGCGCTCGATCGCGATCACCAGCTCATGCCCGGCGCGGCGCAGCCGCCGGGCCTGGCGCGGTGGTAGGCTGGCGAGGCGCGGGTCGTTGATCGCGACCGGCTGCACCTGGGTGACGATCGAGCGCGGGCGAAAGCCGGCATCGGCGAGTTCGGCGCGCAACGCCTGTTCGACCGCCACTTCGCGACTGGTGCTGCCGGTGATCGGGTTCGCCGCCTCCAGCCGCACCCGCGCCCGCGGCCCGGGACGGAAGCGGCCGCCCGCGATCCGCTCCTCGGCGTCGATCACGCGTGTCACCACCGGCTGCACCACCACTTGCAACCGCACCGCGCGGCGGCCCTGGAAGATGATCGCGAAGTTGATCGCCTGCGCGATCAGCAGCGCGGCGGCGATCAGCAGTGCGATCTGCCCGCCCAGGCTGCGCGGCGCGAAGCGCTTCAGCCAGCTCACAATTTGGTGACTTCGCAGGCGAGCGTATAGCCGCCGCCCCACACCGTCTTGATGATTTCCGGCGCTTTGGGATCGGGTTCGATCTTGCGGCGCAGGCGGCTGACCTGATTGTCGATCGCGCGGTCGAACGGCCCCGCCTCGCGCCCCTGGGTCAGATCGAGCAGCTGGTCGCGCGTCAGCACCTGGCGCGGGCGCTGCACCAGCGCGAGCAGCAGGTTATACTCGCCGGTTGACAGCGCGACCGACACGCCCTCGCGGTCGATCAGCGCGCGTTCGCCGGTCTTGAGCACCCAGCCGGCGAAGCCATAGCTGCTCGCCTCGGGCGCGTGAAGCCGCGCGCCTCCCGCCGTCACCCGGCGCAGCACCACCTTGGCGCGGGTCGCGAGCTCGCGCGGCGAAAAGGGCTTCACCACGTAATCGTCCGCGCCCATTTCCAGCCCGACGATGCGATCGGTCTCCTCGCTTTTCGCGGTGAGCAGGATCACCGGCAGCTCGCTGGTCGCGCGGATGTGGCGGGTGAGCGACAGCCCGTCTTCGCCCGGCATCATGATGTCGAGGATGACGAGGTCGATCGCATAGGCGGCGAGCCGCTGGCGCGCCTGATCGGCGTCGCTCGCCTGGGTGACGCGGAACCCCTGCTTGACGAGGAAATGCGCGAGCGGCTCGCGGATCGAGCGCTCGTCATCGACCAGAAGCAGATGGGGCAGATCGGCCATGATCGGGCTTTACCGGGGCGGAAGGGGGTTGGGAATTGCCGGGCGCCGCGCGACGGCTTGGGGGCGGCGCCCGGTTTGGGTCATTCGCCCTGGGGCTGGTCCAGCCCGCCGCGCCCGAAGCGCCGCCCGCCGAAGCGCCCGCCGCCGAAGCGCGCGCGCAGCGCCGCCACCTCGCTCGCGTCGACGACGCCGTCCTTGTTGGTGTCGAGCCGATCGAAGATCATCGCATATTCGGCGCGGCTGACCTTGCCATCGCCGTCGCGGTCGAGCCGATGCAACCGCCCGCCGCCGCCCGGACCCTGCGGCGCGGCGGCCAGCTCGGTCTGGTCGATCACGCCATCCTTGTTCGTGTCGAGCAGCGCGAAGGGGGCTTCATATTCGGCGCGGGTCACCTTGCCGTCGCCATCGAGATCGAGCCGCTGGAGCATCCCGAGCGGGCCGCCGAAGCCGCGCCCGCCCCCGAAACCCTGGCCGGGCGGTGGCGGCGACGGGGCATCGCCCGGCGGCGGCGGACCATCGGCGCCGGGACCACCAGGGCCACCCGGGCCGCCGGGGCCGGAGCGGCGATGTGCGTCGTGCCAGGCGCGGCGTTCGTCGCGGCTGAGTACGCCGTCCTTGTTGCTATCCATCGCGTCGAAATGGCGCGCGGCCCCGGCGAGGAACTCGGCGCGGCTCACCTGCCCGTCGCCATCCAGGTCGCCATGAAGCGGCGGCGGGGGCGGCGCGGGCGGCGTGCCCGTGCCGGTCTGGGCGACGGCGACACTGGCGCCGGCCAGCCCGCTCATCAGCACGGCGAGAAGGAAACGTTTCATCGGTATCCTTTCAAGGAAGATCCCTGTTATCGCGCTGATGCCGCCGCGCTGTCGCCGCGCTGTGTCACCGCCGGGCGATATTGTCGCAATTTGTCGTTACGCGGTGGCGCGCATCCTATCCGAACAGCGCCACGCTCTGCATGCCCTCGGCGATCAGTACCCCGTCCGCGTTCCACAGCCGCATCACCTGGCTCGATCCGCCACTGCGCGCGTGATCGGCCTTGGCGCCGATCAGCCACCAGCCATCGGTGGTGGCGGGGGTGGGGGTGAGCAGGTTGATCTGCCAGGTGAGCGAGCTGAGCGGGGTGCTGGGGTTGAGCAACCGGATCGGTGCCGGCGGCAGCGCGTCGGCCATCGTAACCGCATGAATGAACGGGTCGAGCCCCTCATGTACCTTCATCCGGCCCCAGCGCATCAGTTCGGCTGGCGCGAGACCGGGGTATTTGGGATCGTAAAACTCCATATTGGCGGCGAAGAAGCCCGCCGGCCCGGTCCACAGCTTGGTGCCTTCGGGAGGCGGGCGATGCGCAACGGTCGGCGCCGCCAGGTCCACCGCCGAGGGCTGATCGTCCATGAACACGAAGCTCGCGCGCAGGCCGATCCCCGCCTCGCTCGTGATATCGGCCTGGAGGAAGGCGGCGTTGCGGCCGCGTCGCAGCTTCAGCGCCGTGACGTTCACCTCGCCCGCCAGTGGTCCGACAAAGGCGATTTGCGCCGAGCGGAGCGGCGGGAGATCGGGTTCGGCGAGCAACGCCGCTTGCAGCGCGATCGCGCTCGACAGTCCGCCAAAACTGGTGCGCCCCTGCATCCAGTCGGCGGGGATGCGGCATTGGAAGCCGCCGCAGATCGGGGTGCGATCGGCGAGGATTTCGGCGAGCGTCGTCATGCGGGGCTCCAGGCGTCGCGCAGGTCGCGCTTCAGCACCTTGCCGATCGCGCTACGCGGCAGTTCGCTGACGACGCGCAGCGCGTGCAACCGCTGGGTGCGCCCCAGTTGCGCGTTGGCCCAGGCGAGGATCGCAGCGGGATCGGCGGCGGGGCTCGCAGCGACGAAAAAGCCGACCGGGGTTTCGCCCCAATCGGCGCTCGGCACCCCCACCACCGCGCATTCGGCGATCTGCGGGTGCCGCGCGAGTACCGCTTCCAGATCGGACGGGTAGATGTTGAACCCGCCAGAGATGATCACGTCCTTCTTGCGGTCCATCAGCACCAGAAAGCCGTCCGCGTCGAACCGGCCGAGATCGCCGTGGCGGATGAAGCGCCGGCCCTCGCCATCGAACCATTCCGTGGCGCGGGTCGCTTCCTCGCGGCGGTGATAACCGTTCATCATCGCCGGCGATCGGCCGACCACTTCGCCCGTTCCGCCCGGCGGCACCTCGCGCCCCGATTCGTCGATCAGGCGGATGTCGTGCCCCTCGACCGGCACGCCGACCGTGTGGAGCTTGGTCGGGTGCGCGGTGCAGTTGAGCATCGTCGTCCCGCCGCCTTCGGTCATGCCGTAATATTCGACCAGCAGACCCGGCCAGCGCCGCACCACCTCCGCTTTCAGCGCGGCGGAGAAGGGAGCCGAGGTGCAGGTCTTCAGGCGAAAGCTCGACAGGTCGAACCGGTCGAAATCGGGCACCGCCATCAGCCGCTGATATTGCACCGGCACGAGCATGGTGTGTGTCGCGCGGTGGCTTTGCGCGAGTTCGAGGAAGCGGCGCGCGTCGAACTTGGCCATCACCACCGCCGTGCCGCCCCAGCCGAGCGTCGGCAGGAACACGACCAGAGTGGTGTTCGAATAGAGCGGCGTCGCGACCATCGTCACCGCCTCGCCAAAGCCCGCGCCGGCGTTGCGATGGATGTGCGCCCAGCGCATCGCGTGGCTCTGGACGATGCCCTTGGGCGTGCCAGTGGTGCCCGAGGAATAGATGATGTTGAACGGGTCGGCCGGCGCGATCTCCGCCGGGTGCGGCGCGTGGCCAGGGGCGGCGAGCCAGGCGCGATATTCGGGGCTGCCAAGCTCGATCAGCCGCGCCGCGATCGCCTGATCGCTGAGCGCCTGGCGGGACGCAGTATCGACGAACACGTGATCGGCGCCCGAATCGGCAATCATTGCCGCGAGCTGCGCCGGGGTGGCGCTGGGGGCGAGCGGGGCGACGGCGCCGCCGGCCCGCAGCGTCCCCAGGAACACCGCGACATAATCGAGCCCCGCCGCGCCGCAGATCGCGACCGCCTGTCCGCGCGCGAGGCCATCGCGCTGGAGCGCCGCCGCCACCCGGTCCATCGCGCGATCGAGCCCGGCGTAATCGAGCGTACCGCCATCGGCGATCAGCGCTGGCTTATCGCCCCGCTCCCGGGCATGAAGCGCCACCAGTTCGGGCAGTGTCGCGAAACTACGGGCAAGCGTCGTGGCGGCGTCCATAGCGTCCCCTGTTTTGCAAATTGCTAGGCGAGCTAAGTCGGAATTGCCATACGCGATATTCGAAAAACGCTAGGGAGGGAAAATTGCTGCTGTTCGACGCGCCCGCGCCGGCACCCAATCCGCGCCGCGTGCGCATCTATCTCGCCGAAAAAGGGCTGAAGATTCCCACCCGCGAGCTCTCGATTCGGGACGCCGAGCACCGCTCGGCGGAATATCTGGCGGTCAACCCGCTCGGCCAGATTCCGGCGCTCCAGCTCGATGACGGCGAGGTGATCACCGAGAGCCTGTCGATCTGCCGCTTTCTCGAAGCGCTCAACCCCGACAAGCCGCTGTTCGGCAAGGGGCCGAAAGGCGTCGCTGAGGTCGATATGTGGTGCCGCCGCGCCGAATTCCGGCTCGGCACCCCGCTGGCGATGGTATGGGCGCACACCCATCCCTTCACCGCGCGCGTCGTGCAGCCGCAATATACCGAGTTTGGCGAGAGCAACCGGCCCAAAGTGGCCGCCGCGTTCGGCTATTTCGACACGATCCTGGGCGATCGTCCGTTCCTGGCGGGGCGCGATTACACCATGGCCGACATCGTGCTGCTGACGATGGTCGATTTCGCGCGCTTCGTCGGCGTTGGCCCGGCCCAGGAGCTGGCGGGGCTCGCCGCCTGGTATGAGCGGGTCTCCACCCGGCCAAGCGCCGTGGCATGAGCTTGGATTTCGACGGACGGGTCGCGATCGTCACCGGCGGCGGCACCGGGATCGGCGCGGCGGTGGTGCGTCGGCTGAGCGCGAAGGGCGTTCGCTGCGTGATCAACTATGCCCATAGCCGCGACGAGGCCGAGGCGCTCGCCGCCGAGCTGGGGAACGCGATCGCGGTGCGGGCAGACATCGTCGACGACACCGCGTGCCACGCGCTCGCCGCCGCCGCGCGCGACGCATTCGGGCAGGTGGACTTCCTGGTCAACAATGCCGGCCGCACCAAATTCGCCAATCACGAGGATCTGGGCGCGCTTTCGGGAGACGATTTCATAGACATCTACCGGCTGAACGTGATCGCCGCCTTCCAGATGGTCCGCGCGTGCGAGGCCGATCTGCGCGCGGGCGACGCGGGGGCGGTGGTGAATGTCGCCTCGGTCGCCGGGGTGTTCGGCATCGGCTCGTCGGTCGCCTATGCCGCATCCAAGGGCGCGCTGCTGACGATGACGCAAAGCCTCGCCCGCGCGCTCGCGCCGGCGATCCGGGTGAACGCGGTGGCGCCGGGCTATGTCGGCACCGGCTGGTTCGAGAAGCGGCTGGGGGCGGAAGGCTTCGCCCGATTGAACGAGCGCATCGCCGCGGCCACGCCGATGGCGCTGACGACCGGGCCGGACGAGGTGGCCGCGCCGATCGTCCACCTGCTCGACCCCGCCGCGCGCGCGATCACCGGCGAAACGCTGCTGATCGACGCGGGGGCGCACCTCGACGTCGGCCTGTCGCGCCGGCCGGGGCGGGAGGGGTAGCGCCCCTCCCGCCGCGTCGCCTCAGATCGCCGCGCCGCCGTCGATGTCGATTGTCGCGCCGGTGATGTAGCTCGCCTCGTCGCTCGCCAGGAAGGCGGCGAGCGCGGCGACCTCGTCGGCGGTGCCGTAGCGCTTGAGCGCGGTCAACGGCGCCAGCACCGCGCCATACGGACCCTGCGCGGGGTTGAGATCGGTGTCGATCGGCCCCGGCTGGATCACGTTCACCAGAATGCCGCGCCCACCCAGATCGCGCGCCCAGCCGCGCGCCAGGCCCGCGACCGCCGCCTTGGTCGCGCCATAGATCGCGCCGCCGGGGAAGGGCATCCAGTGCGCGTTGATGCTGCCGATGATCAGGATGCGCCCGCCGTCGCGGACCGTGGGCAGGGCGGCTTCGGTCGCGGCGTAGATGCCGTCGACATTCACCCCGAACTGGCGGCGATACTCGTCGAAGCCCGCCTCGCCGATCGGCGCGAAGGTGGCGACGCCGGCATTGTGGACGAGAATGTCGAGCCCACCGAGCCGCTCGGCCGCGCTGCGCACCGCGCCCGCCGCCGCTTGCGGATCAGCGGCGTTGGCCTGGAGCGCGAAGCCCTGCCCGCCCTCGGCGGTGAGTGCGGCGACGGTCGCGTCGGCGGCCGCCTGGTTGCTGGCGAAGGTGATCGCGACATCGGCGCCTTCCGCCGCCAGCCGTCGCGCGATCGCCGCGCCGATGCCCCGCGATCCGCCCGTTACGAATGCCTTCTTGCCTTGCAGACGCTTGCTCATGAGTACCGCCTCCTCGTTTCGTGGTCCGCCGCAGTTTGGCGTGGACGGCGTCAGGATCAATCGCCCGGGGCCAAGGATTGCTTGGCCACGCCCAAGCCTGGCTCGCGTCCCCGCGCCGACCCAGCCCATGCGATTTTTGAACCCGGGGTTTGAAAGGGGGGCGGGCGCTGTGTATCTGCTCCCCAGGCGGCACCGCCCGCGGCGCCGGCATGTAGAAGGTGAAAGCGATGGCCGAGTTCCTGTTGCCCCCCAACAGCAAGATCAAAAACAACGGCAAGACCCATAAGGCGACCGGCGACGCCAAGCGCATCAAGACCTTCAAAATCTATCGCTTCGATCCCGATAGCGGCGAGAATCCCCGCTACGACACGTTCGAGGTGAACCTCGACGAATGTGGCCCGATGGTGCTCGACGCGCTCATCAAGATGAAGGCCGAACAGGATTCGACGCTCACGTTCCGCCGCTCGTGCCGCGAGGGGATTTGCGGTTCCTGCTCGATGAACATCGACGGCAAGAACGGCCTCGCCTGCACGACGGCGATCGAGGACATCAAGGGCGACATCCGCATCACCCCGCTGCCGGCGATGGACGTGATCAAGGATCTCGTCCCCGATTTCACCCATTTCTACGCGCAATACGCCTCGATCAAGCCGTGGCTGCAGACGGTGACCCCGGCGCCCGCCGGCAAGGAGCGGCTGCAATCGCCCGACGATCGCGCCAAGCTCGACGGTCTTTATGAGTGCATCCTGTGCGCCTGCTGCTCGACCAGCTGCCCGAGCTATTGGTGGAACAGCGACAAGTTCCTGGGGCCGGCGATCCTGCTCCAGGCCTATCGCTGGCTCGCCGACAGCCGCGACGAGATGACCGGCGAGCGGCTCGACGAGCTGGAAGACCCGTTCCGCCTCTATCGCTGCCACACGATCATGAACTGCGCCAATGTCTGCCCCAAGGGGCTCAATCCGGCCAAGGCGATCGCCGAGATCAAGAAGCTGCAGTTCGAACGCGCGCAGTAACTTGGGCGGGGATCAGCCGGCTCCGGCCTTTCGCTATCTGGAAGCGCCCGATCATCCCGGCTGGATGACGTGGGAGCTGGCCGACCGATCGCGCTTCAACGCGCTGTTCGGGCCGTTCCTGCTGAAGGTGGAAGACGGCATCGCCCGCGTACGGATGACGCCGCGCCCGCTCCACGCGAACCTGTCGGGCAAGGTACATGGCGGGGCGCTGCTCGGCTTTGTCGACATGGCGATTTTCGCCGCGGCGCGCGGCTTCGGGCTGATCGAGGCGGGGACGGCGGTGACGCTCGACTTGAACGCCCAGTTCATCGGTCGCGCCGAGATCGAAGCGCCGATCGAGGCGCGCGTCGAGCTGCTGCGCGAGACCGGCCGGCTGCTGTTCCTGCGCGGGCTGATCGTCCAGCCGGTCGACGAACCGAGCGAGACGGTGCTTGCCTTTTCGGGCACGATCCGGAAGCCCTCGCGTTGAGCGCGGGTGTAAGCCCATTTTCGCCGTCGCCCCGGCCCCCGAGCCGGGGCCCCGCTGCCTTGCGACCGGAGAAGAAGCGGGGCCCCGGCTCAAGGCCGGGGCGACGAGGGTTGCCTGGGCGGCGCCTCGGTCCGCCCGGCCCCGTGATCCGCGCCATCCCGCCAAATGTTGCGCACTTATGACCTTCGTCCTCGATCGCTACCACGCGCTGGTAACCGCCGGCGAACTGCGCCCCGATCCCGAGCAGGCCGCCGCCGCCTTGCGCCTCGCCGCGCTCGCCACCGCGCTGGAGGCGACGCCGCGGCGCGGATCGGTGCTGTGGCGCGCGCTCGGCCGGCTGCCGGAGTCGCCGCGCGGGCTTTACCTGTGGGGCGGGGTAGGGCGCGGCAAATCGATGCTGATGGACCTGTTCTTCGGCTGCCTGAACATTCGCCGCAAGCGCCGCGTCCATTTCCACGAATTCATGCTCGAAGTGCACGCGCGCATCGCCGATGAGCGCAGGAAGGAAGCTGGCGACCCGATCGTGCCAGTGGCGCAGGCGATGGTCGGCGAAAGCCGCCTGCTCGCCTTCGACGAGCTGGTGGTGAATAATTCGGCCGACGCGATGATCCTGTCGCGGCTGTTCACCGCGATGTGGGCGCGCGGCCTGACGGTGGTCGCGACCTCCAACCGCGCGCCGGGCGATCTTTATAAGGACGGGCTCAACCGTGAGCATTTCCTGCCCTTCATCGCGCTGCTGGAGGAGCGCTGCGAGGTGATCGGCCTCAATGGCCCCGTCGATTACCGGCGCGACCGGCTCGGCGCGATGCAATTGTGGTACAGCCCCAATGGCGAGGCGACGACCAAGGCGCTCTCCGCCGCCTTTTTCGCGCTTACCGACTATCCCCCCGAGGACCGCGCCCATGTGCCGAGCGAAGAGCAGGTGCTGCCCGGCGCGCGCACGCTCCACGTGCCCAAGAGCCTGAAGGGCGTTGCGGTGTTCAGCTTCAAGAAGCTGTGCGCCGAGGCGCGCGGGGCGGCGGATTATCTGGCGGTCGCGCGGCGCTTTCACACCGTCATCCTGGTCGGCGTCCCGCGCCTGGGACCGGAGAACCGCAACGAGGCGGCGCGCTTCGTGACGCTGATCGACGCGCTCTACGAACATAATGTGAAGCTGATCGCCGGCGCCGATGCCCGGCCCGAGGCGCTTTATGTCGCGGGCGACGGCGCGTTCGAGTTTGAGCGCACGGTCAGCCGGCTGCAGGAAATGCAGTCCGACGATTATCTTGCCCGCGGCCACGGCGTCGCTAGGTTGTGATCAAAAGGGAGGGATCCATGACCAAGACGTTGCTGCTCGCCGCCGGGGCGCTGATCGCCGTGCCCGCCGCCCTCGTCCCCGCCGGCGCCGCCGCGCGCGAGGAGGCGGCGCCGGCGATGTCCGCCGCCGACAGCGCCGCGACCAAGGCGATGTTCCAGACGATCGTGAATACCCCGACCGTGATCGGCCGCGGTAAGGTGCCGGAAATGGCCAATTACCTGGCGAGCGAGTTCCGCAAGGCGGGCTTCGCCGAAGCCGATGTCCGCGTACTGCCCTATGACACCACCAACGCCGACGGCACCCAGAAGGACAAGACCGCCGCGCTGATGGTGCGCTGGCCGGCCGCCGGCAAGGCGACCAAGGCGCCGCTGATGCTGCTCGGCCATATGGACGTGGTCGAGGCCAAGCGCGAGGATTCCACCACCGATCCCTTCGTCCTTACCGAGCGCGACGGCTATTATTATGGTCGCGGCACGATCGACATGAAGGACGGGATCACCGGCGTGTCGCGCGCGCTGATCCAGCTGAAGGCGGCCGGGTTCAAACCGCAGCGCGACATCGTCGTGTTCTTCACCGGCGACGAGGAAACCAACGGCATCGGCGCCGAGAAGGGCGCGCGCGAATGGCGCACGCTGATGGGCAATCCCGAGCTGGGGCTGAACGCCGATGGCGGCGGCATCGGGGTGACGCCTGACGACAAGCCGGTCGCCGCCGCGCTCCAGACCGCCGAAAAGACTTTCGCCGGCTATACCTTCACCGTCACCAATCGCGGTGGCCACTCGTCCAAGCCGCGCAAGGACAACGCGATCTACGAACTCGCGCACGCGCTGGAGCGGCTGGAGGCCTATCGCTTCACGCCGATGCAGAACGAGACGACGCGCGCCTATTTCGCAGTGCGCGCGCAATCGGCCGATCCCGCGCTCGCCGAGGCGATCCGGCGCTGGCTGAAGGACCCCAACGATGCCGCCGCCGCCGATGCGATCGAGGCGGACGAGAGCGAAACCGGCCTCACCCGCACCCGCTGCGTCGCGACGCGGCTGTTCGCCGGCCATGCCGATAACGCGCTGCCGCAGCTGGCGCGGGCGATGGTCAATTGCCGCATCTTCCCCGGCGTCGATCCCAATGACACGCTCGCCGAATTGCAGCGGATCGCCGGGCCGGGCGTGAAGGTGACGCGCAACGATCCCTATGTCGCCTCGCTCGCCTCGCCGCTGCGTCCCGATGTGACGGCGGCCTTCACCAAGGCGGTGCGCACGCTGCATCCGGGGATGCCGATCACCCCTGAAATGTCGACCGGGGCGAGCGACGCACGCCCGTTCCGCACCACCGGGATGCCGATTTATGGCGCGAACGGGGCGTGGGTGCGCGTGCCCGTCGATCTGCGCGCGCATGGCAAGGACGAGCGGCTGCCGGTCGCGGCACTCGACGACACGGTCAAGCACTGGATGATCCTGGTGCGCGAAATGGCGGGCAAATAGGCCTCGAACGACCGCCCGGCGGTCAACGCTGTCAGCCCGCATTTCGGGCGTTGCCCCGCGCCGCCTGACGGCTTAAGTCGGCGGCGTTCCCATCGGCTTGCGGCGGCCCCGTCGTGGTATCGCCGCGTAAAGGAGACAACATGGCGCGCAAGAAAATCGCTCTCATCGGCGCGGGTAACATCGGTGGCACCCTCGCCCATCTCGCGGCGCTCAAGGGGCTCGGCGATGTCGTGTTGTTCGACGTGGTGGAGGGCGTGCCGCAGGGCAAGGCGCTCGATCTGTCGCAGTGCGGGCCGGTGGAAGGGTTCGATGCGTCGATCACCGGCACCAATGATTATGCCGATATCGCCGGCGCCGATGTGTGCATCGTCACCGCCGGGGTCGCCCGCAAGCCGGGGATGAGCCGCGACGATCTGCTCGGCATCAACCTGAAGGTGATGAAGGCGGTGGGCGAGGGGATCGCCGCGCACGCCCCTGATGCGTTCGTGATCTGCATCACCAATCCCTTGGACGCGATGGTGTGGGCGCTGCGCGAATTCTCCGGCCTGCCACATAACAAGGTGGTCGGCATGGCGGGCGTGCTCGACTCGTCGCGCTTCTCGACTTTCCTCGCCCAGGAGTTCGGCGTTTCGGTGCAGGACGTGACGAGCTTCGTGCTCGGCGGCCACGGCGACACGATGGTGCCGGTGGTGCAGTATTCGACCGTCGCCGGCATCCCCGTGCCCGACCTGATCAAGATGGGCCGCTCGACCCAGGAGCGGATCGACGCGATCGTCCAGCGCACCCGCTCGGGCGGCGGCGAGATCGTCGCGCTGCTCAAGACCGGCTCGGCTTATTACGCGCCCGCGACGAGCGGCATCGCGATGGCGGAGAGCTATCTGTTCGATCAGAAGCGCCTGCTGCCGGCGGCGGTGCATCTCACCGGCCAATACGGGGTCGATAACCTTTACGTCGGCGTGCCGTGCGTGATCGGCGCGGGCGGGGTGGAGCAGATCGTCGAGATCGCGCTGGACGAAACCGCAAAGGCCAATTTCCAGGTCTCGGTCGATGCGGTGAAGGAGCTGCTGGTGGCGTGCAAAGGGATCGAGCCGAGCCTGGCCTAGGCGTGGCCCGATCGCAGCCGTTTGACATGAAACCGTCGGAAACACACCTTACACATATCCTGTGTAACCGTGGAGCGCCGGTATGAACAAGAACGTGACCATCACCGTCAGGGAGGACTTGCTGGCAAGCTTCCGGATCGTCGCCGCCGAGGAACGTACGACGGTGAATGCGCTCATCCGCGAATTCATGGAGGAGAAGACCGGGCTTGCCGAACGGCGGCGGCAGGCGCGGGCGTGGATGGCGGATAAAGGCCGGCAGAATATGGCGAACGACGATCCCCAAGGCGAGGGTGGGTGGCAGTGGAAGCGCGAGGATTGCTATTCTGGTCCTCGCTTCGACCGGTTGAACAAGATCTGATGGCGGGCCTGTTCTTCGATACCAACGTGCTGCTTTACGCCGCTCGGACCAAGCTGGAAGGCGTCGATGCGCTGAAACGTCCCGTCGCGCTCGATCTGATCGGCGGTCACGACTTTTCGGTATCGGGGCAGGTGCTCGCCGAATTCTATCACAATGCGGTGAAGGACGGGCCCTATCGGTTGCCGGTCGAGGAGGCCGAAGAATGGCTCGATCGTATCGCCATCCAGCCGTGCGTGGCGGTCGATGCGCGGCTGGTCGGGGCGGGAGCGGCGCTCGCGCGGCGTTACCAGATCAGCTATTGGGATGGTGCGATCCTGGCCGCCGCGCATCACGCCGATGCCGACCTGCTCTATACCGAAGACCTGAACGACGGGCAGCGTTACGGCGATGTCACCGTGATCAACCCTTTCAAGAACCTTCCGCAATGATTAGGAGCGATTGTTGAGCATCCTCTTCGAGAAGCACGCCAAGTTCATCGCTCAGGGCATGACTGTGATGCTTCTTCTCGTCCAGAGCAAGGCAAGGGGGGCAGTTGCTTAAGCGCGCTCTCTGCGGGCTGGGCCTTGTCCTGATGCCGGTCGCCGGGTTCGCCCAGGCCGTCGCGCCGCGTCTTATCGAACTTCAGGACGGCCCGCTATTCCGCTCGACGGCGGACGACCTGATCACCGCGTGGCGTGCTTGCGCCAATGCAGTGGAGGGCCGCGGGGGAACCGTTGATCGTGGTGCGTTGATGAAGATGGGCTGGGCGCCGGCTGTGCTCGCGGTCGACGGCAAACCACTCGGCGATCAATCGGCCGACATGTTCTTCTTCAAGCAAGATATGAGCGCAATGATTGTTGTCGGCGGGCAGAGCTGCGTAGTCGAGGGGCTGGTCGAAGACTATAGTTTGTCAGCGCCGCTGGAGCAGGCGATCGCAACTTATCTTCAAAGAATCGCTTCGGCGCGCGGCGTAAACTATGAAAGGCGGCTCGTTAATGGCCGGCATAATTTCGGCGCGCCGTATACGGGCAAGGCATTCTTCGCCGTCTCGCTCAGCTATGGGCGCGATAGCAGTCTTCTCGAATTGTTCAGTCGCTCGCTAGGGGGCATGAAAGCGATCAAAATTCTCACTTTGGACAAGTATCGGAACAAAGAATGAGCATCCTCGTCGACAAGAATACCAAGGTCATCACCCAGGGCATGACCGGGGAGACCGGCACTTTCCACACCCAGCAGGCGCTTGCTTATGGGACGCAGATGGTCGGCGGCGTTACCCCGGGGAAGGGTGGGACCGAGCATATCGGGCTGCCGGTGTTCGACACCGTCCGCGAAGCGGTCGCCAAGACCGGCGCGACCGCGAGCGTGATCTACGTGCCGCCGCCCTTCGCCGCGGATTCGATCCTTGAGGCGATCGACGCGCAAGTGCCGCTGATCGTGACGATCACCGAAGGTATTCCGGTGCTCGACATGGTGAAGGTGAAGCGCGCGCTCAGCGGCTCCAAGTCGCGGCTGATCGGTCCCAACTGCCCTGGCGTGCTGACTCCGCAAGAGTGCAAGATCGGCATCATGCCGGGCAGCATCTTCAAGAAGGGCTCGGTCGGCGTTGTCTCGCGCTCGGGCACGTTGACTTATGAAGCGGTGTTCCAAACCTCGAACGCCGGGCTCGGCCAGACGACCGCGGTCGGCATCGGCGGCGATCCGGTGAACGGCACCAATTTCATCGACGTGCTCGAACTGTTCCTGGCGGACGAGGCGACCCAGTCGATCATCATGATCGGCGAAATCGGCGGCTCGGCCGAGGAGGAGGCCGCCCAGTTCCTGAAAGACGAGGCCAAGCGCGGCCGCAAGAAGCCGATGGTCGGCTTCATCGCCGGCCGCACCGCGCCTCCGGGGCGGCGGATGGGCCATGCCGGCGCGATCGTCTCGGGCGGGCAGGGCGGCGCCGAGGACAAGATCGCGGCGATGGAAGCCGCGGGCATCCGCGTCGCCGCCAGCCCGAGCGAATTGGGCTCGACGCTCGTCGAGGTGTTGAAGGGCTGAGCGATCGCTGGCGGCGGGGCCGGCGGCCAAGCGGTGATCGGGGGCGGGCTCCGGTCCGGGGGCGTTTCGAAGGTGTGGAGTGATCGAGATGGATAGCAGCTTCGAACCCGAATATCGGCCCAGCTGGGCGCGCGCCGGCTGGCCGATCGCCGATACCGATGAGCGCACCGCCGCGCTCGATCCCACCCAGATGGCGCCCGCGCCCAAGCCCGATCGTGGCGCCAAGCCCGCGCCCGCGCCCGCGGGCGGGGTCGACGTTCCCCGCGCTTCCGAGGACTCGATCCGCGCGATGATGCTGATCCGCACCTACCGGGTGCGCGGGCATCTGGCGGCCAAGCTCGATCCGCTCGGCATCGCCAAGCAGGAGCTGCCGGCGGACCTGACGCCCGAATTTCACGGCTTTTCGGGCGCCGATCTTGATCGCCCGATCTATCTTGGCGGCGCGCTCGGGCTGCAGACCGCGACGGTGCGCGAGCTGGTCGACATTCTGCGCGCCAATTACTGCGGCAATGTCGGCCTGGAATATATGCACATCGCCGATGTCGAGGAGCGCCGCTTCCTGCAAGACCGGATGGAGGGCCGCGACAAGGCGATCGAATTCACCCCCAACGGCAAGCGCGCGATCCTGAACAAGGTGATCGAGGCCGAGCAGTGGGAGCGTTTCCTCGGCAAGAAATATGTCGGCACCAAGCGCTTCGGGCTCGATGGCGGCGAGAGCATGATCCCGGCGCTCGAATCGATCATCAAGTACGGCGGCCAATATGGCGTGCGCGAGATCGTTTACGGCATGGCGCATCGCGGCCGGCTCAACGTGCTCGCCAATGTGATGGCCAAGCCCCTGCGGGTGATCTTCCACGAATTTGGCGGCGGCTCGCAGAACCCGGACGATGTCGGCGGCTCAGGCGACGTGAAATATCACCTCGGCACCTCCACCGACCGCGAGTTCGACGGGATCAGCGTGCATATGTCGCTGGTCGCCAACCCGTCGCACCTCGAAGCCGCCGATCCGGTGGTGCTCGGCAAGACGCGCGCGATCCAGACGATCGCGGGTGATCTGGACGAACATGCCGCCTCGCTCCCCGTGCTCATCCATGGCGATGCGGCGTTCGCGGGGCAGGGGATCGTGTGGGAATGTTTCGGCTTTTCGGGGCTGAACGGCTATAACACCGGCGGCTGCATCCATTTCGTCATCAACAACCAGATCGGCTTCACCACCTCGCCGCAATTCGCCCGCTCCTCGCCCTATCCCAGCGACGTGGCGAAGGGCGTGCAGGCGCCCATCTTCCACGTGAACGGCGATGATCCCGAAGCGGTGACCTTCGCGTGCAAGATGGCGATCGAATATCGCCAGCGCTTCCACCGCGACGTGGTGATCGACATGTGGTGCTATCGCCGCTTCGGCCACAACGAAGGCGACGAGCCGAGCTTCACCCAGCCGCTGATGTACGATCGCATCCGCAAGCACCCGCCGGTGAGCGAGGTGTACGGCCAGAAGCTGATCGCGCAGGGCGTGGTTGACCAGGCGTGGATCGACGAGACGGTGAAGCAGTTCACTCTGCTGCTGGAAGGCGAGTTCGAGGCGGGGCAGAGCTATAAGCCCAACAAGGCGGACTGGTTCGCCGGGCGCTGGTCGGGCCTGCACGCCCCCGCCGATCCCGAAACCGCGCGGCGCAATATCGAGACGGGCATCGACACCAAGCTGTTCGACGCGATCGGACGGGTGCTGACCACGGTGCCGGACAGCGTGACGATCCACAAGACGCTCGCCCGCGTGATCGACGCCAAGCGCGCGATGTTCCAGACGGGCGAGGGCTTCGACTGGGCGACGGGCGAGGCGCTGGCGTTCGGATCGCTGCTGCATGAAGGCTATGGCGTGCGCCTGTCGGGCCAGGATTCGGGGCGCGGCACCTTCAGCCAGCGCCACGCGGTGTGGGTCGATCAGCGCGACGAGCATAAGTTCATCCCGCTCGGCACGATCGACCAGGGCCGGTTCGAGGTGCTCGATTCACCCTTGAGCGAATATGGCGTGCTTGGCTTCGAATATGGCTATGCGCTCGCCGACCCCAAGACGCTGGTGCTCTGGGAGGCGCAGTTCGGCGACTTCATGAACGGCGCGCAGATCATGATCGACCAGTTCATCGCCGCGGGCGAAGCCAAGTGGCTGCGCGCCAATGGCCTGGTGATGCTGTTGCCGCACGGCTATGAAGGGCAGGGGCCGGAGCACAGCAGCGCGCGGCCCGAACGCTTCCTGCAGCTGTGCGCGCAGGACAATATGCAGGTGGCGAACTGCACCACCCCGGCCAATTATTTCCACCTGCTGCGCCGGCAGATGCACCGCAACTTCCGCAAGCCGCTGATCGTGTTCACCCCCAAGTCGCTGCTGCGGCACAAGATGGCGGTGTCGAGCGCGGCGGACTTCCAGGGCGAAAGCCATTTCCGCCGCATCCTGTCCGACCCGCGCGCGCCGGCGGACGAGGCGGTGAAGCGGCTGGTGCTGTGCACCGGCAAGGTCGCCTATGATCTGATCGAGGCGCGCGACGCGGCCGGCGATGCCGAGACGGCGATCGTCCGCATCGAGCAGCTCTATCCCTTCCCGGGCGAGCCGCTGGCGGTGCGGCTGAAGCGCATGGTCAATCTGGAAGAGGTCGTCTGGGCGCAGGAAGAGCCAAAGAACAACGGCGCCTGGTTCTTCGTCGAGCCGTTCATCGAGGAATGCCTCGCCGAAGCCGGGGTGGGGCCGAAGCGCGCGCGCTATGCCGGCCGCGCCGCCGCTGCCTCGCCCGCGACCGGGCTCGCCAAGCGCCACCAGCTCGAACAGGGCGCGCTCGTCGCCGATGCGCTGGGCCACAGCGTGCGCGAGGAAATCCGCCGGATGCAGCATTAACCCGCACGAGGAACGATCATGGCAACCGAAATCAAAGTGCCCGTGCTGGGCGAATCGATCACCGAAGCGACGCTGGGCGAATGGCTGAAACAGCCGGGCCAGGCGGTGGCGGCGGACGAGCCGGTCGCGAGCCTGGAGACTGACAAGGTCTCGGTCGAGGTGCCGGCACCGGTTGCCGGCATCATGGGCGCGCACGCGGTGAAGGTGGGCGACACGGTGCAGGTCGGCGCGATGATCGCCACGATCGAGGCGGGCGGCGCAGCGGCGGCACCTGCTGCGGCTGCCCCGGCGGTGGCCGAACCGGCACGCTCGGCAAGTGCGATCGCGGCGGAGGCGGGCGCGGCCCCGGCGGCGCTTTCCCCCTCGGTGCGGCGCGCGGTGCTCGAAACCGGGGTCGACCCCTCCACCATTCAGGGCACCGGCAAGGATGGGCGGCTGACCAAGGACGATGTGCTGGCCGCCGCGCAGGCGCCCGCCACCCCGGCCCCCGCTGCCCCGGCGGCCTCTGCCGCGCCGGCCCGGCGCGAAGAGCGCGTGAAGATGACGCGCCTGCGCCAGACCATCGCCCGCCGCCTGAAAGAAGCGCAGAATTCGGCAGCGATGCTGACGACGTTCAACGATGTCGACATGTCCGCCGTCATCGAGGCGCGCAACAAGTACAAGGATCTGTTCGAGAAGAAGCACGGCGTGCGGCTGGGTTTCATGGGCTTTTTTGCGAAAGCCGCTTGTCTCGCGCTGAAGGATGTGCCCGCCGTCAACGCCTCGATCGAGGGCGACGAGATCGTCAATCACGACTATGCCGACATCTCGGTCGCGGTATCTGGCCCCAGCGGGCTGGTGGTGCCGGTGGTGCGTGATGCCGACCAGCTGAGCGTCGCCGCGATCGAGCGCAAGATCGGCGATTTCGGCAAGCGCGCCAAGGATGGCACGCTGACGATGGACGACATGAAGGGGGGCACCTTCACCATTTCCAATGGCGGCGTGTTCGGCTCGCTGATGTCGACCCCGATCATCAACCCGCCGCAATCGGCCGTGCTCGGCCTCCACCGCATCGAGGACCGGCCGGTGGTGCGCGACGGCGCAGTAGTGGTGCGCCCGATGATGTATCTGGCGCTCAGCTATGACCACCGCCTGATCGACGGGCGCGAGGCCGTGACGTTCCTGGTCGCGCTCAAAAATGCTATCGAAGACCCGACCCGGATTTTGATCGA